>Ga0180437_10000675_pt1 | contig 62783 bp, 87 predicted proteins | sample SS_ome_4_FD_132410 | JGI IMG/M metagenome (GOLD analysis project Ga0180437, IMG submission 132410) | Hypersaline lake sediment archaeal communities from the Salton Sea, California, USA - SS_3_D_1 metaG | ecosystem: Environmental > Aquatic > Non-marine Saline and Alkaline > Hypersaline >...
CGATGAGCCCGAGGCCGATGAGCCCGAGGCCGATGAGCCCGAGGCCGATGAGCCCGAGGCCGATGAGCCCGAGGCCGATGAGCCCGAGGCCGATGAGCCCGAGGCCGATGAGCCCGAGGCCGACGCCGACGCGATCGCCTTGCCGGAAAAGGCAAGCTAACACTACTCCAGAAAGGCCATAGGTTATCCTATGGCCTTTCTGCTTGCGTCCATTCTCCAGAGTACAAGAGACCTTGTATTCTGGAGAGTAGAAACAAGCGGAAAAAAACAAAGTACACCATTTTTTGAAAGGATGGAACGTCATGGGTAACCCGATCAAACGCAACCTCAAGCAAGAAATGCAAGAAAGACGTGCTAGACAATACGCTCGCGCATGGGCGAATAGCATAGTACGTGTGCGATGTCTCACGTGTGGGCATGTGTGGTATGGACCAAAAGGATCCGTGTACAAAGAGTATGCTTGTTGTTCGATGCCCGGTTGTCTGGGCGCCTATAGGGTCGAAAAAGAAAGGATCGGGACATGAGTAAAGCATTGATCGGGATGATACGAAAAAAGGATCCGCACAAGACGTATCCTCAAGGAGTTGTTTGGCGCAAGGCATGCATGCCCTTTTTGGAAGATGGGGCGGATTATATCCGGCTTCACTTGCCCAAGGGTTGGCTTGCCTTGCCCTTGATTCAAGATGCCGCATACTTGGGCATGTGGTTTAATCCCCAGACGTTAGAAACGATCGCTTGGTTTGAGGGGGATCTGCTACACTCGATATCCCCAGACAAGGCCACATTGGTCAAGGTCTGCGATCAAGCCTTACATGACATCGACGGTAAACCGGAAACGCAAGCGGAACACCAAGCATACGCAAGAGCGATCAACAAGGTTAGAGCAACCTTGTGCAACCACTGGCACTAGAACGGCAAAGAGCCCAAGATCTCGAGATCTTGGGCTCTTGCGACCTTGCGACCTTGCGCGACTACCGTCGCCGCCTGGCCGCTGCCCGCCGCGATGCGGCGACCGCTCGACGCATCGCTCTTTCACGCGCAGCGTTCACGCCACCAAGCGCTCGACGCTCGCCCTCTTCTCTAGCCCTACGTGCGGCCCTGGAGGTTCCACCCATCAGTTATCACCTGCCTTTTGCATCACTTTGGACATGGCGCGCTCTCCGCGCCGCGTCACTCAACTGGTAACCCATATAGCGTGGACGTTCTCTGGTACAGCCCCGGCGAATGAAAGCCGGAGATCCACGCCCCCACCGTAAAACAGCACGTTTTTAGGTTCTAGCGTCTCTAGCACCCGTTGCGCTGTACCGGTCAAGACGTTCAATCTACTCTTGTCTAGCTGCTGCGTGTGAATCTCGATTGCAATGCAGGGCGCTCCCTTTGGGATGCCCATAATGCTATACTCTACGCACTCCGCAGCGGCGATCTCGATGTCAGGGATAACGTATATCCCTGCCTCTTGCATGTAGCGCCCGACCCATCGGCGTTTGAAGATCTGCATCAGGTTTAGCACGAGCGGATCAGCGCCCCACATCGAATAGTTTGGCTCTACGGCAAGCTTGAATCCAGCGTTGAGCATTTTGGCAACGTACACATTAGGCTGCAAAAACCAGTTCTCAAAACGGTAATCGTCCACGTAAAAGGCCAGCATAGCCCGGTCTATGTCGAGCCCTTTCATGCTGTCCGATCCGTAGCAGTACAACCAAGAGCCTTCCCATTCTGCATCTGACGCATCAGGGCCGGCCCAGATGTCTAGGGGCTCGGGGCACTCTGCGAGCATGTCAGGCTTGAGATCGGGGATGCCCATGATGTTGCTCGACTCAAAGTCCATCCAGGCCTTTAATGCAGAGGCTCCTGGCAACTCCGAACTGACATCATCCAAGCCTTGAGCGTCCTGTACTTCTTCCTCTGCGATCTGAAATAGTTGCTTTAGCTGCTCCGGGTTCCACGCTTTGGACAGGTCAACGCCCTTTTCCCACTTGGCTTTGAGAGTCTTTGCGCTCCATTTGAGACCAGCGGCGGCAGTGGCATTGTCCAGAATGGCAAGCTCATCACGGCGCGGGTCGTCAGGGTCTAGATCCTCCCGCACGACGACCACATACTCGTCCCCTGTCGTCGCGACCTCCACAACCTTGCGGATGCCCGCTCTTTTTGCTGCAACCAGACTCTTGTTTCCGGCCATCATGCGCCGACTGTTATCTGCCAGGCCGGAGCGACCGGCACGCAAGGATCGCATGCTTTCATCGAGCATTTCACGCCCTGCCTTGGTGCCCTCATTGGCGTTTTCTGGGTCAAGGCTGTATTCCTCTATGGAATGCTCAGTGACCTTTGCCACAGGCTATTTGCTCTCCGGCTTTTCCTCAGAGACATAGGAGACAGCGCCCAACGAGATAGGCAAGACGCCCTGCTCTCGTAGCATGACGGTAGAGGCATACTGCTCTTGCGCAAGCTCTCGCGGCCACGACTTGGCGCGGGAAACGATATCTTGGGCAAAAAGGGCGACCAGCGCGGTCAGTACGCGCCCAAGGACAAGCGGCATCTGTGGATAGCTGGCCGGATCGAAGAGATTGACCCCGGCGAACCAACAGAGCAACCCGGCGACAATGGCCTGAATGTACTGCTCTGCAAAGTCCAGAATATCGATCGCAAGCGCAAGGTTGGGCCTGGCATCGGATCGAGTGGACAAAAAGGTGACGATCGGCTGGTAAAAGTGTTCCACGATCGCGAGAGATACAGCGGCAAAAAGGGCTACTCCGGCAATGGCTTCACCGTTCATGGCGACCTCCAGTGGGGTGGTGGAGCGGGTAGGACAGACAGGTGACCCGCCCCACCAAAGGCTAGATACTCATCAGCTTGATTGTACCACGATTCTGCACTTACTGTCAAGCGTCTAAAAGTCGTCAAGGTGTAGCCATAGGGAAATGCGCACATAAATGGGACCAAACAAGCGAATCAGCATGCACAGAATCCACCGGAAACAGTCTCCGATCGCGCCAAGGAGAAAGACAAAGGGAATAGCGATCAGGCACAGGGCAATACGTAAGTGGTCCTTGATCATGCCTCCAACCCCCATCGAACGGCAGTGCGCGGATTCGGCATTTGTCGCTTGTGCTTGACCAAGAACCCTGACGCCTGTTCAATTGTTCGCGGCGTTTCCCCGTTCATCCCGGCGACAAGTTCAAGATACTCTGCCTTGGTCACGACCGGCCAAGACAACTGTTCGATCTTACTCTCGAGATCTGCGATGCGATCTTCCAGCACGGAGCTTGCACGCTCGACAACGTTTCCGTTGTCGATGTCAAACTGGCGTTTTTCGTCAAGCCAGCTTTCCATGCGCATCTCGTAAGAGGCAAAGAGAAAGCCTGTCTCGACAAGACCCCCATAATAGTCGGCGGCGACTGTCAAGCCGCTGACAATTGGCCCCCAATTGAGAACAAATGTCTGCCACGTCGGGGCAAGCGTGCTGCGTGACGCAAACGTGACAAGCAAGTTGACCATTGTCCCCAAGAGTGACAGGATGAGCGCCCAGATGTCCCAAGCGTTGGCCTCTTTGCGCAAGATTTTGCGAAAGACCTCGATCACAGTGCCGGGCGTGTTCAACTCTGCGCCCCAGACAATCATGCCACTTGACACAATCACGAGCCAAGACTGCACAGTCGGGCGGATCACGCCGATGTCAGAAAAGGAAAAGGCAAAGATCCCACTGACAAAAAAGCCAAACGCAGAGACAATGATCGGGCCAAGCATGCTAAACGTCCGCCAATCTCGCTGCGGCTCGCGCGGTTTCGGTTTCCAAAACTGAATTTCAGACATCTTTTTCTTCCCTCTCTTTCAGTGGGATCAAAGAACCGTATCGAAACAGACGACAAATAGGCTCATTGATGGTCAGAGCCAGCGGTTCTGATTGTTTGTTTGTGCGTAGGATTCGGGTGTGTACCAGATTGATAGGATCGACGCGCACAAACCTCACTTGCTGTTTATCGCTCATGTGGAGCCTCGGCCCACAGCAGCCCGGCCAATTCTGGGGTCGCTCCAGGTTTTACTTGACCCCCGCTTGGTCCTGCTGGCTCCAATCCAAACGCCAACCCCACCGAAAGCAGCGTATTGTACACGCCTTGCCGGTATGCGTGCAACAACTTCTCAGAGTCAACACCCATCACTGGATCGCTTGGCACAGCCAAACTGGCAAGAAGCTCAAGAGCCACCCTGGCAGACCCTTCACTAGCGCACGCCGTAGCGCGCAAAACGTTTGCAATGTCTCGCCTGAAATAAACATCCAGTCCCATCGTAGCACCTTTCTAGGCTATAGCCCCTGTTTTGATCTGAAATCCCCACGCCCGGACGCGGGGTTCCCCCGGTTCATTTGAAAACACGCTTTCAACGACCAGTTGGAGCGTGCCTTGCTTCATGTGGTCGGAGAAGAGCAGCCCGGCCACAAACCCCATCAAAAGCGCATTTGCAACCCATATCCACAACATCAGCTTGTCCTTTTCCGGTTTCAGTTTCGGTTTCCGGTTCCGATTCGGTTTCGGTGCTGACCGTTATGCAAAAAATCGGTTTTCCGATCAGTGGGGTGGGGGAGGCAGAGCCCCCATCCGTTCAGCGATCTGCCTCATCTTTCGGTCGCGACGGTAAAGATCCGCCTCGTCGTACAGCCATCGGATCGCCCCGTTCCCCCGCTCTTCCGCCCATCCCAAGCGCAGCCAAATGTCTTTATACTTGGTGTAGAGGTTTTGCCCACCCTGGTAACGAGCGTCAAATTCCTCTTTCGTTGGCCTGTCATACATCTCGTGTGTGACGTCTATGATCTCTTCCATCAGCGAGAACTCGCGCATGTTCGGCTCTGGCTTGTGTACAGTTGCAGGAATGGCCTTCGTTTGGTTTGCGTAGGCTCTACTTTGCGCTTTCGCTTCGATCTTCTTCTTGACCTGATCCATCGTATCCTGCCACTTTTCCCCAATGGTGCGCGGACGCTCCTTGTTGTGCCTGTCGATCGTAACCAGCCGGTCCTTGTAGACCGTTTTGGGCTTGCGCTCTCTTGGAGGCAGGGTAGCAATCAAGGTGCCCGCCCACACAAAGCTGGTCAGAAGGACGTACACAATGGTTTGTGTAGGAAACAACACAAAGAACAGCTTACCCGCCGACTCCATAGCAACGTCGAGCCGGTCTCCGCTCACCCAGGCGTACCCTAGTCGAGACACGGACACAATTGCTGATGTCGAAAGCGACACCAGCAACGGCCACTTGAAATAGATCAGCATATGCGATTCTGAATGATTCTCCCTTCGGCTGCCACCGTCAATCATGGCCGCCCCTTTCTGGGCTTTGTCGCCCTCAAAATCTACACTGTCATTGTACCACTAAACTTGTCAAAGGCAATAGGAAAAAAGTACTATGTCTGAACAGTCTTGACTTCCCATTGCCCGGAGTCTGACTTGTAGGCTGTCCACGATTGTACAGATGTCCCAAACGGTGGATGACATTTTGAGCAAAGCCAGTTGCCGCCCGGACCTTGGTAGAAATCTGTCCCATAGCACCAGGGACACGCACCGGCTGCAAGCAACTCCTTCTTGTGCTTGTACTCTGCCGCCTTGCGCTCCAGGTAGGCGATCCGATCCTCTTTGGGTATAAAGGTTCCGGTAGGCGGATGCGGATGCAGTTTGTTCTGCATCTGCTCGTCCCACGTGTCCCGATCGTCAAGGTCTAGTATCAGTTGTCCCATGGATATCTCCCCTTCATTTCAAAGAACTGTTTGACCAGCTTGATAGCGGAGTTGTCGTCAAGCCGCTCCTTGGTAAACTCGTAAACGACCCAGCCGCATGTTTGTGCGACGTTGGCAAAGTCTCGATCTCGCTGATACCCGTCCTTTCGCAGATGTGCGCCCCGGCTTTTTCCGCTCCCATCCGTGACCCCACCCTGGATCATGACGACCAGATGGACCGGGTATCTCCAAGAAAAATCAGTCTCGACCCCATAAAGAACCTCATGCCATAGAGGCAGTGGGACGCTTGGCTCGTCTTTGCATTGCGCCCAAAATTGAAACTCCAGCGGACTCTCTCCTAAAATCTCGCGCTCTAGTTCAGCGATGTCGATAGACATAAATCAACTCCTGTATCTGTGCGCGCTCATACGTGCCCCACTTGCGTTTGGTCCACCTACGGCAGTAGTGCAGCCACACTCTAGGCGGCACCCCTTCGGATAAAGCAGCCTCTCCGAGCCGATGGCGCAAACGTGCAGTTTCATCTTGCCCCGCTTGCATCCGCTCCCACTGGCGCCGATGCTTGCTGCATGTCGTCGCCTTGTCCGTGATCGGGATGTCGCAGATGGGACACGTTTTCCCTAGTTTGTGCTGATAGTTGTATGAGTGCTTGGCCTCCACGTATCGGTTGCGGATCCTCTTCTTGGTCATCACGTCCGCCCTTCCATCAGCGCCCATGATAGGTCTGCTTTCTCCGGCGCGTCATCCGGCCACTTGTACAGTACGGCGTTTGCTCCGGCTTTGCGGAGCAGGTTGGCGACTCGCGGGCCGTTCGCCCTGGGCAGCTTTTTGGCCTTGGGGTGATCCAAAAACCATTTCTCTGCCAGCTTGGATAAAAGCTTTTCGTTCGGCGTGCCATGCAGGTCGTTGTCGTACCAGACGATCACCCGTCCCGGCTTTTGAGAAACAATCCATTTCGTCCACGAATCGCGCCAGGTACCCGCCCCACCGGTCGACGCTACAGCGATCACACGCGGCGTCTCTTGCATGGCGAACATCGCATCTACAGGGCTTTCGCACACAATCACAATCGCGTTTTCCTCGTAGGGGATCAGCGATCCGCCCCACAAGGTTACTCGAGATCCCGCCGCTTGGTGCCACTTTTGTTCACAGCCGCATCCGCCGACCTTGAGCACGCGACCACGAAAGGCCACGATCCGCCCCATGGCATCGTAGCAGGGGTAGATCAAGCGGTCGTGCCGGCAACTGCAAGACGGCAAGACGCCAACCCCAAGGCTCCAGGCTTGAATTGTATCGAGCGTGAACGGAACATAATCGTTCCACAGTTTTTGTGTCTTGGGATGGTTCGTGAAGGCGCTCAGTGTCTCTTCTGCGTGTTGTTGCCAAAAGTGCGGGCGATGCGTGACCTTGGCCTTGCGCTTTACAGGCTCCCGGTAGGGCTCTGTGGGCCTTGGCGTGCCTAGACGCTCTGTGAGGTCTTTCAGCCCGCCGTGCTCTTGGCAGATAAAGCAGTTCCAACCACGTGGGGAGTAAGAGCACTTTTTCCGGTGCGCCTCCGCCCCGCAGTTTGGGCAATCGATCCAGCGCTCGTCCTTTTCCCCTTCCGGCTCAACCCCTAGCTGGTCATCAAGCGCTTGCAGCCTCCGGCTCACCCATTGCAGTCTCGTCGGCTCGTCCATGTTCCAACACTCCGTCTACATTCTCCAGCCACCGTGTCAGATCCACGGCGGCATGGACGTCTGTCTCGTCCTCGTCCATGTAGTACTGAATAGCTGCCTCTAGGAGAGGAAACAGCCGGGCCGTTTCCGACAAAAGCCGGATGATTACCCGGAACCCCTTTGACCTGTTTCCGTCTCCTACGCTCTCCAAAAACGCCACTTGCTTTTTGAGCAGGGAGAGGTTGAATCTCTCCCGCCTTGGTCCGACAATGCTGACCGTCGTTCTGTTTTCTCCATCCGCCCCCAATGACGGGCGACCTCCCCGGTTACTTTTCATGCCGATCTCCTTTCTCTGTATGGTGGTACTATTCTACCACAGAACCTTGTCGCTGTCAATGCCAAGCTTGTTGTAGAGAACGTCAAGAGCGGCACATATCTGTGTCCGAAAGTCAGCACCTTGGGGTAATTTGAGCGTTTCGTCAATTGCGTACTTGAAATCATGATGCAGCCGATCGTCATCGATCATGTCGAACACGCGGTCGTTTGGGCTCACGGAGTACATAAAGAGCCAACCAAGCGCGTTCACTGCGCGTTCTCTCTGTTCTCTCTCACAACCCATGCACCATTCGCAGCGCGGAAACTGGCTCTTGATCTTCCATTCTCCGCACCGGGGGCAGCGCCGGAATCCCCGGCGCTGCATCCATAGGTGGTATCGGGTTTTCAGTCGATCAAACATGTCTGTTCCTCCACGATCTTTAGGGCAAGATTGCCTTGCGCAACCTGTTCAAACGCCTCTGTGATAAAGTCGGACAGGCGATAGTCCTCACCGCCATGCTCCATGTCGTAGAGCATATCTTGCCAGGCGAGCGCGATCGCATTGTCGTTCTCCGCTGCATACTTTTCGACATCCTCTAGAGTCTTGAGTTTGATGATCACAGCCTCAACTCCCTTCTGGCAAAAAAGTGGGTGATGGCTTGAGCAGCGCGGCCCTTGCTCATGCCCTCTTCCCAGACACCCAAGCGCTTGCACAGCGATTCTTGCTTTTCGCTTGCGCTCTGCTTGCGCCACTTGGCCGATTTTTTACCAAGTACGTCGATTTGATGCAAGATGCAGAAATCTTCTGCAGCCTCGCTTGCATCTTCCCACGTCTCGTATGTGCCGATGTTTTCAGTGGGAGAGCGCTTTTTGATGTAGTAGAGCGAGAACCGAGCGGCACGGCGCAGCCGTTCATACTCGCGATTGTAGGCCGGTTTCCAGTGTTCCGTGCCGCGTAGCTCATCGGCTCTTTCCAGCCGGGATAGCGCAACCTCATCCGGCATGGTGATCGCCAGCGTTCCGCCTTCCCCCACGGTCGCGCTTGCCAACACCCCGTCAAAGGTCCAGGCCAGTCGGCTTGACGTGAGATAGTCCAAGACCTCGACAACGATCTCGTCAGGGTCACCGTCAACGCCTTCACCTTTCGAGTTGATGCCAAACGCGCCCAAGATCACGCCAGAATCCGCGCCCTTTTCCTCAGCCTCTCGTTGTTCCTTGGGCTTGCCCAACATATCCCCGGCTTGCAGGATGTCCCGATCCCCGTCCGGCACAAAGTCAAGGATCGTCGCTACCTGCTTGCCGGGGTAGACGCGCAGCGCCCGGCCCATCATCTGCATGTAGACCAGATCCGACTTGGTTGGGCGGACCTGCACCAGGCACTCGATCTGGGGGGCGTCAAACCCCTCAGTCCAGAGCGCACAGTTGACCACACCGGTCGTCTCTCCGCTCTTGAATCGTCTCAGGATCGCTTGCCGTTCTGCCTTTGGCGTGGTTCCATCCGCTGACTCGAACGCATACCCGGCCTCTCTGAATCGAGCAGCGAGTGAGTGGGCTTGTGCGACGGATGCCGTAAAGCAGATCGTCGGCTTGCCCTTACAGTGCTCTTCCCACTCTGCAATGACCAGATCCTCCGCGTTCCGTGCTTTCAGCACGTCGCCTAGTTCCTCATCGTCCCACCCGGCGCCCACGCGCCGAACGTTCGAGATGTTGACAGGGAGACGGAATCCGAGCGCCACAAACGGACACAGCGCGCCGCTCTTGATGCTTTTCTTGATGCCCATGCGATAGGCGACAGAATCATAGACGCGGCTCAGTCCGTCTCCATCCGTGCGCCTTGGGGTAGCAGTGACGCCAAGGTGCCGGATCTCCGGGTTGTGCTCTTTGAGCCGCGTGTACACGTCCAGGTAAGAGGGGGCAACGGAGTGATGGGCCTCGTCAGTGATCACGTGCGTGATCTTGCCGTGGGCAAAGATGCGATCCAGCCGCCTGTTTGCGTTCAAGGTCTGGATGGTCGCGATCACGACCTTGCAGCCGGCCATGTTCTCGTCCGCCATGACGACCCCGACGTCCGCGAGTTCAGGGAAAAACTTCAAGATGCGATCGCGGGGTTGGTAAATCAGTTCTTGCCGGTGGGCGATGACGAGCGCCCGGTCCTCTGGCCCAAGGTGTCGGGCCAGCGCGGCAAGAAAGATGATCGTCTTGCCGGTCCCGGTGGACAGCGCGGCAAGCGTCCACTTGCCATGATCCCACTCGGAGCAGATAGACGACACTGCCTCTTCTTGGTAGGGGCGGAGCGTCAGGGGCTCAAAGGTCAAGTTTAGACGTTCCGCGTCCGCTGTACCGTCAAATAGTGTTCTTTGCATAAAGCCTTTCCTTTCTCAGCGGGTGGTACAGATTACATCCGCAATGTGGGCACAGGTGGAGCAGGTGCGATGGTCGCATGTTACCAAGGGGCTTGCCGCAAATCGGACAGAGCCCCTTGCACTGGCAATCAAGGCAAAGCACCCGCTCCCATTCCCAAGTAGGGTTGGGAACCCAACCCTCGCCCTTACAGGTCGGGCACGTCATCGAAAAGCCCCAAGTCGCCCAAGGTCCGGGCCAGGATCACCAGTTGATCCGTGTGGTGGGTCGCCAAAAACTCGTAATGCTTGGCAGCGCTCGCCCCTTCCGTCAAGGACGGATGGAGCAGAGTTTGCGCGTGCGGGGACAGCCTTTCGTCCCCGTCGATTCGTGCTTGCGCTTGCGTTCTGTAGTCGTTAGGCATCAGTCGTCACTCTCCATAGAATCAAAAAGAGCCATATCCCCACCGCTCACAGGGGCCGGGGCGTATAGCTCGTTCAACCGGTCTTGCTCCAGCGGCAAGCCGGGCCGCTCGTGTTCTGTCCCGCAGACCTCACAGCGCAAGACCTCTTGCCACGTTCCGGCCTCGTCCAGAATCCAGTTGGTGTACCGGATGTGCCACGTCTGGGCCTTGCACTTGTGGCAGTCTGCTTTTGTCTTTGCGTCTTTTCGCTCTGGCATTGGCAAAATCTCCAAGTCCCCCGTTTTGTTTCGTGGTACCATCATACCACAGAACCAAGTCCTAGTACATAGTACTAGAGTACTAGGACGTTTGTTCTAGGGTCATCAGGGCGAAAAGGTCATCGACGGGGATAGGGATAGGGACAGGATCGGGCTCTACGATGTCTGCTTGGCCGGTGTAGAGCAAGAGCATCTTACGGGCAAGGTCAGGGGATATCTCGTCAGAGTAGCGCCGGGTCAAGTGGATTGTGCCCCACTTGCTGATCTCAAAAAAGGCGACATTTGCGCTCGTCCGGTTGCTGTTGAACCAATCGGGGGGATAGGGCTCCTTGCCGATCGCAGCGCATAGCTCGTTGACCATGGCAAGCGTGCGCTCCTGCTGCTCGATTGCGTCAAGCATCGTTTTCTCTAGCTTGTACCACTTGCGCAAGTAGGGGCGCAAGAAACGCTCGCTGATATTGCTTACCACGCTCTGCGGCGTGCGGTCGGCGGAGACAGTAGCGCGGTAGTTGGTCGTGTCCGTGTAACGGTTGGGCATGGACCAGCCGTACCGGTCGTCTCTGGGCCAATGAAAGGAAAAGATCAGCCGTCCGCTCTCCGGCACGTCTTTCTCTAGCGCCGGGCACCCTGGACAGATGACGCTCTCCGGGCTTGTGTGGAGCCCTACCATCGCCCCGGCGATGTGCTGCAAGTAGGTGTAGCGCACCTTTTCACGGTTCGCCCATTCTCCTTGCCCCAAACGCACAGGTGCATGATCCCATTCGATCATGCACCCGGCGATCGCGTCCCCCCACTGCCGTAGATTCATTTCTTGACTCCCAAAATGCGATAGCGGATCTCCGCGACGTCAGCTAGTTCGTGCCGCCAACCGTCAACCTCCATCCAGCCCTTGGGCAACAAGCGGACATAGTGCAGATTCTTGGTGTGAACAGCCGTGTTGTCCTTGAAAAGTACGCTTATGCGCATGTCAGTCGATCGCGCCGCTCTCCAAGTCCATGATCTCGTCAGCGGCCTCTTGGGGCGTCTTGTCGGTCAAGAAAGCCTCGTCCAGCACGTTCGCCCACGACACAAGCAGATCCTCGTCATCGCCAAGCAGTTGGAGAACCTTGTCATTCCAGGTATCGCGTTCTGTCATTGCTCCGCCTTTCGTGTATGGTGCACTTTGTTGTTTCTGCCTCTATTGTACCGCGAAACCTACCCCGACTCAATAGTACTCTAGTAACCCCCCTAAAATTTAGATCCATCATGTAAGATCTTATAGATCTAAATTTTAGGGGGAGTACTACAGTACTACCTAGTCTTGAACGGGCTCTAGTATCCAGGTCGTCCGCCCATGGTCTGGAGAAAGACGCCGGTTGACTCTGGCCCACTGCTTGACCCGCGCCCGCTCTTGCGAGTGTTGGGCGATGTAGAATAGCCAGCGCTGTGCCGTGACGGTCGACGTCGCGACGTCCGCAGCCTCCGCGATCTGCTCTTTTGTGAGATAGGGTACGCATGCGTCCCACTGCTCGTCAAGCCATTCTCGCAGCAGGAGCCACTTTTCCCACGTAACCCCCTCGTAGTAGGGCCGGCCAGTCTTGGTTTCCTTGCGCTCTCTGGATGGTGCCAGCCACGTGTCGTTGAGATTGGAAAAGATGCCGTCAAGGGGCTCGTCAGTCGGCAGAGAGGTCAAGAGCCACACGTCAGAGGGTTTGATGTTGGGCCTGACCCGGTGTACGGCTTGGGTGATCTCGTTGCGCCGAAACTCTTCCAGCACAACCCGCAGATGCGGATCGCTCCAAAACCCGGAGATATCACGAACAGGGTAGCCCCTTGGATCCGGATCCTTCAACCTGTACTCCCGCTCTTTGCGCGTCCATGGCGGAGGCTTGCCCTCTTCTATGAAGGATTCCATCCGGTCAGGGAAGATGCTTGCGGCAAGATCCATCACTCCGCCAGTATTCGGACAGAACCCACCGGCCACGATCAGAGCGTCGGCGCTCTCCAGGTCGTTGGTGCCCCGGATGTCTCCAAAGTGGCGTGTGTTTCCGTTGAACCGGGGCACTGCTTCAAATTCCGGCTTTGCAGCCTTGAACGTGACGACGGCTACACGCTTGCCTGGATAGTCGTCCGCGATAATCTGGGCGACGTCGAGCATTTGCCGCCCCTTCTTGCTCAGTTTCTTTTCTCCGTTCACCCCCTCGAACGCGCCGCCCATGCCGTTCAGTCGGCCCACGATCTGGAAGATGCGCCCCGGCCTTTCGACGGTCGGAGCATACAGCAAGACGTCACGATCAAAAAGGGCTTTGTACATCTCTGGGGATCCGGTTGCGTCCAGGCAGATCAGAGGGCAGCTTTTCGACCAGCGGTCTTTTGCGTTGTGCCGGGAGAGGATGAGCAGACCGTCGCGGCTGACTCTCACTCTCGAGATCCAACGTGTCCATCCGCTCTTCCAGCACGTGAACTCTGGAGAGAGGGCAAGCAGCAGGTCTTGCACGTACCAAAAGGGCGCATTGTGGACCTCTCCAGGCGTGTCGATGATCGGGATATGGGGGATCCATTCTCCAAGGTTCTCTTGCTCGTCGTACACTGCCGCCAGATCGTTACCGATCATACTAAACAGCTTTGGCCCCCAGAGGGGAGCGGTCGCCCGGCTTGCCAGGTATTCTAGCCCGTCAAGCAAGCGCTTCAAGGCCCCTTGGGCGCCGGGAACGACGATCGACTTGGGGGGTACCCACTGCTTTTTGAGGAACGCGCCGAGCGGCATTTCGTCGCAGAATCCACACCAGTAGTCAGAGATCGCCATGCCGGTGATCAGGTGTTGGTGCATTCCAAAGATGATCCGCTCCTTGCGCCGGGCTTGCAGCCGGTAGGGGCAGTTGGAGAGATAGCCATCATGGTTGCACAGCGCTTTACATAGGTCGATCGACGGGTACCCGCGGTTCAACCAGGACATCATCTCCGGTGCATACCTGCACATGTCGTAAGCTTCCCCTCCGCCCAACGTGTGGGCAAAGGGCAGCCATTCATACCACTTTGACCAGTCAAAACCCTTGGTGCCCGCGATGTCGGCAAAAAAGTCATGGCGTGGACCTGCATAGAGGATACGGCCTCTCTCTGCAAGGTCTTGTGCGGCCTCGACCGCAGCGGTGGTCTTGCCCACGCCAGGGGGAACGCGCACAAGCAAAAGCCGGGGATCCGCTGACTCTACATAGTCTAGGATCGCCCGGCTGATCCCCTCTCTTACCTCGTCCAGAGGCAAGGGAGGGGGATGCTCGTCAAGCGTCGTTTTATCAGTCCACCCCAGATCGTAGGTGGACGGCTTGTCCGTCCACCATTCCGGTTCAGGGGGTATCCCATACGCTTGCTCGTCGTGTTCCCTTTTTTGCCGCAGGGCGTCAAGGAAGTCGTCAATGATGGTCACAGGCTAGTATCCTGATTTGCCTCTGCGTACAGCCGTCGCGTGCTTTTGCTTTCCGCCAAAGGGGCGGTCAGGAATTGGGGGGCGATATCTCTTGTGCATGGTCTGGCTCTCATTGCCGCACTCTGGGCATTTCCAGCGAAACGACCATTTGCCGTCAAGTGTCCAGCCAATGTAGACCAGATTGACCTTGCACGTGAGGCATTGCGTATCAAACCAGCGGTTGGTGCGCCACGTGCCGTCGATCTTTACTCTTGAGAGCGGGGGTTGGTCTACGCGGACCTCTGTCTCCAAGAGACACAGATCGTCAGGGTGCCAATCCGTGTCGCGGGGTGCCGGGACGTTCCCGGCGTGCAAAACAAACAGTTTGCCCATGGTCTCGATCCTTTCAGTGAGAAGAAACAAGTGGGGCGGGGTGCCCCACTTGTCATGGTACCATGTCCGCTCTATAAGATCAATGGGACATGGGTACTAGTATATTTCGCTGTACCACTTGTCGGCCTCAGTCGCGGCCTTGTCATGAATCCACTCAGGTAAAGGCTCAGAGAGCACGCGCAAGAGGGGCGGATAGTAGAGATAGGGCAGCGGTCGCCACCAAAAGCCGTTGTTTTGATCGAACCGGGGCGCGATCTTGTACGGCGGCTTGCAGTGTACCATCTCCCACTTGAACCGCACCACGTCAAAGTCAGGCTTGCGCCAATGTTTGGCCTCTCGATCGCTCATGCCCCCTTGGGTGTAGTGTTCGACGTAGACACAGCCGGTGAACGGACCAAGGCCATGCTCTGCCATCAGCGCGTGCGCGATGTAGTTTGCCCCGTTCGTCACGCTGAACCCGTCATAGGGATAGGGTTCCCCGACGATGACCACCTTTTGACCGGGGAACATAAAGGACGGCAGTTCGCCGGGCTCCAAGACAGTGATGTCCGCACGCGGCTGAACAAGCTTGTTAGGTGCATCATAGAGTAGTTCAAACTGCTCCATCGGCGTCTCCTTCCAAGATCGTGCCAACCATGCCCGATATGCCGAATTGAGCGGCGGCAGCGTTCAAGGCTGTGAGATAGTCTGTATTAACCGGCTTATCGCCCTCGATTTGTTGGGCGATGACCCCGGCCAGGGCGATGATGACAGCCATTGCGCTCCCGGTCTGCGAGTCGGTCAGTTCGCACGGCTCGTTGATCGTGTAGGGCTTGAGTGCGCCTAGTAACAGCACTGCTTTCTCTGGGGGCACATAGTACTCTTGCGGCTTGATGTTGGCAGGGTCACGGTTGACGGGGGAGATCCAAACTCCCCCGTCCTGCATCTGCGTGATTCCGGCGATCTCCGAGATATTGATCCAGGCGTTTCTGATTTGCCGGTCGGCGCATTCTTCCACAAAATCGCTCTTGCGTACCGGCCCGGTCAGTTTGATAAACACGGTGGCTCCTTTCTGTGCCTAGAACGGCACAAGCAGAGATTCAGGCGCGGTTTCCGCAAACTCGCGGAGTTTCGCCATGACCTCTTCCAGGTTGTCCGGCCCGACCTTTTCGTACCCAAGCCCTCCTGCCACTTGCAGGATGCGCGGGAAGTCGGCCTTGCCGGATGGGGCGTAGACAGCCTTGTGTTCTTCTGCGAGCTTGGTCGCCTCTCCGCGCCAGGCGTTCATGTTCATGCCCGCGCCCATCTTGGCAGCTTTGGCCTCTGGGTCATAGTCCAGCGAAAAACCGTTTTCGTCGCCCGGTTCGTCGTCCATTGCGTCGAACAGCGTGGCGTCAAGCTCTCCGGGTTCTTGTCCAGGGGGTGGCTCTGCTTTCGGCTTGGGCTTCTTGGCAGGGGGCTTTTTCTTGGGCGTGCGCTTGGGCTTCTCCGCAGCCGGGGGCTCTGGTTCGGGGGATCCACCGCCACCGTCAAACTCAGGGTGCTTGCCCCGATCTGGCGCGATTGTGGGATCGCTCTCTCCAGTCAGATCGTCGTCTGCATAGTCCATCTCAGCGTCGATGAATGCCCCGGTTTCGACGTCCAACAAGCGAACGTTGTCGCCCGCCGACAGTGCCAAGGCTTCGTTTTGCGCGCCGATGAGCGCCGATTGCATGTACACAGCACTCCGGGCAATCCCGATGTCATAGTGCGGGTAACGGTTGCCTGACCCCGGATCGGCCCTTTTGATCTCGAATCTCCAGAGCATCACAAGGTAGTGCTCCAGCGTGGCGGCCTCTCCGTACTTCCGCTCTTGCTCCGTCCAGAGCCCGTACAGGAATTGAGCAATGCGGGTGATGTCGTTGATCCCGCCCGTCGAGATCATCACCGGCTGAGAGTACCCGGCCTTGGCAAGCCGGACAAGCCGGACGTACAGCCGGCCCTTGTTCTGCTCCCACTTGCGATTTGGCAGGTCCGCGTGCGCGATCTGCTCGTCGGCCCGCGCCGTGTAGCGCTTTTCCTCTGGTATCCAGCGCAGAACGCTTTTTTCCCCATCGGAGCGCCACCAGAACCGGCCCCCCTCTCCAGGCTCCCGGCACTCGATCCACGTCTCAAAGCACTGCTCGATCGTGGGGTAGGCCAAGGCCGCGTCAGGGAGTTCGGTCGGCTTTTCGCCGTAGATCTCGTGAAAGGCAGCGGCAGAGCCGGGGATGCGCTCGACAAATCGCCAGTGCGGTTGTTCTTTTCCGACCCCACGGTTAGGCTTTTTTGCCCCTTTCATCAGCGTGCCGCACGTTGGGAAACGGTAACCCCGCGACAGCGTTTCTCGATCCGACATGTTCTTGATTGGCATCAGTTTGCCCTTTCTGCGGCTCTGTCTTGGGACAGAGCCGCCACTTGCTGATATTGGGCTCGAACACACGCATGAGCAGTTCGAGCGTCGGCAGATCCTCTATGTGAATGGTCATGCTCTCGTCAGGGGATCGGATCTGATAGGGCTCCATGTCGCCCGGTGTAGCGATCGCGACATAGGTAAATCGCCCGTCACTGACCGTCATCCCCCGGCCTATGTTCTTCTCAATCCGCTTGCTGACGATGGTCATTCTCCTTTCTAGTCGTCCCGGTCGATCGGCTTGCCCATAAACAGTTCTTGGACCTTTGGATCAACCGAGTGATCGGCGTTGACGTAGGACAGTTGGACGAACGGCAAAAATGGCTTGGCCCGGTCCCGAACGGCGGCGGCGGCGGAATCTTGCAGGTAGGCTATAGCGGTGTCGATGTCCTCTCCAGCCTCTACGTCTACCTCTGTCTGGATCTCTACTCCGAGCCGCACGCTGTTATAGTCGGTCAAGCCCAACGTTTGGATATGTGTCACCTTGACGATGACAGGTGTACTTTCCATCCCAACCCCTTTCTACGCCTGATCGCCTTGCAATCAGGAAGTGAGACGCCGGGACATTCCCGGCGTCTCGTTGCGGTTCAGCCGTTGTGCTTTCGATGGTTGACGTAGGACATGACGATCTCGTCATACTCTGCGTCCAGCACAAAGTTGCCGTGCTTTTCAGCCATCTCTTGCCGGTAGGCCTCGATCGCGCTCTCCGGCACGAACTCCAGTTGATGGGCGTCTTGTCGCCGGTTGAACTCCCGGCACTTTTCGGCGTCCAGCACGTGATCGCCTTCCTCAAGGTCGATCTCCGCATAGAACACGCCCCGCGAAAACTCACCCTTGTGCAGCCCCTCCTTGCCCTTGGTCGAGTAGAGCGGTCGGGGAGCGTTCCACAGTTCGACCTTGCCGTCCAGAAATGCTTGCCATACTTCCTTGGGCAGCTTGAGACATCGCGAATACCCCTCAATCCACAGAACCTTGTCCAGTTTGTCCACCGTGTAACCCCTTTCGGTTCCCCCCGGTCTAAAACCCCCGACCTTGAGAGCGTTCAGCCAACATGAACGCCCCCAAGAGCGGGCTTTTTAGTGCCCAGGTGCATCGGTTCAATCCCCCTTCCCTTGTGTGATGCCTCTAGGGTACCACACAAAGAGACATCACACAATAGGAAAAGAGTACTAGGTCAGCGGACTAGTCCGCCCACCGGCCCACGCCGCACCCATGGCCCAGGCCCATGATGTAGTGGTACATGTCCCGCGTGTTCATCCAGGCCGACGTAGAGACGATCCGGTTATCGCATCGTTCCTCAATCTGCCAGCCAAGGCGCGTGCGGGGATCCGCCTTGTTCAGCTTGAAGTAGGTCTTTCGCCCAGATGAGCGGAGCGAATCGTTGACGATCTCCAGGTGCTTGTACAAGGTTGCTTGGTTATACCGCATGGTGCACATCCTTTCTATGCAGTTGTTAAAGATCCGGTCAAATTCCCATGCTCTAACCCGTTACTCCAGAGTAACGGGTTAGAGCGTAGGCGTTTGGCCTACTTGGAGAAAAGAGCGAGAAACTCTAGTGCACCTTTGCTCCAATTGCGATCGGACAATTTGTGGTGGGGATGTCCACAAAGGGCCAATGCCTCATCGGTCAAAAGGTTGGCATAGATCGGATTGTTTTTGCCATGAATGGCCTTGGTATAAAGGTCGTTATCATAGCATGCATGATAACGGGCATATGCCCGATCACATTGCTTGCGCATAAAAGCTATTGACTTGCCCATTTTGCGCCCTTTCGTGTGAGTGAAACCGTCTAAACTCTAGGGCCATTGTACCACGAAACACACCTTGAGTATATAGCTCTATAGTACCAGAACGGATTTTCTAGTACCCTAGAGCTATTGAGTGACTATACCTTTCGTGGTACAATGGCCTTGGGGGGAACGAGAATACACACACGAAAGGGGCAAGGCCAAATGAGCGAGACGCGCTACTATGTCAAGTACAACAAGGGCATGCAATGGTTTTTTGGATGTGAGACCCCAGACGCGGCACGTAAGCGATATCACAAGTTGGCCCGCATGTACCATCCAGACGTCAACGTGGGCATGCCGGACGCAACGGCCATTATGCAAGAGATCAACGCGCACTATGAACGTGACATGCGTGGTTTCTCTGGACAAACTTTCGGCAAGGGTGAACGTTCAGAGCAAGAGTATACCTATACCTACTCGCACAAGAAAGAAACCGATATCCAATCCAAGATCGTAGAAACCTTGCGCATGCGCATGGTTGGTGTCAAGGTTGAACTAGTAGGCTCTTGGATTTGGCTATCTGGAAACACAAAGGTCTATAAAGACAAGCTTGGCAAGAACGGCCTCGGGTATAAATGGTCTGGACGTCGTAAGATGTGGTACTACTCAAACTCTCCATATCGACGCCGCGCAAGCAAGGCATCGTTTGACCAGATTCGGCGCAAGTACGGATCTCGAGTACTCCAAGACGACTAGATCACAAGCCCTAGGGCTCTTGCCCATGCAAGAGCCCTATAGCTTGGGGGATAGTCTAGCACACGAAAGGGGAAAAACGATGCTTATGCAATGTGAAGATCCGGAGCATAAAGAGTACTATACAAGTGAGATCTATAGGTGTTTCAAGGATTGGTCAGATCTTGCACGTTTTGTTTGTCGCAAGTGTGCAAGCAAGGGCATGTGGGTATACTTGGCAAGGTCAAACGCTTATGGTCCAGATGACCCGCCATTGATCAATAGCACCTTGCCAAGGAAAGGATCTGAGGTTTTGTGATGTCGGAAAAAAACAAAGTACCCGATCTTGGCATGGCCCAAATGAGACCGGATCCATGCCAAGACATGGTTTTTTGGCGATCGGATGCCCCAGACGGCAAGCAAGTAACGATCGTCTATGACCAAGAACACGACTGCTGGCGTTTGATCGTCTATCCTACCGTCTATGCTTACGTGCTCCAGAGCGGCGGAGTGCTGCTCGGGGACCACATTGTGGACTTTCGCAAGGGCATGGCACATGCCCAACATGAGCTTGGCCTAACGGCCTGAAAGGGGTTATGATGGTCACAGAGGAACAAATCAGAAATGTTTGGCTGCGGCTCGCTGATGGGATGTTTCGTCAATACAAGATCGCGGATGAGAAGGGCGATCGAACCATTGCCGCCTCCTGGATCAAGAGTGCAATCCGGGCGGCGACGATCGCAAGGCAAGGGCGCTATTCTACGTTCAAGCGGCTGTAAAAGGGTTGCGCCCCGGTGGAGGGGTTAACACCGGGGCGCACTGGACAAACTGAATCGAGACACCTATAGTGTACCACGAAAGACAGGCGAATGCAAGGGCAAAAACCTAGTACTTTTTTCCTATTGAGCGCAAAGGGGTTATGTGGTACCATAGAGGCATCACACGAAAGGGCCATAGGGCCAGAAAGGGACAAACTGAGATGAAACGAGGGACGCTTTACGTCAACGCTTTGGGGTGCAGCGTGGTACACACGATGCGCATCCATGCGCGGTTTTACATCGACCCGGCCAAGCTGGAGGCTGAGATCAAGGAGCGAGCAAGGCATTCTCCCAAGTCTCGCTATAATGCGGTCAACTGCCGGGTTGAGTACGCAGAAGGTGGACATCCGAACCGATACGACATCACCTTTGCGCACCTGGACGCGGAAGAGGCAATCGTGGCGATCGTGGGCGAGATCGAGGCTGACATTGCCCACGCCCAAGAGTTTGCCCGGCTGCTCGACATGACCAAGACGGATGTGGGCGATGCGTAGGACGGTCAAGGATCGCCGCCCGCTGGTCCACGGCAACAATGGAATGCGCCCGCGTGGGCGCATCCGCCGCCGTGACATAGGGGTTAGCAAGCAGGTGGGCACGGTCTACATGCTAGAGTTTGTGCCCCCGTACAAGCACTGCCAGCACACGATCGGTTTTACAGAACGCCCGGTCGCGGAACGGCTGGCGGAACACCGGGCGGGTGGGAAAAAGGCGTCTCGTATCTGCCGTGCTGCTGTGCGTGCCGGATGCAAGATCGAGCTTGTACGGACGTGGGAAAACGTAAACCAGTGGGTAGAGATGGCCTTGAAGTCTCGCGGAGAAAGCCGCAAGCTGTGCCCAAAGTGTAGCGGGCCAGAGGCGTACAACTACGCACAATATGACCGGCCTGGAACAAGCCTCACTGTCGCAGACCCAGAGCCCGGCGAACCGATGATAGGAGCATTCTGATGCCTGGAAGAGTTTCACAAGTTTTTCACGTGATCGAGATGCAGGTCACGATAGACGATCTGCCGCGTGTCACGCCTTTGGGGTACTCGGTTGCCAACGAGACGGCGCTGCGCTATCTCAACGACAATGTGACCGACCCGGAGAGTTGGGAGCACTGGATCACCAAGCGCGAGAACGGGTGCTACACCGTCAAGTGGCGCAAGCCGCTGAAAAAAGGAGAGCACGTATGATAGACACGTATGGCCTGGCCGGTATCGTAGAGACTGCTGGAAAACTGGCCCAAGAGGCAGTGCGCGAGTCTGGAGAGCTTGGGCCGGACGACGGCATTATCCGCTACAAAGTCAGCCGGCCCAAGTTTCTTTTCGACGGGTACCGGGCACTGTTCGAGGTTTCCGTGGAGACCTCCAAGGGTGCGTACAAGGTGGTCGTCGGCTGTGACGTCCGGTTTACGCATCCGAGCATCACCCATAGGTTTGGCAAAGTATGACCGCAAGAGCGGCGATCTTGGCCTACCTGAAAGATCACCCTTGGTCCCCGCCAAGGGTGATTGCCGAGGGAACCGGGTACAGTCTTGGTCATGTTGTGCGCATCCTACAAGACATGGTGTTTGAGCTAGACAGCAAGCGGAGAGGCAGAGTGCGATACTATGCCTTGCCAAGAAAGGATCGGTGATGTACAACAGGCACATTCGGGGATTGTCCAAGGGAAACGCTCGGCGGTTGCTTGAAGATGTCGAGCGGATCGGCTGGAGACCTTGCGGCTACGGAAGGCAAGCACACGCCTGGACTGGAGTTTACGGCAACGGTGGGGCGACCCTTTGTGCAAACATGCTTGTTGCCTTGCCGGGCTCCAAGAACGATGCCAAGCCCCACTGCCCGGCATGTGAGGACAAGCTTGCTCTGCTGCGGCACGTGGCGGAAGGCGAGAGCGATGATGCCAGTTAAAGAGTCTGTTGTAGAGGATATGGCAAGAATGAGCTTGGTACTGCTCGAATGCGGGCATTATGCCTACGCAAAGGGCTACCCCGAAACCCCTGCAAGCCCGAGCTATATCTGCGCTATATGTCGTGGCGTTCGGCTGACTGATGTCGAGAAACGTCGGCGTGACAAACTCGGCATAGAGGGGCGCGGAGTGATTATAGACTAGTACCAAAGTACTATGTCCGACAATAGACGTTATAGGACATAGAGATACCCGATCTGGTCGTGCGACCTGTGCGGGCGCGACTGCTACAGCGGTGAGCAAGAGCGGCACTGGCTGTACGTGGCGGGTAAGGGTGGCAAGGATCGGCTTGTGCCGGTCGGTGATAGGCTCGCTGCTGAGCGGGGTGATCCCTCGGTAGGCAACGGGGATCCACTCTTTGACGGTAGACAGGGCCGATATGGTCGGGTGCGTGGGCCTGAATTGTCAAGAGCGCGGTTGAGGCAGCGTTCGCCTTCCGACTCGCTCGGAACGGGATCAACATGCGGGTGCAGGACTACATGCGGCTCGTAGAGGAATCCTTGCAAGTCAGTGAGGCCTGCATTGTGGGTGACCCGGACGCGGACCTTTCGAGAAAGGATGACCATGCTAGCCTGGCTTGACGAGAAAACCGCAGAGGAATCCGCCAACCACTTTTGCGCTGGCGCGACAATCATGTGCGTCAACTTCTACCCAAAGGACGGCAACTGTCACTTGCTCTTGAGCAATAGCGCGATCTTGACCTTTTCGGCAGTAGACATTGACACCGGCCTAAACGAGCGGCTGAGAATCGGCATCCTTGGGCCAAGCGTACCGGAGAGCCCCCATCACACAGAAAGAGAGATACAGGATGAGTGATTCTGCTCTTGTTGAGACTTTGCGCGCCAAGGCCGAATCCCTGCTTGACAAGATGGAAGGCATGACCAAGCCAAGCCCGTAGCACTCTGCTGCTCTATCCGTTCTGGCCGACATCGAGCACGAGATCGGGCGACTGGTCGACGTGCCGGACGTGCAAAAGGTCGAGCGGAAAAAGCAGTAGTACCTTTTTCCTATTCCCCTTGCCCCGGTTCTGTGGTACAATTGGGGCATCAAAACCGAATCGAGAAAGAGAGGGTAACATGGAAATCACAGCAAAGCAGTTTGCGCGGCTCCCCAAGTACGCACAAGAGTACATCGAGGCGTTGCAGCGTCGGGAAGATTCCCTTGCGCGCAAGGTTGACGAACTGACCGGGCACGAGCAGACCGGCGTAGCCTGGCGCGACGGTGGGCACTCTGGGCATTTGCCCAAGCACGCGATCGTCTACTGGAAGCTTGATGACGGTCGGCGCATTGAAATCACCCGCTGTTCCGAGTATGGCGGAATCGTTATCCGAACGCAAAACCGCATGATGCTCCTCCCCCGCAACTCAAACTGCGCGAGCATTATCGATCTGCCTTGGGGCGCAACCCCCTGGACCCCCAAGCCCAAAAAGGCCCCCGAGGTCTGGGTCTGCGAGAACTGCGGGCAAAACCTTGACGACGTTGAGCCGGACGGTCCACCGTCCTGCTGCGACAAGCCGAGCTATGTCTTGCAGTCCCCCGACCTGGAGGAAGATGCGGAGGTAAGGCGATGATAAAGATCAAGATCATTGACGCGCCAGCGGTTCACAAAAAGCATGGCATTACAGTAGGGCGCGAGTTCGAGATCGCTTTTGAGCGCCCAGGAGGAGGGGCCGCCCCGCTTTGGTTCGTGATGGGCGATGCAGGGGAACCGGTCGGTATCTGGCCCAGAGAGGCGATCGTCCTTGAGCGCGAGAGGGTTGCTGTGTGCCCAGAGTGTGGCGAAGAGACCACCTATTACGATCAACACGCTGGATGGTGGTGTTCCACTGAGACCTGCCCCACCTGCTTCTTTACGCTCTATCCTAAACCGGAGGCTGACGATGAGGATCTGTAACACCTGCTCAAACTATCCCAAAGGCACCAGGCCGGAAGATAACTTTGAGTGCGAAGCAGCCGGGTTGTTTGTGCAATGCTCGATGCATAGCTGCGAGTTTTACAACCCAACTCCAGAGGCCTACGGCGACGGCTCCCCTGCTCCGCTTGGGCCGGATGACCAAACGGTGTACTTTGTCATTTGCGAGCCCGGAGACCCAGAAAAGGCAAATCGGGAATGGCCCTGGTTTCCAGATGGGCAAGCGTTCTATCTTGGCCTGGATCCGCAATACGACGATCTAGAGGTCTGGCTGTGGTTCGTCCGGGGCAACGTCGATGTGTACGGGCTGGCAAATATGCCCTTTGTGCGCGATATCCAACCGCTGGCCCGTCGTCTCGCAAGCCAAGTGCCCCCATTGCCGGTTTCTTTTTCGGATCAGTAGTACCAGAGAGCTATTGCAAGTGATGGGGTTTTGTGGTAGAATGAAAGGGACATTGGAGAGAGCATGTAAGCGAACCGATCCACGATCCTTTGCCTCTCCCTGTGCATCCTTTCGTGTGGGCCGGGGCGGACTCATCACCCGCCCCGGCATTCTTCTTTCTAGTAGAAAGGTTTGGTCGATGGCTGACGAGTTCAAGCCCAAAAAGATGGGCAAGGCGTCTTTTGTTGACATCCTGGCAACTATGTACACGCTGGTCGAGTGCCCCGAACCGGGGTGCAAGGCCCCGGCACTGCTCTTCAATGAGGACTCGACCCTTGACGGAGAAGAGCCGGTCATCCTCTGCTTGGTATGCTGGCAAGCGTTCAATCCAGAGACCGGGGTGCCGTTGGAACCGGGCGAAAAGCCCTCCGACCAAAAGACTGAGGAAGGGCCGGGCGGGAAGGCCCGGCGCTAGGGCAACAAGGCTGAATCGAGAGCCCGGAGCAATCCGGGCTCTGTCCACTGAAAGGGGATTCTGATGGGCAAGGCGATCTTGTTTTATGTCGAGGATAAAGACGACTCGCTGTCTCTCGATGTGGATCCATCCGATATGCCAGAAGGGGCGATCTGTGTCGGCACGTTGGAGCAGGAGCATCTGCAAGCGCTCGTTGCACGTGGGGTACACTCTGTCTTGACAGAGATTGACGATGGCTGGCAAAGCGGCATTGAGGCACCTGGACAGGATAAGGACGTACCAATTGAACAATTGGTCTCGTACTATCAGCAAGTGCTTGCGGACTTGATCTACCTTGCAAACGTACACGCGGCTGGCGAGGCTTTGCTTTCCAATCTGGCAGATCCGACCGGGGAAAACGAGATCCCCTTCTGATGCGCACTGCGTTTCTGACCGTGACCATTCTGACCGGCGTTATCACCCGCTACAACGGGGAGCCTGGAGACTTTCTCAAGTGCTACCCGCGTGGGGCCGAACGCTACGGCACGCTCAAAGAGCCCTGGATCGCGCTCGACATTCAAGGGCTTGGTGAGACGTGGCAGTGCGGCGACGAGGGCTTGGCCTACATCGACGGTCATCCACCGGTCCGGGTGACAGTGTTAGACTCTGGGCGATTTAGGGGCAAGTGCGTGGTGCAACTAGACGAATCCTGTATTGATATCATCGGGGACATGCCTACGCGACTTGCCCCATTTTACCCTGACCTATCCGCACGCGGAAGGGTTGTTTTGACCTCTGCCGCCAAGAGAGCGATGGAGGCATACAGGCATGCCCCGTAAGCAATACTACAAGCGCTACTTTCAAGAGACAGCCGCGCATCCGATCCTCAAGACAGACGTCTGTCACTGGTTTCGCATGGCGACATCTAACGTCATCCCCGATGTTGATGCGGCAGTAGAGCAGTTGGACAAGGGGGAGATCGTCAAAACCCTCTATGCCTGGTACGGCACGGACAAGGCCGTGCTCGATGCGCTAGAATGCCCGCCGATTGATCCTTCCGCTGATTATTGGTGGGATGGGTTGCCGGAGGGGTTTGTCTTTGACAATTCCACCGTTTGTGACTTTGGATCAGGTATTGTTCTAGAAGAGACCGATAATGTGGATACGAGGAGGTTGTGATGCCCTGGTGGAACGGTGTGAGGACCTACTATCAATGGCCGTTATTGCGAACACCTCTTGTAACTGCGCAAATGGAGATTGAGCGCCTTTCGGTTCAATGTCGAGGATGCGGCAAGCCGGTTGCGTATTTGCACGGTGCAGTCCGAGAATATGCCCGCTGCACTAATGTGCGTTGCGGTGGATTGTGCACGGAATGCCAGGTGATCACCTATGCACAGTTTCGGATCTATGATGGGTATTTGCTGTGGGAAGGGCAGCGGGGATGGTACGAGCTGCCGTTGCGTGCCCGGTGGCTGGTATGGTTGCTTAACCGAGTGCGCAGGTGGTTCCGATAAGTTGACATATACGACCTAGCTTTACCGTTTGGATTGCCGTAAATGGCAGGTAGAACGCGCAAGAAAGCCGAAAGACTGTCCCATCTGGTCCGCGCAAGCGACATGTACTTGCACGGCTACTTTATGCATGAGATCGCGGCTGAGTTGGGTGTCTCCAGACGTCAAGTCGGCTACGACCTTCAAAAGCTGCACAAGATGTGGGAAGAGAAGGCGATCTCTACCCACGAAAAGATGGTCCAGCGCACACTTGCCCGGATCGATTGGCTGGAGCGCCAGGCTTACGACCAGTGGATCCTCTCTCTCAAGGGTACCCCATCCTCTACCACGTCCTACTTTGAGACTGACGAGGAAGGGAACCCGCTCCCCTCACGTGCTGTGATGCACGAGGCAGAGGATGCAGGGCGCGGAGACATCCAATGGTGGAACGCGATCGCCCGGTGCGCTGAGATGCGCGTCCGCGTGCTCGAACGGGGCACGCCGCTGAGGATGGAGATCGGGGAGCCGGGGACCGATTGGGATGCTGCGGCAAAAAGAGCAGATGAGGAATGGGCATCAGAGCCGGACGAGCCTGACGTCTTTATAGAGGGGGAGGCGACGGAGATCGAGTGAAACCCCGAACCGGCAAGGCCCTGTTTGCCAAGAAGAACGTTGACATCCGCCTTGCGACGAGGGATGCCAGCGCCCGGTGGGAGCGCTACCAAATGGAGTTCCTGAACAATGAGACTCCATTTGACATCACGGACAAGTCACGGCAGATCGGATGGTCGTTTACAGCCGCAATGGATGCCGTTTGTGATGGCATCATTCACGAGGACACCCCCCACCTATTCGTCTCGATCAACAAGGAAGAGGCAGCCGAAAAGATTCGCTATGCGCGAGACATCGTAGCTGCAATCCGCCCCAAGTATCGCCCCATTCTCACGCAAGACGCCACGTTCTCACTGGCATTCGAGAACGGGTCTCGCTTGATCTCCCACCCCTGTAGGCCTCCACGCGGCAAGGCTCGCGCCCGCATCTACCTGGACGAGATGGCCCACTATCAACCATCCTTGATGCAACCGGTCTACACCGGGGCTCTCCCGGCAACGGTCAGGGGGGATGGCTACATTCGGATCGGATCCTCTCCCCTTGGAGCAGCCGGCCTTTTTTGGGAGATTTTCACCCAAACGCTGCGCAAGTGGCCCGGCTACGATGGGCATCGTCGCACCGTGCCCTGGTGGACCTCTCACGCTCTGTGCAAGGATGTCAGGCTTGCAGCGCGTCTAGCGCCCCAGATGACCACGCACGAGCGGGTCATGACGTTCGGCACAGAGGCCCTTGTTGTCCAGTACGAGAACAACTTCCTAGAGGACTTTCAGCAGGAATTCGAGTGTGCTTGGGTCGATGAGGCTGTGGCCTGGATCTCTTGGGATCTGATCCAGAGCATCCAAAAGAACGACCTGCAATGCTGGCATTCTCACTCGGTAGACGAGGCGTTGGAGCATCTGACAGAGGTTCAAAATGCTGTGCGGATGGGTCAGATCGAGCTCGTGCTGTGCGGCGGGATCGACGTCGGGCGCGTGCACGATCTGACAGAGTTTGTCTTGTTGGGCAAGGGGCCTTCTGGACAACTCCCCTGCCGGTGGATCGTTTCCTTGAGCAATGTCGAGTTTCGACACCAGCAAACGCTCTTTTGGCACATCATCAACTCGCTCCCGATCACGCTCGTGCTGGTCGACATGACCGGGATTGGGATGCAGTTGTCAGAGACCTTGGAGCAGACCGGCAAGGCGGCAGGGGTCTACTTTACCGCGCCCACCAAGGAACTGCTTGCCGTCGAGGCTCGTTTGCAAGCGGAGAGCCACAATGCGCAGATCCCGGCGATCCGAGACCTGATCTACCAGATCCATAGCATCCGCAAGATGCCAGGCGCGATCGTGAACCGGTTCGACGTAGAGGCCAGCGAGAAGCATCACGCCGACAAGTTCTGGGCGTGGGCTCTGGGTCTTTATGCTGCGAACGTCATGGTGCGTCTGGGCCAAGAGAAAGACGAGGTCGTAGAGAGTATTCCTGGCTTGGGGTTGGAGTTCTGAGAAAGGCTTACAATGGACTGGCAAGAGGTCACGGAAGGCAATCGTCCGCCACAAAACAAGCACCTGCTCTGGTTGCTTGCTATGCCTCAAAAAGACGGCTCGTATCAGTGGGTTCTCTTGGGGAGCGGGATCTATGCTTTTGGGATTGTCGCTGGAGTTGTTGGAAGATTCACGCTTCCCCCACCAGGCGAGGATGAGCCTTACCTTAGAGGCAAGCGGGTATTCTGGAAAGAGATCGAACTGCCTGAAGGCATAGAGTGATATGTTACCGTGGCACCAAGGTACACGTAGGGCTTGTCAAGTAGTGTGTATCGCACAATATCCGACCTGACACATTATTCGAGCGGTGACGAAAAATTTAGATCCATCATGATATATTCTTATAGATCTAAATTTTAGGGGCCGTACTACAGTACTAGTGGGCGACGTTTTTTAGTGGGAACAAGGGGGCCGTCAAGGGGCATTTGGGATAACTCGCCCCTTGCCATCCGCCCCGGTTTTGTGGTATACTGGTCGAGAGACAGGAGGTTGATCATGTTCATTCCCTTGTGGCCCAGACAGCCGGTCCCCTATGGCGTAGAGCGTCCCGATGGAACGTTCGAGGTCGTCACTGCTACCCACTACCGCATAGACCGGTTTCAAAACCTGCATCTGTACATCGGTCAACATCAAGTCTCGCTGTTCAAGGTGGGGGAATGGCTCTATGCAGAAAGAGGTCTGACTGAGAAGGATGTAGACCAAAGGGGCATCTGATGACTAGAGTAGTACCAGGCGGGGCACTCCGCACACGGCTTCTAACCGGTCTGGCAGAGTCGGCGCAATGGCAGCTTCCCCCGGAAGAGATGATCGCTCTTTACAACGAGTACGATCCGACTATGCTGGACATGGTGATCGATGACGCCTATTGGGATCGCATCGGTGACCCTGGATCAGGGGATACGACAAACGAGCGGCGGGCCATGATTCGCGCCTCTAACCGAGCCTGGCGCTCATCCCCCCTTGATCAATGGACCAAGTGGACGTGGACCGCCGAGGGCTTGGGGCAAGGGATCGACGTCAAGGCAGCGGATGCCGGGGCTCAAGACCGGTGGGACGAGTTCTGGACGGCAGAGCGAAACGACCCGCTGCTTGGAGACGACCGATTGCACCAGATGTCGTTTGACCTGTTGAATCACGGAAACCTCTTTCTGGCCTTCTACTCTTCCCCCGCTGACGGAGAGACCACGATTCGAGACGTCGACGCTGACGAGATCACAGAGATCATCTGCGACCCGGCAGACAGGAAAAAGCCATGGTTTTACAAGCGTGAGTACATGGCGACGTCAGGAACAATCTCGAACACGCGCACGCTGTACTACCCAGATTGGGCGCTCTTTTTCCAACCCCAAGAGCTAGAGCGTGCCTGGACACAAGCCCAAGAGCAGAGGCTTGTACCGGACACGGCGACCAGGGCGGACCTTGTTCAACAGAACGGCGACCTTGGGGACGCTGCGCAAACGTCCGTGTGCGTGCTGCACATTGCCCACAACCGCAAGATTAAAAACTCTCCTTGGGGCTGGCCTCTCTCTACCGTCTCTATGCCTTACGCCCGCGCACACAAGCAGTTCATCCAGGCTACGCTCTCCAAGGTCTTGTCGATCGCGCAGTTCACTCGCAGATCTCGAGTCCAGGGAGGCTCAAGAGCGGTCAACTCTGTGATCGATACGGTTCGGTCAGCGCTCTCCCAAAACCAACGGCTAGACACCAACCCACCGGGCGCGCCTGGGGCCTCTTGGCACGTCGAAAACCAAGCCGTGACCACGGAAGAACTGCCGATGTCCACGGCGGCGATGGACACAGATCGGGACAACAAGACGCTGGCGTGGGCGGCGCTCATTGGGGCGGGCCTATTCCCGGCGACGGCTGGTCTGGACGTGGCGCGCTACGCCACGGCGCTGACGATGGACCGGGTACAAGCGTTTGTGTTCTCGCAGTACAAGAGCTTTTGGGCTGCACAGATCCGCAAGATGTTCAAGATCGTGATGGGCTACGCTGGCATGAGCATGGAGATCGAGGTCGAGATCTCCATAGACAGCTACGGGCTCCCCGACTTTGCGGAGATGGTAGGGCCGACCACGACCTTGATGCAGCAGATCACGCAAGCGGTCACGGCCAGCATCCTTGCCCCTCAAGATGCGCGGGATCTCTACGCCGCATTTCTCCGACCGGCTGTACAAGCCCTTGGGGCAAGCGGCATCACAGAACTGCTCGACTTTGAAGAGCCGCCCGAACCTGCCCCACAACCGGAGCAAGGCCAACAAGCAGCCGCAGAAGAGGTTTTGAGGCTTGCCGCTGGTCATTACGAGCGGGGAGAAATCACCTTTGATGCTCTCCTTGAGGCTGTTGTTGCCACGTACACGGAAGGCGGCAAGGGCTCTGGCTGGTTTGGACCGGATGCGGATCAATGGGCTGCGTATTTGGCGGAGCTTGAGAAAAAACGCCTTGAGGCGCAAGGGAAGCAAGATCAGGCAGAAAGCGAATCCAGTGAGTGACTTTTCGGAGGCCGCGCAACCTACCCTTGCGGCAGGAATGCGGCAATATCGCTCTGAGTTGCGCGCTGCGGTTCGCGGCCTCTGGTCGGGGGCTCTGGACGAGTTTGACACCTGGAGCATGTTCGAGGTTGCGATCCGGCGCTCATTCACCAAAGCCTACAACGATGGGGCGCAGTCTGTGGGGACCAACCCAAGCGAGTTGACCGGGCTGGAGCGTGCAGAGCGCGCCGGGCGGATTGCTGCGGAGATGCGCTTTATCGACGGCTTTATTGAGGCGATCATCCGAGGCAGCAAGGCAAACGAGGGGAAGCTTGCCCCGCTGTTCAGGCGTGTTGACTTGTGGGTGCAGCGTTATCGGGAGGTCTACAATCTTGGGCTTGAAACAGCGCGAGACGACCCAAAGTATCGATGGAAGATCAACCCGGAGAAAGAGAACTGTGTCGATTGTAGCCGCTTGGCCGGTCAAGTTCGGCGGCTGTCCGTTTGGAAGGCGCACGATCTCCGCCCCCAGAGCCCCAAGCTGGCATGTATGCGCTCCGCTAGAGGGGTGACGGTGTGCGGCTGTGAGTTTGAAACGACTACGGATCCGTGCACACGTGGCCCACTGCCGCGTGTAGAGTAGAAAGGCGACGAATGAGCCCACTGTCAGAGAACGCAACAAAAATCCGCTCATGGGAGGATGTTGCGCAGCGAATGCGCAATGCCACGAACGGAAGCAGGGGGGTATCGTTCGTGACCATCCGTGTCTTTTTGAACCAAGGCCGCCCGGTGGCCTGGATATCCCCAGAGGTACAGCACGTAGAGCCGAAAGGGGACGCCGCTGGCTTTGCAGAATGGCTTGAAACGCTCTGCACTTGACAGCATGCGCAGAATCGTGGTACAATAGGCTTGCGGTGGCACTGACCTAAACTCGAAAGAGAGGTCAGACCGACGACTGCCGGCCTATAAGCCTATCCCCCCCCTAGCCTGGCCGGCAGTCTTACAACATAGAAACAATTTTAGAAGTGGCGTAGAAAGCGCGCTGTGTCCATATCGGGCACGGCGCGCTTTCGTGTTTATGGGAGAGTACAGCTATGGTTATGCCGTTGGATCCAGCTTGGGACGCTTACCCGAAAGGATGGGCGAACCCCCTGAATTTGCGTGTTTCCGCCGCTCTCCCCGCTGCGGGCGCGTGGGATGCTACGCCTGTAGAGCAAGTGCTTGCCGGTGCGCGCCAACTGACCCTTGCGTTTTCCTACACTCGCGGGGGCGCGGCTGGCGCGTTTGATTGGCAACTCGAGATCTCCCACTTCTCCGCTGCCGCTCTTGTGCCAGCCGGTGGGACAGAATGGTCTGTGGCCGATGCGATCTATGCGGCTGGCGCTGTTGTCGCCGGGGCGGATACGCAGAGCACGGTACAGCAAGAGTACCAGACCTACACGGCGACCGCTGCGGCCAAAGAGGCGTTTAGCGTCGGGCCGATCATCTTTAATGGTCCTGTTGAGCGCGTGCGGATCAACTGCCGGGAATCCGGCAACGTCGGCGCTCCGGGTACCTTGCAGGTTACGGGGATAGGAACATGAGACAAGGGCTGACAGACCAAACCACAGAGCCAACAGGTGGCGTAACGCTTGCGCAACCGGTGGACGTCGCGATCCAGGTTGACGGGGCGGACGTGAGCGCGGCAAACCCGGTCAACTCGCTTGACTCTTGGCGTGTCTCACTTGTGGCGGACGAGACAGCCGACGACTCCGACAAGGTGATCTATACCGTCCCGGCTGACACAGAGGCTCAAGTGCTCTGGATTTGGGTCGAGTTGACATCCACGGCGACGGCTGGAGATCGGCAGCTTGTGATCGAGATCCAAGATGTCGCCAACGATGTGATCGGGCAATTCCGGGCGGGTGCTGTACAAGCCGCGTCTCTTACTCGTTATTACCAGTTTGGCGCCTCAATGGCCGATCTCCAAGCCTTCCGTGACACGGACTACTTGATGACCCCCCTGCCTCCCGGTTTGATTCTCCTTGAAGGCGATCAGGTTCGCGTCTATGACAACAATGCTGTAGATGCGGCGGCAGATGACATGGTTTGCCAGATGCAGCTTGCTACAAGGAGTATCGCCTAGTGTTCGGCATCCACGGCGCGGGGATTCTGCCAGTCTCTCGCTTGGGCGGCTCGCTTGGGCCGTACATCTACAACTTTGACCTGAACGACGTCACGTTCACCGAGAACATGGCCGTGCGCACCGGCTTTGGTGGGTTCGACGCCGCGCCCATCTACCAGGGCAAGTGGGACGGAACGGGCACGCCGGACGTGGTAACGTTCCCTCGTGGCACGCTCCTGGGCAACCAGACCCAACACTTCTACTCCAATTTCGACCCATACCAGGGCACCGTCTCGTTTTGGATTCGCCCTGAGTGGGCGGGGAATGATGGGATAGAGCACAATATCCTGTATATCTCTTCTGACTATCAGGTACTCAAGACCACAGGCGACCTTCTCCAACTCACGGCTGGTGGTCAGAGCATGACCATAGATGTTTCTGCTTGGACGGCGGGGACGGCTTATTGCATCCAACTCTCCTGGGACACGCGCAATACAATTGATGGGACAAACTATGGGCGTATAGCCTCTCAGGGATCAGAGACCTACGGTGCAAGTACGCAACCCACGGCAAGCGCCCCTGATGCAACGATATACGTGGGGTGCGAGACTGGGCCAGCCCTGGCGGCAGATGCCCAAATCTCCGGCTTGTTTGTCTGGCGGCGCGTCCTGTTCGACGGCACCTATGGCGTGGGTGCTACCTTTGACGAGTCCGGCCTGGTAGATGAGATCAACGCCATCTATGCGGCTGGCGTGGGGGCCGATCCCGCCCAGATCGTGGGCGGTTCCTGGGATGCTACGTTCTGCCTTCCCACCGACCAAACAGAAGGTGCGCTCCAGACCACCAACCAAGCCTGGTCCCATCCCGCCACGACCTTGATCGATGTGCCATATTTGGACGACGGTGGGCTTCCTGGCACGGACTATGCTGTAGAGTTCAATGGTACGAACACCGTCATCGACTGTGGGTCTGGGGCTACCCTAGATGACATCGCGTCTGGCGGTGAGATCAACATTGACATTTGGTTCAAGTCGGATGGCGCTGGAGATGGCGCATTAGAGGCGCTATGCAACAAGTATACTGGCGGTGTCGGCGGCTTTTATGTCCAATTCAATCCGTCAACGGACACATTGTTTAGCTTCGTGATATGCGCCACAACCAATGCTTCCGCATCGGCTGTAGCCGCCTCCTTTGATTTGGATTCTTTTGCTGATGGGAAATACCACCTTGTTTCGTTCCATTATGAGGACACTACCAAGTGGATCAGTCTGGCAGTAGACGGTAGATGGGCATCAGCATATGCTACGCACACGCAAGGAGTTGGAGGATATTCCACTGATGCGGCCCAAAATTTCAGAATGGGGACGACAACACAAGCTGTAGTCTATCCCCTTTCTGGTGCAATCGCTTGGTGCGAAATCTCCGACAACGACCGTCACAGCGCCGGAACCGACTTTATCCCCAACCGCGCCCCTTACAGCGACGGCAACACCGTTGAGTATTGGGCGATGGATGAGGGCACTGGCGCGACCGCTGCGGCCTCGGTGACCTCTCCCGCCAACGACGGCACGATCACCAACGGCTCCTGGTCCGCGATCTGGGCCATTGTGGGCACGCCGGAGATTCCGCAGAGCTTGCAGTTCTATCAGGAAAATGATGGGATTGACTTTGGGTCGGGGGCCAACATTGACGACCTGTTTGGGGCTGATTGCACTATGGAGTGCTGGGCGCGTACAGGCAAAGATATGGATGGAGCAGCGTATCTGATCTCCAAGCGAAATAGTGGAGCAGTTACCAATGGATGGGATGTGGTCATTCAATCCAATGGAGAACCGCTCGTTCGCGCACAACACGCTACTAACGATCTTGTGCTAACTATTGCGCAGGATATGCGAGATGGGCGATTTCATCACTATGCAGTTGACTGGGATTTTGGGACACTTACAGGCCGATTGTTCGTAGATGGAATCTTGCGGGATACCGACACGGCGATAGGGGCATATCAAGCGGATGCCGCATATGATTGCATAGTAAATGGTGCGGCATCAGTTGGGGATAGCGACGAGTTTTTGACTATTGGCTGGCTTGCCCTCTCAGACATGCGGCGCTACACCGGCAACTCATTCATCCCTGCCGCACGTAACAATCCGCCAGCCAACGATGCGAACTATCACCTGCTGGTCTATATGGACGATGGGGCCGGGACCACCGCAACGGATAGTTCAGGCAATGGGTACAACGGCACGATCACGTTTGGGGCGTCTACCCGCTGGAACAACACGCCCGATCTGCTCATAGACGAATCCGGCGCGATGTTCTACCAGCAGGGCTACAACGTGGGGAGCGATGGGGCCGATGACGGCATCTATATTCCGGTCACCCTGACAGCCTCCACAGACTATGTGATCCGTGCGCCGTTAAACTACTCGCCCAACGCCTGGCCCCGCATCACGCTCTACGATGTGACAGCAGCCGGGAGCATCGTGGACTTTGACGCTCCGCCGATGACAGCCGTTCACGATGGGGCGGGCAATGCTGCCGCGTTCACGAGCACCGGGGAGGTCTACCCTGCCAGCTTGATCGGTGGCAAGATCTACAATGTTACGGATGGGTCGAGTGGGACCATCACAGCCGTAGGCGGCACCAACCAGGACACCATCACCGCTGCGCTGGCCGGGGGTACGGACAACGATTGGGACGTAGCCGACCAGGCCTACATCGTCCCGCCTGACGGTTGGGTGTTCAATGAGCCCATCGTGGCGCGCACGAGTGCCAACACTGCCTATCAGGTAATCATATCCAACCGCAACGCAGACGGCATCATCACCGCGCATCAGGCGGAAGTGTTGGAGTCCCTGCTGGACAATGGAGATCACGAGTCGCTTAACGGCGGGTTCCCTGGCGCAGCAGAGTTGATCACGGGTTGGACAAATAGCAACCTAGACGCTGGAGACACAGAGCCAGAAGCTACCTATATCCACGCTGGCGCACAATCGCTGGAATGGAATGTAGGTGCAATTGTAAATGAGCGCATGTACTACAATGTAGGCGCAGCTTCCGGTGCTTACTATACGTATGGAGTATGGTATTGTGGTGACGGCACAGCGAATTTGCTTGTAATCCCGGCATCTCTTGGACAAGCTGTATTGCATAACAATCTGGGCACAGATGGCACAATGAATGGGCCTACAGTCAGCACTTGGAAGCATGTTTGTGGCGCATACAGGTCTTTGGGTGTAACGCAAAACATGATGCTGGCCGCGACGACTGGAGCAGTCGGTGATCGCTTCTCTGATGACGCCTACGCCTTCGAGTGCGATGACGTAACCCTGGCCGTCACCCCGGCCTCCCAGGCCAACAGCCTGGAGGGCACCGGCATCCGCGTGGATGGGCGGGATAGCAGCACGGTCCCGGCAACAGCGCACAAGGTACTTGCTACAAGCGGCGGGGTACGGTTCAGGGCTACGCCACGGCACAGCATTGCCAATTCTGAGGCGTTCGGGCAAACGCAAGAGATGCTTTTCTCGCTGACCGAGGATGCCAACAACTACATCTTGCTCTATCGGGACGACGCGGCTGGCGGCACGCTCACGCTTGAGGTTGACCAGGCCGGGGCCGGGCCTTGGACAGACACGGACACGCCCGCATGGGCGGCTGACACAGAGGCAAGCATAGACGTGATCAACTATGGCGGCTTGATCCGCGTGCTGTTTGACGGTGCTCCGCTCTTGGAGATCGGCGGCTTGACCGGGTTTGCCGCTGACTTTACTGCCGCCGCTTACTTTGGGAGTGACGCGACCCCTGAATACGAGTTTGACGGCGTGATCTCGCCGCCGTAGGGAGAAGAGTATGGCAGAGTACAGCTTTCAATATCGGGTAGGACAACCACAGGCGCGCAACGACGGATCCGGACTTGTCGCCCACGACGTCATGGTAGAGGCGTCTGCTGACGGTGAGATATGGAGCCCGGTTCCTGCTCGACATGCAACGATCTTGGTTCCAGCAAGCGAGATACAGGATGCGCTTTCTGCCGGGACCAACGCGCAGATCAACCAGGCATACAAGCTTGCACTCGCCAACAACTTGCGCACCTCTGCTGTTCCTATACAGGGATGGGACGCGGCAAGCTTACAAGCCTTGATGGAGGCCAACGATGCGGCCAGCAATGCGACCATTGCCGTGATCGAGTACGTGGTGGACACGCTCGGGATCACGTTTCCGGTCAGGTTTACTTTTTAGAAAGGCAGACAATGCAGAAGGTCAGGGGGTACAACACAATTCATCTTCCGATCGCGAGCATAGCATCGTACCCGGATAGCCTGCAACCAGCGTTTGGGGCGCCCGCGCTTACCTTTGGCGACTTCTGCGCCCGCATTTCCGCTGACGGCGTGAACCTTTTGCGGGTCAAGCTGTGCGGACGCAGAGGGGACGCTGACGCTCTCCCTTTTGAGTACCAGACCGGTGTATACACCGACTGGAATGGGCAACTTCAAGAGATGGTACAGGCGTGTACGGATCACGGCATAGGACTTTGGGTGATTCCGTTTGACAGTCGAGAGATGTCTAGCGAGTACGTTTGGAGCTACAATGCTTGGAATGCCAGCAATAGCGGCGGGTTCTTGGAGAATCCAACAGAGATGTTCACCAACCCCGCTGCTATTGACGCGATGAAGGACAGAATCAGGGCTATCATCGACTATGCTGGCCCCATCATCAAGGCGTGGGAAGTTTGCGCTGAAATGGTCTCTTTGATGACCCCTTATGTTTGGGGGACAGATTGGGCGGGGCTGACAACGGTCACACGCGAGATCGCCGTTCCGTGGGTTGAGGAAATTGCACAGTACATCAAATCCGTTCACCCTGCACCAGTCGGAAACGGGCAAGTGTTTGGCGACCTGTCCGCGCCACGGAATGAGGTCTACCGGACGCCAAGCCTTGATTTTTGCTTGATCAACTGGTATGGAGACCGGGATGTCTCCGAAAAGTTCAAATGGCTGCGCGACGTGCAAGCATGGGCGGGTATCCCGGTCTATGTAGAGCAGTATGCCCCTTGGGATCTCGGTGCCGAGGCGGACTATACGCGAGAGCCTGACACGTTTGCTTGGTCCAAGATGCATGAATGGATCGCTGTGTGTGGAGAGCATGGCCTTGTGGGGCCTTTGCGCTGGCCGGAGATCCGGCCAAGGAACCCGGATCAGTATGCCCTATGGTGGGGCATCGCACATCCGAACATGGCATCAATTGCAGGAGTTTCGGCAGAGTATGCCGCCCGTGTCGATCTGGAGGAATGGGACGGCCCTGGGCAAGCTTGGGACAGCCTGATCGTCTCTCCGGGCGCGGATCTCGTGTCCAGTTGGGGGGATGGTGCGCACGTGACCGCTTTTGCTCGATGGATCGAAAATGACCGGCAGCTTGTTATTCACGGTCTCCGAGACGGCATCTATGATGTGCTGTGGTTCGGTTGGCTCTCTGGTACGTTAACCAAGGTGCAGAATTTTGAAGTGACCAGCGGGAGGTTGGCCCTAGACGAGCCGGTCCCGGCTGATTGCTCTGTGCTATACGTCTCATTGACCGATGTGCTCCCGCCGCCGCTGGACGAGGAACGGGTACGCGAGATTGCGCGAGAAGAGGCGATCAGGGCCTTGAATGAAGCAGAGTTCACGGTAACTGTCCATGTCTAAATGGAAGCGTCTTGCACTCTCTTTGCTGATACTCGCTTTTGTTTGGGTCTGGGGGAGCGATGGCAAAGACAAAAAGTTATGACGGGGAGGATCTTCCTGCGTCCGCGTTTCTGGTCGTAGGAGACCCACAAGAGCCAAGCACGTGGCATCTGCCAGTCAAAAAGGCCAATGGGTCGGTAGATCGGCGGCGGATGGGCGCGGCAAAAGCAGCGCTTACCTCTGCGGGCGGGCATCGCGGCCAAAAGTATGCTGGCCCAAACAAGCAAGAGGCGATCCGCAAGTTGAAGGCTCTGTACAAGAAAGAGGATATGATCTGGGAGGCTGACGTGGACCTTAAACACGAAATGAGCGAATTGGATGCAGCAGCATTCTCTGTGGGCCGGTTGTCCACAATGATCCGGGAGGCGTTTGACCTACGATTCCGCCCTGGACCTGGCGTGTACGACGAAGCACGCGGGCGACGTCGTCCCTGGATGCGTGATTTCTACATCGGGCACCCCCGCTTGGGCGATGCTGTGATCGCGAATCAAGAAGGCTTGATGTACGCGATCGCAATGGACCTGTCCGGCGAAAAGCCGACTTTTGCAGAAGAGGCACAATGGAGACAGGTGCGCCCCACCTACGAGCTTGTGCAGCCACCGGAGGCGGCAAGTGAGATCACCGGGGCGGAGGCGGACGTTGATCTTGGCACTTTCTTGGAGTCAGCGCAAGCGATCGACATGGAGGAAAAGGCGGGCGCTGGAGCCCGAGATCCCTTGTCCATTCGGTTTGTGATGATCAAGCCTGGATTCGGTAACCCGAAAGACAACCACTACTACCCCAGAGAGGTCTTGGAGCGGGACGCTGGCAAGTTCGTTGGGGCCAAGATGTACGCTACCGACCACCGGGCGGATCAAAGGTCAGTCTTGACAGAGGTTGCGGTCATCGACAATATTTCCGGGTACACTGACGATGGAGCTCCGATCGCGGAGGCGACGGTCTGGGGGCCTGACTTTGCGGAGCAGGTGCGTAACCGGGCCAAGGTGGGCAAGCTGCACCTGCTAGAGTGCTCGATCATTGGGCGCGGCAAGGCCAAGCGGGGCAAGGTGGACGGCAGGGAAGCAAAGATTGTGCAAGAGATTGAGGAAGGAAAAGCGGTTGATTGGGTCAGTCGGGCGGGAGCCGGAGGCCATGCCCTTGACATATCGGAATCCAACAGTATAGACGACGGAGGCGAAACAGTGGACGAAAAAGAGAAGCAAGAGCAGATTGAAGAGTCCGCAGATCCAGCCGCCAACGTTGACATCCAAGAGAGCGAGACCGAAGAGGTCCAGCCGCAAGAAAATGAAACGGAGGTCACTACTCAAGAGGCGGCCTTGAGTCAGGATGCCGTTGCATCTCTCTTGGAAGAGTCAGGGCTTGGCGAACGGGCTCAACGGCTCCTGGTCGGCGCGACGTACAAGGACAAAAGCGCAGTGCAAAGCGCGATCCAGGAGATGAAAAGCCTCATCAAAGAGGCGACAGGCGCGGGGAAACCTTTCGAGCAAGGGGCGACCACGCAAGACCCTGTAGAAGAGACGGACGGGGAGTTCTGGGCCGGGCTCAACGAGCAGTACGGCACCAGCTTCTACGTCGAGGAAAAGGAGCAGTAAATGAGCGCCACTTTTACCACCTACGGCGGAATGGGGGATGTCTACTCGGAGACCACGCCCATTGATATGGTCGTGACTGTTTTGGAAAACGACGTTTGGCCGGTGGACAACAACAGCATGTCCGGCACAAAGGACAGCTTGCTCGACGCAAACAGCCTTTACGATGGCGTGCATCCGGTCGTCGCGATCGGGAGCCGCGTTAGCACCTCTGGGCGTGGGCTGAACCCGGTTGGCCTTGTCGTGTCTGTCACGCCGGGTTTGACCACGGCAACGTCTCAGGTCAGGGTCAACATCACCCATGGCAAGATCGTTCGCAATTGGGTTGCGAACGTCCTGACCTACACCGGGACGACCCCCTCCACGTTCGTCACTGCGCCATTCCCCGGACAACCGGTGTACGTGGACGACAGCGCGGCCCTTGGGGCGGGCGTGACCTTGAGCATGAGCCCCCTGAACACGGACGGAGACCGCAACCCCCTTGGCGGGTTCCTCTGGTACTGCCAAGACGAGTTGCCGGATTCGGCAGTTGGCGGAGCACGATCGGCGGCGACGTTTGACACGTCCCTTTCAAACTCGCTGGTACAACAGGAGTATTGCGTGATGCTGCCAGGCGGCGGCGCTCGCGACATCGCCTAGAAAGGGGAACAGCTAGGCAAGGAGAAACAACGATGAGGCAAATTCTGAAACTGATGCTCGATATCCGCAAGCACCAACTGTCAAAGCGAGGCTTGCAAGCGGATCGGATGGCCCAGACCACGCGGATGTTCGAGTATCTGGACACTGAAATGAGCGGCTTTAGCTCGCTCAACAGCAACGACGTTCTGCAAGAGGCTCTGGTCTCTCAGGACTTCACCTTTGCGATCATGGAGTTCGTCAATCGCTTGGCGATCCCCGGATACCAGCAACGGCTTTTCAACTTTGAGCCCCTGGTCTACGTCGATCGCGTGCAAAACTTCCTGCCGCACTACCGTTACCAGAACCGGAACGGCTTTGACGACCTGGAGTATGTGGGCACGCGGGGACGGTCCCGCACTGGCGGCATCGACGACGCAACCAAGCGGACGCACGCAGTCTACCGGTGGGAAAAGGACATCTCGATTGATTGGGAGACCCTGGTCAACGACGACTTGGCTTATCTGGAAGAGACTGTGAGGTTGATGGGCGAGGCGGCACGGCGCACCCTGGAACGGTTTGTGAGCCGGATGTACACCAACGCGACGAGCATCGCCCGCCTGACCGGTCTTGGGGCCAACTACTCGCAGACCGGGCGGCTGACTACGGCGCGATGGTCTGAATGTCGGATGGCTTTTGCGCAGCGCGTGAACGCCGGGAACCAACCGATCCGGGCGTCAGCGGAGTACCTTGTGCACCATACCGGACTGCGCGACACGGCGCTCCAGATCCTACGCTCTACACAGGTCGCGGAGTTGATGACGAACGCTGTGAACGTGATCAACTTTACGCCGATCGAAGATCCGCACATGGCCGGCACTGCGCCCAACTTGCCGTGGTATGGCTTTACCCGGTGGCAGGACAACAACATCCGCCCGTTTGCGCTGGTGCGCCTCCGTGGATGGGATGGTCCGCGAGTCTACCGCAAGCGCTCCGACGTCGAGGCTGTGACCTCTTTGACCGGAGCGGGGACTGCCGTCTCTCCCGCGTTTGGAGACTTTGAGACCGGCAACATCACCCTGAAGATCCGCGATATCTGGGGCACGTACATCGACGGCACGGAAGGCAACCTGTGGGACTTCCGGGGCGCGTACTACTCCAGCGGAACCGTCGCCTAGCGGCGGAGAAAGGCCCAACTGTGGCAAAACAGACGATTGCAGACCTGCAATCACAGATCAATCAATTGACTGCGCTCTTGGTGAGTCAAGGCATTCGCGTGCCGGGCTCTCTAGGGCCAGTATCGGAAGAGCCAGAAGAGCGGGCGGATTTCATCGAGTTTGGCAGTGCGCGGCATGCGTCTCTCTTGGGCATTATCGTCTTGGAGAACCTGGACGAGGCCGGAGAGCGCGAGGTCTACGAGAGCCGGACAACTGGCAAGATGTACGTTCTGGAGGATGAACCGGCAGCGCTACGGCGAGCGCCGGGGCGCTCCATCAAGGACGCGGTGATAGCTGAATTGCGACAGAAAGTCGCGCAATTCGAGGCTGGACCTCCGCCTATCCCAGAAAACGCGCCGGGCTTGTGGTCTCCTAACCCGCTCCCTGACGTGACTTCCGAGATTCTATAAAGGAGCAGAGCTATGGTTCAAGGTCCATTTTCTGGAACCTGGCCGCAGACGTTCAAGATCCCGCCCATGTTCGGCGGGCAAATCGGCGTGCCTGGATCGGATACGCCGCAAGGTGTGCGGCTTGCCCCTCAAGGGCTGGTCTACTATGTAGACGCAAGCCACGGTAGGGCCAACGATAACAACGACGGCACTGACCCGGACAACCCTCTTGCGACGATCCAACAGGCGATCACGCTCAACAACGCAACGATCACCTGGGCGAACACTCCGCCTTACGTGGGGGTAAACACGATCGTCATCTCCCCTGGAACGTATGCGGAGAATCTTACCCCTCCCTACTACTGCCGGATCATCGGGCTTGGGTTGGCGACGGGGAACACAACGGATGTATGCGTTGACATCCATCCAGCATCGGGATCCGCTCTTGCGGGCACCGGCTTGGCATGCCACTGGTACAACATCCGTTTCACGACGGACACGGCAGCGCCGGTCATCGACTTTGGCGTGATGAACTCGGTGATTATCGAGCAGTGCGCGATCACGGACGGCAACCCTGGACTTGCGACGGTCGGGATCGACACGACCAGTGCAAACTCAAGCTGGATCATCAACTGCGTGTTCAAAGGCAACACGAACCCCCTGACTCGCGGCATTCGGTCGACGGGCAACTTTTACTCTTGTCGGGTGATCGGAAACGAGATCTGCGCTGTCACGACCGGGATCGACTTGTCCGGCGCGGCGCTCGTTGGGAACGCTGTCATTGCCAGAAACATGATCTGGGGCGGCGGCAGCGTGCTGCTCGGAACCGGGATCGATGACTCGGTGGTGGGTGACTCGTTCTGCGTCGGCAACTGGATCACGGCGACCGACGCGATCAGCCATGCCGATGCCGCGATGACGCTTGATAACCACGTTCAGAATGCGGGCGTTGGAGCGATCGAAACAGCCGGTACATAAAGGAGATCGGATATGTCAGGCGCAAACGTAAACTTTCCGATCCCCATCCTGCAACTGCCGCCCATGTTTCCGGGGCAGTTTGGGGTTCCGGGCACGGGCTCTCCTGAAGGGATGCGCACGGACGCGATCGGGGCGATCTACTATGTAGACCCGAACGCGACCGGTGTCACTGACCAGAGGGACGGCACAAACCCGGAATGCCCCTTGCAGACCGTTGCAGCGGCCTTGACCAAGTGCAACCCGTACAAAAACGATGTGATCGTGGTGATGCCCAACAACTCATGGCAGTACGGCGATGCTACGGATGGGCTCACGACTGCCATAGAAGAAGAGGTCACGATTGACGTTCCAGGGGTGCATCTGGTCGGGCTCTCCCGCTCTGGAATGGGCGTCTACTGGTATCCGGCCTCAAACGCCGGGACGTGCATCACGGTCTCAGCGATCGATGTGACGATCGAGGGCTTTTTCTTCTCAGAAGGGCCAACTTACACCGGCTGTACGGCAATCTCTGCCGAATGGGACGGGGCGACCCTCTTTGGGGAGAACCTGACCGTTCGCAACTGTGTCTTTGATGACACGGTAGACATCGCGATCCAGCTAGAGTACTCCTGGTACTGTGACATCCACCACTGCCGGTTTTGGGAGTGCGACCAATACGGGGTCTACACAGCGGCCGCTGGATCCGGAACGGACTATACCGCGATCCACGACAACGAGTTTATCGACTGTGGAACGGCGGCGATCGCGCTCTTGGGCGGCGCTGACAACAACTTCATCTACCGAAACCGCATCTTCAACACAAGCGCGCAAGGTGCAGCGGCGGCGGCAAACGAAGGTATTAACACGACCGGTGGGGCGACGAACCTTGTCACAGAAAACTACCTGTCTTGCCTCTTGCCGGTCCCCGCAAACGGCGATCTGGATGACTTTTGCACGGCAGCCGCGACGGACGCTTGGGTAGGCAACTACTGCATGAACGGCTTGCAAGTCACGAATCCGACCTAAAGGGGATCTATGGCAACAGAAGCCTGGATACTTGAAAAGGCCACAATCGGAGAAGGGGATCAGGTTGCGAACTCGCTTGCTCAGAGGATCCTTGACCTTGCAACTTCGGTCGCGGCCCTGGACACGTCCGACATCGCGACGATCTTGGGCTACACCCAAAAGATCGACTCGCTGGCGACGGATGGGCTTGCAGGGGTCTCAAACTCGTTGGCCTATCGGGTGCACGAGATCGAGCGTCACCTGCACAGCGGTGCACGGTGGTTTGAGACGGCAGCGGTTCCAGACGGAGAGGTCCACGTTGCGGACAGCATTGGATCCGGATCCGGCGCTTTTCGGGCGGATGCTGGAAACGATACGTGGGGCTCTTGGGTACAGGTGCTTGGAAGTGACGATACGCCAACAGTTGAGGGAAAAGCGTACTTTGATCCGCACCAACTGATCATAGAGGACACAGAGCGGGCAAGCACGTACTTTTTGCAGTTTACGCGTGGAACCTCTGGGGCGGCGGGCCTTGCGGCTGGCACCTACACCGAGCTTGTCTATGGGGCATCTGTCCAAAAAGAAACAGGAATCATCACCGTACAGACCGGACGCGCACCTTCCGGATCAAAGCTCTGGTGGCGCGTAATGTGTCCAGGACAAAACACTGGTTGGATGGATGCCTACATAGGGATTCATGAATACGAGGGCTGATATGGACGCAAGAGCACAAAAACTCGCTATCAAGCTGAAAGACGCAGAAACCGCGCACGCTTTAGTGCGGGCCGGTTTCGACACTCCAGCCAAGATCAAACGGGCCAAGGACGCGGATCTGACCACTATCCCTGGCATCGGCAAAGCGCGCCTTGACAAGGTGCGCGCAAGGTGCCCACGGCAGTAGGCACAGAAAGGTCTCGACGTGTCAGAATCACAGGGAAGGCAATCAACGGTGCTGATTGCGATTTTGCACATGGGTCGCGTATGCACAGAACTGGCATCATGGGCGGCATACGTAGCAGCGACAGAGCGCCGCTATCCTTTAACAATTCAGTGGTTTGGGAATGACGCGCAAGCCGTACCCCATTCCTCCAACCGAAACCGCATTTTGAGGGAGACGCCGGCTGACTTTTCCGGTGTCTTGATGTTGGACGCGGACACAGTGCCCCATCCGAGAACGGTAGACATTCCTTTGCTCGGAAAGGACATCTTGCTTGCCCCTTGTCCCATCTGGAGACCTGACGACGACTATGGACCGATTGTAACCAACCTGGTCCCCTACGGGGCCAAAGAGGGCAACATGGACGGCGCCACACTGCCCATTGGTGCGCCGATCGTGAGCAGGATTAAGGAAGGTGGGACCGGGTGCATCTGGATCAGCAACAACGTTATACGACACCCTGACATGCGTGCCCCGTTCAAGTTTGAGACGGACGACGATGGGATAACAGTCATCGGAGAGGATCACGCCTTTTGTCGGCGGGCAACAGAAGCAGGGTTCGAGATCTGGGGCGGCATGGCCTACGTGATGGGGCACATCAAGGCGATCAACTTGACCACCTGCTACGATGCGTTTCATCCCATCACAGGCCGGAAGCCGGAGATTGTCATCACCGGGACCGGGCGCAATGGATCAGGGTACGCCGCAAGTCGTCTGACCGTTGCAGGTCTGCCTACCGGGCATGAATCCGTGTTCATGTATCGCGGGCTGGACTCCGCCAAGGAGAGAATGGGCCGGGCGGCACAGTTGCGCGCCGACTCGTCTTGGATGGCAGCGCCTTATCTGGACGATCCTTTCCTTGAGAATACGCTGATCGTTCATCAAGTGAGGCATCCGGGCAAGGTGCTGGCCTCTTGGGTTCGAGAGCCCACGCAAACCACGCCGCGCTACTGGCACTTCCTGCTCGAACACTTGCCGGAACTGGAAAAGATTGAGGACGAGATCACCCGTTGTGCTGCGCGGTATGTGCTCTGGAATCAGATGGTAGAACTGCGGGGCAACGGCAGAATCATCTACCGGTGGCGGCTGGAGGACGGAGAAAAAGGAGAGAAAGCCCTGCTCCAGACACTCATCGATCGGGAGATTCTTCCGCCTGGTGCGATGTTCCGCCCCTACATCCCCAACAAAACGGCCAATGCGCACAATCAAGGGGCACAGCCGAAGTTTATCACGCTTGACCAGATTCAAGAACCCTGGAGATCGCATATCCACGAAATGGCGGAGCGCTACGGCTACGAGAATTGGGAGCAGGAGAAGTAGATGGGTTGCGGGAGCAGGTTTGCGGAGGCTTGGGAGTTTGCCGCGTTCTGGTGTGTAGAGCAGCTTCTTGCCGGGACACACGGCGGAGCAGGTCCGGCAGACGCGGCTTTGTCGGACATTACGCAACAGTTCCGCACCAAGGGAGTGCAAGCCAACCGGGGCTTTGTTCTGTACAATGTGACACAAAGCACCAGCGGGCAAGTGACGGCTGTCACAGAAACGTCACTCACGGCGACCGGTGTCACGTGGGCAGCGGGGGACACGTTTCGGATCACGCTGATCAACGGCACGGAGATCGCCAACATCGAGCACTGGCTTGACGTAGCAGCGGGCGACGTGCACGCGGCAATGATGGCGGCGGATGCGTGCGATTGCACCTTGCGGACTGGTGCAAGTGCCTATCTGGGTAAGCTCAATATCATCGACGCTGCGGCCTACTACTCGTGCAAGTGTGCCAACACCTACATATCAGACAGCCAAAAGCAAGCGCTCTTGCAATGGGTCGGCGCGCAACTGACGATGATCGCGACCGGTGTCACGGAGCTATGCTCTGGGGAGACAGGATCAAACTTTCCGGCGATGGGATGGGCGCAACAAGCCGTCACAGACTTTGCAGCGGCGACGATTATCATCAACGATCTGATGCGTAACTCGGAGGATGCTGGATAGTGGCTTGAGGCGGAGGCTATGCAGCGCGGGGCGTTGCGAAAAAGGAAGAGCCGCCCCCGCCTTGGCCGGGGGAGAACGGCTGGCTACGTATAAGGTATCTTGGAGGCGCACGTATCGCGAGAGCCTGGACCGGGCAATACACCGGTCAAGCGTATTGGTTCGGGGGAGACAGGCGGAGCGGGTACGTCGATGCAAGAGACGGTCTAAAATTCTTGTTCCCGCGAACGACAGGCGGGGCAAGTCCGGTTTTTGAGGTCTACAATGCAAGTGTCAGCCAAGCGATTGAGCAAGCGAAAAAAAGCATCTGATTGGGGCTCTGCGGTGATCCATGAGATCATAGATGAGACCTTGCGCGAGCCTGGCTTCCAAAGGGAGCCCAAGGCGATCGTCGCGAACTGGCGCAACAAGCCCAAGTTTACGGTTGAGGCCGCGCTGAACGCCATCATAAGTGGAGCTCTAACTGTCCGGTACATCGTCAAAGGCACAGACCTTGCGCGCAATATCTGGCGCTGGCTGAACGAGGGCACAAAACCGCACAAGATCAGGGCCAAGAACGCGCCCACGCTCGTTTTTCAATGGGGCGGGCCGGGCAGCTACAATCCAAAGACCAAGCCGGGCGGGGCAACGTTGCAGTATGGCGGGCCGGGGACCGTTTCGGGCGGAGAGACACACAGACCGGTGGAGGTTGACCATCCGGGCAACGAGGCCAGGGAGTTCTACGTCTACCTTGGCGGAGAGTTGTTGCCAACCTGGAGAGGAAATATCCGAACGGCAATCAGTCGGGCAATGGGCAACGTGTCTCGTGGAAAGGAATACCCCCCGATTGGGGCCAGTGAAAAGGTGGTGAGGAGCAAATGAGTGACGGTACAACAGTTGTCGAGATGGAGCCTGTAAAGGTTGTTTTTGAGAAGGGACAATCAGCGCTTGTCGAATGGGCTGACGTCCGGCGCTCGCTTGTTCCTGCAATCGAGATCAAGGCCGGGCACGTCCGCCTTGATACGCTGCTCGAATGCCCCACCTACGGGATCGATTGGGAAGAGTATTTGAGCGTCGATCTCGACAGCAACGAGCTTGCCCTTAAGTTGCGCAAGGCTGGTATCTGGACGTTGGAGGATCTGCAAACGAAAGACCGTGTTGTCGCTCGGATTGCAGTCAATATAATCGGAAAAGCGGTCTGGGACGCGGCAAAACGCGCCACAGCCAAGGGAGTTAGAAAAGATGGCTGACTATTTCACCAACAGGGGCAGCACGGTATGGGTACAGCCGGGAGGTCCAAACACGGAGATGCGCCCCCTCCTGTGTCACGATCTTGACACGATTGACGAGCCCTTGGGGGATGTCACGCTGCGCATGTGTCGCAACCCGGACGGTACCTACAGCGTGGCGAACCGGTCCCAAGGCGAACCGGACGGGCTGACGTTTGATGTGGTCACGTGGGAAGCGGACACGAGAGACTGGCTTCAAAAGATGAAAGAGCAGAGATGCCCGTTCACCGTCTATGTCAGCAAGTCTCTCTGCGGACGCGAGGACGTCTCGCTGAACTACACGCTCATGAAGCGCGCCCCGGACGCCATGGCGACCAACAAGAGCAGTTCACAGAACGTGCGTCGACGTGCTGAGGGCGGCGAGACCTCCGAGATGACCGAAAACACGTTCTCGCTGAATGCCGCTCCACCCCTTGTCGAGTTGTACAAGCTGGACTCTTCTAACACGGAAGAGGCCGGGACAGAGGCGGAACCCTTGCGGGCGATCGCCGGCTGCACCACCCCACAATGCGATGGACCTTGCGGCGGGATCGAGTTTCCTTGCAAGGAAATCCACGTTGCGGCAGACAGTGCCGCAAGTCCATCCACAGCTAACGGCTACGTTTCGACGGACTATGCATCGACGTTTACAGCGTGGGCGGCTAACCCGTTTGCGGGCGGGCTGGACATCGCGGCCTTGAAGTGTTTCCAGATCGACAAGGACACGGAGCGCTTGCTTGCAGTGCAAGGGACAACGGTCGGTGGCGCCCCCATGACCGTCGAGTACTCCGACGACGATGGTGCGACCTGGACAGCGGTCACGGTAGGATCGACAAACGGCGAATACGGCATGCACAGCCGGTGCTTGCACGTGCTTGACCATCGGCACATCTGGGTTTGCACCAGTGAGGCCAACGTCTACTTTTCGAGTGACAGCGGCTTGACCTGGACTGACCAGGGAGCCCCCGCCCCCGGTGCGAGCGAAAAGCTGTATGGCATCCACTTTATAGACGAAAACTATGGATGGGCAGTCGGTGGATTCAGAACAACCCCCACTGGTCTTTTCATCCAGACCACGGACGGCGGTGCTCACTGGAGTGCAGCAACGTCGGAACCCAAGGTCGAGATGGGCGTCTGGTGCGCAGTCATCGATCGCTACAACGTTTGGGTTGGCCTGGATGACGGCACGGTCTACTACACCGAGGACTGGGGAACGTCTTGGACACAAAGAACGCTCCCAGAGACCTTGACCAACACTGGAGACGGCAAGTTCCTTGGCCCTCTGACCGGCTTTATCGCCGGGTACCGCACTATCAGCGGTGCCGTGCATCCGACCATCATGCGCACGCCCAACGGTGGCTATGACTGGGAGGTCTACGATCACGATACGTCCTTCTCGACGGCAGTGGAGCACTTTGGGATCAACGAGATCCACATTTGCAGCCACAACCAAGTGATCGGCGTGGGCGAGCAGATGACCGGGGGTGTCTCGCTGGTTTGGTACCTCAAGCCGGTTGGGGCATCCTGGGACTAGGCTAGACTCCACAGGGGACCGGGGTTGGCATGCGGGTAACTTCCCTGCTCGTGTGTCACCCCGGTTTTCACGCCCGGAGAAAGGTATAAGGAAGGTATAAGCGAAAAATTTAGATCCATCATGTATATTATAATGGATCTAATAAACTCACCTTCACCAACCTTATACTTTCAGCAACCTAACTTTTACCAAAGGGCCAACTTGGCCCGGAAAGGCACAGGCTCATGCCTGACTTTATGCGCGTAGACGATGATGGGATTCGTCAGCGTGTGTACACCATGCTTTCGACTGGATACGAGGTTGAGTGCCTGCCGGTCGGACAGCACCTTGCAACGGTCGGATCGTCCGTTGCGGATCCTCCAAAACCGGCGCCCCCACAGTACACGATAGAGGGGGTGGGCGGGGCAAAAGAGAAGCGCGATCACGATGAGGTCAGCATTAAAGACCCCAAGACGTCTGACAAAGAGCGCGCTGCTTGGGACAAGTACCAAGAACGGTTAGAAAAGTGGGAGGCCAAGGTCGCAGAGAATCAGGCCAAGCGGGACACGATGGAGGCCCGCTTTATCGCGCTGCGTGCGATCGCTATCCCTAGTCGTCCCACGGATGAGGCCATGAAGCAGTGGGCGGAAGAGCAAGAACTGCTTTTCGGGCTCGTTCCTGACTCTGACAACGGTCTGCCGGACAAGATCAACCTGTACTTGTTTTGGATCGCCCAAGAGGTCATTGCTACGCAGGACGATGGAAAGCGGATCATGATCGGCGTTATGCGGGCATCAGGGATGGACGCGGAGGCCATCGACCAAGCGGTCAACATGTTTTGGCCTGAGATGGGGAACGCTGGAGGATCCGGGACCGACGATACTCGAGATCCGGGAGCATCTGGGCAAGAAGAGAAAAAGGCAGGGTAAGCCGGGGTGGATCATCACTCCGCTTTACCTGGAGGTCGAGACGATGATCCGTTCTGGCCTGGCGGATGTCTGGGACGACATATCAGAGGGGCGCAAAATGCAGATCCGCGCCTACTACCGACAGCTTGAGGTCATGGAGGCTTGGGAGCAAGACCAGGCCGAACAGAAGGGATAAGTGCCTGAAAAAGACGGTGTAATCCTTGTAGCACAGGGAGCGTCAAAATTCGTATCCGACATGGCGGCGGCTACGAAAGCATATCAGGGCTTTATGGATGCGACCGGAAAGGGCGCATCCGGGCTATCTGCCGCTGCGTCTGCGACAAAAGACGTCTCGCAAAAAGCCAAATCGGCAAGCGGCACAATGACCTTGCTGGCCGGGGCGCTCGGTGGGGTAGCCGCCGCTGCTGCATCCGCTGCACTTGGCGGGCTCAAGCAGATGACGGGTCAGCTAAAGGGGCTCGTTTCAGAGGCGATCCAGACAGCCGGGCGCGTAAACGAGATGGGCCTTGTCACGCAGTTGGTGGGCCAAAGGGCCGGGTTCTCTTCTGAACAAATAGACGAGTACACGCAGTCCGTCATCAAGGCTGGCATCCGTACAGACATTGCGCAAAACCTCATTGCGCAAATGGCTCGACAGCAACTAGATCTCTCCCAGGCATCCAAGCTTGCACGTGTAGCACAGGATGCCGCGGTCCTCTCCATGTCCAACTCTTCTGAGACCTTGGCGCGCATCCAGTATGGTATACAGACCTACCAGACAGAGGTCTTGCGCACTGCCGGTCTTAACATCAACATGCAAGGCTCTTTCAAGATGCTGGCGAAAGAGCTTGGCAAGAGCACGGCAGCTTTAACGGAATCGGAAAAGCAACAAGCAGCGCTGAATGCGGTCCTAGCAGAAGGGGCCAAGATTGCCGGTACCTATGAACTGGCGATGACTTCCCCCTCCAAGGCGCTGCGTTCTCTCCCCCGCTACTTCTTTGAGATCAAGTCAGCGATCGGAGCTCCTTTTCAAGATGCGTTTGGGACGGCTATCCAGACTGTGACCAAGTTGACCAAGGCTCTGCTTGCAGCCGTGCAAGAGGGCGGCGCGCTCTATCCCCTGCTAGTCAAGCTTGGAGCAGTCGCGAGCTTGATCGCGGATGGGTTTGCGGCTCTTGTAGACAAGGTTCTCCCCGCTGTTACGAGCATCACCGGGGAGGTCGAGGGAGGGATCACCGGGCTAATCAGCAAGGCGTTCAATTGGGGAGCCAACATCGTCATTCAGTTGAGCGAGGGTATTATCAACGCCGCGTCAACTGTCTTGTCAAAGGCAATTTCCTCTCTTGGAAGAATCCTCTCCGGCTGGCTTGCCCCCGGATCTCCGCCCAAGGTCGCCCCTGACTTGCGCAAGTGGGGCGTGGGGTGGATGGCAGAGTTGTTTGCAGGGGTACCGGATGCAATGCAAGGTGTGCTTGCCGACATTCAAGGCCCGCTGCAAACGCTTTTCGAGGGCGCGGACTTTGCCAAGTTGAGCCGTCAGGTGACCGGTTTGCTCGGAAAGGGCGATCGAAAGGGGGTCTTGAACGTCCTGTCTGGTGCGGATGAGGATTTTGGCCCTATCTTGGCCGATCTCGCTGAAAGCGAGTTCAACCTTGCGGATGCGATCGAGGCAGTCACACAAGCAGAATTGGATCTCGAGGCAGCACAAAAGCGTGTGCTTGCGGTCCAGGGCAAGGTTTCGTCAGAAACAGACGAGTACAACCGTCTCCTGAGAGAAGGGGCGAGCCAAGATGTCCTAGATGCGCAACTGGCGCGCATCAATGCGGCAGAGGAAGAGCGCAAAGCGGCTCTTGAGGCAGAAAAGGCAGCGGCGGCCAACCTTGAAAAGCGGGAAGTAGCAGCGGACACGGCGCAAGATGAAGTGTCGGGCATGAAAGACCTGCTCGATCAACTTTTCATGTACAACCGCGCCCTGCAAGAGCAAGAAGAAGTACCTCTTATCGGCGCTGGTGGCGGGATCGTCCCTCCAGATGCACCTGAGTTCGCAGCGGTCGGCGGGATTGACATCGGCGGGGCAATTGGCGCGGCAGTAGACGCGGCAAAAGAGCAGATCAAAGAGAAGTTCAGGGGCTTGCTTGGAAGCGTGCGCAAGGTCTGGGAAGAGGGGCTTGCAGAACTGCGCAACAAGTGGAATGTTTTTGTAGCAGGGCTTGGCCTTGCTTGGGATCGGATCAAGAAAAAGTACCCCATCTTGCAGGAAGTCGAGGATTGGGTTGTCGGCATCCCTGAAAAGATCGGGACCATGATCGCCAATGGATGGGATCTGTTCAAGGGGGCGCTTGAGGCAGTCTGGTCATACATCGAGACCTATGTCTCCCCTCTGCTGGTCACCTTGCGCGACGTCGTTATAGAGACCCTGAAAGGCAAAGTGCTCGATCTCGCTCTCGCCTGGTTTGGAGAAGGGGGCCTACTCGACGGGTTGAAGCAGCTCAAAAAGTTCTGGGACGAAAAGCTTGGCCCGCTGATGAGTGAGATTTGGCCCAAGGTGGTAGAGGCCTTTCGTTTGCAGTATTTGAATCCTCTTATTGAAGGCTTTAACTGGTTTAAGGAAGGGCTAGAGAAGGTAAACGAGATACTTGGCAAGGTTCTGGAAAAGATTCGCACAGCCAACTTGAAAAAGATGGACGCTCTGATTGGGCACAGCCCGTCACCGCTCGCGATCGGTATCTCGACTGCCGCCGACGCCATGGAGCGCATGGCAAAGGTGAGTCTCCCCCAGATGAATGCAGCTATGGGGGCCTACAGAGGGGCGGGCGCGGCGACGTTCAGGCCGGCGGGGACGACTACGAACACGACGTCAAACCAGTTCAATTTCAACTCAAGCATCAGCAGTGGCATCGATCAAGTCTCTTTTGAGGCGATGGTCATGCGAACGATCCGGCGCGCTTTGTCGGAGGCAGCATAGTGGCAAACCCATACAGCCGTTTTGTGATCACAGACGGCACAACCGAAACATCTGGGCACAGGCGAGAGGTTTCCCTTCTGAACGGCACAAACGGTATCTGCATCAGTGAATGGAGCATGCGGGTCGCAGAGACCAAGAATGGGGGCGTTTGGGCTGACTCTGCTCTTGCGGATGGCCGGTTCTTGCAGATGTCCAAGCTGCAAAACGTGCAAGAGACGCTTACCCTGACTGTCTCTGATTGGGATGCAGACGCCCTTGCCGATGACCTGCATTTGCTCTACGATCTCTTGGAGCAAGCACGCAATTGGGGGCCTAGCGGCTGGTCTAAAAAGCCAGTTTGGATTGAGGTCGTTGGTGTCAACGAGACTAACATCCGCTACGCACTGGTCCATACCTATGCTACGCCGGGCGCGGGCGATCCGTTCCATCAACCGTTTTGGCAGCGAGTCTTACGGTCTGGGATCAACGAGTTTGAGCTTGTCCTTGAGCGAGAACCGTCCTGGCGCGGCAACTATCCCGGCGACTCTGATTGTGTCGAGATCAGCGCAATGCAAGAGATGTGCACGATCTACCCCCTGGTTTTTAATGGCGACACGTCAGAGGTGGATCTTGCAAGCCCGGCAGTGCTAGACGATCTGCCGAGCACTTGGGCCTCTTTCACTGTCGAGGCGTGGGTCTATGCGGACGGGTGGGGTGAGGTAAATCTTGGGCGCATCATCGACAAGTCAGGGAATGGGAACGTTGGATGGTCGTTTTGGATTAGCAACACTGCCGGGCTCGTGGCGCGTGTCTACTACGATGTGCAGGATGCCGTATCAGAATCCGGCACGGACGATTGGGGGACAAGCCAGCTGTCTGGCTGGCATCATGTCGCGTTTGGGTACGTTGCTGCAACGGATACTATTCGGTTATGGATCGATGGTATAGAGCCATCTTATGCAACACAGCAAGCCGGAAACAACAACTTTTTGGCAGACGCAGCGCAGACCGCGCAAATTGGGAACATCGCAAATGGGACGCGATGTTGGGACGGCAAAATTGGCTGGTTGCGCATATCGAGTGGTACAAAGTACGCCGCTGGCTTTACGCCTCCAGAGAGATGTATTATCCCTGCTGGCGGAGACGGTTTTGCGCAATGGCTTGGGATTCACGAAGGGACAGGGAACACGATCTATGACTTGGCGATATTGGGCGGCAACAACGGAACAGCGACGAACACAACATGGGGCGACTGCTGCTCTGTCACCTATGGCACCTATGATCCGGTTGACGCAGAACGAGAAGAAAGCTGCGATGACGAGTTTGTGTTTGTCGCCAACAAGCATAACACCATCGGACTGACTCACATTATGGTGGAGGATGGGGCAGTATTTGGGGCCAACCTGCTTGCCGGAGATCCCCCTTACTCTCTTTTGCCCGCCGTTCCGGCTGCAAACGATCGGGTGTACTTTGGCATCCAGAGCACGCTTGCCGACGCTGGTCCATTCTGCTCTCTGGTGTTCGATCTGTCTCAAGCCCAAGCCAACGTTGCAGATATTGTCTGGGAGTACTGGAATGGTGCATGGGTCGCCCTGACCGTGCAAGACAACACAGATCAAAATGGGGCAATGACCGGGGCAGCGTTCGACACGACCGGACGCAGATCGGTCCATTGGGTACAACCGTCCGATTGGGCGACGACAACGGTCAATGGTGTAACAGGTTTTTGGATACGTGCCGAGGTCCAAGATGCGGGGACGCAACCCCCTATCCAGCAGAATCGACATGTGTACACGGTGCTTTCTCCTTTCCTAGAGATTCAGAAAGACCAATTGAACGGCAACGTGCCAGCCATTGCCAAGCTTGCGCTTTTGAATCAGAGCGACAATAACAACACGGTTGTACTGCCCTACAACCGTGTGATCATGGGACTCCGCTCTGTCTCTCGTGGCGCGGACTTTACCCCCTACCTGAACATCACAGATCGAGAACTCAACAACTTTTCTACAATCTTTGTGTCCGCCGCTGGCGTAGGGGCCTTTGCAGTAGATTCAACCGCTGTTACAGGGCGCTCTCTTTTTGTCGCCAACCCTGGCGCGATGGCAAATGTGACCTATATCCAGATACAAGACGCAACCAGCTACCAGGGGACGTTTCACGCCTACTTGAGACTTCAGCAGACGAGCGGGGCGGCGGGGGATCTGTCTTTTCGCGCTTGGGCAACTGCCGGGCTCACTATCGGGAACATCAATGCGGCTTTCTGGGTCTCTGACACAGTGGAGACGCAATACGCCAATGATTGGCAAGTGCTCGATCTTGGGACTGTGACCGTTGACACGGAGTTTGGAAGTATCAACTCGTTTGTCTGGTTTGGAATTGACGCAGCCGGAGATGGTGCTGCGGATGCGAATCTATACGATCTGATCTTGATGCCCACAGACGAGTGGTCAGCGGATGTGCTTGATCCATTCAATATCTCAACGTCTTTTTGCGGAAACCGGGACAACGATGGGTACTCTGTGCTGGCCGATCGTGTTTCAGATCCGCGCAAGTGGCATTCGCTTGTAACGGATCGAGACTTGGGCAGCGTGAACATGCTCTGGCAAGGTCGGGCGCCGGAGGGGCCGATCCTTTTGCCGGACACAAGGCAGCGGCTTTGGTTTTTCTGTACTCGCTACCCATCCACGACCACGACGGAGCAGCGAGCAGAGCCCTACTTGAGCGGATCCCCACAGGTGTGGGCCACTGAGAGATACTTGCTCATGCGGGGGGACAAGTGAGCATCTATCGCTCTGTAGGGCTGTCTATCTCTGCGTTCAAGCCCACGATTGACACGAGCACGCCCCTTTATACTCCTGCCGGGACATTGGTCACGGATCAACTTGGGCAACAAGTGGACTCCTACGAGCATGAGATTCTCGCTGACGGTGGGTTTTGGGCCGCACGCTTTACCATTCAAGCCTCTCGCCCGGTGCTGGAGGAATGGTTTGATCAGGGCCTCAATCGGCACATAGAGGTTTACGGTCCTGAGTTGACGCTTCTTTGGGAAGGGTTTGTCAACCAGATCGAGTACAGCGCCGGGGCACTCTCTGCCGTGCATGGCCCTCTGATGGATGCGACAAACAGGACGAGCGTGGTCTATACGCCGATCTTGGACGCGACGACAGATCCACCCACGACCGGGGTACAGCAAAGCACGACCGTCGCAGACGATGACGATAGCCGGGCAAAGTATGCTGTACTCGAAACCGTTCTATCTCAAGGGCAACTTTTGGATGATGGGACGACGGACCAGGCAGAGCAGATCAGAGACACCTACCTGGAGGAAAACGCTTGGCCCAAGTCAACCCAAAGCCTTGGGTTGGGCGATTCCTCTCAACCGTCGATCACAGTAAGTTGCCTGGGGTACGTGCATCGCTTGTCTCGTTACATTGTACAGGACACGACGGCAGCAACGGTACAGATCTCGAACAATGCCGGGACCGGCAAACTCCAACTGGCGATTGCCGCAGATCCCAACGGCATGTTTCCGGCAACGTACAGCAAAACGGACAACAACGCTTTTCTGGCAAGCAGGTATGAGAATGGGAACCGCATGGCCTGGGACGTGATACAAGAGTTGGTCAGTGTGGGGGATGTAAACGACGATCGTTATACATTTGGGGTCTATGATGGGCGCATCGCAACGTACACTGTCAAGCCAACGGATGTCCTTTATCAGCGCAAGCTCGGTGGCGCGCGCATGGCCCTGGAGCATTTTGGGAGCGAGCAAGACGTCATGCCCTGGCTAGTTCGCCCGGCACAATGGGTCTTTTTGCCCAACTTTTTGACCGGCAAATCAGAGCCGCTGACCAGGGCGAGCGATCCACGGTATGAGTTTATAGAGTCTGTGCGGTACACTGCTCCTTTTGGACTGCAAATCTCTGGCAACCCGGACAGCCGCCTTGATCGGATGCTTGCCAAGCTGGGGATGCGATGATCGGAACAACCAGACGCCGCAGCGATGTCATGAATAGTCGGGCCGGGGAACTGCAACCCCGGCATGACGGATCGTTTGCCTGGAAAACACTTGCATCTACGCTTCAATGCTTGCCCGCCTTGCGCGGAGCGTGGATCATGGGCGCATCGCTGGACTCAAACGGGGACGTCTACGATCTGAGCGAGCAGGATCGGACACTCAATTACAATGGCGGATCGTATGCCTACACCGGACTGGTCCCCTTGCTCAGTCTGGGCGGAGGGGCCGGGGCCTACTTGAACCGGTTGGACGAGGCCGGGCTGGACATTCTTGGGACCGAGGCGTGGATAGCGGACAAGGGGCTGACCATCGGCGGATGGTTCAATTTTGATCGGCTGACCGCACAAGAGTTCTTGATCGGCAAGGCGTCAACAGTCGCGGCGACGTCAAGTTATTGGCTCTCTTTCCGTGGCGATGTCGCAAACGATCCTGTTCGGTTCAACATCAGCGATGGTGCGGCCCTGGACACAGTTGACGTGCAGATCACTCCGTCCACCTCAAGCTGGACCTTTGTCGTGGGCCGGTACGATCCTTCTACAGAGATCAAGGTTTTCGCAGCGCAAGGAACCTTGGAGAGCAACACTAACGCGGTAGGGATTCCCGCTGCTCTGAACAACAGCGGGGTTGACTTTACGGTCGGCGCGGATTCTACCGGGGCGAACAGGCTACAGGGTGACGTGTCGGCGTGTTTCCTTTGCGCATGTCGCTTGTCTGACACACTGATATCCTCTATCTGGCATCACACGAGGGCGCTGTATGGACACTAGACACACCCCCTATCTGTACGGTATGACTGACTTGTGCCCTGACAATGTGCTTGACGGCAAGGGGGTTATTGTGCATCCGGTCAGGCTTGGGCACAACCCGGACGACTTTTCTTCTGTGGATTACAGCGACCGGCGTGAGACCATGATCTGCCGACCGCAGCACGGATGGGGAAACGAGGGCACGCTTCCCATCGAGCCGTACATGCCGTACTACTTGCAGCGCATGAGAAACTTTGTTTCAGGATCCAAAGGGGTCAACATCTGGATTGCTTGGAACGAGCCCAACCACAGCCAAGAAAGGCCAAACGGCCAGATCATCTCCCCGAGTTATGCAGCGACGTCCTACTTGGACATCCGAGACGTGATCCGTTCTCTGCCAGGACACGATGATGACCTTGTGCTTGTCGGCGCGATCGCTCCCTGGAACATTGAAACCGGCGACTGGCTAGAGTACATGCAAGCCGTTTATGCACAGCTTCCCACAGCCTACGTTGATGGCATAGCCCTACATGCCTACACCCACGGAGCGCATCCTGATCTGATCTTTTCGATGGAAGTTCAGCACGGTTGGCTGTGGCACTTTCGGACCTACCAGCAACAGATCAATGTGGGTATCCCTGACCGTTTCAAAGATCGGCCTATCTACATCACAGAGACGAATCAAGGCGATGGGCCTTGGCTGGACTATAACAACGGATGGGCGCAGAATGCGTACCTGGAAATTGACGACTGGAATCGCGCCGGAGAGCCGACGATCCGATCGCTGGTCCTCTATCGGTGGGCCTTTGATCAATGGAAGATTCAGGATAAGGACGGCGTAAAAGCCGATCTGCACACCGCAATGGAACACGAGTACACATGGACCGGCTGGACCCCGCCGGATCCCCCGGAGGACAACATGCTAGAGAATCACAGTTTTGAGGGTGGATGGTACAATCAAACTCCTGACGGAATCCTTGTGTTGCCGGAAGGCTGGTTTGCAGAGTATCAAGAGGGAGACGACCCGTACAAACGACCTGAGATCAAGCCCAACCAGGAGTTTGTCACGGACGGCACGCACAGTATCCGCTCCTTTCCGCCAGAGCACAGCCGGGCCTTTTCGGGCATCTGTCAAGACGTCGACGTGGAGCCTGGACAGTGGTATAGGCTCTCCGCTGATGTACGCATAGAAAGCAAGCCGAGCGGTGAGCTTACAGCGTTTGTCGGAATACAGCCGTGGGGCGGGTCAATTTTCGAGCGCCAAATGATCTGGGGGAAAGAGACCAGGCTGTTGGATGAGTTCCAACAGATCGAGGCCTATGTACAGGCGTTCGGCGGGCGCATCCGGGTTGCCTTGGGATCAACCAACAAATGGGCCAGCAAGAACAACACAACTTGGTGGGACAACGCCAAACTGGAGCCTTGGGAGTGCGACGGCGGCACGGAACCCCCCGTAGATCCCCCCGAGCCCGGAGAGTGTAGCGCGCTGACCTATGCCGAAACGGTGGCGGCAGTGGAGCAAGGCGTCAAGGGCGCGCTAGAGGGGTTGTGTATCCGCCTGGAGTAACGCATGAACGCATCGCAGCAGTCGAGGGGAACGTCAGAGATCACAATGCTGGCCCAAAAGGCGATCGATCAGCAATCGCGTGTCTGCCAAGAGCGGATGGGGCGGCTCAGTGACCGGCTCAATCAAGTAGCGCGGGACGTAGACGAAGCGAGGCAGGGATTGGGAGACTTGGCAGAGGTGGTCAGCAAAGGGACCGAAAAGCAAGCGGAGCAAATGACGGCGCTTTTGGTCGCAGTGGAGCATGCCAACACGGAAAACAAGACACGATGGTCATTCTTTCGCGTGTTCTCAGGCGTGATCGCCGCGCTCGGGGCTCTGTCTGGGATGGCAGGGCTCTTGATCTCGCTCTTGAATCGTCCGTAACCCTTATTATAGATCTAAAATGAAAAGAGCCCTTGCCGGTCATCGGCAAGGGCTCTTTTGCTTGGGTGATGTCTAGTACTCGTAAAATATCTCAAACCGATCGTTTGGCCTGGTATGGTTCAATCGATCGCGTTCGTGCTTGCAAGATTCAAAAGACTCAGAAAACCACATGTTAGCGTACAATGGGAACCACGTGGTAAGCATATACTCTACAGAAGAGCCCTTGCCGGATGCATGATCATCGTAGTTGGGCGGTTCTCTATCTGGGCGGATCTCGCTATACAATGCCGCAAGCTTGCACCATGCATCTTGTGCGTCAAGGTTCGCATGCTTGTAATGTGAGACGATCGCCTTGATGTCGTCCGTGTGTTGGCCCTTGGTTTGCTCTACCCAATATGGCATCGTTTTTTCCTTTCGTGTGTGTGTTCTCATTTCCCCCAAGGCCATTGTACCACACAACCCCATGCTAGTCGATGGGACTTGGGTACTAACTTTTTGTCACTAGTACCCTAGTACTATGTGTAAAATGTTTGTAACCCTAGTACCATTCCATGCATGGTGGTTACGTGGTACAATGGTTCTAGCGTTTGATAGGTTCAATCACACGAAAGGAAAAAACGATGTTGACGGTAAAGGATCTGAAACGATTTTGCGGACGTGGTTATGCGCTCAAGAACATTGGGCGTAAGGTGTTTTGGTTCAAGGATCCCGAGAACGGATTGGCGCCGTTCTGGAGTGATGGTAGCATGACCATCTTTTCAGATGCCCCAAGCACGATCAAGCGTCGGGCGGAGGATCCGGCAAAGTGGCCCAAGTTGCCCCAGACGATCGCGCGGTTTTTGCCCAAGTTGATCAAGTCACTTACGCCGATCATGGTCGGGGCGCTCAAGAGCGAGACGGACGATATCTCCCATCTTTTGATGCTTGTCGATGCCGATGAGCAAGTCCACTTTTTGGATGCCCGACGCATTGCCATGGTGCTTGCATCGGATGACCCAGAAACGACGATCGCAGATCTCGAGTTTTTGACCGAAAACAAGGGCAAGGGCAAACCGATCCTTGTGAGAATCAACAAGCAAACCCGGGCGATCGTTGCGCAATGCGCGATCACGGGTGATTTTGAGTTTGATTCCCCTCACACTTATGTCTTTGCCGATGAGGCCGGCGCGGATGAGACCGGCGCGGATGAGACCGACGCCGATGAGACCGACGCCGATGAGACCGACGCCGATGAGGCCGACGCCGATGAGACCGACGCCGATGAGACCGACGCCGATGAGACCGACGCCGATGAGACCGACGCCGATGAGACCCCAGAAGAACCATGGTGCACCGCAGACGATGCCCCAAGGCCCAAGCTTAAGGTCTGGAGAGCGATCAAATCTTACCCACGTTTCACACTTGACGATGACGGGTACACTCTGTATACCGGGGCGATCAATCCCACCATGTATCAAGCAAAAACGCGCAAGTTTGAGTATAAGCCGGGGCGGGGCGGGTTTGCACATTCGATTTATGGATTGGTTGAAACGACCAACCATTTTGACGGGGCGGATGCCGACGCGATCGGTAACCCGTTCCAATTCTCTTGGGACGATTGGAGCGAGTATACCTCAAGTCCAGAGTATACCCGTGGTCCTACGATGGGTGTCTGGTACATGGCCGATCGTGAAAATGGTCCCACGGATACGGATTGGGCATATGCGGATGAGTTGGCACGTCAAGAACGGGTGATCGGTCTTTTGCTCATTGCCAAGCTTGCCGATGGTAGCATTTGGGGATACTTTTTGCCGGGGCGATCGCCAGATGTGCGCGATACGATGTGGGCCTACAAAACCAAGATCAAGGGCGCAAGCAAGACCAAGGCCAAGCCCGAGGCCGATGAGCCCGAGGCCGATGAGCCCGAGGCCGATGAGCCCGAGGCCGATGAGCCCGAGGCCGATGAGCCCGAGGCCGATGAGCCCGAGGCCGATGAGCCCGAGGCCGATGAGC
>Ga0180437_10000676_pt1 | contig 62761 bp, 87 predicted proteins | sample SS_ome_4_FD_132410 | JGI IMG/M metagenome (GOLD analysis project Ga0180437, IMG submission 132410) | Hypersaline lake sediment archaeal communities from the Salton Sea, California, USA - SS_3_D_1 metaG | ecosystem: Environmental > Aquatic > Non-marine Saline and Alkaline > Hypersaline >...
ACCGGATGAACACCGGCATAGTCACCGTTTGCGTCAAAAATGGAGTCTTTTGTGCCTGATCCTGAATTATCATCTACAGGCCAAATGTCCTTTTCGTGAACGTCAACGGTGACGAAAGGCCCACTGGTATCTTCCCAGGGAGCGAGTTGAAATACATCACTCATAGAAAACCTCCTATGCTAACCCCGAATGATCGCATCCATGCGTTTATTGTGATCTTCAATTATCTCTTGTTCAGATAACTGTTTGACAGCGGAACCAGTTTCACCTAGTTCACGAGGTTGCCCAGACCCAATCAAAGCTGTGATGTGATCAATTTCGGCTTTAATGTCATTTTCCAATTCAGCAACAGTTGTATACTGAATCTTTGCTAAACGAGATTTAGTGAATTCGTCTAGCTTTGAACTATCCAAAACTTCCGAAACTTCTGCTTCTGTCAACAAAGTCGGCTCATCTTTGCTAACCTCTTCCACCGTTTCATCTTCTGATTCATCGGTTTCAGATGTTTCCACTTCGGTTTCATCCATCTCGGTTGATTCCTCTTCGGTTGATTCGTCTTGTTCGTGCAGAATTACTTCTTCAAGTTCTTCTTTTTCGGTGGTTTCATCAACCTTGTCATCTTCTTGTACATCCATTTCATGTACCTCCTTTTCCATTTCGACTAGTTGCAAGGCATGACCACCTGCACCAGCGTTAGTCACGAAATCAACGTTTGTACGTGTTGACGGCAAAATAGCCTCAACAATGTTAGCATCCCTGTCATCGATCTTGCCTTTTTTAGCACGACCCATTGCAAGGATAGAACATTTCAAAGTATCGAGTTCCCCCATTTTGTCACGGTTCCGAATATCTTCTGCAAAATCTGGGTTCCAAACCTTCACACGAGCGATTGGTGCGCCGGTTTCTGAGAACTTTATGATCTTTTCAACTTTTGCAACTTCGGTTCTTACGCTTTTCTCTTCTTGACGGTGATCTGTAGCATACATCTTTGCACCCTCAAAGATATGTGCATCACGCCTTAGAACTTCGGCGGGGTAATAGTGATTGTCCTTCGGGTTTCCCCATCCTGGTTCAATCACAACAATGTCCATCTTGAGAGGAGCGCGATTGTCAGCGTTTGATTTATCTGATTCGCTAATGTTTATCACGGAACCAGTGTTGAATTCCATTTCCTCAAACTCTGCCATAGCATTTGCTTCTACAGCCATTTCTGTATTGAAAGCGTCAAAGAAGTCATCAACAAGTGCTCTCCAGGCAGAAGTTTTCTCACTCATTGGAACATCACTGTCACGCCAGATACGCCAGAAAAGAGTATAGAAAACGGAAGTGTGACCTTCAAGCCTCTCCATCATTTGAGTTGCTTCACGAGCAGCAGCGACATCAGCAAACGAAGTAGCACCCCAAGGAACATTCGCTTTGTCCATCATATCGTATGCAGGATATGACTCCTCAGCGGTTGTACCAACTGTAGTTTCTACTTCTGGAAGTGGCTCAGTGTGATCAGTCTGAATAAAATTTTCCATAATTCCCTCGGTTACACTTGCGTTTAACGCTGCAAGTTGCTTATTCGCAGCACCAACAGTTGGATGACACCCCAAAGTTGGCCCAGTTTTTTCACCATCAGAGTTTTCTTTGTAAACACAGTGTTTGTTACCTTGTTTGACTATTAGATACGGCATAGTGCTACCTCAAATTCGTTCCCACATCGAACCAAACTTTTATAGTTACATTTCTCCAGTAAGTTTGAGCATTCGGTCCAAAGTGTACATCCAGCCAGAATCCATCTGTTGAACCATCAAGAGTTTTCCCAACATTTCCTTTACGCAAGCGATAAGCCAAGTTAGCAGCAGTTTCACCAACAGGAAGTTCAAGTGACACTTCTCTACTAATGTCGCAAAGTTGATTTGATCCAACTTCCACAACATATAAGTAACCGTAAAACCATGCTGAATTGTTTGTGGCTAACATGGTTGCATCAAGTGTAGTAAGTTCTAATCTGTCCGAATCGTTCACCTGTTCAAAAGCAATATTCCACACATCTACATCAGTAAAGTTTGTATCCGCTGTAGTGATTGCAACTGCACCTTTGAACCATTTGGTAGAAATCAAACCGTTTACAAATGCGTGTCTGACATTTCCCTCTGCATCGTTAGACGAGTTGTCAGTTGTCAAAGTGGAAACAGTCAGCACATCTGTATCGCCTGGAGTTTCTACTCCTGTGTTTCGATTTACAGATGTTCCAGTAATTGTGATTGACCCAGTAAAATCCGCACCGGCATTGAAAACGAAAAACAGTTTTCCAAGTCCATTTGTTACGTTGATAGGTGCACCATTGTTAAGAGCAGAACCGTTTACAATTTGCTCAAAAATACCATGAATTGCCTCGTCAAGGTTTCTGGTATTCTGTTCAATGAAGTTTGTAAACACTACAGGAGTGTCAACCTCCAGCGCACCTGTATGAGTGATAATTACTGTTCCATCAGTTGCACTGTCCAAACCAACTACACCAATCTTCACAACAAAGTCAGGAATGGATGGTTCTACGTTTGTCATCCCACCAGCAACGGAAGGATCAAGATAAATGTCATCGCCAGCCGACCAAGCTAAAGTGTTCAACCCACGAACAACACCCTCAGTTGTAATAAGTCCCTCTGTGCCATCAAGAATGTCAGACGTTGCAACTCCAGCAACTAATGAAGTTGCAAAAGTATCGGCCTGTGCAAGTTCAATAGTAGGATGACCAGTAACAGCCTCAGCACCAGAAATATAGACAACATCACCGTCATCGATGTCTGCCCCAGAATCGTTGTAAACTCGCAAGTATGACTCTTGTCCAACCTGCAAAACAACATCAGTGATGTCTGCCATAACAGACAAAGTTCCATTGTCTGCATCCCAATAAACAAGTCCAGGACTATGAGCCCCAGGCCCAGCATATCCAGTGTCAAACTGTGCGCTCTCAATTGGTGACGGCAACTCAGCAGTAACAACTTGATTAGTTAGTCCACGAATACCAAACATGTTTACTCCGAGTTCGCAACACCTATAATCTGAAACGTTCCAGGATTAGCAACGTCACCAGACTCACGAGCAAAAATCCGTATTCTCTCAACAGTCTGTTTCAGTTGCAACGGCCCATAACCAAAAGTTTCAACAGTTGCCCCAACAGAATCGTATGAAACTATTTCTCTCTGAACATTGCTAGTGATGTCCGTTCCGGCAGCCATAACGCCAGCAGCGTATAGCGACATTCTAAACCAGTTTTCAACACCAACTAAGTCTGCAGAGTATGGCGAGTATTCGATATAAAAATCTACAACACCGTTTCCAGCAACGGCAGCATCTTCATCGTATGCGAGATAAAGTGAAAGTTGGTCAAAGGCAATAACGGGGATTTCTTCTGGAGTGCCATCCCAAGCACCAGCAGCAGGGAGAATGGCATCAGCACGAAAAGTTATTGGATTGGCTTGACCAGTAGGGTGAGGGTGAGAGAGTGGAAACATAATTTCTCCAAAAGAAAAAGACCGTGAAGTATAGAATCCTCACGGCCTCCCAATGCGTTTTGGTATGCCTAGTTGTCAACAGTGTAGCACAGCTTGATTTTTCTTGTCAAGTGCGATAGAATAGTTCATATGGAAACCTTCGGTTTCCATCCCCCCCAAAAAGACCCCAGACGCACCCCCCGTTTGGGGTTTTTCATGGGAAAGCATCGCATTCGATCATTTCGTTATAGTAGCAACAGACTGGCTTGCAGCGACTTCTCCGCATCATTCCGGAGTATCGCCATCCGGAGTCTTCCAAAGTGAACCAGTTAAAACCCGACAATCTGGCATCTCGCTCAACAATTTTATACAGGTCTACTTGCATTTGTTCTACTTCTGGGGAGTTCTCATAACAGAAACTGTCCTCATTTGTTGAGGTAATTACAGACACTTCGGATAGCCACAACGGTTTACCGCCCGTTCTAACAGTCAATTGCTCAATACGTCTATCAAACCCACCATAGTTGAAATCTGAACACGACATATAGCCATGAAAAGCGACTCCATCGTAAATATCAACAGTATCTAAGAAACCTTGAAAGAAGTCCCAATCAGGGGTAGAAATTTCACCAGCCAAAATTTGAACATCTGGAAATCTCGGCTTAACTTGAGAATACACGTAATTGTAAAATTCGGCATACTCCACACCATTTTCGTGATTCCACCCCAAGCAACCATAATAGTAAGCACTTCCTGTGTTTGGACTGTCTGGTTCTGTCCAAACAGAAATGTAATTCAAATCGTATCGTTCAATCCCTTCGATAACAAAGGAAACCCATAGTTCCCAAAACTCAGGTAACGGCAACTTACAAGTAGGCTGACCTCCATTCATCCAATAGGGTGAACCATGAAACCCTCCGTACCTTAGATCATCGTTTTGAAATACACCATCAGCTTTTGTCCAATCTGGGAGGGTGAGTGGTTCTGGAATAATGTCAACCATATGTGTTGTGTATTTCAGAATGTCACCATTGTAATATTGACCCCAAATATCAAATCTAGGGCTATAAACTTCTACTCCCTTAATTGGTAGTTTTGGCTTAAACAGTATTGGTATGAAAACTTGCCTATCCACACCAAAAAAAGAAACGTTTTCCTTGTTTATGGTAATTGTACTTATCGAAAGCATTATTACATAAATTGTCAGCAACACACCAAGCGAAACAATATGCACAACCCTTTTCTTGTTCTTATCCATCTTTGCCACTCCCTATTCTCATTTCGGTTTTAGCCCACCTTCGAATCTCTGCAGTAGTTGGGGAAATACCAAGTGCCCTCTCAATAGCATCGATTTTAGCAAGTTCAGCATTCCTGATCGACAAGAGCAAATTAGTTTTGCTGTCTGAATCTGATCCAGCTAAACAGGCAATGGTTTCTATATATGAGAGAGTGAGATTTCCAGCGAATTGGAATATAAGTTTCTCGGTATCGTTGCTCATGGCACGTTTGGCATTCTCCCTCTCGACATTGGTTCATCTGTTGGGTCAAGAGTACACCCACATTTCCACCCACCGCAAGCTAAGTTCGGGTTTGGTGGTTGTTGGGGCATTACATATGAATCCCAATAGCTAGCCCGTTTCACCTTTCCAGCCAATTTTTGACAAGTCTCGCAGTTATCCTTAGTTCTGCCTAAATTCCACATCAACTTAGGGTCTTTTTCTGCTGCAACTTTGGCTTGATTTTTTGTATCAAGGTATCGATTAATCCAGACTTCTAAACGGACGTAAATTTTTGACAGACTTCCTTTGACTCCCTTTGGGTTTTCCAGGATGAATCCGGCAAGCCTACCAACATAGGAGTATTCACGAAATATGATAGTTGCTAGTGCAATCTGTTCTGCGTTTGAGATTTCATCGGGTGCAATCCCAACCTGTCTAGCACCATCAGACCATGCCTTTGTTAGACCTCGGTCAATAGTGCTATACATAAGATCAAAAAATTGATCCTGTGACCATACTCCAGACCAGAAACCACGAGCAATTGCACGAAGTTCTCGGCGGTATAGTGTTGTGCTCATTCTAATGCAGTCCCTTTGATCTTGTTTGATTCAACAGTATAGCCATGATTAGCCAAGAACCCCAACAAAGAGTGAAAACAGAAATAGCACAAGTCTATGCACACATGCTCTCCTTCGTCCGTCTTATAAATCCACCGGAAATAAGATTGACCAGAATTATGAGCAGCCATATGTTCACAAATAATTGGCTTTACGGATTCCGTTTTGTTAGTCATCTAGCCAGCCTCCATGAATCGGGCATTCTCGATCAACAGTTGGAATAGCCAAAAAATCGAAATCGCAAGTGCAACCACGTTTCTTCATTTCTCGTATTTGCGACTCAGTGACATCCCTAATGAAATAGTACATCACTCCAATAAGAGATCCAAGCACCAAGACACCAATTAAAAACTGTTCAAGGTAGCTCATTAGATTGTTCCAAGTTCTTCTGCAAATTGACCAGTCAACATGAGTTCTACAACTTCCTCAACGTTACCATCTTTGAATTTCTCTTTTGCATCTCTCAGTAGCAACTGTTGATTTTTGGTCAAGTTGGCTAAGTCACTTTCCTGAATTTCAAAAGCATCTTTACTAGCAATCTCACTACTTGTCTGCAGTCCAAGTGCTTGCAGCATGATCAACCAGAGTTCACGAAGGATCAGTTTACCTGTTTTCTCTGGGATAATTCCACTCTCCAAGTAAGGTTCCAGCATATCCCGAGTGGCCTGTGAAAGAGACTTGACAACATCAGGAAAGTCCACCAGTGAGAGAGTATCGATACTCACATTTGCACCATAGTCGGCCTGGTCACCTTCGGTCACGAAACTCTCGCCACCGTACTCTTCGGCAAACTGCAAAACGATAGTTACAATACGTTGAAACTGTGCAGTCCAGAAAGTCTGATACCTTGACCACTGCATAGCCAGTGTTTTATCCATCGCAAGAGCAGTTGCCCATCTCTGAGTGTCCATCCCTGCAGTTTGTGGAAACAGACCACCACCAAGTAATGCTATCCATGAAAACATCTCACCATCTGTTTTAGCATCACTAGCACCGGTTGTCATTGGTTTCTCAGTGGTAGTGATTGCAGTGTTATCAAGTTCAACACTTCCAGCAGGAGCAGCAGGGTTTCTCTCCGAATATCCACCACTGGCAAGAGTTGACGCAAGTGTACTTTTCACATCAGCAATAGCACGACTACCCCCCACTATTTTCTTGTTCCTTGTGTACATTGCTTTACTAGCTGCAACTGTCAAACGATCTTCGAGGAATCTCTTGTGAGATTTTATGTACGGGCTTGCGGATGTCAGAATAGGCCACCCCCACAATGATTTCCTTTCCTTGCGGTTATGCGCAATGTGCATCACTACAACATCAGTGCCTAGTTCTTCTTTGAGATCGTTTATGAGTTCTGTATCCCCAACTTCGACATCAGCCCTCTCAGCATCTTCTGGCAGGATGTCACCAACAGCATCCAATCGACCTGATAATTTAGCTTTGTAATCTGGATAGTAGATTGTTCGAGTAGAGTCACCACTCTTGAACACCCTTTTGTAGAACAACTTTTCAGTACTTCGCATGGGGTTTGTGATAATCTCGACAATTTCATCACATGGTATTTCATCAACAGTCACCATCCCATCAGCTTTTGATGCAAAGAATACCAAAAAAGTGTTTCCATCTTGCAGGGTAAATTGACTAAGATACTGCAAGTTGTCATCAGCGAGAACATCGGAGTTTCGTTCTGCATTCCAGAACTCATCAAACACAACTTTTGCATCATCGTTATTCGGAGTGATCCTAACGCTATCACCCATACCATAATTAGTCCACACAGCCAGTATCCAAGTTGCTAATGGAGAGTAAGTAGCGAGGTATCTTGAATCCCGAATAGCCCTATCCCGAACCTGATCATAGTCAGTGTACAAGTTCATTCCCAACCCACCAATAGCATCCCATTGGCGTAGGTTGATAAGTTCATCTACAAACTGACTGTCATACTCTCCAAGTCTAGCAACAAGTTCTTCTGGCTGTATTGGCATTGCCCCCTCGTACATAGCATCTTCAACTAAAAACTGAACTGCTCCCTGTATTCTCGCAAGTTCAGCTTGAAAATTCTCTTCGAGTTCTTTGCGTTCAGATTGAAACTCTTCTCTTAGCGCAGTCTTTCCTGTTAGATTATCGAAAATCGACATACGTCACTTCTCCTTGCTCCCAATGCAAGTTTGATTAATCACTCTTCTTTTTCATCGCCTTTACTCTCGTACACATCCAGTGATTGAAAGTGCATCACAAACACGAGCCCAAAATAATCGGCAATCTTCATCAGATCATCCACCGTAATGAAATTGTAGTTATTCTGCATCACTGCAGTGTACAAACTATCACCCAACAACTCCATAAAATCATCGTCCGTAGCACCAAACTTTTGCTTGAGTGCTTTTATCGATGCTGCAATTCCAACTTTATCATCTAGTTCTAGGTCTGACATAGTTCATCCGTCCTAACCCTCACTGGAACACCAGGAGCAAACACAGAATCAGGTTCAACCCTGATACCATCTGTAAGTGTATTTCTGTGAGGAGAACACATGGCCCACGAGCCATAATACTCACGCATAAAGTCACCATCCGATAACGCCATTCGCTCTGTAGCAAGAGAAAGTAAACTCTCTCTAACAGCAACACCCCCCACCCCCATAGCATGTGCTGCTAAATTTGCAAGAGTTGACTGAACACGATTCCCCAGCTTCTCTCTCACTTCATCCGAAACTTCAACAGGTACAATCATGCACCTGCATCTCAATTCAACACTGTAACCCTTCTCACTCATTCTATCGGCCCTCCACAATAGCTACACGCAGTTTTCCTTGCTCCCCACTGATTGCACCACTGGCACGTAACCAACACATCACCACAAAAAAGATCAGCCACGTTTTCGCTGTCGAATACTTTTCTGTCAACGCTGGATGGAACTTGCAACTCAAGTTCAACAGTTGAAAACTCATTCCTAGGTTCCTCTAGGCGATTGTCCGCTCCAACAAGGACACTTGCCCCTGCATCCACCATCTCGGTCACACTTGTTACAATTACCCTGTTATCCATTCTCAAATACCTCCGATTTCACTACACGCAACACCGTACAACTCCAACACAGCCTAAAACACTTTTGATTTTTTCTGGCTGCAGTGTTAATGGGGACTTTTCTATATATAGCACATCGTTTCCTTTTGAAAAAGTTAGTGGGACTGGCATTGTGCCTAGTGGATGCTGATACGATTATACACCACCTCTTGAACATCATCACCAGTAGTGAGCCAACCAATGAGATAGCGGAGTGCATCGGGCAAGTGCCATATATCCTTGTCCTCGATCTTGTCGGTGAGATTACCATGCCGATCTTCTAATCTCTTCATCACACCCAGGTCAGCGATGAGCCGAGGGCAAGAGTCATGGATGACCATCGACTCTTCTTTGAACAGTGCGTATACCTTTCTGATCTGTGACCATACATCACTAACAGGGCAAGCACCCATCGGGAGGCCAGCACCAGTCCAGTCAACCCTTGCTTGTCTCTCACTTGGGCCACCACCAATGACCCGAAGGATTTCCCCATCCTCAGCGCAAGCACGAAGGATTTCTACAACATGACCACGAGTGGTGCGACCGAAGGGCTGTTCATACTCACGGTACACATGCAATCGCTCTGTATCAGGATCAAAGGCAACCCATATAGCTGCGGTCATCTGTCCGATTGGATCAACACCAATAAGACCCTTGGGCCATTCCTTGGGGATGGGATGGGATGGGATAACATGAGTGGTACTGTCGAATACATCATAGATGAGGGAGCGAAGTTTGGCAGTGATGCCCCTGTAGAACATATCAAACTCATCAGCGGCTAGTTTACTCCTAGCATCCTCGAACTCTTCGATTGAGAACATGGGGTTGAGTACTGAATCGTATTGAACTAGGGTGACACTCTGATCCTCATTCTCAGTATGGGTCAATTCGGCGTGACCAACAGTATGCTTGTGAACCTTGCCGCCTTTCCTAGCAGGGTCAATGATCTGAGACTTCACCCACCCCAGATTGTAGAGAGTGGTGGTTAGGAGTTGACGGCCCCTGAACAGGGACAAGCGGCGAATGATAGCTTGGTATGCCTTGAGGGTGAATTCGTCTTGACCAGCCTCGTCCAACCATGCAGCACGAGCAGTTGCAGATTCCAACCCGCCCATAGCACTAGCGGAGCGGAGAATGATCCTGCCCCACATTTTGTCTGTTGACTTGCTTGCCCAGAACTCGCCAGTTTCAGGATCGCATAGCTCAATGATCTTGTCACCTAACCAATAGCGACCACGGCCCAAGATGTTCTCAAAAACTCGTAACATCTCTGGCAGCATTTTCAGCTTGAACAAGTCGTATGATGAAGTGACGGCAATGTAGTCGTTTCCTCCATCTGGAGATGCAGTTCTGTCAATTTCGGAGTTCAACCACCACGGCCCCCAGGATGTCTTACCAGATTGAGTTCCAGCGATTAGTGCAATGATGCGACTGGTGCTGTCGTACCCAATATTCTGCGCCAAGTGAAACGGTACAGGATCACCATCAAGCCCGATCAAGTGACGTTCAGGCCACTGTTTGACCTTAGCCTTCATCCTGGTCTTGTTCGCAGTGGCAGTCCGGTACTTGCTGACGGCCCTCCGATAGCGTGCCCCATCAAGTGTACTCAAATCAGGTTGCTGAGTCATCGCCCACCCACACCCCAGCTCTCTCGATTAGTTCAATAGCAACACCCTCGCCGAAGTCATTACGTACATTGTCGGGCGTGATTGCACCAGTACGAAGCAGGTCGATGATCTCGTCCTTCCAGGAGAACACCACTTCTTGTGGCGAGTCCAGCCCAAGTATCTCACACCGTTTGTCAATACACCACTGTATGCCAGCCAAGAACCTGGGGTCACCAGCAAGTTTGTCCTTGGTGATAGTCTTTTCCAACTTCTCAGCACTCCCTTTTGCTGGCCCACTCAGTTTGCTGGTTTCCCGCACACTCTCGCCCACTGACCTGCTCCAGGCCTCCCAGTACTCTAGCTCCAGTGCATCGATCTTGCCCAGTTCCATTGCCTTCGCAGTGTTGATGTCCACGAGTGCACTAGCCATCCACTGATCACGAAGTTCAGCCAAGTCACGACTCACAGTTGACTGTGAACACCCGATTTCACTCGCTATTTCCATCTGTTCAAGCCCCTGCATGTACAGCCGACTCACCTCACGGCGGCGCAGCTTCATGTCAGCGATTTGGTCCCGATTTAGTGCCATATTTTTACCTAAGAGTTGTATATAGTTGTATGGTGTGGTACAGTGCGTTGTTAAACTAGTTAATAGTGTTGTAGCATAGGTGTGGTGGGAGTGTCAAGAGTGGGAGGGGGTGTTTGGGGAGTTTTGACGAATTTAATCCTATATGATATAATCTAGGTTAGATTATGATGAATACGAGAAGTGTGATTTTAGCGTGATTTTTAGTACTTTAGGAGAGTTAATATGAGTTATAAATTTGTAACGAAGAGAGGATATGCACTGTTGGATGTGAGTAGTGCATTGCAGAAGAGTATTCGAAGAGGGGATGCAAAGATGGCGGGATATATGGCGATTGAGTTGTTTGAGAGTGGGTATGCGGCGTATGCTTGGAGGCGGTTGTTGACCATTAGTGCGGAGGATTGTTGGGGGGTGATAACGCATGAGGTGGAGGCGTTGTATCGGAGTTGGATGGTGATACATAAGAAAAAGAAGGGTGCGGGGAGAGTGTTTCTGGCAAAGGCAACTATTTTGTTGGCGCAGTGCAAGAAATCCAGGGATGCTGATCATCTTACGAATTTAGTCTATGATCCTGATGGGATGGATGAGGAAGTGCAAGTGGCGTTGGATCAACCGAATTTGCCTAAGTTGGAAATTCCAGAGTACGCTTATGATGTGCATACAAAGAGAGGGAGAATTTTAGGGAAAACAAAAAAGGATTTCATGGTTGACGAGCAAGATGCCTTGAAACCCTTTCAGCCTGGGTTGTTTGATGATCTAGTGGAAAGAGATTAGTCCAGTTTTATTTTCAAAGTTCTCTCGATATTCAAAGTCAGTCGAATAGAGTTCCTCTTAGTTACTACAATATTCAGGTACTTACCCCATTTTCGGAGTAGGCACTTGATTTCGTCTTTGTCAGTAATCTTACTTCGGAACTCACTGTTGCCACCCTTCATGCTAAACAGATTGGCAATGAGTGAGTACCTGCTGTCAACGAATATGATCCTGTCGTGTAGTATAGATTCAATGCAATAGTCTATATCTGCCCTAAGTTTGTTGTCTGAGTATCGATAGTCCCTACGACCGACAAACCCGATAGCGCCACCCAACCAGGAACAGAGAGTGAATGGTTTAGTGGGAACATACTTTCTGTTATCAGCCATTGGATTGAAACCGAATACATGTAACCCCAAATCATAGGCACAGTTAGCAGTGTTGGCAATGATATTCATGATTTCATGAGGATCAGTGATGTGGTATCCAGAAATCCCCATATTGCACCATAAGTCTTTTATGTCATCATCCGAAATGAACAAAACATCATCAGAATAGTTGTCTAATATCCATTGACGAACAGGCCCAACACCAGTAACACTGTCAGGGTGAGTAGTAACATTCTCACATCCAACTTTCAAGTAAGCGTCGTACTCAGACTCGGCAACACACATGTCGGAGTTCACATAAAGACCTTGAGTTTTCTTGGCAGCATCAGGTCTGTTCTTTGACATTATGACCACTTTCATTGATCGTCACCCTCTAGTAGTTCAGTCACACGTTCACCGAAGATCGCACGACCTATGCCAACCTTTTCAACCTTGTCACTCAGGGTGACTTTAGCTTTACCAATGTCGAGTAGTTCTATAATTCTCAACCAGTCCAAACGATTTCTGAATACCAGAACAAGATAGTCATACGACTCGTAAGGCTGCAGTTCCATCTCTGGGATTTCAATTTCTGTTTTTTCCTCTAGTATTTCATCGATGTCAGTGAATTCAGTACTAGATTCCTTGAACCCTTGGTCGATTAGTTCCTGAGACTCAAACCCCCATCCGACAAGTTCATCGTACTCGTAAAGTTTTTTCATGTCATCCCAATTCCAGTCACCCATAGCGGAATTGTGCTTCATGACAATGTACTTTTTTCTCTCTTCTTTAGTCAATTTGCGATTGGAGACTCTCACTTCGATTTCTATGTCAGCACCGAATTCATCCATTCGTAGCATCACTTCGTCACGCTGATGACCGTCAACGATAGTGTTATCCGGCTCGATCTCATAAAGCTGCGAGTATCCAAAGTCGATGATAGACTGTTTCAGTCTTTTGGCTTGATCCTTGCTAAGATGTCTGGGGTTTTCATCCCATTTTATCAAGTCACCAAGTCTACGTTTTTCAGTTTTCCATTCGAGGGGAGGAAGATTTTCAGTCATACTGTACATTATAGCATAAAATTAGTACTTGACATAAACCTATACTATTTGATATAATATTTATATCAGATAATCACTTTTTGAAATCGGAGAAAATTATGAACTACAAAGATTTACCCAAGAATGAACAACCCATCAACCGAGTTTGTGAATTAGGTGCAACTGCAGTTACCATTTCGGAGTTGTTTTCGGTCGTTCTCAAGAAACACGATAGAGACATCACCGACCAGTTAGCAGAGTTGTATCACAAGCGAGGTTCGTTAGCAAATATCACTGATAAAGACCTGACAGACATCAAAGGCATTAGTACAGCCAATGTTGCTACAGTTCGAGCCATCATTGAATTCGGTCGAAGAGAAACAGTTGAAAAGGAACCTCGCCCGAAAATTAGTTCTCCCGCCGATGCAGCCAATTTAGTAATGTACGAGATGGGTTCACTACAACGGGAAGAATTGTGGGTAATGATCCTGAATACCAGAAATGAAGTTCTGGAAATCGACAAGGTTTACAAGGGATGTGTGAATGCTTGCACTGTCAGAGTTGGTGAATTATTCAAAAAAGCTATTGAGTTGAATGCTCCGGCAATGATCGTCCTACATAATCACCCATCAGGTGATCCAACACCCTCCCCAGACGATGTTGGCATAACACGAGCCATTGTTGAATCTGGCAATTTGCTGGACATCCAAATACTAGACCACTTAGTTGTCGGACAGGGACGGTTCGTGAGCATGAAGGAACGAAGATTGGGATTTAACTAGTTTTTAATTTAGTTCGATTTTAGTCCAAATTAGTACTTGACAAAACCTATACCATTTGATATAATATTATTAAATCGAGATCAAATGGAGAAAAAAATGACCTACCATCAAATTATTGACCAACTTTCACAAGAAATTGATTACAGTCTGCACTCATACAGTGCATACGATTTTGCAAGTGCCTTGGCACACGATCTACAATTTTATGGATTTTCCAAGGCTGGGTCAATCGGGATTTTATCGGATTTCTGCAGTGTTTCAAAAGATGACATTTTAGAAATCGTTTCACGAGTATTCTAATTAGTTACTTAAAGGAGTATGAAATGCAAAAGGCAAATGAGTTAGAAATTGGAATGAAGTTGATTTGCGGTAGAGTAAAGTACTTGGTAATGGAAGTGGAACTGGACACTGATACAGTTGTACTCAGGAATGAGAACACCAAAGCGGCCCATGACCACACTTTTCAATCACTAGATGAGATGTTCAACAGTGGGTTGGCATATGTAGAAAAACCATTCACCCAAAGCGACATTGACAACGATGTAGCAAGTATTCTCGGAGGAATGTTCTAATGTCCCAAAAGTTGAACAAAAGTTGATAACACGATTATACTATCTGGAACAGTCTATACAAAACTAATACCAGATAGTATAATCAGTTTAAAAGGAGTTCATCTATGAAAAAGAAAAAGAAGGAACCAGTGTACGGAACAGTCCAGGCTGCAGAGTTCCTTGGATTGGCACATTCAACGGTCAAGTATCATATCTATGTGTCAAAGACACTAGTTCCAGATTTCACAGTGGGTAATCGGTTGATCTTCACTTGGGAAACACTGAAACAGTTCCAACAGGATAAACGGCCTCAGGGTAGACCACAGGTGAGGTAATGGGTAAAACGAAAATTGAGTGGACAGATTACACATTCAATCCCTGGGTGGGATGTCATAAGATCAGCGAGGGGTGTGCGAACTGTTATGCTGAAAGACAGATGACACGGAACACCACATGGAGTAACACATGGGGGCCAGAAGTCCTTACTCAGAGAATACCAACAGCAGACTCCAACTGGAGGAAACCAGTGCGATGGAACACCCAAGCGAAGGCACAAGGGAAACCACTATTCGTTTTTTCTGGCAGTCTTTGTGACATATTCGAGGAACATAGAGATGTAACAGATTCCAGGTCGCGTTTAATTGAGTTAATAGATTCTACTCCCCATCTCATATGGTTACTTCTTACTAAGCGGCCAGAGAATGTGAACGATATGGTTCCCCCACATTGGCGTATGGTTCCACCAGAAAACCTTTGGATCGGCACGAGTGTTGAAAACCAGAAGAATGCCGTCAATCGCCTAAGGCACTTTCGACACATCAACGCAGTTGTGAAATTCGTCAGCTATGAACCGGCAATTGGGCCAGTGAGTTGGAGTGGATGGGAACCTTACCTGCAGTGGATGATTTTCGGTGGTGAGAGTGGCGCAAGATCAAGAGATGCAAACTCACGTTGGGCAATCATGGCAAAGAATTGGTGCGAGAGAAATGGTATCCCGTTCTTCATGAAACAGATGGGAACAGCGTGGGCAGTGGAAATGCAAATGAGTAAGCAATACCCGAAAGGTGAAAACTTTGATGCGTTTCCAAAAGAGTTACAAGTAAGGGAAGTACCAGAAGTAGTGTATCAACCGAAAGGATCGGTGGCGGGCTTGTCTTAGCTTAACGGAACGGTAGAACAGGTCAAGGGTTGCTCGCTTTGCTCGCAAGTCCTTCGGACAAACCCTTGACAAGTCCTCCCTTATCCGTTGCTCGACAAACAAGCCCTACCCCCTCCCCAGGAACATCCATCGAAGTGCGAGAGTTGCCATGAAACCATTCGACATCACATGCAATCAGTGCGGAAGTCAGGAAGTGTCATTCAGCATCCCAGACAGAAGTAACAAGATGACAATCTTTTGTGACCACTGTCCAGCGAATTACACGATCCAACTGTTTTCAAATGTAGTCAAAAAGGTGAAACCGGCAGAGCCCCAACAAACGAGTTTTAAATTGGTACTTGACAACTGATACCGAATAGACTAAGATAGAAAACGTAAGATAACAACTGAACGGGCGTGGCTGCCCGATATGCAACGAACAGGAAAATTCTTTTTTCACTGGTCTTGAGTTCTACCCTATTCGTTGCAGGGAACAGCCACACAAGACCAAGACCGGTGAAAAGAGAATTTTTTTTGATTGTATCGGTTGGGTGCGAACATTGCGATTTATCGCTTACCGAGATGCCTTGTACAAATGGTAGATTTCCTGGCATAAATAACGCACAAAGAAAAATGGTTGGTGGGGTACTCGACTGCTCCACCAACCAAAGGAAGTTAAGAATTATGAAAATCGAAAGAGTTGTAATTTGGTTTAGTGCTGGAATTACATCTGCAGTTGCAGCCAAGATTGCTACTATAGAATATTATAATGTTCATCCAGTACATTTAGTCAATACTGACACTGGAAGTGAAGATATTGACAACTATAGATTCATGGATGATGTTTCAAAGTGGGTTGGCGTAAATCTTGAAGTAATTAGAAATGAGAAATTTAACAATACATTTGAAGTATACGACAAGTTCAAGTTTTTTAAGAATCGATATGGAGCCCGTTGTACACTTGAATTGAAAAAGAATGTTCGTAGAAATTACGAGAACTTAGAAACGGATTTACAAATTTTTGGATATAGTTCGGATGAAGAAAAAAGAGCGCAGTTGTTTTGTGAAAACAATCCAGAAGTAAACACGTATTTTCCATTGATTGAACATGGAATTACAAAAGAGATGTGTCGCGAAGTTATTTTCAAACAAGGAATATCAGAACCAAGAACTTATGGTTTAGGATTTAAAAATGCAAATTGTTTAGCTTTTGGATGCGTAAAGGGTGGAATGGGGTACTGGAATCATATAAGAGAAGTGTTCCCAGATGTTTTTTGGAAAATGGCAGAAAAGGAACGAGAGTTATCTTTTTCAATTAACGCAAAAGAAAAAGTTGAAAACGGAAGGCGAGTAAAAATTCCTATCTTTTTAGATCAGCTTGATAAAAGCGATGGCAATTATAAATTTGAAAAAGAAATACAATGTGGATTGTTTTGTCAAGACTACAGTCTGTAAGGGAACGATGAAGAGAAACCTAGCTTGTATACTAATAATTGCAATATTTATAGCTATATTCATTATTGTTGCCAATGGAGGGATTTAACTTGCATTATAAACACATTTTTGTTATAGTTGAAATCACTGGAGAAAAACAGTTATGACATTGACACAAGTAGACATTAGGGCATTTGAAGTATCAGTACTTGATGCAGAAATTGAAAAGCAGAACTGGAAAAAAGAACAGCACGAAACTAGACTAGCGAATTGTGGGAAATTCAGAAGTTATCGGCTCAATCCTCAATCAGGTAATTATTACTTGCAAACGATGTATTGTGGAGATCACAACGGATGTCCAGTATGTGCCAAACGCAGGGGTGAAAAACTCAAGAAAATGATAACCGGATACTCAGATGATACGTGGGACAGTCGAGTAGCAGAATTTGAAAGCGATGATCAAGCAAAAGAATATTGTAAGTTACTGGAAGGAAAACAGAACTACCTGTTGTACCCTCAGTCGGATGGAACAGCGATAGTATTCTTTGATGACGATCCTGTTGACGAAACGCAGCCAGGAGAACTTCTAACAAACGAACTAGCTGAGTCCATGGACTGGACACAGATTTCAAAGACTCCAAAAGGCAGAAGGTCATCCGGCTCATATGCTAAACCATCGAGGAGCAAAAAGGAAACGGAAGAGATAGCAGTAATCTATCACAACCGTCCAACCTCCAATGCCCCGAGACGGTACGAGGAAAAAGCTGCACAATTAGCCTACGATCAAACCAGTCATCTAAACCCAGAAAATGCAATACAGGCAGAGTTGGCAATGGAAGAGCGAACTAATGCCTACATTGCAATTCTCGCCTATTGGGGGTTCGAGATCATCACCCTGGAATACGTCACTTTGAGAGTAAAAATAAAACGTATACAATGGGTTAAAGATGATAAACCATTCATCAAATTTACTCCAGATGAAGAAAAAAGGTATCCAATCCCACCAGAGTCGTGGTTTCATCAATAGAAATCACGAAAATCTGGCAGAAAAATAACAAAGTTTGATAAAGTTCCCAAGTTGGGAGAATTCACTATACAAATTCCAATGTTTCCAGATCAAGTTGGTTGGACTCTTTCAGGAGAAAGCAATGAGCAATAAATATGCTGAAATGAAATGTGAAGGTGCTTGCGAAAAACACGTTGGAGAAATTGTCCACGTGCAGGTTATTAGCCCAAAAGGATACGACTGGGGTGATTTTTTGTACTGCGAAGAAGCGGTAGCCGAAGACAGGCGGCGTGATTTCACTGTGCGCCACCTAACCACCAATGCAACGGAATTGACTAAACGCTGCGTGCAACCCTAGAATTATGGCGGTGTTTCATGTGGCCGAGAAAGCTATAGAAAAAATGATGGCTACTTGCTCGCCGTACGGTCATCAGGTTGGCGAAGATGCATTGCAAGAAATCAAAGATTTACTAACACCGCCAAGCCGGTGATTATAGTTCGTTAGAGAACCAGGAATGAAACAAATCGTAGTTCATGTTTACAAGTACAATGGCGTAGATGGAACTCAGAAGTTTTCAGCATCAATTGGAAACGGGTGGTGGTTTGCAACTTCCAACGATCCAAACGCAGCAGTCAAAGCTGCAATCAAACGATACGAGAATGAAACCGGCAAGAAGGTGACAAGTAGCAAGTAGTATTTTTTTAATTTAGTACTTGACATTTTACGATAAATGTATATAATTAGGTTATCAGATAATCACATTCAATCGGAGAAAAAAATGTCTAAAAAATGTACAAACCCTTTTCTTGAATCAGATGGATTTTGCACAAGATGTAGTGAGTACCATTTCAAAACAAATAAAAGAGGGGACGTTTTGACCACAAGGAAACCCACAATAAATAAACGAGAAAAATTACAAGCTGAAAAATCAGCCAGCATTCAGAGAACCATTGAAAATACTCCTCAGTATAAAGTAGCCAAAGAGACGGTTGAAATGTTGTCTGAAATTTATGACATCCAAGTGAAAATTGTTTTTACGAATTTACAAGCTAGTTATCACATTAAAAGGAAAACTGGACACGTAATTAAATTTGGTTATCAGTCTTTGGATCGATCTTTTGAAAATGGGTTTGACGAGTACAAAATCTTACAATGGATGATCAACTACAAGAAAATTGATGGTATTGAAGGTGCAAGGCAAGAGGCAATGCACGAGTTTTCACACGTTTTACAAACTGAAATCCCAGGTGGCAGAACTTACGGTTCATGCCACAACGAAACTTTCATCAAGTGCTACCAGGAAGTTATGGAGTTGGTGAACTAATTTAGTTAGATGACTGGAGAAATATAATGGACGAAACAGAAGTTAAATCACAAATGAGTGAAAAAGAAGTTGCATTGAGGTTGGCAGGATTATTGAACGAATTCTTTTATGATGGTGAACTGCTTGAAGAGTTTTCCGTTCAAGAGTTTGAAGATGCGGAAGTCCTCACCTACGATGATGTTGGAATGTTGACCATGAATAGCGGGATCGTTATCCGTCTGGAGAATGGGCAAGAAATCAGAATGACGGTTCACGCATAGGAGTTGCAATGGCTGGAAAAGTGATAGTGAAAGCGAAATGCAGATGTAGCATTTGTGGGTGTAACCTAAGACGGCAAAAGACCATCAAAGTTGCTGCAAGCACTCCAAAAGATGCACAAAGAGAGATCAGTGGAGTAGTTGAAGAGTGGAAAACAACTCTAACAGATCAACAGTGCAAAATTTGCAATGACATTCTAATGGCAACAGTTAGTGGAGTTGTCAACCAAAGAAAACGAAAGGAGCAAGATCATGCCAAGTGAAAAGGACAAACCAAAGGGAATGAGTAAGTACGGCAAGAAAGTTCAACGCCGTAAACGATTAGCACGAACGTTGGGTGTAAGCCCTGACACACCGTATCCAGTTCTTCGTCAGATACAGTCTAGCCAGGATGAAGATGGAAAACAAGAGAGTGAAAACTAGCTAGTGATCCTTGATAATGTTTTGGTGGCAATCTGGAGAATTGCCATCAAAGCACAGTCAATGAACACGAAGGAGCAGAAAATGTCTGAAAAAGATGTTGGGTCTTTTGAGATGAAGCACAGGAACGGGGATACAATTTTCACTCAAGAAGAAGTTTCAGTTAGAACGGCAATACTACATCATGTAAAAGATGTTGATAAAGCAATAGAAAGAATGAAAAAGTATCCCGAAATATGGATGATTTCAACTCCTCATGCTCTGTATAGATGGAGTGAGATTGGAGTCTATATGGATGTTCAAATTCGAGTTTCAACAAGGAATAAATAATGGAAATCTCAGAAGTAAAGTTGGATCATATCTACCCAATTACAATTAGAAAAATATTTAGTACCCGTGATGAAGAGTACGAAGCTGCACAATTACAATTTGAATTGAATTATGTAAGTTCTGATACAGGAACAGACTACGACAGGCCATCAGTTTTAGATATAGAAAGTCACTCGGTTACTGTTACCTTTGATAACAAGGGTAAGGCTACATATCCAATTAATTCACAACTGTCACGAATGGGTGCATCTGTGGCGATCTTCGGAAAACTGCTGTCTGTTGTTCCTACGATAATTTGCATGTATCAATTCTACTGGATGTGCATTGGTGATTCCTCGATTATATCTCAACTGGAGGACGAAGTTGACAAAGTTCTTGGTGATGGAACTGCTCAGAAAATTGTGAACGCATTTAGTGAATTGAACTCCTAAAACCTGTACTTGACAATACAGTTGGCGTAGACTAAAATTATTGTATCATATTACACAATTCGACAAACTGGAGTGAATAGAAATATGAACGATGTTCTTGTTGCAATAAAAGCTAGTGATCAAGATTTTGAGTGGTATCCCACTACAGATGAAATGATTTCTGTGGTGGCTCGTAAAATTCCTATGAACGCTGAATCAATCATGGACATAGGAGCGGGTGACGGTCGGGTACTGATGGCACTTGCTAAGAAGTGCGAGGATGCTGAATTGTATGGCATTGAGAAATCCCTTGGATTAGTTCAGGTGCAGGATAAAAGGATCATTCCAGTAGGAACGGAAATGTACGAACAGAACCTGTCTGCCCTACCAGTGCAGTATATCTTCTGCAATCCTCCGTACTCAGATTATGAGGAGTGGACAAGAAAAATCATTTCTGAGGGTTATGCTAGGAAAGCATACTTGGTAATTCCTCAGAGATGGTCAGAGTCTAATCTGATAGCCGATGCACTACATAGTCGGGAGGCCACCGCAAATGTCATCTATTCGGGTGACTTCTCTGCTGGTGATCGGCAATCAAGGGCAAAAATAGATATTGTTGAAATTGTATATAAAAGTGATAATAGTTACCGTAGGGACTGGAAGAGTTGCGTTGCTGATCCTTTTGACCAGTGGTTTGATCAGAACATTGATATGTTTGACAAGGTAAAGGAAAAGCGCGATCCTGATGAGTCCAAAAACTTTGCAGAACGCATTGCGCTCAAGTTGCGGGGAACTGACATCGAGGAAATGGTTGAAAGTTACCAGGAGCATTACAACAAACTGGAGAAAAATTATCGAGCCATTTTTCAGCTTGACGGTGAACTCTTACTAGAAGTTGGAGTTAACAAAGATACAGTCAGGCAGGGATTAAAGAAAAAGTTGCGAGGACTAAAGGTAACATACTGGGGCATACTATTTGATCGATTGGATTCCATTACAAGTCGATTGACCACCAAAAGTCGCAAACAGTTGTTAGATAAACTGGTAGCAAATAACACCATCGATTTCACAGTCAAGAATGCTCTTGCAATAGGGTTGTGGGCAATCAACAACGTCAATGAATACCTGGATGATCAGCTAGTGGAGTTGTTCAAAGAGTTAGCTACTTTTGAAGGTGCAAGTAATTACAAGAGTAATCAGAAAACTTGGGTAAAACATTACTGGAGATACAACGCTGATGATCATTCGCATTTCAAGTTGGATTACCGAATTGTCACTAGCAAATGGAAAGCGATGTACGATGGTGGTTATAGCCAGTACGAATACCCAGGTGATCTACACAGCAATTGTCACGATATGATTGCAGATATGACAGCAGTATTCTCAAATCTAGGTTTCAAAGTGTTTGACCTCCATTCAAAGTCTCGCGAATGGAAGCGTGGAAAATGGCAGAACTTCACAGACATCAGCGGGGAAACAGTGTTCCAGGTGAAGGGTTTCCTGAATGGGAACCTACATATAAGAGTAATGCCATCAGCAATGCAGGCCTTGAACATCAAGGCAGCGCAGTTGTTGAAGTGGGTTGGCAGTATCGAGGAAATTGTAGAAGAGATGAACATTGACAAGCCCACTGCTGAGAAGTATTTCAACTGGAACCAGTACATCACTGTGAATAACTTGCCATTGCTGCAGGGCAGTGTTGAAGTTCCAAGCGAACTACCAGAACCGGATGAAGATACTGTAAGCATTGCAAGTGCGGAACTATCACAGATCGAGATGTTTTAGTACAGGAGAATTAGTGCAATGAGATGTGAAGTTTGCAAATCGAAAATAGTTGGTTACATTGACTCCGATGGTCGTTTTATCTATGAGGAAATATACAAGTGTGAAAATTGCAATATGTACTGTTATGAAACGATCACAGGAAATACAAGTATCTGGTTGCGACCTTTCAGATTTCCGGCACTAGCTTTTAGTTACAATATAAAACCAACACGATTAGATGAGTTTCTATTTAGCTTGAAACTGTTGGTAACGAGAACTATTTGGATGATTAGGAGTTTACAGTGAAAGACGAAAACGGAATGAACAAGTGGAGTTGTGCAATATTCGCATTCGGAATTGCGATGTTAGTTGGATATGGAATATCAACACTATTTTTTTAGATGAAAATCTACAGACCAGCAATTGACAAATTATGCAATATGTGATAGACTAAACAAGATGAAATTTGAAAGGAGTGTGACGTATGGCACGTTGAAATGTTGAAATCTGTCGGCAGTCAAATTCTAGTAGGAGAGTGAAATGGAAGTTTTACAAACAGAAGTTGCAGAACAACTTGCGGGACTTTCCCAGGAATACAAAGAGTTGTACGCAAAGAGAGCGGGACTGAATAAGGATGCTAGGGCAGTTACATCCCTCTTGAACGGCATTCAAGATGAAGTCTCAGACATCTTTGCTGAAAACGAAATCGTTGAACTGGATGGAGTTGGCAAGGAAGTTCAGACGAAACCGAGGGTATCTTGTAAGGATGCCTTGAGTTTATTCCAGAATGCTCAAATCTGGGCTGGCTCTGAAAACTCGGAGATCAAGTTGCTAGGTGATATGGTGTTGAACCACCTCACCTACATTAAACCCCAGACCAAATTAAGTCTGGACACGAAGTAAGGAGTGAATCATGGCAAATCAAGCAAAAACTCAATCAGATTTCGATGCACTAGCAGCAGCGGCAGAGGCTGCAGTTGAAGATGCAGAAAAATCGCAAGTGAAGTCGCAGTTCGGGAAGTTAGCCATTGAACCACGTTATTTGAAGTGGGAAGATGGAGTACCGGAAGAGTGCGATGTGAAAGAGTACATGGCAACCGCTGGTCGATCCCGCACAATGGAAATCGAGTTTGGTATCGACATTCAAGAGTTCAATCCTGATCTTGAGTGGACTTATGAACGCCGAGTTCGAGTTGGATCAACCGACTGGTGGAAGATTCTCAAACCGGCTTTGGAAGAGATTCCAGGTTTCGAGAACGGGTTGTCAAAAGGGAACATGGCAGAAACCCTTGGGAAGTTGAACGGTTCTTATGTTCATGCCCATGATGTTTTGCAGTCACCCACTAAGAAACAACCTGATCCCGAATACAAGACCATCAAGATTGTCCACGTATTCGAGAGCCGTGATGAGTGCTATGCAGAATGGAAATCCATTTTCGGTGACAGTGTTGGCGGTGGTTCTGTGTCCGTTGATGCTCCTCCAGGATGGGACGAAACTTGGGCCGATGTCTCCGGTGATTTCTACAATCAACTGAGCGAACTTGTTGGGGCCAAAGGGCCACAGCGGGTGAAAGGCATTGCTGCATTAGCCAAAGATTTCGTAACTGAGAAGGATTGGGTTACGAGCGAGTTGGAAGATTTAGAGAACGCCTAATCGGAAACTTCGCAGGAGTAGTGAGAGAGGGTGACGAAAGTTGCCCTCTCTCTTGTAAGTAGGGAAATATGATAATTATTGATAGTTCAGAAAAGAGGCAGGGGAGTCGAATGCCAGCAGTGGAAGGATCAGTTGAATCTACAGTCCTTGAATCTCTTACTGGTGCTGACATCATGGTAAGTGCTAAGAACTATCCACCGAAAAGTAAAGCGATGATCGAAAAGCACATCAAAGAAGGTGCAATACTCATTCAAAGAAAAAGTGGCAGGGATTTAGCATCCAGTATTGGCCCCAGGCTGAACTCGTCACTTGCCAAGATGTTTGAAATTGAAACATTTTTCTCAGGGCAAAGAGTATTGTTGACCACTGGACTCTTTGCGGAGGATAGTTATGGAAACTGCATTGTTGGGGAATGCACTACCAAGTCTGAAACCCCATATGTTCTTTGGCACAAAACAGGAAAACCGTACAAGGCAGTCAGAAGTGCAATCCAGTACTGGAATATTCGCGGTGGAGTGTCAACAGTCACACTGTCTGCAGACTTTGAGATCGGTGAGTGGCTGATGGCACTTGATAAGAACATCGAGAGCATACAGGGTGAGCCCATCAAAGAAGTGCTGAATTCAGTTGATTTTCCAGATGACCCACCGAAAGAGGATGACATTCTGCAGTTGCCCAGACGAGTTGTTGATTTTCGTAGGGTGTTAGTTGCTCATGAGAACATCGGCGTGAAGAGTGCTAATTCTCTCTGGGAGTACACGGAAGGTAATCCCTGGGGTTGCATCGAGATCATAACAGGTTGCACGACCGGCAAAGTAAAAGGAATTGGCAAGAAAACTGTAGAACGAAATAGAGAGTTATGGGGTCTTGAACCTGGAATGAAACTAGTTGTTATGTACGAGAGCGATTTCCTGGGTGAAGAGTTCAAATCTCAATTGAACTTAGGCGGTGACGAATGACAGAAGAAACAGAAGTAATAGAAGGTGATGTTGTGAGTGATAGGCAGATTGAGAGTGAAATCATCGTAAGTGCGTTTGACAAGATTGTTGCGTCAACCATTACGGATGCTCAGTTTGCTATCATCTCAGGCAGAACCCCATCGAATGTGATTAAAAAACGTCCTGGAAAGGGCGGTAAGATTTTTAGTTATGTTCCTCATGGGTATGTCATAGCCGTGTTGAACAGGGCATTCGGTTTTGATTGGGATATAGAAACCATTCCACAAAAAGATGGTCAAATGTTTTTGTACATGGATGAAGTGTACGGGCCAAACCCGAAAAGACCGGAAAAAGAAGTCTTGTATCGTGGTGCAAGTGTCCTGGTAAATGTCCGGTTGACGGTAAGGATCAGAAACCCAGAAGCTCCACAAGATGTCTTAGCAACCATCACAAAGACGGCAACTGGAGAGAAAGAAGTCATTCGTGGTATGTCATGGGGTGGCTTGATCAAAAGTGCTGAAAGTGATGGTTTCAAGAAAGCTGCGAGTAAACTTGGTGTTGCTCTTGATCTTTACTGGAAGGATGAAGATAACGAGTACATGCCAATGTCACAAGAGCAGATCGAAGAGGAAAAGGATAAGTTGGCTGCTGCAGAGTTGAGGGCAGAGCGCAGAGATGAAATTGTTACACTGTCCGAAAGTCTGTCACCATCTGAGATAGCCGAAAGGTTTGATGATATGAGTGCGATGGATGTTGTACTCACACTGAAAGGAAAATAGTATGAAAACGATTGGAGTGGATATTGGCTATTATGCGACAAAGGCAGTATGTGGAAAAAAGGTAGTCACCTTCCCATCTGTTGCTGGAACGCCGAATGTATCACAGTTAGTTCATGGTGTTGGTGATGGAGAGACTATCATCAATCTTGGTATCGGTGATAGTTACAAGTATATTGTTGGTCGGGATGCTATTTTGAAATCCAGATCAACAGAGCGAAGAGAGGAGCGGGAGTGGATCACATCTCACCTCTGGAAAGTTCTTTTTTATCACGCTATTAGTCAGCTTGAGCCGGAAGGTGGGGAGTTCAGAATTGTTACTGGACTTCCAGTTGACTATTTCAGTTCAGATCATGTGATGCTCAAAAAGATTGTTGAAGGGTTGCACAAGTTCGCAGTGAACGACAAGAGACTGGAACTCCGTCTTTCGTCAATAGTCACGATGCAACCATTCGGAGCAGTCTGCAATGAAATTCTGTCATTCGATGGAAACCTGAAAAATAAGTCATTGTCTCAGTCCAGTATTGGTGTTATCGATATTGGCGGGAAAACGACAAACATCTTAACGGTTGACCAGATGGCAGATATTGGAGCGCAGTCATTCAGTACCGATACTGGAGGATGGGATATTGTTCGTGCTGTGAAAACATCCATCCAAGAAAAGTTCTTTGACTACGAATTGAAAGATCATGAAGTTGCAGAGATTGTCGCATCGAAAACCATGAAACGGTTTGGTAAGGATGTTGACGTTTCTGATCTAGTTGAGCCGGTGACAGATTCAATCACCAGAGAGATAGTTGCACTCACGACCCAGGTATGGGGTAATGCGAGTGGACTGGACAAGATTTTCATCTCTGGTGGCGGTGCAAACCTGATCGGTGAAACCATTGCTGATGAATTTCCTCATGCAGTTGTAGTCAGTGATCCAGAAGTTGCTAATGCGAAAGGGTATTACAAGTATGGGAAATTCATCGAAAAAATCTAGTCAGAAACCGGATGCACTGGCAGTTGCTCAAGTTTTCATTGACGAACTGAGAACGGCAAGAGAACAGTTAGACAGGATCGAGTCGAAACTTGATAAACTGTTGGATAGTGAACCGGAAGTGGAAAAAGTTAGCGTGGATGAAGAAGTTTTGAGTAATATGCTGAAAGCAGGAGTGTGATTATGGATGACAAAAGAATAGTAGAAGAGATTTCGTTTGATGAACCAGTTGTTCCCGAACCGGATGTACCAGCAGAGAGTGAACCGGAATTCTACACAATTTCAGAGGCAGCGACATTGTTGGATATGACCTACGATGCAGTTTATCGGAGGGTGAACAGGAAGTCACTCAGAGCCGAAATGGTAGACGGTGTTTGGTTGATTTCATCTGTTGACCTTCACGAAATACGGCACGTGAGATCAACCAACGGAATCAACCGAGTGACAGCAAATGTGTCCAACGAACTCTATGCGGTGCTGAAAGCGCATGGTCACAAGATCAACCAGAGCGCATTGTTTGAGGCTGGAATGTGGATGCTGTTAGCAGAGTTTGTTCCAGATGTTTCCTATGAGTATGCAACTAATCAAGCAAGAAAATCGATTGGTCAATCTGAGATCATCAATAGTGCATCCGAAACACTGACAGCAATTCTGGGTTAGTCTGGTGGGGTGGGGAAATCTCACCCCACTTTCCTTGAAATTAGTGCTTGACATTTTACCCAATTTGTATATAATATAAGTATCAGATAACCTTATTTTTTCGGAGAGAAAAATGTCAGAAACCTATGTTATAGCAAAAGATAAATCAATCAGGGCAAGAGTTTATGCCCGTTACTGCATGGCAGCCTACAATCGGGCGAAATCGTGCGGGAAATTTGAGATCAAAAGAGTGCATCGTGCTTTTGGGTTGGCATTCAAAGAGTTGACCACTGGTGAAACTCCAGATTACCAGACCACCATGAAGTCATGCACTTGCAAGGATTACCAACTAGGAAAGCGGTGGAATCGTGGTTTCTGCAAGCACATGATTGCAAAGATGATTGTTCGCAGGGCAAAAGATTATATGCACGATGAGCACATGAAAGTTATTCGTGAGAAAAAAGCGGAAGAGGAAAAGGAACGGAAGAGGCTAGTTGCCTTTCAAATTGAACTACGGCGAAAAGCATTGGAGTTGGGATAATTAGAACTGGCAACCAAGTTGCTAACTGGAGAGATTGAAAATGCTATACGATAGACTTGTAAAAAGTACAGAAGATGACCTGAAAATGAGTCTGATAAGGATCGAGAAAAAGTCAAAGTTTTTCAAGGCAGTTACAAGGAAATTGCCACCGTATTTCCCTCATTCGTTGGATGATTTTGAAAATCTAGATGGTTATTCGTTTTTCTGGAACTGCTATGTAGATGAAGTTTCCTTGTACATTATCATGCCTTGGATACCAAAAAAGTTTGATGAAATATGTCTTTTACTAGAACTCTTTGGTTGGGAGTTCGAAAGTGAGCGCAAGGAAACAAACGGTTATCCTGAGTACTATCGATACTACCGTCACCCTGCAGTTCCAAAAGTGAAAGTCACTGTAAACATGGAAAGTGAAAAAGAGCAGTCAACCTGCGAGTTAGTTGTTGATCGAATTGAACTAGTTGAAAAACCAGTGTATAAAGTTCAGTGTTCGGATAGCACTGACATATAAAAGGAGATTTTGAAATATGATTGACAGGGAGAACAATTGTAAGAGTTGTGAAATCAAGTTCCGTTATTACATGCTCCAACCTGGGGATGCAACACGGTACGAGATCGGGATTGCCCCATTACCGGCAAGTGCGAGTGGAGTTGTAAGGGGAACTGGCAATGAAAAGACCACACAAGAGTACGTTATGATCCTTGTGTCAATGCCAAGTGGCAGTGGAGTGACTATAGTCTCAAAAACCGCTTTGAAGCACGATGTTGATACGGGACATTTACTTGGTTACGCAATGTCTCACGGATTCGCTGATGTCCACGAATGGACGGCCTGTGCAGCCTTACTTGCTGCGAGTGTCTTGACATTCGATCCTGATGACATCAACGGTGCTTGCGAGGCAATGCTAAAAACAGTGGAGGTTCTAGCACAATGAAAACGACACGGCACAAACTAACAGTGATAATTGTCATAGTCCTCATGCTGTTGACAGGGTGTAAAATAAAGAAAACACCTCACAACGGGCTAGGTACTCCGTTCCCAACATTGGAACCATCAGTAGTGGAAGGATTGTAATGACAGAAAACGGTAAAGGTCTTTACAGACTCACCAACCGGCAAGAGCAAGTTATCAAGCTAATGTGCGAAGGATCAACACAAACGGAAGTTGCAAAGACCCTGTGCGTCACATACGGTACAATAAAAAATCACCTGCAGCTTGCTAAAAAGAGAACCGGTATCAAGACATCTTGGCAGTTGTGTGCAGAGTGGGCAAGATGGGACGAGCGCAAGAAACTGAGAATCACGGCATGAACCGGAGGCGGGTGGCTGGCGTTTTTTGCCAGAGCAGATAAGGGACGAGTGTCAAGGGCATGTTCCGTAGGAATTTTTAGCCGAAGGCTAAAAACCCTTGCACACTCTAAGTCCCGCTCTGCTATACTGGCAGAGCCAGCCTTGAGCCGATGAAGGGTTGAACCGATATATATCGGTTCGCTTAAATCATAGTTAGAAAGAATTGCTAGGAGAATACCATGCAATCAATAGAGCAAGCAAAGTGGCTTTCGTTGGCAGTCTCAGCTGCACTAAAAGAGTTGCGAAAAGATTGGCCCACAAAGCAGATAGACGAAAGTGAAGTTTCATTCCGGTTCAAATCCGTTGAAGGTGTGCTAATCATGGCACTAAATGAAGCACATGCCTTGGTAGAAGAATGGGAAGCAATAGAGAGCAGCCCAACTACGTGTGAAACAGACTCACCTAACGCGGTGCAAAAAATCAACACGGTTTGCCAGGGTTCCAATCATAGTCGGCGGGCTTGTGAGTTCAATCGTTGGGCGGACGCGTTCTGCAAGGAGTTGAAATGCTAAAAGACAGAATTCAAACATGGGAAAATGCAGTCATAAGAACAGAAGAAAGAATATCTAAACTTTCCGAACTCTTAGAATCTATTGGCAAATCTCACATAAACGAACTTACCCCGCAAGAATTGTTCGCCGCCCAACTCCAAGTGCAGGGGAATAGCTACGCTATGGGAAACGCAGCCGATGTAGACGAATCAAATTGGACTGCAAATAATGTCACGGGTTAGCAACGCCATACCCCTGAACATCGTTAGTTAACTCGGAATGGTGATGAGCGGGGCCGAGTCGACGGTAACGGGTAGTTGGCGCTTCAGTGTTAGGTCGAACACCGGCAAGATCGCGTAACTACCGGCCCCGCTCAAAACTCACCATCCGGTTATGCTCAACGTTGGTTGGACTCGTTGGAAAGGATCGCAACATGCACACTAAAGTACAAATAATTTGCAAAAATAATAAGCCCTACGGTATCCGAGATGATGCTGGCTTCTTATTCTTCTTTACGAAAGTGAGTAAATTTCAAGGACAAGAAGAAAGATACCGCCAGGAACTTGAAGAACAGTTTACCCTTGCTGATTATCTTTTGACAGCATTGCAAGAAAGGGGCCAACCAACACCAAATGCAGCTTATACGCCACGGCAGAAATTGGACGGTACAAATAATTCTAGTGTCCCAAACAACGGCGGCACTAATGACACGCCAACCCCCTGATTATAGTTCGTTATGCACTCTATTCGCTAGAAATGAAAGGAAAAAGAGATGATAAACAAGAAAAGATACGCATTCAATATTGTATTTATGCTAGTGTCAGCCATAACAATTTTATGGGCGTATATGTTTTTTAGCCTGCCTGATCTATGGCTTGTGGTTGTGTCTATTGGTGTAGGTGGATTTATGGCATTCCTAGACCATGTGTTTTTTAATAATTAGAGTGCATAACAAATCACAGCACACGGAATGTTGATGAACGGGGCCGAGCCGACGGTAATGGGTAGACACGACACAGGTCTAGGTCGGACGACAGAAATCCGCGTACCTACCAGCCCCGTTCAAAACTCACCATCTGGTGTGTTCAACCGTTAAGTGTCATGTTGCCTGATAGGAGTTGAAATGTACGGATACATATTTTTGTATTTTATTCTCTGTGTGTCGTTTGCAATCGGTATGTTTGTGGGTGAATACAGGCATGAGAAGGTCAGCAAATCAACGGTCTTTTTATACATTGTTTTTTGTGCACTCGCAGCCCCCATTTTATTCTTTGCGTTGTTGGGTGAGTTTCTTGTTTTACAATCAAAAGTCCACCCAACCACAAATGCAGTTGACACGCCTGCGCTGCACCGTTGCGTTGATTGTGGATCTGATTTACAACTGGTGTGCCCTGGCAAATATCAATGTCCGGCGTGCCACTGATTATAGTTCGTTATATGGCAAAGCTATTATGAACACCTACGAAGAGTGGAAAGTTTTTGCAAATAAACCGGGCGCAATCACAACCGTCATGTATCAAGATTGGTTGCTACAGGGTTGCCCGAAGTGCGATGGTAAAGAGTGGGAACTCACCAACGACGGTTGGGCATATTGCTGTGGGTGCAGTAAAGGCTATTCAACCAATGGTATATGGGTTCATGCGCCCTTAGTTTTCTACGACAAGAACGGGTATCACTGTTTTATGTGTCGTGGATATGGCAAGCGAGATGGGGCAACCTGTGAAGATTGCTGTGGTAGATTTACGCAACCAGAAACGCTTTGCGCTTCTAACAAATCGTTAGAGACAGACCCGCCGCAATAGCGGCTTGAATAGCTCAACTCAACCGTTAGGGTGAATACCTATGAAAATACATTACAGCACATGGAATGGCTACTACAATACAATCGCTTGTGGCAAAAAAGCGGTTGAAGCGCGAGCCGATAAATCTCTAGTCACTTGTGGCCTTTGCAAGAAAACCAATGTATTCACCCTAACTATCAATGCAAGCGACTTTGATAAATCTCGCGCAAGAAATGAATATTGCAAGCATGGCATTGTTTTCCCGCATTGTATAACTTGCAATAGCACTCAAAGCGCTTGAGTCTAAAATGAGATATTTCGTCAAATGTCAATGTGGCCTCAGATCGTTTGCATTCAATGATCGTTGTTTGCATTGCAACTATAAATTTGAGAAGTGTGATGAGTGCGAAAAGTCAATCTCTCATGATGCTGGTCACTATCCACACGATAAGGACTGTAATCAAAAGGATGACGACATTTTACAGTGTGATTGTGACAACACAACTTGTGAACAGTGCTGTTGGGAGTGTGCCAAATTAACTTGACTCTAAAAATCCTATATGCTACAATGCAGTAGAGTTCTAGTTTTCAAGCTAGTTTCACTCCAGGTAATTTGACGATCTCTGGAGCGGGTGAGAACCTAAAGTGGTAGTTCTCCGACTATCACGTGGTTATCTGATAACTCTCCCTCTCCCAAGATCGTCAAATTATTTAAATTTACTCTTGACAAATTACTGAAAATGTATATAATTATAGCTATCAGATAACCTATTTTTTTGATCGGAGAAAACCTATGAAATGCCCAAACTGTGGAAAAGAAATGAAATTGCGACATCGAAGGTCAGACGGCAATCCGTTCTGGGGATGCAGTGGATTTCCTAAATGTCGTGGAACTGCACGATACATCGAAACTCAGGAAAGACTAGATGTCAATTGGTCAGAGTACCAAGTGGCAGTTTTTGACTTCATTAAAAACGAAACTGGGAACGCAGTAGTTGAGGCGGTTGCAGGATCAGGAAAAACCACCACCATCGTTGAGGGATTGAATTACACCCCCAAAGATAAGAGAGTTGCCTTTGTAGCTTTCAATCGGAGAATCGCAAACGAACTTGGAAAACGAGCACCAGCGCATGTTCACGTTAGCACTCTCCACTCACTTGGTCTAAAAAACATCCGTGAACACTACGGAAAGATCAAAATTGAAAATCGGAAGTTCTGGCTAATCTGGAAGGATTACATTGCCACTGTTGACCATCTCACCAAAGACAAACTGGATGACAACGCAGTTGTAGTCCGAGATTTAGTTGGCAAGATCAAGGCAACATTGCTTGAGCCTACTCACGATAACTTGAATTACATTTGTGATCATTTCGGAATTCATGTAAATGGGTCAGCTAACCTGATCTTCAACGCAGTAAAAGCGGTCTTTGAAATCTCAGTCCAGATGATTGATCAGATGGTTGATTTCGATGACATGATTTATGCTCCAGCCAGCGGGATGGTTCCTTGCCAGGAATTCGATTTCCTTTTCGTTGACGAAGCTCAAGACCTGAATGCAGCGCAAATCTCATTTGTTCTAAACTCCCAGGCCAACGGTGGCAGAATCATTGCAGTAGGCGATAGAGCGCAGAGCATCTACGGTTTTCGGGGTGCAGATACCCAGGCAATTCCCAATCTAATTAGTGCCTTGAATGCGAAAGTTCTTCCCTTATCTATCTGCTACCGATGCCCTAAGTCTCACATCGAAATGGCACAAGAGTTGGTTCCCACAATTGAACCATTTGAGGGCAAGGAAGTTGGTACAATCGGCAACATCTCATTTTCACAACTAATGGAAACAGTAAAACCTGGGGATTTAGTAATGTGCAGAATCAATGCTCCATTGGTTGCACCGGCATTTGAACTCATTCGACAAGGGATTAAGGCAGTAGTTCTTGGTAGGGACATCGGTAAGGGACTGGAAACTTTGATCAAGAAAATTGCAAAGAAGGGTGGCAGCAATTCTTTACTCGATCTACTTCACGATATGAGCGAGTATCGAGATCGAGAAGTCAGCAAGTTAGTTGCTGCTAAGAAAATGGGGAGAGCCGCTAGTTTAGATGATCAAATTGAAACCATCATAGCTCTAGCAAGTGGCTGCGACACAGTTGATGAACTCTTCACCAAAATTGAAACAGTGTTTGATGATCGAGAACAGGGAGTTGTCTTTTCATCAGTTCACAAGGCAAAAGGAACTGAGGCTGATCGTACATTCATCCTACGAAATGACTTAATGCCTCACCCAATGGCAACAAGCGGGTGGCAGATTGAACAGGAACTAAATTGCCAGTATGTAGCTTATACCAGGGCAAAAGAGGAAATGTACTTTGTGAGTGGGGGCTTTTAGCCCCTACTCCAGATTGGAGTAATAAGATGATCGAAAAATTTGATGGTGACTATGCTTTTTTGTCTAATTTCTATCCTGCGAATATTGAGTTTCTTGGTGATGTCTATGCAACTTCTGAACATTTGTATCAAGCTATGAAAACATTAGACTCTGCAAAGCGAAGGTTTATTCGAGGGCAACAAACTCCAGGCAAGGCAAAAAGAGTTGGTCAAAAAATTGTATCAAGATCAGATTGGAACGAAGTCAAAGAAGAAGTAATGTTGCAAGTTATGAGAATGAAGTTTTTCCAGAACTATGATGCTGCTGTCAAATTGCTTGAAACTGGAAGTAAAATTTTAGTAGAGGGCAATAACTGGCATGATAATTTTTGGGGAATATGTGATTGCAATTATGGGAGTTGTGTTTCTTGGGAACATCCACAAAACAAACTTGGAAAAATTCTAATGCAAGTTCGCGATGAAATCAAAGTTTTTGGAATTGAAAACTAAAGCATCCAAAAGTAATCTAAGGTGAAATTATGGCTATCGATATATTCACAACCGAAGAGTTTGAAAACGCTTTACCCAGAGACAAGTCAACTAATGAACCGTTGTGGATCAAACTAGGTTGCATTTCAGGTGAATATTCTTATCTAATCCCCATCGATGACAAAGTTAGTATCATGGTTCGTTCATCGATTAGTAAGAGCGGTACAAGTGCTGACACTGGAGATGATAGTATTCGTGCATGGTTAGTTACTTATGAAACAATCGAGAAAATCACAGGAGTTGTTTACCGGAATTTCAAACCACTTGGCAGTAAGGTTTCAGAGTACACAACACGAGTACCAGGATGGGGCAAGAGATTAGTAAGTAATGAGAATTCAGTTGTTAGAACTCTTTGGAGATGGCGAAAGAAAGCGGGTGACTGCAAGCACTGTGGAACTCCTCAGGGAGTTTACAAGGTGAAAAAGAATAACCAGAATAAGGGTAGACTATTCACCAAGTGCAATCATCCAGCTTGTGCAATGAGATCGAAAACTTTTGAGTGGTTGACGGAGGTGAAGTGATGAAAGAAAAGCCAATTCTGTTCAGTGGTGAAATGGTACGGGCAATTCTCAATGGAAGGAAAACCCAGACGCGACGAGTTGTCAAACCACAGCCAAGAACTCTTGAGAAAAACGAGCCATATCCCAGATTTTGGTATGCAGCTCCAGGTGTTAAAAATTCTTTTCAAGATAGATTTTATGCTCCTAAGTTTCCATACGGTCAAGTGGGTGATCGATTGTGGGTGCGGGAAACTTGGCACGCTGGTAGTAAGTACGATAAAGTTCGTCCATTGGAGTTGCCAAAGAGTGCTGATATTTGGTATCGTACGCGGTTCAATGAAAAGTTTGATCCAAAAAACAGTGTTCCAATTGGTAAAACTCGTCCATCGATTTTCATGCCTCGTTGGGCAAGTAGGATCGATCTACTGGTTACGGGAGTGAAAGTAGAACAGTTACAAGATATTACTCAGGATGATGCAAAAGCAGAGGGAGTGCAACCGAAAAGCTGGATAGGAAATCATCAACTGAAAGATTATCGTCAGGGTTTTATAGAGTTGTGGAACTTGATCAACGGCAAACCCCGCAAGGATGGAGTTGACATTTCGTGGAATGCTAACCCTTGGGTATGGGTAGTTGAGTTTGAACTAATAGAACAGTAACAATGTGATACAATACAGTATAACAATATTTTGTTTTACACTGGAGAAAATAGATGAAACTACCTAGCAGAATGGCAAGTCCACGAATGGTTGGTGTTGATCACGATTTTTGGTATGAAAATCAGGAACAGGCATTAATTCAAGCAGTCAATAATGAGAATAAGTTCATGTTTTTTGAGATGCCGACAGGTAGTGGGAAGTCAGCCTTGCCAACAGCATTGTCATCTCAGGATGATGTTCTTGTAACAGTTGGAACTTTGAACCTACTTAGCCAGTACGAAAGTGAGTACGGGTTTGATGTGATCAGGGGTAGAACTTCATACCCTTGTGAACTACCGTCTAAACTTGAAAAGTGGAGAAACAAAACTAGACTGCCGAATGCAGGTGACTGTCATTACTCGCCAATGCACGACTGTCCGATTTCTGAAACTTGTGCCTACTTGGTTGCAAAAGAAAAGGGTAAGGCAAGCAACAAACTGGCAGTAACTTACAAGTATGCGTTCTTGTCAAGAATGATTAGGAAACGATTGGGCATCATAGCCTGTGACGAGGCGCACGAGGCTGCAGAGCAGATTATAGGATTTGCAACCTTCGAGGTAGCAGAGTACGAAAGAGCAACATGGGATTTACCGACATTGCCACTGTTGAACTTTGGCCCAGGTGGAAAGGGTGACTTGTTATCAGCAAAAACTACTATGATAGTAGTAAGTTGGATTGACAGTTGTTTGGAGAGACTAAACAGCACTTTGTCAATGATAGATGAAAGTACAGAGGAGGGAACGAAGTGCAAGAGAATGATCATGAAGTTTCAAGGCATGTTGGACAACCTTCACACATCGGCATCGCAATGGTTCTTTGAATGTAAGAGTGATCTAATCTATTTTAAGGGTTCAACTTCTCCAGGATTGAAAATACGTCCTCTTGATCCATCTATTATTGCTAATCGTTTGTGGGAGAATAAACAACAGGCAATCTTTATGAGTGCGACAATCGGTGATCCTGCTCCATTAGCGCAAGCCTTGGGAGTTAATCATTATTTCCACCAGTCTTACCCTCACCCTATACCAATATCAGCAAGGCCAGTTCTTGACCTTGGGTTCCCAAAGATGACCTGGGGCAACATCAAAAAAGACCCAAGTATATTTCTCAGACAGGCTATAAAGATTTCAAGTTGGGTGAAAACAGTTGATCCGTCTTGGCGGGGAATCGTCCTCACTAGCTCATATGCCAAGATCAAAGGGTTAGGTGAGCAACTAAGTGACAGAATGACAGGTCGAAGGATCATTGTTCAGCAGCCAGGAGTACCATTAGCTGACATCACAAAACAGTTTATCGAAGATCAAAGAGATGGTGACATCCTGTTAGCATCCATCCAAGGGTTCGGACAAGGATTAAACCTCAGAGGTGACTTAGCTAGATTTGCAGTGATAGCCGGTGTTCCATTTGACAACTACACTGACAGATACGAGCGACTTCGTAAGAAAATGAACGGCAAGTACGGGTGGTGGAAGTCTTACAACTCAGTACCACAAGGCTGTGGGCGAGTTTCGAGGGGAAGTAAAACAGATAAAGGGAACCATCTTATAAACTACGGAATTCTAGCCGATGGGAGTGCTACAACGGCACAGGCATTCAAGTATTATTCGGATTGGTTCAAGAATGCAATCCAGCGAGTGTAAAAATTCAGGCAAGGTGATGCAGATTTCACTGGAAACGGGTCAAAATGGCTTGTTACCAAAAGTAACAGAAATCTAGCATAAAGGATACGAAAATGAAGTTGGACATCGTAGAACTAAGGTTGCTACTTACCGAACAGTATGGTATATTAAGAACATGGGAACGAGTTGCAGAGGAACTATACCAGGATCGAGTTTCTAAAACTCTATTGTGGAAAATAGTTGAACGTGACCACATTCCCACTAGAAAGCACATTGTTGAAATTTTAAATCTCAAGACCTTGATAGAAGTTGAGCCGTGTCCAAGTTGTGGTGGTGCTTGCACTTACGATTGTGGAACTAAGAAGGTAATAAGAAAATCAGGCACTACCAGGAAACGAGCCCCAAGGATTGAGATAGCCCTAAGTGATCCAGTAAAGGCAGTAGAAAGACTAGAGAAGGCATTGGTACAAGTTCATGGCAAGGAAGTCCAACAACACTTACTTAGACTATCAGGCGTTTGTAACAAAGAAAAAACGTAATCAGATATTCACTGTAATTGTTGTATGTCTGTCCTTGTGTCCATTTGCATTGACAGTAGCGTGGGCAATAAACGAAGAAATTGAAAACCCAACAGTTGCACCAACTCATGTATCAGACAAGAACATGGTAGTCGCCAACTCAGAGAGCGCAGAAAATAAACAGAGCTCAAGTGGCCCAAACTATCAGAAAACAATTCAAGCACTTAATAATGAGAAGTTGAACATTAGCAACGAAATGGCAAAAGCTACATCTGAGGCTTATTATTGGGAAGTGAAGGTTGCCAAGGAAAAAGCAGAAAACGAGATCGAGGACTTGGAGTTAGCGCAGTCAGTGTCCCACACTCAGACGGCAATTGCATTAGGAGCGCAGGAAACACTAGCAGTAGCCACTGTGCAACACGGCAAACAACTCATGGCAAACGAACTTGCTGCAAGTTCCGATAGGTTGCAATCTGAAAAGGAAAAGAACGACATAGATGTTGCGAACCATGAGTACGTTCAAAAGATCAAACATTATTCGATCATCTCTATAATTGTTGGATGTTCCGTTATTTTCTTGCTATTTATCGCTATTACGCTCTATAGAGCACAGAAAAATCAAAAATGGACTATGAATCAAGCACAAGTATTAAAACGTGAGAGAACGAAACTGGAAGTTGCAGAATCTGTCTCAGCCATTATAAATCAAGAGGAAACCGAAAGAGAACTTGTGAAAATGTTAGTGGATGCAATTGCAACGTCAACTCACAAAGATGTCAGACTTGATAACCATTTTGTTCCTCGCTTCGATAAAATTCAAGATGGAATTTCCCAACCTGACAGGGACAAGGCAGTTGAAATTCTTGTGAAGTACGGATATTGTTTACCAGTCCAGCAGGGTAAGGCAACACAATTAACTAAGGGAACATTTGTAGAATTGCGTGAAGAAATTAAGTATCGTGACTTCCCACCCACTTCTCTTGTAAATCAGCGATTGCGAAAAACGTACCTTCAACAGTCAACAGTTCCAAACAGTTCTCAACAGTTATCAACAGTTCGCGAGATAGGTAATGGCGTACTTGTTGGAAAGTAAATCAATAAAAAAATAAGGAGAGTAATATGTCATTTGTAAATTGGGTAATCGATTCACTCGCCAGTGAGGATGTAATCGACTTGTATTTTGTTCTTTCAGATTTAGTAGATATCGATTTGAGTCCAGAACAAATTGCTGAACAGGGCATAGGTGATGCGCTCTCACAAAGCAATCCAAGTGGATTTCGCTGCAATAGTCGAGGAGAAATTTATCTTGAATCAGATGTTGATTTTGGTAAACAGGTGTACTGATTAAATTCGATTGGCAACAAAAAAGTCCCTCCAGTGTGAGGGACTTTTCTTTTTATACGTTGTAACTCTTTTATGCAAACTCGTCTTTTTTGAATTTCGGAGCAAGCAAGAAAGCACCCTGACTTCCAATAGCAGCCAGAATAAAATACTCCACCATCAACCATGCGCCAGCAGTAGTGCATGGCACTAGATTGTAAATGTTAGCACACGACAATCCGTAAATCGCTCCTGCAGCAACTAATAGAGATAGTAACATAATTAATCGTTTGTAATCACCATCGAGAGCATCGTAAGCGGTTTTCAACTTTGGTACATATGAGAATATAAGCGATATGCCAATACCAGCGACAAAAGAAATCATCTCAGGTGATGGGGTTGACAAGTCCGGCACTTCTTGACCAACACCAGCAGCAAGCGCAGGGGTAGCAAGCACCAGAAGTAAAGCGACTATAACAAATACAGTTATTTTTTTCATTTGAACTCTCCTTACAGTTTTTCGTAGAATTTAGTTCCCCAATGGACTAATGCAGTGTAGTAGGTTTTTTCGTCTTCTTCAAACTCAAGCCACACTTCATAGCCATTCGGAATAACAACAGATTTAGCCTCAACAGTTTGTCCAGGGTCTTTGAACCCATACTCATACTGAGGTTGTGTAATTGGTTGAGTGCGATAACGCACCCTTTTTACGCATTCAAAATTCCATAAGCACTCTCCGTTTTCTGGTGGGTCGATAGGGGGTACATCGATCAAACCATAATGAATTAGTAAATCGTTCCAAGTTCCTCTGAATAAGTTTAGGTCTATTGAAATTGCACCACTGGAACCGAAGTACGAACCTAGTCCGTTTCCATCGGCTAAATATTGCCAGTGATAATCATCAAAGTCATCAAGAGTATATTGCCAGTCTGCAGGTCGATAGTATCCATCAGACCAGGGAGAACTTAAGCCCAGGTGGTATCGAGCTGAATTCAAGCCAATACTGTTCCTGTGCCAAAAGGATGATCTAGCAACGGCAGTGGTAAAAAATGAGTGACGAGTATAGACTTCGATCATCCTGTCATCGATAGACTTGTAAGCATCGTGCCAACGAATAAGATAGTTTAGCAACCCTTGTGCGTCAAGGTTGCCTCTCCATTCTACATCCATCCACATTGACAGATGTCCAACACCTTTAGTCAGTCTTGCAGCTTGTTCTGCTGCTTCTTCTGGGGATACACTGGTTTGAGTAGGGTCAATAAAATGATAGAAACCAACAAGCATTCCAGCGTCAATTGCAGCCTGAACTAGCTGGTAGAACCTACTGTCAACCCATGCACCTTGTGAAACCTTGATAAAGACAATCCGAATGCCTCGTGCATAGGCAACCGCAAAGTCCATAGGCCAGTTCCACTTTGACAAGTCCAAGTATAGAACAGTGTCACCCAGAACAGGTGGCAATGGAACTGGAGACGCATTCGGTAAAACACTTAGTAACTGGTTTTTTCTTTTCAGATACCAGGGAGTTTCATCTGGGAAAGCGCCTCGACCGTGTTGTTCTCTTAGGTTGATCATTATAGACATCCTTCAAAAATAACGTCAACGGTAGGAAGTACAATGAAAACTGTAAGTCCAGAAAGAAAAGCTAATAGAATAAGTAGTAACAATTTTTCAACTTTGTCACCATTGAAAATGATAGACAGAATAGGAGTTATCCAGTCCAAGTTAGCAATGAGATCAAGACCTTCGTCAAGTCTATCCCAATTGCATTTACAAACGTCCCAACGTGGGCCAGTAATCAGATGACCACAGGTATTGCATCTCATTTCGTCAATACTACTTTTGATCATCATTTCACCCCATAAAGTGAAATCACTGTACCAGCACCAAAGGAACCAGTAGGGTGATTGCATCCAATGTCTAGTAGAGTGACATTATCTGTACTCTTGAAAAATCCAACAACGTTGAATTCCATAAGGTGTGAAAAGTTTCTAATTCCAGAACTTCCAGATGCAAAGTAATACTTGTACATACCAGGAATATTGTTGATTTCAATTTTTATGGAGTATGGATAGTTTCGATCTTCCGGTCGCATTGTTCCAGGCAAATACATGCGATCGAAGAGATTGTCATCGCTATCTGGCTGTTCATCAGTCAAGTAAAGCGAACTTTTTTGTTCGTATACCTTGTTTTTATTCCTATTGATAAGAACATGTGGAGCCCAAAATAATCCATTACCAACCATTCGTGCTGTAATTTCAATAATGTACTTTTGACACTTTGGAAAATCTGTAAATGTAAATCCTGGTGCTATCTGCCCAAAAGGGACTGAATACTCATTCAGTTTGAGATAATCACCGGAACCACAACTTGATACAGTTGGAAGGTAGACGGTATATTCGTCTGGTTTTGGTTGACCACGCTTACTAGATAACAGCCCCATTCCAAACACCCCTAGTGAACCCAAAAAGTCACGCCTTGAAATCTTAGTCATATAGTTGCTCCCTTACTACATGATGTTTATAACACTATTGTTGAATTTATTCAAGTACTCCTAGCTTCAAGTTCACTGATACGTTGTCTCAATCTGGCAGTCAATTGCTTCTCTTGGGAGTAGGCTTGACTTAGTTTGTTGTGTTTATTTGCCAAAACATTGTGTTCCAATTTGAGAGTGTTATAAGACTTTTGCAGTTCATTATACTTTTCAACAAGATCATTGTATTTTTCATCTAATCTCTGGTACTCATTATCAAGTCTGTCAAAATGCTTCTGACTTTCTTCAAGTTGTTCTTTTGCACTCTCCAGAACTAATTGACGGATTTCCTCAGTGAGTTTATCACTTTCATTTTCAGTTTTATCTACTTCGGCTAACTTCTGTTTTCGATGTTCACGTAAAACAAATAGTCCAGGAATGGCGCCAAGGAAAGCGATGAAAATCGATGCAATGATTGGTAGCAAATTCCAAAATGTGTCAGACATATTTACCCATCCAGAAGTCGAGAAACCGCAAGGGATAAAAACCCCATTGTAATAACACCGTGAGTTACTAGGCCAGCAGACCAGATCATGACAAACGAACCTAAGTCACCACAGAAAACGAAAGCGTAGAAAGTAATTACATGAGCAAGCCATAGTAGAGGAGCAATCAGAATTTTATGGTAACGTCTTTTTAGTTTTGTCCGCTGAACGAACATTCCAGCAGCAATAACTATCGAGAGCATCACACTCACAATTTGAATTATCTTTCTGTCTATCATTGTATCACTTCCCGAATAAAGCTCTGCTAATATGATACAGGGATAAAATGTAGGAATCTCTTAACGTTGCAGCTGCATAAAAACATAATGTTGCACGTCCACCAAACTTGAAACCACCACCAGATAGTGCTCCAATTGTAAAATCAGCAGTAGAGTTAAAAATAGCAGCTGGAACACCTGCAGCCAGAGTTTCAATCGTATCATCAATAAATATCTTAATTTGCCCTAAAAGTGGATTAAATGTTCCAACAATAAAATACCATGTACTATCTGAAACCACAGTAGTGCCTACCGTTGCCGCGCCGCCGCCACCACCAGCCGCATATACACTAAATGTAACAACATTGAGCGCACTCTTTGCAAGTAAAAATGATTGTTGTGCACCTGCATCGCTCTTTGCCATCAAAATATCCGTTGATCCAAGAGAAGAAAATCGAAACCAGCCACCCACAGTCATTCCACGATGCCCAGGCCCAATATATGCCTCAGTGCCAAGGATATCAAGAGCAGCCTCATCTGGTCGCGAGTGCCAATCATTTACCCCATCATAATCAGCATACTGCACGAGAGCAGCAGACCTAAAAACCGGAGTGCCATTTGCCGTTAGTGTGCGTGCATTATGAGAATGATCAATCGCATTGGCAGAAGTAAATACACTGCTCATAGGCCAAAAACAACGTAATCCAAGAATTGCAGAATATGCAGAAATTGCATCAGCCCAGGCATAGGTGGGTGAGTATGTACGCCTATACTGAGAGTCTATTTGTTGTGAAAGTGGATCGTTCTTTTTATTTTCTGGCATTAGCTAACACCTAACTTAGCAAGATATTGTGGAAGTTCACTAATTCCAACGCCATTCATCGACAATCCGTATGGAGCATTAAAAGTAACATCCTCCAGAAACATAGCTCTTGGATCATCTTTTTTATTGACTGTGCTTGTAAATCGTCCAGGCAACCAATCGCCAAGGAATAACCACTTGCCAGCCTCAACGTCCCAAGGGTCAACTACATTTCCAACTGAGTTACCAGTAGAGTACCGTCTAATCTTTTGATCTCTACTCGATATCCTATACAAGTAATCAAACTCATCAGGAATACTCTTATAAACAACTTTTTGTTCATCGAAAACACCGAAAATACGCCTTGTATCATCTGTGTCGTTTCCTCTTTCAACCATCTTTTCTATGATGGTTTGTGCAGTTCTATTGTCGTTATCGTAAACTGGAGTTAGCAAACTATTTGTTTCGATACCGGAATAATTTGTGCTAAAAATTCCAGTAGGATCAGCGCCCAGAACAGATTGCATTTTAGCAGAAACTGTTGTGGTTCCAGTTAGGATTGTAGAATAAATATAAAGATTGAGCCAAGCGTAATAGCCTAAAACTTCAAGCTGTATAGTTGCTTCTCCAGCATTCCCAAGACTCAACCCTTTGTCGCCGGTTCCAGGTTCCCTGTTCTCATCCAAGTACCTATCTCGATAATCTTCCGCTTCATCAGTAGTACCATCATCTAGCAGTTGACCACCGGAAAGTACCTTTTCGATAATACCGTACTTTTCTTGACTGGAACTATCCTCTGCAATTACGGTGCTTTTCTCTGCACCTGTTAGTGGTGGAGAAACTGACACGTCGATGATTGGAGTATAAATCACACTGCAACGGTTACACAGATCAACCAGTGGCCCTCTGCTAGCGGACAAAGTTCCAGACGATAAGGTAACTCGATTGACAAAACCAGCCATGATAACCCCACCAGCCTTGTTGTAAACTTCGATATGAACTCCAAGTCCTTCATCGTACCACTTATCGAGGTATCCCATTATTGGGCCAGTTATCGAAATACCAACAGACTTGTACCCCCATTTCGAGTTTTTAGAATGTGAATAACTGACAAGTCTATTTATCATCGACTTATCAAACTCTTGCCCACGTGGTTCATAAGAACCCGCAGATGGATTTACTGTAGGTTTGAAAGCGGAAATAGAAATACCGTTTTGAGTAAAGAAACTACCAATTTGACTCACTGTTCCCCTCTAAGTGTTTTGTATCTCTGATTGCGCCATGCCCTTGCAGTAACAGCAGAGTGGAAGATACCGGAATACTCGATTTCACCACCAGTGAAGTAGTTGTAATTATATAACAGGAAAAACCACAATCGTTGGGCTTTTCCATGTTGCCAGTAAATTTCACCAGGAGTTCGAGTTTGCCAAGCAGTAATGTATTTTTTGCTAGTTCCATCTAACAACTCGGACAACAGCACTGTTTCAACGTCAACCTTCGGTCTTGTAATACTATCTGGATTTAGCAGATCGTTGATGTTGAATAAGTCCTCAATTGGAGTGGCATTAACAACTTGAGTGTCAAACAAGCACTCATCGATTGGTATTAGAACCAGATCGTAAACTGACACGTTACTAGCACCACCGTCATCTACACCCCAAACAGTGATGAACACATCATAGTCATAATCGCTATACTCTGAGCTTGCAGGTGGAATATCTACAATTCCCATATCAAGTGTTTGAAACAGTGCGACATTAGCAGTAGTTGAACATCGTTTCCATTCTGTAAAATAAGAGATCGAGCCAAAAGCACCAGAGCCAAAACCTAACCTAAGTTCCATATCACCAAGAGTTCCAGCTTGTGTCACTCTTAGGAAAGCACGATACTTTCCAGAGTACTGCCTTGATGTTGGATCAGAAAGTGTCCAGTACCCGATAGTAGACCCAGGTCGAGGTACAACACCACCGGATGACCAACGAGAAAAGCGATAGAACGGCACATAAATATTTGTTTGTGTAGCTCCAGAAACATTTGTCCAACTAATACCAGATGGAGTTGCGCTATTGTAAGTGTTTAGAAATGCTTGAAAACCAGAGCCGCGATCAAGAGAGCGAGTTCCAGCAACTACTTGAGTTCCTTGCACTATGAACGCAGTATTGAAACTATTAGTTGAATCTCTTCTCCAGAATTCCAATTTCGATTGAGCGGGATAAGTACCGGCAATCTGGTCATCATCCAATTCTATAAACGAATTGTTATTGGTATAAATTGCATCCGTTTGTTGCGTTGGGGAAATCGGAGCAGCAACGCCTGTAATCCTAAACCTAATCCACCAAGCAGTAACACCGTTGATAGCTCGACTTTGCCAAGGAGTTGCACCACCAACAGGATCAAATACAATTATGTTTCTACCGGAGTTAGTAAAAAAGCTAGTATTGTCTTGATACCCATAACCTACAACTGGCAAAGCAGAAAAGCCAATTGCAGTTGAGTATTCAGCAACAATTGTCAACCCACTAGCAACAGTTCCAATATTGAACACCATGTTACTAAATGGTGAATTAACCCCATCATCTTCAACACCGATATAAAGTATATCGCCAGCAGCAGGTACAGCGGGGAACAGGTTCACTCCATATGATCCTGTTATATTAGTCCAAGTGACCGGAGCAGCATCATAAACAAAGATATGCGTCAACTCGCAGTTGTCATAGTAATTCGATAACCACACATCTTTTCTACTTGTACTTGCTGCTATCGCTGAATTCCCACCAGTAATTTCAATAGAACTGGCTGTCCCAGGTTCATTCTCCAGCCATAATCCATGTTCAATGATTAAGGATATATCCTGTAGTGTTCCAGAGCCGGAGAAAAGTCCTGCAAATATCTCACTAACTCCAGGAATGGAGTAATCCATTACAAGGGCGTATTGTGACTCGTCTTGGCATTCTGGACGAACTTCGAGCCATACCATTTCGTCACTTTCATCAGCAGTCCAATAGTCAACACCCTTATCCAACAACTTGATTAACAAGTTCAGTGTTGCAACGGTATCCGTTTGATTGCCAGTGGCAATATTGAGAATGAAGGTATCGATGATATTGTCGAACTGTTTATCGTACAATTGACGACCTTGAGTAAAAGATGAGCCAGTCCAGAAACCACCATCCTTTGCGGTAGCAAGTTGTGGCAACCATTCTTTCAACATCCAAAGGATGTCAATAGTTCCAGCCTTAGTTCCATCTGTGATGATAAACTTTGACCACATTTCTACACTCCCGCAAACTGTTCTTGTATGACTTGATTGAACATGACCCTAAATGTTGCCATGTCCATAGGTGATTGAATATTGTTTTGCTGATTGACATTCATAACTCGATTGTGCGATGGTGCAATAATCGATTGTCCTCGACTGGCATTGAATACATTTGATGAACTAAGCCCGTTCAATTCGGCAACAGCCATTCTTGTACCAATCAAGTTCCTTTGAAATTCTTTCATCTGTGCATTGACAAGTTTCAATCCTTCTGCCATCGGAACAGGTGATTGTTTTGTGACATCCTTGTAAGATGGCATCTCAAGAATACGCTTTTTAATAGCATCCAATAAATCTCTAAACCTTCGTAGTTGGTCAAGTATAAATACAAGGCCAATTCTCAGACCAATCATAGCGAGTTTCCAAAGATTAGTAGCATATTCAACAAGGTCAATCTTAGTTTTAACTTCATCAAGTTTCTTGATAAAAAATGTCTTGATAAACAAGTATAACAAACCCATTGTTTGATGGTAGAGTTCCCAAGCGGGGGTGGCAGACAAAGTTAGAAGTTCCCAAATATCATTAATTGCACCCCATACTTCTACCAAAACAGGAGTAAACAATGCTTTTAGAAATGTCCACACTGCAGTAAGGTTTGTTGTAAATGTAGTCCATGCAGCAGGTAGTGTCTCAGAAACCCATACTTTTATATTCTCAAATACTGGTGCTAATTTTTCATCATAAAATTGTTTTGCAATCCCAATAAAGTTTTGCCATGCAGCACTAACCTCTTGAATAGCAGGCCCAAACGCTTCTTGGAACTGTTGTTTTACAGTAGCCTTTACTTCTTCCCACTTTTGCAGGAATGCTTGTTTAGCAGCTTCGACTGCCTCCCTCATTTTATCCTTGATAGCATCTGTGTCAATTTCAAATCCAGCACCAGTCGGAGGTTCACCACCAGCACCGACACCAGCACCACCAGTGCCAGCTGTAGTTCCAGGGACAATAGCCATTTTTGCAAGATCAAGCAATTGTTTTACCATCTCGCCTTGCAGTTTGACCTGTTCTTGCATAATTGCAAGAGTATCCTGTTTTTCTGCTAAATCTGCCTCTGCTGCAGTTTTTTGTTCACGTGCTAAAACAGCCTGTTCTTCTGCAGCATTAATCTGTGCAAGTTGATTTTTTAGAAGTTCGTCACTAGCTCCACCCCTCAACATTGCATTATATTCGTTAGTTAGATTTCTGACAGACTGTTCTGCACCTTTTTGATCTTCTAGTGCTTCGTTCAATCTCTCCTGTGCATCGGCAACTTCGTTAGTAGCACCAGCAAGTTCAACCTCACCACGAACTAAATCTGCAATCTCATTGCCAAACTGTCCAGCCTGTTTAGCAATTCTATTAAACAATCCATCACCGGCAGAGTCCCCAGAAAGTGCCTTTGCAATGTCTTCCGAAAGACCAAGGAACACCTCACTTGCTTCAAGTCTTGTCTTTTGACCAGTGCTAACCATTAGATCAAAAGCAGATTTCAAAGGTGATTGAATACTCTTCAAAATTCCAAAGTCAGCGGACGTAAACCCTTTTAGGTATTCCGTCATTGCACCAATACCCCACTTGATAATATCTGGTGCAACTCGTGGTGGTGATCCTGGAGCAAGCCATCCAGCTAGAACACTACCCAGGTAATTTATTGCTTGTACTAAAACACTCGCAGCCGCATCTATAATACCCTGTGCAAAGTTGACAACCAACTCATAGCCCCATTCAAAAGCGGATTGAACAGAGTCACCAAACGTTGTCTGTAAACTGGCTAAGAAGTTGATAACGGCGTTAGTTCCTTTTGTGGCTAGACTGGCAAGTGCCTCAGTAATAATATCGGCAATTGCACCCAATTTGACCATAGTAGGATAGAGCGCACCACCCTCAGAGATAGCAGCAGTAAAACTCTTGACCACTTCACGTGCAGCCTTGGCAACATTCAAAAACGCTCCTTGGAATGGTGCGCCAATGGCATTCTTAAGTGTTGGAATTTCACGGCCCGACAGAGAGCGCATTTGCTTACCTGCGCTCTCCATCGCAGTTTCGTAAACTCCAGCAACCATAGCACCCTCTTCAATGACTGCATTGTAAGCGGCTTGTTGTTTTTCAACTTGTGTAAGTTCCCTTCCAACAATCCCCATCGATGCAGCATATTTTTCGTAAGACGTACTAAGATCAACATTAGCACCGGCATATCGGAGGGTGACAGGTGACAATCTTTGAATACCAAGCATCAAACGATCCAGGGTTTCAGACGAATCAGCACCGTCTTGAGAGATTACAGCTAAGTTCTGTGCAACTTTACCTAGCTCCAGACCAAGCGCAGGGTCCATCTCCATTCTCACTAACTGTGCAATAGTTTTGTTGGCAACGTCAGCACGAATACCAGCATCTTGCATTTCTTGACCTAATGCGTGTACTTCATCAGATGTCATTCCAACTCTTTGTCCCATGAGTTGAGCAACCATATCTAATTCTTGCCAACGTGACGCAAGTACAACAGACTCGGCAATGAAGTCTCTCGTTGCAGTAATCATTCCCATGAAAACTTCGATAACTTTTTTACCGATTGCCACAACACCAAGTAGAGCAGCACCAGCCGCGATTGCACCCCCAGAAACACCAGTGCCAAGAATGCCACCAAGTTCTTTTCCGGCACTCGTCATTTGAGTACTAGAATCCTTTGTGGCACTTAGGGCATCTTGCATTCCCTGTTTGTAAATTTGCAATCCAGCTTTGAACTCTTTAGTTTCAAATACTGCTTGTAAACCAGTCTTTTCTACCATTGCCTATCTGCCTCTAAACTGTCGTCCTGATTGTGACGAACTTCGCCTAGTTGATCTTCTCATTTCCTCTTCTTGAATCTGTGCATCGTAGATTTGTATTTCTGCTTTAGCTTGCAAGAGTGCCATCGCATAAGCCTTATCAATTTCACTCCATTTTGTCCAAAACTCAGTGGGTCTTACTTGCCATTGCAATGCCACTTCCATTTCTGTAAATCTTTGATTATGACTCCATTTCCCCTGTTTCAACTTCAAGTTCTTTAAGGGTGTTCCCTGATACAGCAAGCCGAAATGATTCTTTCGCGTCTTGCACGACCTCTGGAGAAACACCACTAGCTTCGATTACCTTACTCATGATTTCAATGATGTCCTCATTGTCACCAAGGATTTCAGTTTCGATGTAATGAACTTTCAGTGCGGGTTTACTGGTTGGCAATTCAATTCCAAGATACTCCTGTTCCTCTTTCCAGTCCTCGAATTTCTTACCTTTCAGCTCAATGTCAATCCCTTTGAGCAGGATAACTTTCATCATTCTTTCGTTTTCGTCATCCTGTGCTTTTTCTAGTGCAGTCTGATAATCTGCCCACGCTTTTTTATCTTCTGGAGTTTCTAGCGTGGTTTCATCATGAGGGTGATACTCGATTTCACCACCAGCAGTTTCAGTTTCATACATGGGTATTTCAGGCCATTCAATACTCTTACTTGCCTTGTCCATAAGGTGAGGTGGAATTGACTTAATTTTTAATTTGTAACCGTTTCTTGTAGTATGAAAAATATCCTTACTTTTTTCTTGTGCCATGATATTTGCTCCCTTGCAAATTGTGAGGCAGCCATCAAACGGGTCAGGGAGCAACCCCCGTTCAATGGCTGGCTCTCTATTCAAATCGCAGTAACTTGCTCCCTAGCGATTAGAACACAACTTAGAAATCTCCTACAGTGTAAATCTTATTGCAGTTGCAAACGTGGACATCATAGAGAGGCCCAACGCCAGGAGGTAAACTCTGAGTAACCCAAGTCCACCCACCGTTTATGGTTCTGAACAAACTGCCAACAGTTCCACCGGTAGAGATGTGAGTTATGTAACCGACATAATCGTTGCAGAATTTTATTGATTGAATCTCACCAGTTGCAGAACCTGGGTAAGATCGTTCAAACCAGGAATCACCTCCATCGTTAGTGAAATACAAGTTCCCATTGTCATAACCAATCCAAACTCGATTACGATCTAGTGCAAACACAGCTTGTACAGTGTTCAATGTTTCTGCAGGTGGAGCAGTAATTGAACTCCAGTTCTCCCCATCAGTAGTTTTCAAGATTGTATTGTTAGCACCAACGGCATAACCAACCTTGTCTGATGAAAAGTGAACAGCGTACAAGTCTTGAGTTGTTGTTGCACCACTCTCTTGTGCAGTCCAAGTTAGTCCAGCGTCATCTGAGAAGTAGATATATCCACCAGTAGTGACAAGCCAGATGTTTGAACTATTCCAAGCAAACATCGGATTTCCACGACCGATTGCATATTGACCATTTACAGAACCAACGTCTACATTAGTCCACGTTGCGCCTCTATCATCACTGTAACCAATTTCAGCGGGGTTCAATCCATCCAAAACACCACGAGCGGCAATAACACGAAACGAGTTCTTAGCAATCTGAACGTCAACAATTCCAGAAACATCCTCATGTGACTGGAACGGATTAGTTGCAGTTGGATACCAGACAAGGCCAGCGTCATCAGTGTAATAGACATTCGTTGGAGAACCAACAAGTCCAGTTACACCAATGTACCCATCCTGACAGGCAGAGTGAATATTTCCACATTGACCATAGCATTTTCTTGAGCCGGAGAAAGCAACAGTCAATGCAATTTGACCGACAACACTAACAATGTTCTGTTTACCGGTTGCCATTGGAAAGACACGATGCATGGTCTTTGCAGCCACATCAAACGACTGCATAGACCGATCTTGATCATCTGGAGTCATTATCGCAACAGATGACATTGTATCGTTTGTGATCATAGCCTTGTCGAGGATTACTGTCCTATCCCAATTGTCAAAAACATCTTTGCGCCCACAAAGTACTTGATGGACATAAATTGGAACTGGACAGTCTACAACCTCAAGCCAATCGGCACTTGATCTAAGTACAGACTGTATAGAAGTCTCGACCGGACTAGGGCCACCGGATGAGTAAATATCCAATGGTATGAATTTATTTGGATGTTCAACATCAGGAATCAGAACAAGGTTAGCATCACCTCTTGACCTTCCGATTTCTCCTAACGTATGGCATCCTAGATAGTAGGGCTGAGTGTTGGGGCCGTCTGGTTGTAACCAGATAGCCCCCGCACCAGCAAGAAAACTCTTAGCCATTTATGCCTCCTTCTGGCACGAATGACTAGTTCGATGCCTTGACAATCATTGCGGTTCCACCTTGCAGTTCACCAACTGAAAACAGTTCGTTATCACCGCAAACTTGAATCGCATTCAACCCACTATTGGTAGGCGTAGTAATGGTTTGCCAAGAGTAGCCACCATCGATAGTTCGGTACAGAACGTCAGCAGAACTTCCACCGACTAAGAAAGCATAAAGTTCATTTGCGAACTCAATACTAGGAACGGAAGAGCCAAAGTCCTGTCGAAGTGTCCAAGTTGTTCCACCATCAAGAGAGTAATACAACTCCCCATCATCGGTTCCAACCCAGATACGGTTACGATCAACCATAGCGATAGATTGAATATCACCACCGCCACCGGTAGCAGTCACAACAGACCAAGTGTCACCACCGTCAACGGTTTTCAAAATCACATCACCAGCACCACCAGCAAACCCAACATTTGCATCAATGAAAAACACAGCGTAGAGATCAGCGGCAGTAGCAGTGCCATCTTCTTGCAGTGTCCATGTTGCACCACCATTGGATGAATAACCAATGTTGCCACCTTCGAGGACTACCCAGATGTTGTTAGGATCAAGAGCAAACAAGGCATTGCCACCGAGCGCACCAATGTTGTTCGCAGTGGGAATGTCAGATAACGTCCAAGTTGCACCATTATCATCCGAATACGCAGCCTCCGCATTATCAGCAGCGTCCGACTCACGAACACAAAGAATGCGAGTGGTATCCTTGTCAATCGGGAAACAGACTACAGATAGAATGTCCTCATCAGCTGCGAATGGGTCAGCAGCAGTAGCAGCGAAACTTGCACCACGATCAGTTGACCGTAGAATGTGGGCAGTAACACCAGCACCAGCATCGTGAGCAGTAACCATGACATCACAAACGTCTGATCCCTCTCCACAATCACCAGCACACGCTTCATCGGAACAACTAGCAATACTGTTAGCAGCAACAGCCTCAGTTGTTGCCTTTCGTTGTCCTACAACTTCAAACCCTTTGAACAAGTCCTCACTAGCCATTGAGAATGTGTCGAGTACCTCATCCTGATTGTCTGGAGTACGAGCCGAAAGATTGGCAATTGCCTCAGTTGTGATGTAGGTTGCAGGAAGTGAATAGGCCCGTTCAAACACAAAAGTGTCTTTCCTTCCACATTTGTTCATAAGTACGTGAACTGGAACAGGACATTTCACCTTTTCTAGCCAATCGGCAGTTCTACCGACCTTCATCTCAATGTCAAAAGTGACAGCACCAGGAGCGGCTTGAGATGAGTTTTCAACCACGAACTTGTTTGGAGCAGATGGGTCAGGGCAATAGTAAAGAGTTACATCGCCCTTGGGAACATCGATACCTAATAGTTGGTGACAACCAAGGTAACGAGGTTTGGTGTTAGCGCCATCTGGTTGAATAAAAATTGCGCCTTCACCTGCTAAATAAAAATCACTCATAGGAACCTCCTATTTTTATCGTTTGTACGAATGTCCAGATTTTTTATTTGCGCGAGATATAGCTTGTTCAATCCTGCGCTTGTAAATGGGTTTCCATTTCTTTGAAATCACCTTGGAAAAGTTTCTAGCTTTTGTGCCAGGATGAATAACCCATTTTGCAAAAACGGTATCACCGGATGAGCCACCCGATCTTGAGCCGATCATGTTCGGAATAGTTTTCGGTCTATACCGTGATTTGAATGCTAGAACACCATCAGGTTTCTTTGGCTGAATAAGATGTTCTTTAGTTCCTCTGTCTACATATCCATAAACCTCGTTATCAGTTGCAACTAAGATGTCAACCGACTTGGGGCCAACGGCAATAATAGTTTCAAACTTTACTTTAGTATCCCAAGTAGCAACAGTTTTCTTGAAATCCTTTTCGATGTCTTTTGCGGTTTTCTTAGCAACTTTTTCAAATTCATCAAAAAACACCTTGTCGTTGAACTTCTTGGGTTGAATAGGCTTGACAACTAGAACCATTATGCGTCCGGTGCTGCTAAGATTGAAAAGTTGCGAACATCGAATTTTTCACCAGCAAATAGCTGGATAATTCGAGTGACCACCTTTCCGTAAGTCCAAGTTCCAGGAATTGTAGGCAATCCTTGATTGGTGAAAAATGTATTTATCCTACTCACAACTTGTGATGAAATCCTAACGTTGAATCTTACTTCTTGATTTTCATCGTAACTGATAGAAACTAATGGTACTAACTGATCACCAGCTTGAGTGTTAATGGTTTGCAGTCTTGATGTGGAACTTGCCACTAACAGACAGAACCAGTTCCCAAGTCTACCGATCTTTACATAACCACCGGCACGTAATGGAACTTCTATGTCGTATGGTTCACCAAACCCAACAAATGCTTGAATTGTTTCTCCAGTAGGTTCCCCGTCTTCGTCTAAAATAGGCCGTTCTTCAAAGACTGGATCACGTGCTAGAGTAGTGACTATTTCTCCAGTATCGAAGTCCAGAGCATTCACCACATCTTGTGCAATATCTTTATGTACTAGAATGTAAGCTAACATTAGAAACTCTCCAATAATTCATACTCTCCGTTTGTACCGCGGGCATAAACAGTAAAATTGTCAACATTGTTATTAATTGACCCAGAATACACCCCATGCTTTGCAGAGACAGGCAAATTGTCATTGATTACTGCTGCTCCAATAAGCACATCATCATAATATACACGTGCATTTTGCCCATCAAGAATTAATCTCATTTCTTTACCAGCTCCATAAACTGCACCAACAATAAGCAGATTATTTTGAACACCGGCAATTCTCTCAGTGAGTATTACGTTCCCTCCAGAATGATATACAAACAAATAATTCAAAGTATCTGTGTATCTTGCGGTTATTCCAATAGCACCAGCAGAGCGAGTTAATTCGCCGGTTATAATTACATCATTTGACTTGCAATCAATTGCTGCAATCGATCTACTGCCATCAAGAAATGAGCAATGCAATGTATTTGCATCATAATCAAATGCTCCAATCATCTGTTCCCATTTCAATCCATCACCGCCAGCTCCAATCCCGCCAGCAATGCCCTCAGCGTGGCCTAACCCATCGCTTTCAAAGGATTCGTTCATCTTCCACCATGACCACGTTCCTGTACCAAATGTGTCGTTGAGCCATTGCTCTGTCATGGTGCCTGCATCTAAATGAGCGTGAATATCTGCCATTTGTGCAGGAGTTACCACGATGCCATAAAATAAAAGCGCATTGGAAAGCCAACCAGAAAAACTGTTTAGTGGCGTATTATTAGCTGCACCAATAACGGTATTAGCAACATTTAAATTACCAGCCCACACTCCAGCGTTAACTGAGGGAGATCCAGCAATTTCACTACCCTCAATATAAACCCTAGATTGATTATCTGTGTCCGAACAAGTAATACCAACTGTGAATTCATTTAGTGATCCAGCTAGTATATTAGAAGTGTCTGATGATAGTACACCACCTGCTCGATAAGCAGCAGATATCGAATTAACAGCATTATTTTTGAAAACATAAATCTCATTATTAGCGTCTACATAGAGTCTAACAATACCCCTAATTACTCCATCGTTCCAAACCGCAGCAGACGGAATACGACACCGTACAATAATAGACGCTTCCTGTCCATTAAATTTGTTATTAAGATCAGCAGAGTAGATGTCACAATAAGAATTAACCCCATCAAAAAACGCTTTCCTGGCATCCCCGCCCAGGCCCACCCGCACGTAATCGCCATCGTTCACGCTCCCATAATCCACCGCATCCGGTTCGTTCGTGGAGGCAAAGCCATCACTGAGGAGGGGCGCGGGGAGCCAGAGTTTTTGGGGAATGGTAACCTCATCCATACTCATAACATTAATGTTTGAAATAGTAGGAAAAACAGATGCAGTATTATTTATTGCAGAAATATATAATAATTTCCAACCATTTCCGCTTTCATTATAAAAATGAAATGCACCTGTTTCTCGCAATAAAACGGCAAATGAATAATAGTATAATGGGTTTACTGTTGCCACATTTTGATTTAATAGACCTCCACTATCGTAGGCCCGAAGATTAATACCTGCTGATCTAAGACTGTTTACTCCTGGTGTTGATGCCGTATCCAAGTCAAACCCAAAATAACTACTAGATGTAAAATCGCTGATAATATCTTTAAATATAATAAACCGCCCCGCCTGTCTGGTAATTGCGTCATACCAAATCCCAGGATCGCCATTAATGGCAGTTACACCCAAAGATAATCTGCCATTACCAATATCCATTTTATTGATGGTATCCGTGACCGTTCTGGTTCCAGGCCCAGGTTCAGCAGCAGTGCCATTCACCGCACCTGGCAAGCGTGGAGTCAAGAATAAATCTCGCAGCCTATAGCCAATACGAGGTACACGGTTATGGATGCTCTTGAGTGTGCTTTTAGGTAGATTAGATCTTAAGACACCCATAATTAAAAACTCTCCAAAAGTTCATACTCACCGTTTGTACCGCGGGCATAAATAGTGAGATCATCAATCGTATTATCTGCTATCGATGAAAAAGCACCGTGTTTTGTGGAACTGGGGATATCCACATCAATCACTGCGGTTCCAATCAACACATCATTGTAATAAAGTCGTGCTGCTGTTCCGTCTAGGATCAAACGGATTGGATTACCCGCTCCATAAGCTGCCGCAACTAACAATAGATTATTCCTTACCCCAGATACGTATTCGTCAAGAAAGGCATTTGCCCCATTGTGATAAGCCGCAACATAGTTTCCACCTGTAGAATATCTAGCAACAATCCCAACCTCACCAGCGGAGCGGGTTAAGTTTGCCGATATAATAATGTCTTGCTTTTTTATGTCTGATACAGCCAACGCAGCGGGAGAAGCCACTGGAGCAACTGTTTCAGTGAAAGAACAATGGAATGTATTTGTCAGATAGTCAAACGCGCCCACCGGTTCATCAAATTTCAGCCCATCACCCCCAGAGCCGATCCCACCCGCGATCCCTTCCGCGTGTCCCTCTCCGTCTGATGTAAAGCTCTCATTCAGTTTCCACCATGACCAATTGTTTATACCAAATTCGCTGTCCAGGATTTGTTCGGTAAGTGTTCCCGCGTCCAGGTGGGTGTGGATAGTTGCCATTTGAGCAGGGGTTGCGACTACTCCGTAGAGCAAGATGCCATCAGCAATCCAGCCATCCCAAATTAATCCAGGGCCAATAAAACCAGCCCCAACAACCGTTGAAATAGCCGATAAGTTTCCCGCCCAAACGCCTAGACCATTTTGAGTTACACCCTCTTGTGAGCCATCTTTAAACGCTTTGAATTCATCAGCAGCAGCAGACCACGTTGAACCGATTGTCATAAATCCTGTGTCTGCGTGTCCAGCAGTTGCAACAAAATCAACTACGGCCCCAGCCGCATATTGCCATCGCAGAGTACCAGCCGCAGCAGTTTTGTATAATTCCACTGTATTATTTGCATTAACTGAAATAGCAAGAATATATCTAGTATTTCCATCAGCCCACACACCAGCAGCAGAAACTCTACCACGAATAATCACTGACCCTTCGGCCCCATCAAATTTATTATTCACATCCGCGGAATAAATATCACAATACGAATTCGCCCCATCAAAAAACGCTTTTCTTGCATCACCGCCTAATCCAACTCTAGTTGGCGTTCCATCGCTCACACCACCGTAATCGATAACATTCGGAACTGCACCGAAACCGTCCGAGAGTAGGGGAGAGGGCAACCAAAGATCATTTGGAACAATGATATTGTCAACATTTGAATTTACTGTATTCAAATACCAACCAGGAGTTAAGCTGGCTGTAGAACTATTGTCTGTTATATATTCTAAAACAAAGTTGTTGCTTCCGTTTGTATCACCTTTCATAAAATGATAAGCACCAGCAGAGCGGAGGAATACCGCCGCGTAATCACTATTTAAAACCGCGGTCGTCAAGATAGAAATCCAACCAGCAAAATAATTTACAAATACAGATGTACCCGCAATAATAAACCCGTTATTGATATTTCCACTACTGAGCCAGCCTAATGCCAAGACAGTAGGATTAACAAGATTTTCAAGTTGAGTAATCATTCCCCTGCCCGGTTCTCTAGTTTGGGCATCATAATAAAAGCTAGAAGCAACGCCAGCATTAAAAAGCTGTAATTTTCCATGAATAATACTACAGATATTTAGTAATTCTGATCTTGTGCCAGGCCCAGGTTCTGCGTTTGTACCATTGACTGCCCCTGGTAAGCGAGGAGTTAAGAACATATCCCGCAGCTGATAAATGGTGCGAGGTATACGATTGCGAAACCGCTGATCATGCGGTGGTGAGTTTTTACCTTCCAGAATGCCCATTGATAACTCCTAAGAAAATATAAAGTAGTCCACATCCAGAAAACCAATTGGTAAATGTAAAGCTATCCAAGATCAACAACCAGAGTAAGACAATCCAAGGCCCAAGGCAAAAGGGACAAGTGACAATCTCACCAGCACTTTTCAAAAGTTTGTTTTTTCTAAGTTCCCATTTCATACGTGTTTCACTGAGGGAGCCAGAAGTAACTAGATTAGATACATTCTGTGCTTGTTGTCCAGCAGTCTTACCAACTGTCATGCGAAATGCAGAAAAGACCATCAAAGGCCCGTTCTGTTTAGTGACAACATTTGAGATGAAGGCACTACCAAGCGATATAAAAATTAGTCGTATTAATAATTCCGAACTCATTGTACTTTCGACCTCAAGTCATTTCCATGATCTACATCAGCAAACAGTCCAGGTAAATCTTGAAAGTCTACCCAAAATTCTTTTTTGCCAGTTCCAAAACTGTAAACCGTTCCGGTGCCAGTACCAACGAGTTCAACAGTCTTTTCGTCACCGATGTACTTGACAATATAGAGCCCACCGTTAGACTTGGCTGGCCCTAATTGAGTAGCACCACCTGGACAACTACCACAAGCCATTATCCGTTCCTTTGTAAATTATTGAAAATCACATCAGCAGCAGCAAATGGAGTTTTAGCTTGTTCTGCCCATCCAGTAACAGGATAATCTTTTCCAGTTTCACCGTCACATGGGTCAAACTCCATAGAGCGAACCCTTTCAAGTTGTTTATCTGCCCACTCAAGTAAAATTTGCATCTGTCCGTCACTTAGCGACGGAGACGCACAAGGACATTTGTGAAGTACTGCAGCTTCGATGATATTTATCTTTTTGGCCCATTCGTCAAACTCTGCCCACCATTGGCAATCACAAGCACCAACAGAACGAACAGCAATAGTGATGTCAACAGCAGTGATATTGAGATAATGCTCTGCAGTCGCAAGTTCACTACCATTCATAGTGCTTATTCTGTACTCATCCAGAGCATTCCAAGTGACACCATTTCCAGTGATAGTTGTATCTGTAACGGCAGTCACAACTCCATTAGTCCCTTGAGTTATATTGTATAGAACTTGACCGGTTAGAGGTCGAACACCTTTAGTGATGAAATCCCCATTGACATCGCTTAAAGCAACATCAGCAGGGCCAGCACCCCCATGAACACCTACCAACAAATTGCCAACGCAAAAGAATGCTCCATACTCCCATGCCTCTGCATACCTCGATTGACAAGTCATTTTTTGTGCTCCCAAAAAATCTAACCTGTGTTGATCGTGTAGAGTGAAATCGCCACACGATCAACACAGTAACAAAACTAGTAGCCAACAATACGGTCAGTTGCGTCTGCAATTTCCCGAACCAAAGCATTTTTGACTTCCTGTTTCAACGGATGAACATAGTCAGTCAGTTCTTGCATAGATACAAATCCAGCAAGTTCTTTTATGTGCTTTTTTCGAGCAGCATCAGATAAAACGGGTTTATCTTTCTTTTCAGGTTTCTTTGTAGTTTTCTCTTCTTCTGCCATAATTCACCTACTACGCAGGTCGAGCAATGGTAATACCATTGTCGCCAACTTCTGCCTCGGCAACGTCCTCAGCCCAATTGCCAACCCAGGAATCAGCAGCACCAGCACGATACCCACCGGCAATGGAATAGTCGCCGGTAAAGGTATTACGATGAACAACGTTGTCATCACCAGGGTTAGCAACGATAGAAGTGTTGAGAGTTTGAACCATCGCATAAGCATAGCCTACACTCTGGAACATGCTGTCAACAATTTCAGAACCGTTGCATGGGAAAATTGCGCCATTGTCACTGTCCCAAAACTTGCAATTCACCACATGATTGCGGTAAGGGATAGCAAGTGGGGTAGTACCAGTGATCAGACCAGTAGCATCGTTGGCAACATTGTTGAACAACTGGAACGTGCAATTCGTAATCCAAACATCATAGCACCCATGAGTTTCAATCCCATAAAGACCAGTTGTCAGACCATCGAAAAGACAATCGTTGATAATAGTGCGTATAGCAATATCATTTGCACCGGTATCAGTGTGACGGAGAACGATACAAGCATCCGTAGTCGGAGCCAGGAATCGGAAACCTTCAACACGCCAACCAACACAACGAAGGTCAAGACAAGGATCAGTTGCAAGACCGCTATCCCAAGAGATAGCATAGTGAGATGCGCCAATGCCCTTGATGGTGCAATAGCTTGGCATTTCAGTGTAATCACCAGTGACCACACTTTCAGAGAGACTACCCGACACTATAATAGTCGAGTAGGCCACATCAAGACCAAGTGCCATCCAAGTCTGCAGTTGAGTTACCGCAGCCTGGAGTGTACTAAGTGGATTTTCAGGATCAGTGCCATCTGCTGTTGCACTGGCATTAACGTGACCAGGGTCAACGAATAGAACTACACCACCTGCTTGTGAGCGCAATCCTCTTTCGACATCAGACCCAGGTACACCCATTTGACCAGGATACCAAGGCCGTTGTCTTAATAAAGGAAACGCATTATCAGAATAAACCATAGTGCCTCCTGTTACAGTCCAACGTTTGATGGTACGAGTAACATAGGTGCAGTGTCCGGAATCGGAGGTTTGCCACCTTCAAAGGATGAAATCTTTTGACGGAGTACAAGTCTTACAGATTTAGTTGGATCGATAGTTGGATATGCTTGTTGAACACCAAGTTCGTCCTCCAGTCTCCAAATTCTTCCTGTAGATGGAGATTCATAGAAAACATAATCCATCAGTTTGGCATCTTCCAGTTCATCTTCGCCAACTATTTCTATAAGACCAAGGAAAGCTGCATGTTTTTCACTCCCATGAGGGAAAAAGTCTGCACGTTCCTCAATGTCAACTTCGCCAGATTGAACCTCTAGTCCAGGTACTAACTTTCGTAGAAGTCGATTCTGTTCCTCTAAATCATTCAAACGTTTTTCTAATTCTTTATTTGTTGCCATAAGAAGTGCTCCCTTATACTTGCTACTTCATTAGTTTACGGTGCAGTACCAGATGAATAGTACGCCCCACGGAAATCAAATAAGTTACCCTCTGTTCCATCGACATAAGTACCGAAAATGTCAGACACTTTCAATACAATGTTGCCAGTCTCGAAGTCGCCCACAATCGGGTCAACAGCAGCACCAGCACCAAGCATGGATGTTACAGATTCAACATCTGATTTTTTGCGGTAAATCACAGGCCCAGGCATTCCTTGTCGCCGACCCAGAATGAACGGAATCACATTGCTTGTCTTGTAGTTCGCAAACATGTACCAAGGCAAGTTCGGTGCAGTTCCAGCCATATAAGGGTCTTTGATGGGGATGAAGTTGACCACGTTTTCAGCATTCGTAGCTAACTCTGGCACGAGTTGAGAATTGAGAATTGTCAACACAGTGTCATGCAGTCCACGATGGTAAACCAAGTAGATGGCCTCAACTTCAATAGGTTGGTTACGAGCATCCACACGTTGACCAAAGGCCATTCGTGCCTCAGAAACACGAGCAGTTGTCAACCGTCCGTTCTGAGAATAGAGCGCACCCAACCCAACCAAACGGGCAATACTCGTAGCATTGGTGTAAAAACGGGAAACGTATTTACCCAAAGTGCGTCGAGCAGCATCACCCATTAGAGTGGCTTGATCTGCGAAGTACCCAAGATCATCATTGATGAGTGCCTCGTGGGAAAAGTCGAATTCCTTTTTCCATCGCCAAACCTGATTCGTGCGTTTGGTAGCATCGTCTTTCGACCCTGCACGAGGACGTGCCTTCTCGCCAACTAGCTCAAGATCATCCAAGGATGAACGATGTTGATACCGATAAACAGGAAGGTAATTCGGAACTGTGTCAGGTTTTACCAAGGGTTCCCAAGCAAAGTCCATCATCTTGTACCCATCGAGGGCAAGACGCTGAACAAATTCCTGAATAGCGAAAGTGAAATCAGCAGAAACCATAACCTCTTGCAGAGGTTCAGTGTTTCCCTGATGACCGATAAAGTTCAAGTTTGAATTGAACTCTTTGAACATTGCGTCAACTTCTGAAATCCGTTTGTTGTAACTTTCGGACATCGAAGGATTGGCAAGTGCCATTGTTCGCAATTGTTCTTGACGAATTCGGCTCATTTTAGAAATTATATTACGCATAATTAAGCCTCCTACGCCAGTTCACGAGTTGGAGCACATAACAAGACACAAAACTCTTGTTGCACCAACGAGTTAGCTAAAGATGTGTCAAACGTATAGGTTTCGTTGGGGCCACCTTGTCCGCTATCAGCCATCTCGTCCTGACAATACCAGAGAACACCGGCTTGCGGATTTTTTACACCCGCATCGTTCAATGGTGACATTGACAGGGTAACACCTTCTCCAAGATCGTCCGAATCGTCAACGTAAACGGGCTGACCAACAATAGGTGCTTGTTCAAATGTCGCTGGAACTCCAGCAGCATAAGTGAGAACATTGGCAACCCACTGATGAACCACAAACCCATCAGCGATGTTGAGAATCACACGACCTAGCGATGTGGTAAGTCCAGGAATTGCACTAACCACAACACCAACAACATTAAGCGGACGACCATCAGCAGCAGTACGTCCACCAACTGCAACCACCGGATGAACACCGGCATAGTCACCGTTTGCGTCAAAAATGGAGTCTTTTGTGCCTGATCCTGAATTATCATCTACAGGCCAAATGTCCTTTTCGTGA
>Ga0180437_10000678_pt1 | contig 62717 bp, 64 predicted proteins | sample SS_ome_4_FD_132410 | JGI IMG/M metagenome (GOLD analysis project Ga0180437, IMG submission 132410) | Hypersaline lake sediment archaeal communities from the Salton Sea, California, USA - SS_3_D_1 metaG | ecosystem: Environmental > Aquatic > Non-marine Saline and Alkaline > Hypersaline >...
AGCACCGATGCCGTCAGATGTTAAAACAACGTTGTTAGAGGTTTCTAATATGAACAAACAGGTATCTTTTGATCTTGGTAAGCCTTTCACACCTTTGCAACAACAGATGCTAATTCTGCCTCCACAGAACGAGATCCTTCCGAAGGCTTATACAGATCTTATGAAGAAGGAGCCGCTTAAACCTTACTATCCTGAAACCTTCGAGCTTAACTTCCTGGCGGGTGGTAAGTACATCTATTCAGAACCTGTCTTGCCAGACATCCCTGCAGATCTTGTTATTAAAGAGACTGAAAAAGTGCGAAAGAAGCTTGATAAAGCTAATCGCAACCGTAACCGTCTGAACAAGATGAATAACCATTAGTTAAACTACTGAATCCTCTAATAAGACTACAGATCCCTGTTGAGGAGTTTGTTATTGAAGCCAACTTGGCCTCGAAAAACTTTCTTTAAGAATTTTTAAACTAATTTTTAAAGAATTTTTATTCAACTGGTGTTTATTAAATATTAAAGCATTGATATCTTACCTTTTAAGGTATCAGTGTAATGCCGCGTGCCGCGGAACGCTCAGCATGCTACGCAGCTTCGCTGAGCCGGTCCCGTTAAAATAAGTCTGATATAATTATTTATTCGGTGATAATACCGTTAACATTGTTCCATTAAAAATATGGTCGGAATATTTTAGCGACTATATTTAAGGGCGTTCTTATGTAATAAGGGATTACTTAAGTTCTTATGCTAAGCGCTGTTATTAAAGCACTGTTACCTCTAATAAGACTACAGGTCCCTGTTGAGGAACTTATCATTGAAGACGACTTGGGCTCTAAAAACTTTTTGTCAGAATTTTTAAACTAAAATTTTGTAAAATTTTTATACATCTGGTGTTTATCAAATATTAAAGCATTGATATCTCTAATAAGACTTCGGGTCCCTGTTGAGGAACTTCTTATTAAAGCCAACTTAGGCTTTGAAAACTTTCTTTAAGAATTTTAAACTAAAATTTTGTAAAATTTTTATTCATCTGTTGTTTATTAAATATTAAAGCATTGATACCTCTAATAAGACTTCATGTCCCTGTTGACGACTTTGTTATTGAAGCCAACTCGACCTCGAAAAACTTTCTTTAAGAATTTTTAAACCAAATTTTTAAAGAATTATTATTCATTTGTTGCTTATCAAATATTAAAGCACTGGATCACTCCACTTTCTTTTTACTAGTTCAATAGGCTTACCCTGTAACACTCCTTCAGGATAATCTGTGGCATCAGGAATATTGTCTCCCATGCATTCAGTGAGGTTATTTGCCTCTTTAATACCTGCAATATCAATCTTAAAATGAGAGTAGTGTTTAGTCCAAGGTACCCACTCAACAAACGGCTCCCATACCTTGAGCTGTTTGTATCCGTCATCCTGTGGATCATAGTTGTTACGGAAGATGTTAAAGTTAACCTTGGTGGTATCAGCTGTCATCTTTGCCTTCATTGAACCATGATCAGGATTGATTTCCTTAAAGGTATGTGTTGAATACCTTGGCGAGAAGAAGTTACGGTTGATGAAAAGCTTATTATAAACAGCACGCCGTTGAAAATCGTTGTCTTCAAACCCCCAGTTTTCATAAAGGTTAGACATTCCGTTGATACGGACAAAGTCTTCAGTTCGCATAACAGTTGCCATATTTAGTGCAAAGGTATTACCATGTAGATGATTAATATGGTTAGGATCAGGATAGAAGTAGTTTGCACCCTTTAGAGGCACAACATCGATATCGTGTAGACATACATACGTATTCTCAATAGCATTACACTTCTCAAACAGCTTAACAGCCACATTGTAAGGGATCCCACGGCTAAAAGGTCCACGATCTGTTTGCTCAAGAATCCAGATCTCAAAGTCAATATCAGCCTTCTGAAGATAGGCAGTTACACTCTCAATAAAAGGATTTAACTGTTGTTCGCGATCCCTATACCTGACTAGGACATAGAGCTTTTTACCACGTGTGTTCTCCCTAAACTGATGAGCAGGTACTTCATCTACCTTCAAAGTGTTAGAGGATATACCTAGGTTCTGTTTAATTATGGTTTGTAACTGAATCGGCAGTTCGCTAAGCTGATATGCCCTCCCAGCCTCCATGGTGTAACCTTTAACTTCATTTACCTTAATCATAACAGGTGTAGAAAAGTTAGGTGAGTTAATTACACAAAGATCTAACTTTCCAAACTGTTCAAGAGCCTTTTGAGCATCCTCTTCGGATCCTTCGACTTTACTAGCACTAACATAGAGTAGAAGCCACCGGACCTCATGATGCAGTTTATAGTTCACAACAGCATCTTTAATGTTTTCTGGTGGGCACTTCACAGCACACGCTTTACGTGCCCACATGAATGCAAGCTGATGGTTGTTTTTCTTGTTGTAAATAGTTCCAAGTTCATGCAGCGGTTCAGCGTTTTCGTATCCTGTTTTCTTAAAGTATTGGAAAGCCTTGAGATAGTGAATATGGAAGTTAGGAATGTCAAGCATGGCTGCAGAACGTCCACGCCAGATATGACCGATATAGATATCCTCGTTGTAACGATCGGTTTCAGGTTCAGAAACAACAAGCTTCTCAGTCCACTTGTATAGATTTTCAAAATCCTTCACAACATCGTAAGATTGACAAAGGTATCTAAGCATTCGACTTGATTCTCCCTCCCTCTCCATGTAATCCAAAATTACCTTGATATCGTAATTACGAATTCGATCAACACTAGAACCGTCCTTAGCGCGATCCTGATAAATATGGAAATCGCTAGTTTCAAGGCTACGATTGTAAACAAACTGTCCGGATTTTATAATAGTTAGTGTCTCATGAATAGGATACTTGTACCGCAGTGTACCGTTGTTACGAATAACTGCGGGTTTATAGTACTGTCTTGAGTTACCGGGAATTCCGTTGTCGTTATCCCAACAGAAACGAGTACCAAATAGAACCTGCTTCTCATCATCTTTAATCTGATTAAGGAGGGTAATAAGCGGCTCACCATTTTTAGCCTCATCATTAGAATCTAAAAGCAATGTAAAATGAGCTACACCTTCACACATAGACAGGAGATGGTTCCGATTTGTAGAGAAATCTACCCACTTCATCGTTTCCAACTTAAGGGGTGTCTTCCTTCCCTTACAAAAGTTCTTAACAATCTCAATACTCTTGTCCGTACTGCCTGTGTCTAAGACTACAAACTGATCTACAAAATCAGCAGCACTGATCAAAGTTCTGAGAATCGTTTCCTGTTCGTCCTTCATCATGATAGCTCCACATAGCAGCTTCATCTTCTCTTTAATAATTTAAGATAATTTACGATTCGTTTGTTAAACGTGGCTAATCTTCTAAGGTAATCCTATAGTAGAAGATGTCAGTTGCAGTTGATACGGTAATGGAAATTTATCAAAACTATGGATCTAGCGATTACATCGGTGAGGAAATCACACAGACTGAACATGCCCTTCAATGTGCAGCTGAGGCTGAACGACGTGGGGAAACTCCAGCTTTTATTGCTGGTGCACTTCTTCACGATATCGGTCACCTAGTTCAGGACGCTGATAACATGGGGACTCATGGAAAAGAATCACATGAGTTAGTTGGGGCAGAGTTTCTATCCGATTTAGGGTTCTCAGACTTCACTGTGTCTCTGGTTCGCAATCATGTCAACGGAAAGCGGTATTTAGCAAAGAAGAATCCGGCTGTTCTCTGTCATATGTCTGAAGCAAGCCTTAAAACTCTTTTTAAGTATCAGGGCGGCGCGATGAGCGACGAAGAGGCAGCAGAGTTTGAGCGTGAACCTTACTTCCAAGAACATCTTCGACTTCGTGCCATTGATGACAACGGTAAAGATCCAGAGCATCCCGTTACTAAAACATTCGAGGACTATCGCGGTCTACTTCTTAGTGTTATGGCTTAGTTTTTTCAGACCCCTTAAGTATATGTGTATCTACCTGGTAAAAGGTGGAAAGCGATGTGCACGTAATGCAGTTCTACCTGTGGATAAGCCACGCTACTGTCGCGACCATTTTGCTAAGATTATTTTGAAAAAAGCTGAGAAGATTTCGATGAAAGGTGGCGAGCTGCCAAAGGAGATAAAGCATGCGTTGATCTACATCAAGAACAAGCAGTACTTCCGAAACCATCCCAACGCCGACTGGGAGGTTGCCACTATTGCTGGAAGAGCTTACCAGATCACAAAGAACAAAAAACTACTCGAAAAGGTGAAAGAGGAGAAGAACCCAAAAACCATTAAGGGTACAATTAAAGGTATTACTCCCAAGAGAAAGCCTACTACAAAAGCTAAGCCTACTACAAAAGCTAAGCCTACTACAAAAGCTAAGCCTACTACAAAAGCTAAGCCTACTACAAAAGCTAAGCCTGTTGTGAGAGCAACAGTAAAAGATCCTTATTCAGGGGTTTGTACAAAGAGTGTATGTCCCAGAGGGAGCTGTCTAGGTAGAGTTATCGCATGGCGTACTGATAGATGGTCTAATATTTTAAAAGATGCTGGATTTGAAGTTAGAGATATGGGTGGGCGTGGAGATTGTATGTTCCATGCACTTGGAGCTGCTCTTGGAACAGATGCGCAGAATCTACGTAACGAACTTTCTGATACAATAGATGAGAATGATGTAGAAGAGTTTCAAACCATGTTACGTGGTCGTGGTGGAGAGCCTTTAATTAGCGACGGGCTCAATCTGGTTTTGCCCAGTAATGAATGGTCTGCATCCGATCTTAATGAGCTTTATAAAACATTTCCAAGTACACTAGGGAAAAGAAACTCGCGAGATAATGCAAAGAGAGGTTATGCCCAGGAGTGTTTGAATACAGTGGACGCGATCAAAGGGGTTATCAGCACAATGATGGGACAAGACCCTGGTTACCACTCTTGTCAAATCCTACTGGCTGGTAAACCCAAAACTATCGGCTTCTCATATGAAGGTGATAATTTTGCGATCCACCGTCTAGCAGAAATATATGTGGATGATTATCGTTTCATTCCGGTAGACTATGTAACACAAAGAGTGAATGTTTTACCAATCTATCAAACTGAAAAAGATGCAGGAAGGAATATTATTCTCTGGTATAGTGGAACCCATTATCAGTTAGTGGTTCCTAAATCAGGTGACCAATTGTGGATACCTAATAAAGACTTACCTAAAGAGTTAGTCGATGAACTTAAACTTTATAATTGAACTCAATCGTATTTCCTACGATAGAAGAGAATGTAAGCCTTGGAGCTGACCACGTTACCAGCTTTGACTCTGGCTCGGGTCGGATCGCCTGCGTCGTTGTGGATATACCAGTTGCCGTCCATATTCTTGCACATCGCAAAGTAATGGCCGCCATCAGTTCCACCACTATGACAGTTAACCGCATAAAGCTCGTACCTGTATTCTCCGTCCTTGTACTCAGACATATAGGGAGACATATCTAGATCATCCAATGGGAAATCCACTTGATGTTGTAGCTTGTACCCTCGTCCGGTAGGATGCAGATTAAACCTTTTCAGAGTAACAATCATAATTTCGGGCAGTCGCCAAAAGGTGATTTGTTTCTTAGCGTTAGCTAGTTCTTTACAGTGGTCACAACGCCAGCGATTATCGTTGTCAAGAGTTTCTGGGGATACAAACTTGAATAAAGCTTCTTCAATGTCTGTGCAATCAGTCACAGGTAGTTCAATAACACTGAAGGGATCGTAGTTATCAACTGATTCACCACAAAGGTTACATCTCATTTCGGAATGATATTGGCCATAAAAGGACTTGATAATGAATGAATATTCGTTTTTGAATGTAGAATTCCATCGGCGAATGCCTTCAACCTCCATCCGGTCCAGCTTGTTCTCTACCGCACCCTTAACACCGATCTTCACACGATAAGCGGTAGCTTGGTGGAGCATATCGAGAAGAGCAATCAGAACCTCATGAGAGTCGTGCTGGTGCCATCCCTGATACTGCTCGTAAAGCTTACTCAAGGTTCGTTTAAAAGAAATCGGTTCAATGGTCTGGTTTTCTTCCCATAGCCCTTCCAGTACCCTGTAGTACTCGATGAGCATCATGTATTCTTTCTTCTCAGTATTTAGGTCCTTTAAGAACTCTTGAGAAAGGAAGTACCGTGTTAGAGCTAGAGTTGCACTCATGCACTGAATAGCTGCATTCATAAAACATGTGTTTCCCATGTTCACAATACCGCTAAGGTTACGCCCAGGTACCATATATTCCTCTGAGAGGTCTTCAGGAGGCCTTTTCAACGTATTTCGATCCATCTTTACCTATCTCAGTATATCTGACCTTACATAAATCATTTTTAACTACTGAACTTGCCTAGGGGTCTCCGTGTGACTAGGATTCTTTTTGAGCAAAGAATCCGTACGCCCATAAGCTGTGCCTACTTACTATTGTTTAAAAAAACCGTAAGACGCCAAGGACTTCATACCCTTCTTCTTCCGACGATCCTCTGCTAAGATGTCTTCGATTAACTTGGTAGGTTTCTCGATGATTAGACCGAATAACTGCATGGACGGGTTCAGGATCTGATGATCCAGATAGTACATGTAGTCAATCTTCAAACCGTTCTCTGTAATATACGGCAGAGTCTCGATACGATCACCCTGACTGATCTTCTGATTCACAACCTTCTTACACTTAGTCAGAGTGATATCCCCAGTGTTCTTATCCTTCTTCCTCCGGTGCTTGTACATATCGGTTAGGCAGTAGTAAGCCGTACAGGTATTACACTTAAACAGACCTCGAGGCTCAAAGAACTCGCAATCCAACTGCTTCTCAATTTGAGGAATCAACTCTCGCTCAAAGTCAAACTCTAAGACCTCAAAGTACTCCTCAATCTTCATAAGGTTTCTCTTAGTCCTTGAAATATTGCCCCTGATAATAGTCGGACAACTCTTCTCCTTACAGAACCTGCATCGCACAGTGCATTGACGTCGATGGTTATTCAGATGAACCGGACAGAACAGATGCATGCACTTAATGCACTTACACTTATTCACGTTAACCTTGCCACCACAACAATCACACTTCAGATTACAGGTATCGATAAACGCATAAGCCAAACGCTCGTTAGACATCACCTTATTACCCGGGTCTCTCTCATACATCCGATCAGCCAGTACACGAGGTGCAATAGATGTCGGGTTTGCATAAGAGCTGTTAGCCTTAACAGACTTGGTAACTTTCAGTTGACTCAGGTCAAAGCCACCGGTCAACAGCTTCCTCACCTTATCTCGGAAGTACTCCTTCGCCTTAGGGATATCAATCTCATCTAGAATCACACCAAGGGTTCCACCATAAATCTCTGCAACCAACTTCCTGGCGTTATCACGACGCTTAGTAGCAATCCCCATACTGTTCTGATAGCCACTAGTCAGATCCATCTCAAACTTGTTTGCAATGTAACGCTTCTTACTAAAGATAATGAACGGATAGAACTGCTTCTCCCGCTCCAAGTCCTGAGGGTACTTCAGATGACTAGTCACATATTCTCCAGCTTCAAAACCAAGTTCCATAGCCTTCTGTCTGATCTCCATTATCGTTAAATTTTTACCGTAAGTTACGTTAATATATGGTGTGAAGTCGACAAAAACACTGTCCGTATCGCCATATACGTTAACAGCACCAGGGTAGTGCTCTTCAATTAACGTCTTCGCCGTGATAAGCATGTTACGACCAACGGCTGTGGTGCAGGCAGCCAGCTCTTTGAAGCAGATGGAAGATGTTGTGGCTCCCACCTGTCCGTAAAGAGAGTTACAGGTAACCTTATACGCCTGTTGCAGTCCATCCAGAATAACCTGCTGGAACTTTGTGTAGGTGTTCTCCGACGAAATCAACTGATCCACCTCCAGATCGATTACACCCTGATCCTCAGTCTTAATCTTGTACCCAAGAATGATGTCCTCGTTGTCCTCAGCACGAACCTCACCCAACAGACCGACTGCAGTCTTCTCGTTGCCTTCAGTGTCAGTATAAACAACGTTCTTGTACTTAATCTTCTTACGGGTGTCACGACGGGCCTGAAGAAGAGCCATCTCAATACGGGGAAGGATACCTTTACCCTCCTTAGGACTACCCTCCTGCTCAATGAAGAAACACTCTTTGTAACCGGTCTTCACAGCTGCGTCGTCCTTCTTCTTCTTCTTACCGGACTTCTTCTTCACAAGCTTAGTACCTTTAACTAGATAGTCAAAGGCATCCTCTGTCGGTTGATGAAAGTCAATCTCATCAGGTACATCCTCCACGGTTCCACCCTTCTTCTTAAAGGTATCGTAGACGATCCGGTTGTACTGGTAGCCTTCCATGTCCATAAATTGAGCATTACCCTCCTCTTTCAGAAGGTTACCTTCAAGGTCATACGTCCGAACTAGAACCAGTGAATCGTGTGAGATATTCTCAGCAATCATAGAACTGGGATAGAGAGATGCGTAATCAAGAACCTCAATAGGCATCTCATAAATCCCAGGCACAGGCTTAAACACAATAGCACCCTCGTAAGAGCTTGGGTCAATCAGATCTTTGTCAAGCACCGGACAGAGGATACCCTCGTTATTGCACTGTTTAACTACCAGACTGAACAGCTTAATTCCCTGACCTCGCATAAAAATATAAGAGAAAGGGACTGAACAGACGTTAGCCATACCGATACTGTTAGAATCGATAGCTAGCTTCATCATGAGCCGGTTACAGAGAGCACAATCCTTAACACAGTACTCTGCGATCTCTGCAATCTTATCCGGTGCACCGTCTTCAAAGTTCTCAAACATCTGCCTTGGACTCAGGTCGATCTTCTTATCTCCGAGGTACTTCTCTGACACAAAGTCGAGCTTGTAAGACTCCAACTTCTTGGTAACATCACCCTGAACAACCTTCATTACGTCGATCTGAACAATCCCTTCACAACCAAAGTAGGCAAGTTTGTTCTCACCAAGTCCAGAAGAGTTAAGATCCTTCTCGATATACATAGCACCTCTTACCTCCCAGTCAACTCGACGATCCATAGTTGCAAGGAACTGCTTAGCACTGGTCGGCAAGTTGTACTTATCTTCCGGATCGTAAGGCATGTACTCGTTAACTCTGATAAACAGGTACTTCATATCGAAACCCCAAATGTTATAACCGGTCAAGATGTCAGGATCAAGTCTCTCGATAAAACCAGCCCAGGTCATCAGCAGTTTACGCTCTGCTCGTAGCAGGTCCTCTGGATCGTTGCGATCATAAGGGATGCATTCAATCAGTGTGTTGGGATCGTCCGCTGCGAAATCGGTACAATCACCAAGTGTAACAATATAGCTAAGACTTACATCAGTCTCACCATACCTGTGTACGGTTGTACCGATCTGAATAACCGGGTCACCCTTCCTTGTGGCAACAGGAAAGCTACCATCCTCACTCTTCATCTCACCATCAAAAGACGCAACAGTCATTGGTGCGATCTCAGTGTTGTCGTTGTCAGGAAAGACCTGATCCCACTTCACAATTACATTCATCTGACAGCGAGTAAACTCGTTTTCCATCCACTCGTACTTACCAGCATTCAGATGAATCCAACCAGCTGCCTTGAGGTCCCGCTCGTGCATGAATCTAAGCTTCGGCTCAATATTAGTTTGGTAAAGTGCATGCTTAAAATCAAAGGGATGAACCTTGTCGATATTCCGAACAAAAAGAGGTTCATCGAACACTCTCTTGAATGCATAGAATCCAGCTTTGTTCTTAAAGCTAAACTTGACGAAAGGGTACTTCTGATTCTTATCGTACCAGTACAGAGTTTCCATAAAGACTAGTTCCGTTTTGACGAGCTCTTTAACTAGCCAATGCTTATCACCGTTCTTAACTTTACCTTTCACAGCTCCGATGAAATCCTCAAGATCGTTTTGATCCCAATTGCTCGGCAGCTTGACGTAAAAGTAAGGATTGAAACCTTCAACATGAACACAAACTGAGTGACCCGTCATTGTCTTACCGTACATCCTAATCTTGTAAACCCTTTCACCCTTACCTCTGCGGCCCTCAATCTTGTTGAAGCCATCACCATCCGCCCAGTCCACAATCTGCATATCCAAATCACATGTATCTGGATCGAAGTCTCTATCTACTGGTGGGTTAAAAAAACCGATGGGTAGCTCGTTACTTTTTATGAATACCATTATCTATTGTATCCTCAATAAACCCTTAAGTCACCTGGGGTCTGGGAAATCAATTTTTTGAACGCATTTCTGACAACAACCAGTAGTTGATATTGTACATAACCCTTTGACCATTATGGTATCTACATGTACATATTAATGAAAACCCCGAGTAAAAATGATGACATTCAATTGATATTAGCATTTAATTATACTCTTGTTTCTCGAATTTTTCATGTCCTCAGCTCATGTCGGTGGGAATTCATTTATTTTATTTGAGGGTCCATTCGAAGAAACAACACCACAAATCACAGACGAAATCGCTCCGTTGGACGAAAGACCAAAAGAGGAGAGAGAGCCGTGTGGGTGCAAATACTGTACAATCTGCGACAGTTGGGGGAATGGGTGTGCGTGTAACTAAATTTTCAAAACAACCTGTATATATGGCTTCTTCAGTGCCAAAACATCTCTACTTACCAGAACGTTCGTGCATTCTGGCAGCAATCGATTCAAAAGGCCATCGAAGAAGGTTCGCCGAGGACCGGATGGCATACAACTACTATTATAATCTACAATGTCTACTAAACGGTCATATGAGGATGATCGAAATGTTATATCCAAAGATTGAAGCGCTTTACGAAGACCCTAGCTATATCAAGCGGCTCAGTCAGATAGCAGAGGAGGCTCATAAGATGAAGGTTAAACTAGTCCCGATCAAACATGAGGGGGGTCTTGGTAGCGAATATGTGGCCTACCTTGACGATAAAGAACGAATCAAAGCTTTAACCTATAAGTACTTCACAGAGGTTGTTAACGTACCCGGTGAAAACTCTAAAGGTAACATCACCGAGACCCCGTATATTCATGGTACCCTCTTCGGTTACAGCCCCGAAGATATCAGGGGTTACTACCTCCGCTTCTATCTTCTTAAGGGTCTTCCAGACAAGTTTAAGGATCCACTTGAGGAAATCGAAGAGGCCAACGGTAACAAATTCGTACAACCCGATCAGTTCTACGATCGACGTTACCAGTACGTCAAAAAAGCTGATAAGTTCGCTGATTTTGATGTTAAGTACGAGAAAATCAGAAAGAAGGCTCTAGAGGAGATGAAAAGGGTTTCTAAGAGCAAAGAGTTTGAGAAATTTGTCAAGAAGCATGTAAAAGACATTAAAGATTATAAGTTTGACCCTAAGAAGATGCTTCCAACCAAGTAATTACAATTCTTTTTCCCTAAAAAGGATATATGGCTGGTAGCAACATTGTAACCTTTGTGACCATTCTAATCCTGATTGCGGCTGCGTACGCCTACTACCAAAGTAAAACAGGAGATCTCGTCTACGTTACGTCTGAGGTCGATGGACAGCAGTGCTTAGTTCGCGATCTACCAGATAAACAGCAGGCGTGCAACATGTTGTCCAAGATTAGGCAGAATATGATGGTTCTTACAAATCATCTTTACAAGGAGTACCCAGATGACCCCGCGATCCATCGTTTAAAGCAGAGGTACGACCCGTATAAGATTATCGAGACCATCTCTGGTGATAAGAACACCTCTTACACGATTAATAAGGGTGAGAAGATGGTCCTCTGCCTAAGGGCCCGGGACGGCCATGAGAAGCTTGAGAGGGAGAACACCATGATGTTCGTCTCACTTCACGAACTAGCCCACATTATGAGTAAGTCGATCGGCCACGAGGACGACGAGTTCTGGCGCAACTTCAAATTCATTCTAAAACATGCTCAAAACCTCGGTATGTACAACAACGTTAACTACCAACAGGAACCTGTTAAGTACTGCGGTATGATGATTACAGACAGCCCCCTTAACGATGCTTCCATTAAACTAAAAAAGTGATGACAACACACACTTTGAACATATTGAGACTACCCCTCTCTATCACAATGGAGAATCAACCTCACCTCTCAGAAGAAGAGGTACGTCAATGGCTTAAAGATCTAAGTGCTCCTACCATAAGCCTAACTTTAAGATCAAAGAACAATGGTATACGGGGGTTTGCTTGGCACATTATTCCAGTATCTTTGTCTTCCCTAGAAGAATTACAAAGAATAAGCAGATGGTACAAATATGATCTAGGATTGTACAAATATCATCCTAGATCACATTTGTACCACTTTATTGCTTTGATCGAAGACTGCGGATGGTCATTCCAATCTGGATCAAAGTATGGCGACTATTTCTTCAAACGTAGTTCTACTACTACATTTGAAGCAGAATGTTAGTTCAGCGCATGAATGTTATAAAGAAAAGTTTAACCAAAGGTATATAGATGAGTCTACTGGAGCGACTGTCTGCTGTGGTTATATATCTTTTGCATATAAGTGTCCTACTATTCTTTATTGTAGTACCTTTGTTCTCTAACAATGAAATTCTTCTAAAAGGAGCACTTGTACTTATGATTCTCGGTCTGATAGCCCGAATCATTCTACAGGACTGTCCTTTTACTGTGTATGAGAGGAGCGTTTCTAAAACACATCTTGTTAAATTTATCCTGAAGACCTTTAATCTTCCTAAGAACAGAACGGTCGTCCTCTGGCTACCCAATCTAGCAATCGGAGGCCTGATCCTACTCACACTCTGGAAGCTTCACGGGAGATAAAAAGTAGTAGAGCCACGGCTTTTTAGCACATTTTGCAATCTGTCCAGGGATTAGGTGCAATCGGAACTTTCTTACCTCCATCGACACAAGCGAATCCAGAATTATCGTAGGCATTGTCGCAGCTCCATCCCTGACACTGGCTTCCACCTTCGTAACATGTGAACCCTTTATTAGCATCATAAACACAACACCCACCTGGATGCTGTGCTTCCCAAGCCTTACACTTCCGATAGTTATCAGCTAACTTACATCCTGAAGGGTTTCCATCACCAGTCCCAGGGGTGCAACTCTGACAACTTGCCGGACCACTTGGCCCTGGCATTGGAAGTTTGCGACCTGGACGATTATAATGACGATGAGGGCGCCAGAAGATATGGAACGCTTCTACCACCAATAATAATGATATGGTAATAATGAGAACAATTGCAAATAGGTACGGGTTCCTCATACTATAGAAGATCTCTAGAATAAAAATGATAACCAAAGCACTATTATGTATAAGTCATAACACACAAGAAGGTCTATTCTCAAATCTCCTCAGCACAAGCTTTTCTTGGCTTTCCAAGGATTCAACACCGATGAGGTGCTTGCGGTCCTTGAAGAGTTTCTTGCCCAACTCATCACGTGATGAGCATCGCACACTACCACAATTTTGATACCTGGGACAAAGAGCAAATAGCTCTTAAAGCTCTTCAGAAACGCATATCAAAGCATCTAGGCAAGCAAACCAAGTGGCTGGAACGCCTGACGCAGCAAACACCTGAAGACGAACTGATGAGCGACCCGGAGTCTGCGCTTTGCAAACTGGAGATCCTCAAGTTTATCGCGAAACTCAAGGGTGATGCAGTGTAGGCAGAAACTTTTTCATAAACAAAAACTATAGGCAATGTCCTGTTATGATGGCCTGAAGAAGATTGATCCGATCTTTAGTGTAATTTTAACGCATCGGACTGAAACTAAGAAGAAAAACGAACTTTACGTCTTCTTTGGAGACAGGAAGATGTCGGCAGCCGTCAAACGCCTGTTTAAGAATGCCAAGCTAAGTGCAGCCGATAAGTCCAGTCTTAAGGCTGACTATCCTCTAGAGGCCGATAAGTGGATTCAATATAATAAGAATTCTAAAGTACATCTAGTTCGTGATGTCATTCGCCCAGATGAAACTCTGTATCATGTACGCCGAAAGATCTTTAGATACATCAGTCAACCTGGTAAGAATATCTACTATCCCGAAACTAACCAAATGATCTGGGTGCGAACTGGAAAAGAGAACGGTAAGAAGTACAGGATCGTAGGATATATCTATGATACCCTCGACTATACGCCTGCACCTTATGTGAAGACACCAAAACCCAATGCACTCCTAGTTGACGAACATGGAATTATCAGTACTGAGTACGATGTTATTAACCAGAATCGTTTCGTCATGCGTGATCTGTTCGATCTGAGCAAGAGTGAAAATCTCTTCTTGTACATGTATCCCTTCACTTCAGAACTCAACTATCTAACTAAGCAGAAGATTAAGATTGATGAATCTTTAATTAATGGTTACATCAAGCTTTACTGGCCCGATGTTAAACCCGATCTCAAAACCAAAGACCTCAAGATTCTCTATAGTAAAACTTCTGAGGAACTTGAGAGAGAGAAGTATGTACATCGTTTGGCTCAGTGTACAGATATTAAAAAGTCACCTCTGGAACAATGTCACCTAATGAGTTTTAAAGTTATTGTCAATGACCAGTCCAACGAAAAGTACATAGATTTATTGAAGGTTTTTAACTTTATGAAGGCGAGAGTAAGCCAGGAGATGCCTGTAGTAATCTATCAGGATCAAGAGTGGACCTCTCCCAATATCGTTGTCGCCAGTCGTGCTATCGAAGAGCGATGGGTAACCCAGGAGCGCTTATTGGACTGGACCTTGGATATGACTGAACTTCGTCGCACTGGTAACATGAAGTACAAAAACTACTCCGAAAGGGTGGTGGTGCGCCTTCACGACTATACCAACATTGACGACGCCGGTAGACGCGAGGAGAAATATATCGTTCTGGTCATTCGTGATACCGGTATGCTAGAAATCTTCATCAACTACACTGAGAAGATCAAGGGAAGTCTTAGCAGAGTAAGCGACGCCATGAAGAAGGTAACCGATCTCATTGAGTCTTTGAACAAGATCGACTACCGCCTTAATAGTCAGGTCGATAAGAACAAGAAGATCGAACCACCAGTCATTAAGTACCGTAGTGATAAGTTCGAAATCTCAGATAACACGCAGCTGCAGACCAGTAACTGGTTTTCTTTCTACAAAATTAAAAAGAAGCTTGAACAAAAAGACTTTAACAAACTTGTACAACTGTTCTACCCCTATGTTTCAGAAACTCCGATTACTAATCCTGACTTCCTGATGATGAAGTACAAACGTATCAGTAACTACAAGAGTATGGATGAAATCTTCGAGAATATCTCTGAATGGAAAGAAGATGACCGTTCTGATGTTTGGATTACCAAGAAGATCAGACTAGAGTACGGACGTACTGAGAAGCAAGCTCTCGATATTCTTTATGAGTGGAAGAAGGCATATCGCGTGCGTACCGACGAAGGTTACGTCGCAAAACAGAGTGGTAACACCCTGAAGTTCAACCTTAACAAGAACAAGGTAACGATGGGGGGAGTTAATGACATCCAGGTCTTGCTTGATATTTTCCACTTCCTGACAGTGTTCTTGGACATCTACGAGAACTTGGACACTCATCTGAAGGATCGTAAGTTTAAGGCTGTCTGGAAAGATCCAAAGAAGTACGTTGTTGAGGAAGAGGAGTACGAAGAAATTATTCTGGACGAAACAGATCTTGATTTAGACGTGGACATTAACTTTAATATGAACGACCTTGAGATTGAGAATGCACTCCTGGACCTGAGTAACATTGAGGATGTAGAGGTCAACAGGGAGATTGTGATGGGTGAGGAGGAGATTGTGATGACCGACGAGAACATAGAGATGCTTCCACATCTAAAGTACAAGGGTGATGTGGAGGAACGTTATGAACTACAGTGTGCCGATGAGGATCTGGTGCACGATACCTGCCAGGATCTATGTAACGATAACAACTACTTCCTACGACGTCTGCAGCGACGTGAACCTTCGCTTTTCAACTATCCTACTTCCTCAAGTTTTCCCAAGTCTTATGCCCGTGTTTGTCAAAGCGGTTATCAACCGGTGATTCTTAGTTATAACCCCGATGAACGAAAGGATCTTGATCGCAGTTCTTACACCTACTCAATGAAGTACGGTTCCGATGCAGATCACCAGTTCTGGTACATCTGTCCTCAGGTTTGGTGCCCTACTCATGAAAAGTCTTATCCAATCTCACAGATTAAAGACAAGGAGAAGAGGCTGACCGCACGTGTAAACAACAAATGTTTTGTCGGTAAGTGTCCCGAAGGTAATCACCAGGTGTTCTGGCGTGAGAAAAAGTATATCTACCCTGGTTTCAAGAAGGACGAGAAGACACCCGATGGTAAGTGTATCCCCTGTTGTTTCAAGAAAGACAGTCGTAACAAACCTGTTTACAAGATTTGTCTTGGTGAGGAGGTAGAAGATGTTGGCGAGAAGGACCGCTCATATCTCATCGATTACCGCGAAAGCCGTCGACTTCTGTATAACCGTTACGGTCTTCTTCCAGAATACGTCGTAAAGCTTTTCCAGTGTCAGTGTCCTCCCGGTCCGATGCAGAAGGGGATGTCCTGCTACCTGGCTAAGGGTATCAAAGAGAGCCCCCGTCGAATCTCCTTCCTTGGAGCTATCGGTGATCTCATCTCTAAAGACAAGGAAGATACTCTTACTGCTGAGCAGATCATGAAGCAACTTGAACAAAAATTAACTCCTAAACTGTTCCGCAGTTTGGCGAACGGTGTGTTAGAGGTAATCTTTGACAATCCGGACGACGAAGACCTCACTGCCTACGACAACTTTAAGAAATTTCTCAGAACTAAGAGCGAAAACATCAGTCAGAAGTATCTCTGGGATCTAGTGACTCGCCCAGGTGTTCTAACAGAAGACGGTTTTAATCTGGTGATTCTCACTCGCGATACAATGCTCTGCCCTGTTGGAGAGTATGTCGACCAGTTCTATGACCTAACGAGACCCTGGGCGTTTATCTTTGACCATCGTGGATTCTACCAACCAATCTACCATGTGAAGAATGTCGATGGGAAATTCATTCAGCGCTGTTGGTTCAACCCTAATGAAGACGCCGAAGTTAAAAGAATCTACGACATTTTGCAAGAAAATTGTGTACAAAGATCTTTGACGATGACCAGTGTTCTTCGTGAGAATGAGAAGGAATACGGTATCAAGTACGACTACGACGTAAAGAAGGATGCTACTCTAGTGGAAACTTTGGATGAGCTTGAGAAACTTGGTGAGAAGGGATATCAGATTAAAGAACAGGTCATGGACAAGTACAACCATGTGGCGGCTATCGTCTTAGAGAATGGTCTCTATCTTCCAGTTCGCCCTAGCGGACTGATCATCAGGTATCCCACTACGGATAAGTTTAAGCTCCTGAGTTATACCGATACTCTAGCTAAACTTCGACATCTTTGCAAGAAAACTAATCTTAATGTGGCTCCGCGTTATAAAATGTTGAATCCAGAAGGTGCAGGTGTTAACGCTATTCTTACTGAGGCTGAACGTGTGGTTCCGGTGAAACCTACTAAGTCTGTTCCTAATGACAGTCTTAAGACTTCTAACTGGTCATTCTACCCTGAGGCTGACACAGATATTGAAGAGGGAATCTACTTTGATGATGATCGTAAGTTAATGGTTGCACGTTACACATACGAAGAGGAATCTTATCAGCGTATCCGCCTGGAGATTAGCAAGTACTTGCAAAGTCACCCTAAAACTGTTGAGAAGATTCTTGATATTGTTACTAACAAAGAGCTATCTGTACCGGAAAGGCGTCGGAATATTAAAGATGTTCTTAACTTGTTGTTCCGCGAACTAGTAACTACGAGTGGTAAAACTGTTAATCTTGGTAATTATGTACTACCCAATCAACGTAGTGCTTGTTCCAAGCATAAGAAGGGGTGTAAGGATCCACACTGTGTAAAGAAGGGTGATAAGTGTTTGGTTTATATACATCCGAAGAACCTGATCACCGGCAAGGATAACTTGCTAACATACAAGTCTAGACTTGCAGATGAGTTGGTTCGTAACCAGAAGATGCGTGACGATATTCTTTACGACAGCATCAGGTATGTTGTTGATCGTAAGTTGATCGATGCACCAAGGGGTGCTACAGTTATTTACGGTGATACTATTCTGCGCGATATATCCCGTCTGTACAAAAAGCGCGGCGATGTTTACATTAGTCCTTACGAACCTTTCGACAGAAAGAATCCTTCAGATCTTACCCTGTTGTATGGTGAAGAGAATCTCTTCTTGCACGTTGAGAATCTAAGTCAGTACTGGATGGAGATCCTCTGTTCAGAGTTTGTGGTGCACACCAACAGCTGTGAGGAACAGTCTCTGTTCTGTGCACTGGCTGATGCACTTAACTACATGGCAGAGAAGGCTCAGGTTGAAGTTGAACAGCGTGCCAAGAAGTACACCGAGAAGAAGTTGCGAGAGATTCTGTCACACGCTATCAAAGAACTCGGTATCAGGTTTGTAAGAAACTTGGCACTCGCTCTTAACATCCCTCTGCCACCTGAACTCGAAAAGAGTTCTAGCCCTAACGAGATAGTTTTATACCTTTACAACCGTGTTAAGGGGAAAAACTTCCGTGAGTTTAAGAGTTTACAAGAGTACATCCTTTCAGAAGAGTACCCCAGCGACTTTATTGACGCTTACATTCTGAGTGAGAACATGAAGGTTAACCTCTGTATTTTGGAAAAATATATCAAAGAACGCGATATGACATTCGTGGACAATGGCTCTGACTTCTATGTTTTACTCTACGTAGAGCAGGTGAAGAAACGTCTAGTGTTCGCTCTGATTAAACGCGATAATCGAGCAGTGTTTGAACTGGAACACCTGACTACTCATTTCCGCAACAAGCTTGCAGGTGTAGACAACAAGGATGAGAAAGAGGATGAAGAGAAGATGATTTCGCATATTGAGATGGTTGTGGAGAAGGTTGATAAGTAATACTGGAACTGCAACCCGTTGCCAGGATTTCGATCTAGAAAATTGATTCGTAAAAATTTTAGGAATCAAGAGAGAGACGTTAAAAAGATGCCGAAAAGAAAACGATCTGAAACTAATGAATCAAATAACGACGCTAAGCGTTTCAAAGCGAATACTAAAACCACTACACGGCCACGGGTAAGTGCAACAAAAACACGAAACTATTTAATGAACGACCCCCTCATCGACTGGCTAGACATGTACGGAAAAGAGGCAGGATTTCAGAAGAAGAGTCAACCACATCTAAAGATGCTTTTTAAGGGTGGTATCGACTTTGAGAACGAAATTATGAAAGAGATCTACGCTAAGTTTCCCGGACACTACGAAGTTATTCGCACCGGAAACTTTTCACAACGGATCATTCATACTAAGATGGCAATCGCTGAAGGTGTTCCCATTATCTATCAAGGGGTAATTGAAAACCAAGACAACAACAGTTTCGGAATCCCCGATCTGATTGTTCGTGTGGATTTCTTAAACACACTTATGAATCGTGAGATTGTGGCCCAAGAGGCATTAGACGCTGACCCGGTCTATGCTGCAAGCTACTGTATCATCGATATCAAGCACAGTAGTCTGTATCTTTCTCCACGTGACAAAACGGTGCATAACCATGCGAGGATTCAACCCTACAAAGGTCAGGTTATCATCTATAGCGAGGCTTTGGCTAAACTACAAGACGGTTTCCTACCACCCTTCGCGTACATTATGGGCAAGAGGACGGTTATTTCTAAGCAGTCTTACGGACCTTTTGAATATCTTGGTGTGGTAGACTTGAAGGGAAAGGATGCCCCAATGATCGAGGCTTCGAGACGTGCAGTTGCATGGTATCAGAATTTAAAGGAGCACGGAAAAGAGTGGGACGTTTGGGTTCCACATCGTTGGGAGATGACCCCAAACATGTGCAATCAAAACACGGGATGGGATCACGTTAAGTATCAACTAGCCTATCATCAGGGAGAACTCACACTCCTATGGAAAGCAGGTTTTCACGAGAAAAACGCATTGTGGCAACAGGGAATTCGTAGCTGGCGTAACCGACGATTCGACCCAGTAATGATTAAGGCAAGTCAACGCAGCGAAGAGCATCTTAACCTGTTGAGACAAGGTTTAGAGGTGAATCGGACCAATTATAATGACTACCTACCTACAAGGGTAGACTCTGAACGGGAAATCCAATCCTTCCCTGATTGGCGTACTAGAGAAAATCATATGGAGTTTTATATCGACTTCGAAACCTCAAACAATCATATCTTCCTAATTGGAATGGGTTATGAACATGAAGAGTCGTGGAAGTTCGAGTACTTCGTTGCAAAACAGTTGGACGAAAAGGGTGAAGCCGATGTTGTTCGACGATGGATTTCACGGATGAAACTGTTGAGAAATAGACAACCATGTCGTTTGATCCACTGGACATCTGCAGAACGTAGCAACTATAAAAACGCATTAAAAAGGCATAATATGCGAGATATTAATGTAGAATGGATTGATCTTTACAAGTTTTTCTTGGAGATTCCAATCTCTGTTCGTGGTTCGTTTACCTACGGCCTCAAGGATATTGCCTGCTCACTACATGAGACCGGCCACATTAAGACTGTTTGGCAAGATGACAATATGAGTGGTTTTACCGCTATGATTATTGCAAAGGAGGCAGAAGCGATGCGTGTCAAACGTTTAATCGACGTGCCTTTGATGCAAAAGATTGTGAACTACAACGAGATAGATTGTAAGGTTCTCTGGGAAATTTTGCAATTCGTTCGTAAAGTGTTTTAATTATATTTTTGGTTAAACTTTTCTTAAAAGTTTACATTATAGGATGGCATCGAATAGACAGTGGGATAACCTGTTGGTGCTGATCGGAATCTACATAGCGGTAAAAGCCGTAAGCTCGTACTTTGAAAAGGTAACAACACCAACTGGAGAGGATACAGCAAAACAACAGATTAAACCTTTTGCGATTGCTACAACCAAACAGGAACTACTGCAACTTGCAAACAACTTTGCACATTATGCCCTACTCGGATACTTTTCTGCTAACTATTGGATGATTATTATTCTATGGGCAATTTTATCTGATCTCTGGGACTTCTACCAAGGTGGTTTTAACCTCAAGGACTTAGTGCAGAAGGGATTCGTACAGGCGTGGTCCGCAAAATTTGTCGGCCTTATCGCCGGTATAGTTCTAAACTACTACTTACCGATGAAGGTTAGTCTGTGGAGCATCATTAAAAAGGTGGTTGAGTAGTAATGGACACCATTTTTTGATTTTTATTAACGACGCATTTATAACTACATTTCCGTAATTCTTTAAAAGATTCTGGATATTGAATCTCATATTCAATATAAAGATCGCCTCTTTTTACACGTTCTCGGTCCAATTTTGAGATGGGAAGCCCGTACTCAATCACCTTCTGTATCATATTTTCTTTTTTTAAAAGTGTACCAGCTTCGCATTTTAGGTAGAGTGTTTGGCCATCAAGATGTTGTATTGTAAAGTAGTAGTCAGAATAGATAGCAGCTAAAGGAATCTTTTCTCGGTAGATTATGTCGTAGCTATCTACCCTTTCGAACTTTTCATGCTCTTTCGTCCCGATACTGATAACAACATCACCACATTCCGTATAACCAACCGCTTCATCTGCCTCACCTGGAAGTACGATTAGTCCATCTTCAATAGCAATTTTCACGGTCATCTTATCTTTATGATAAACACCAGCGTCAAGTCGCATCCGGGAGAAGGTAATCCTTTTCTTTTTGCGTTGATAAAGATCTTCTAGGCTTACTTTTAGAGCAATATTCATATCTTCCGTTTTACGAAATAGTTGGGGTGGTGGAACACTGTTAAGGTTTATTCCACCATTTAAAAATATTTCGTCGAACAGATTATCCATCGGGCTTTCGGGTGGATAAAAGATGTTCTCGTTAATAAAATCTTCCGGATTAAAATCGTCATCTACGTCTCCATACTGGTCGTACAACTTTTTCTGCACAGGATCAGACAAAACTTCGTATGCTCTCTGAATCTTCTGAAAAGAATCATGGTCGTCAGGATTTTTATCTGGATGATAAACCCTTGCTAATCTATGGTAAGCTTTCTTTATCTCAACAGTAGATGCCGACCTATCTATCTCTAGTACAGAATAATGGTCCATCCTATATACTGGTTCAGGCAGAGCCTTCCACAATATTAACCGCAGCTGCAACAAAAGCCTCAATGTAAAAGGGGATTTTGTTACCTTGTGTTAACATATTCTGATAATGCGCTGCACAACGCACAAGGTTATATTTCTTATCTTCATCATCCCCAACCTTATTTGTTGCTAAAAAATGGTTCAGTAGATAAACAATGATCTCATCCGCATTAATATTCTTAGCTGTAAGGATAAAAATATACTCTCTGATCTTCATGATATCCTTTTTTCTAATAGCTTTAATCATACTGTCGATATACTCGATGTACTTAAGTTTATAAGCTTTGTAGCGCTTATCAAGATAGGACATCTGTAAGATATGAAGTGCATTACGTAGATTAGGAGTGCTATCAAAAGAGCTTCTTTTAACTATCTCACCTGCACGCTTCTTTGTAAGCTTTATGTTTTCCTTTTTAGCAATATCCAGAATAATTTCAGCAGCTTCTTCCTTCTTTGGTGCCCTGCACCTTACCAGAAAACATCTGCTTCTTAGTGGCATGCTAATTTTTGAAAGAGTGTTAACCATAAATACAAAACGGGCTGTCTTTTTACTTTTCTCCACCATGCTGAGCAACATCTTCTGTGCCATTGCACTAATATGTTCGGTACTATGGATCACAATAATCTTAGGATTCCTAGTAACAATGTTACGGGATTTACAACGCTCTTTAATAAAATCTGAGATCACAATCCGGTCGTTAGTAGCATAAGGTTTGAAGTCAATCTCTAAATGGTGTGTGCTCTGAAGGTAGGTGATCACTACGGTTTTTTTAGACGTCGCTTTAATCTGTTTTACTTCGCGATTGTAGATCTCATTGCCAAAGGTTTCTGCCAATAGAGCCATCATTCTGCTTCGTTTACCAGAGCTCGGTGGCCCGTAGAAAACCATATGAGGAAAATAAGCGATATGTGCGATTCTCTTAAGTCGCTTCGCATGCTCACTATTAAATTGGAAATCGTCCAGCCTTTTTGGCTGATATTTTTCGCTAAGGAGCGCCATTTCTCAAGTTTAATCTTATTACAAATGTATCTCTAAACTTAGTAAATGGCAACTACCCACTGGAACGAAGAACAGGAACAATTAGCTATTCAATGGGGTGAGCGAGCAGCAGGCTATATGTGGCTTCATAACGAAGCTTCTAATGATTACTCGAGGAAAAGACAGTACATCGGTATTCCTACTATTGTTGTTTCATCATTAGCTAGTGCAGGCAATGTGTCTACTATTAATTCTAAACCACCTCTTGCACTTCAGATTGTTAATGGGGTCACCAGTTTTGCTACAGTTCTGTTGGCAACCTTGAACAACTTCTTGAAGTACGCCGAACTAGCCGAATCTCATCGTAACATGTCGAAAGAGTTCTCCACATACACCCGTGCTATTGCCACTCAACTTAGTTTTCCCACCGCTGATCGTGACCACCCCAAGGATTTCTTGAACAAGTACCAACAGATCTTTGACGATCTTATCGCTAAAGCACCACATATCCCTGATAACGTTATCACCAAGTTTAGTCAAACTTTCCAGGACGATTCTATTGCTAAGCCGCTGATCGTTAACGCTCTGGCTCCGATTGTAGCTTACGAATCAACAAGTAACCGTCACCACCATCACCACCATAACAGTCCAGACACCAGCAATCAGAGCTCACAAAGCCCAATGTCGGTCTTCAGACGCACCGCTCGAAAGGTAAGAACCATTAACGAACTCAGTAGACGCCTAAGCCAAGACCTAAGTGTTCTTGAAGGTACACTAGGCACGCCGATAGATATAACAGAAACGGTGGATATTCCTTTGGATACTGTAGTGATCAATGTAGACCAAGACTCGGCAGGTAGTGTTAGCAGCAGTTCGTCTGAGAGCTACTCTGAACACGTGAAAACTTAGTTTTCGAAGCTAAGTAGTTAACTTTGTTACTACTGAACGCGTCTGCGTCTCCGAAGAGGATTGAAATCTGTAAGAGGAATTTATAGAATGGCAAACATGGAAGCAAGAATTCTGGAAGACTTCTTTGAAAATGTAGAGAAGATTGTAGCCACTTTGAACCGCCTTCAGGGTGCCAGTGAAACGATGTTGGCAGATATGAAGGAGAATCTTAACCTCAAAAATCTGGGGGAGAGGCTAGCTGATATTAACCGAGATCTGGACTCTGTGACTGTAAAGATGGAAACCCTTGACCAGGAGGTCCTGAAGGGTCACATCGATCCTAATGAGCACGAGAAGGAACGACTAAGGGAGTACAAGGAGCAACAGAGCCTTCTGGATAAGTTTCTACCCGCTATGATGCTTTATTCAGGGTACCATAGTGAACTTTAAGCAAAAATTGATGACAGAATCAACTTGCAAATGTTTATCAAGTACTATCATACCCTCTAGACACAATAATGTGCTCCCCCAAGAAGTGCCCTCCAGCACCCAAGAAAGAAACTGCCCAGAAAGGGCGACTCGGTAAAGCAAGTCGCACCGCTCGTGGACAGTTTCCCCTCAAGGGAACAGAGGATACCCTTCATGCCCGTATTCTCTTCAACGGAATTACCGGCGAAGATTTCATGAGGTACGTCGATTTGTTCGACATCTACACACCCATTGACGGAGATCTTGAGACTGTCTACACAGACAACGGCCTCGGCTCCCCTGACGGGGATCTTGAGACTGTCTACACAGACAACGGCCTCGGCTCTCCTGATGAAGACCTTGCGACTGCCTATGACAACTTCTACTTTGTCAATGCTATGTACGCATAAGGAAGGTGGCAACTTGACTCTATCAAGTCTTAATAAAATTATCTAGAAAGCATATATAATGTCGGGACTAGATTCTGCAATGCCCCTGGAAGTAAGAAACAACATCGGTCAGGTTCGTACTAAAGACCTGCAGAGTAAGCTGGGCGAAACTCAAGCTCTGTCCAACTATCTTAATATGGTGATTGCGCAACGCAATGCGAATGCAGGTGAAAAGGACCTTAGTCCGATTCTGAACACTATTAAGGCCAATCTGGACCAAGAACGTGAAACCCTTCAACAGCAGATCAGTGCAACGCGTCAGATTGTCAGTGCTCAGGAACAGGAGATCGGGGCCAAGGAGGCCGAAATCGCCACTCGCGAGCAGGTCCTCCGCGCTAAAGACCAGGCTGTCGATGACCACAGGGAGCTCCTAAACGTTCGCGACCGTATGCTCCAGCTCAGCCAGGAAAAGAACATCTACAAGCAGAAGGTCATCTACACCCTTATCGCCCTCATTATCGGCGTATTCCTCGTTATGATTGTCGGATACGTCTACTTTGGGGGAAGTCCCGCTCAATAGTCTTGCGCATAGTCCCGGCCCAGTAACTTGATTTAAAGCTCTATTTATCATAATACCCTAAAATGCTAGTTGTTATCTACATAATACAGTTAACCACTACCCAATATGTTTGGGAACAAACTATGCTTCATAACGCTGATCAGAATAGAGGGTACATTATGGAAGAAGACGTTAAGTATCTATGTGAACAAAATCAGTTGAGCCGTGAAGAGTATGGCTTCTACACGTATAAGATAAACGAAGATACCATGACATTAAAACCGTATCTTAGTGAACCAGCTAACTTTGTCGGCACTGGTGAAACTGAGATACTTGTGCATACTAACCTTAGTTTCTTCAACGGAGAACCAGTGTACCATCATCCTTTACTCAAGGAACTAATGGAGTCCCATGAAGATCCTCTGGATGAGCTGCTAGAGAGTTTAGAAATTAAAAATTGACACGAAAAGGTTCATTAGATCACAACAACAACAACAACTCAGATGTCAGGTCCAGCAACATGGACCTGTAGGAAGTGCAACATACCTCTAAAACACGGAAGAATAGAGGAGTACGGAGCTCCACCCCCTGACGGTTCTTGGAAGTATGGTGCTTGGACCAACGAACGCCACAAACGATGGTGTAGCTGTCGAGTTTGCGAAGATGAAAGACATCGTAGAAACCTTTATATCGGCGAGATCAAGATTCTTCATTGGATTGCGATCAAGGTCTGTAGAGATTGCGTATGTAAGAAGAAGGCGTGTGAATCTCTCAGGTACAAGGAAACCGAGTACTGTAGAAAGTGTCAACGGTGTCCCTGGCATCCAGACCTTAACATCTCTAAGAGTCCATGTAAGCGATGTGCGAAGCAGTGGAAGAAGTGCAAAGGAAAAGAGTGGCGCCCATGGAACCATCTCATCTACCCATCACATGTCCGGGCTCAGATTGAAACCGTTCTGATTATTGCGAGAGCAGCAACTGCCAACGGTGAAGAGTGGGCTTACAACGATCACACAGGCGGTCTATCAGAACTTCCGAACGAAATACTTCAGAAGATCTTCGACTATATTGTTGCGCAAGAGGAACCCTCTTGAATTATAATTTGAACCAGATTATATATTATGCAGGTGTTTCGTATTGGTTCAGAGGGTATGGGATCAAGATGTTTTCGACGTCAAATAGAGTTCTATATTAAGCTGATACACCCTGATGCTGAAATTATTTTTGTGAATAAGGACCCAAACATAATTTTTAGATCACATTTTCTAAGACAAGAAAACGAGTGGAATAAGAAGAGGTGTAACTACGTATACTGGAGTGGTGAATTCCAGAGAGGAATGAAACCATCAGAACATCATGCTAAACATATTACCATTCTCACTCGAACAGATATACCTGGAACTTTATATCTACCCTTCATTCAGTGTAGACCACAACTGCTAATCCCAGGTTCTGTTAGACAGTGGCATAATAAGAATAGAGATCACTTTGTTGCTTACTGCCATAGTAGGAAAGTAAAGAGAAGAGAAGAGATGTTTAATCTTCTTGTCGCCAATGCTGATGCCAATCGTTCTTGTCATGCACTCGGAAGATGTTTCGGAAAACATAAAAACTTACAAAGACGTGTTAAGGGTGGATGGGGAAACCCTATTATCAATGCTTATAAAGACTACTATTTCGTACTCGCCATGGAAAATTCTAAACACCCTGGGTACGTAACTGAGAAGATATTAAACGCTTTTGCAGCAGGAAGCATCCCTATCTACTGGGGGGACAAGATAGTTAAACAATTCTTTAATAAAGATGCATTTATCGATATCTCTGACTTTCCATCCTTAGAAGATGCTGCAAAATATGTTTGTTCGATGTCGATGGAGAAGATTAGATGGATGATGGAACAACCGATCATTAATGAGGAGAACGATATTATTAATATGCACCGTCCAGGTAACCAGTATCATCTTAATATTGCCAAGAAGATAACAGATCTCCTCTGCTAAAACTTTTCTTAAAAGTTTATATACTTATGGCTCTTACGCCAACTGAAGATCCGTACAAGAGAGCAGTCCAAGATTATAAGAACTCAGTCGATGTACAGAACTCCTTAGCGAACTATCATGCGACTCTTAAGAATGTTAACGAAGTTTATCCTAAGATCGTAAAGGACATTACGTCCCTTTTTGGACCGGATGCTACTAAGAAGATCGTAGATGGCCAAAGGCTTGTGGCAAATGTGGTGGTTGATCAAAAGCTTAAGGCGGAAGAAGCAGCCAATGCGCGTTTAGAAAGAGATCTAAGAAAATTGGAGTCTAAGCAGGATGCGATCTACGACAGAGAACGCGCCAATACCAAGCTAGAGAACTACCGACTGTCACTTCTTCAGAGGAAAGACAACGAGCGCCATAAATTGCGTCAGGAGATCGATAATAAGAGTAAGTTGGTCTACCTTAACCAGGAGGCGTTTACAGATAAGCTTCTCACGGTGGGTAAGCTACAGACCACGCTTCTCTTCCTGACCCTTATTGCGTTCATAAGCTACGGTCAATTTATGGGTATTAGCAGCGCCAACGCAACTGCCTGGATGCTCGGACTGGCAATCGTTGCTTATATTGTTACTATGATTCGCAAGTTCTACTGGAAGGATCTCTTAAGAGCTGAGTTTGAAGTGCTTGACTACCTGGCACCCAACTACGCTGCCAGAATGTGTCCCTCTGGATGCTAAAAGTTTTTTATGCTTGTTATTATATACAAACATGGCTAAGAGACGTGGACGTAAAGCTGCTCGTAAAGCAACCCGCGCTGCCCGTAGTGCGGTCGCTGACATTCGCCGTCATGCCCGCCGCTTCTGGCATCAGGGTCTGGCCACTACCAGCCTGAGCCTCTACACCCTGTACCTGGCTTTCCTGTACTTCACCAACCGCCCGCTCCCCGCCGAGCTCGCCGTTGTGTGCACCACCCCTTGGGTTCGCGGTCTCATGGTCCTTCTTCTTGTCTGGGCCCTCTACAACCGTGATGTCGCCTCCAGCGCCCTTCTCTTCGTTGCCTACTTCTTTACCTGCTGGCTTGCTTCCCGCAACCCCTGGGAGTTCATGGAGAACGCCCCCAAAGAGGATGAGGAGCACATGGAAGACCATGCTAACCACATGGGCAACCACTAAACCTTCTCTATAAATTGATTTAATAATGTTGTTAAATACCTTTAATACCATTATCTTTAAAATGTCCACTGGAACCCCTTTCGCGTTTAAACAAGAACCTTCTAAAAAACGGAAGCGCGAAGAAGAAGACGATGATGTTGAAGTCGTAGAAAAGAAGCAGAAGATCATCAAACCAAATGATTGGGCAGACTGTCCAATCTGCATGGAGACCTATGCATATCCGATGACACTTCCATGTGATCATACATTCTGTTCTGAGTGTACAATTAAGCTTTCGACAAAAGGGGAGTGCCCAACATGCAGGAAGCCGTTCAATCTCGAGAAGGTACGTAAGAACAGATGTGCACAGAGGATGATTTTAAACGCTCAGCTTACCCCTAAATCTACGTCACTTAGTTACAAGTTGTTTGATCAAGTAGACGTTGAACTACAGTCAGTGCTCCCAGCTATTTACAATATTGCAGACAAGATTGGCTGTGATATTGAGGGCTTCAATGTTTCTCGAGGCTGCACTGGCATACGCCCAGAACTGCCGCGACGACTCATAGAGATTATGAAAGGATTTGATAGAATTATTAGTCAAATTGCTGGTCCAGATGTTGATATACGTTCTAACGACTTCTGGGAATTAGTTTTCCAAGGATACAGAAACCTAATTCGCAGTAAAAAGCAACCATGTTATACTTATTGTTCAGTTCGAGAAGTTCGTATTCAGCACACCGCTTGTTGGACCAGCTCTTGTGCAAAACTTTCTTGTACTTTCGTTAAGAAAGGAACAAATGATATGGTTAGATTGTTTCTACTTGTTTGAATTATAATTTAGTGACCGTGAAAATCGTTAAGGGCTTGCACGATCTGCTTTGCAGCCTCTTCACCAGAGATGTTGCCCACCCCGGTACCCAGACCCGGGCAGATCAGCTGCTTGACGTCCGGGTACCCTTCCAGAATCTTCAATGTTGCCATAAAGGCACGGTAAGGGTTGTCAGTGCCCTGAATGTCCATCGGGACCTCCATGGTGGGAGCCGTCACTAGATAACACCCGCGGTACTTCTTCCCGTACTTGTCAAGAGGGGTGATCACGGCCTCGCCAATCGGCAGTTTTGGGACCTCGGAGTCGCGCTCAAGATGGTCAAAGCTCATCGTCACAGTCCCACTCTCGCACCTGGCAGCGATGTTGGCCATCACATCGCGACTGACACCCGGAAACATATGACGGTCGTAGATCTCGTCAATACCGCCTCCCATAGACCCAAAAGAGTTGGCTGGGCTAATGTAGACGCCGTTGCGAACCTTTAGCTTACGGATATCACCGTGCCAAAGACTCATGGTGTAATAGCCAGTGAGGTGTATGTTGTCACGCGCTTCCTTTTTGCAGGCGTTCAAGAAGTCTGCGTTAATGTCACAGAAAACGATCTCAAGTTTGTCGTCAGCCATACGTAAGAGACAATGTTGTCCCTTAGGATCCCTCCGCTATTTTAAATCACTTTTCGCAAAAGTGAACTGAGAGTTGTGTAAATGACCAAAAGTAGGTAATTGAATTAAATTAAAGAGTACTATGAATACTGCACTTAACCTTTGTCTCGAGCGTATGGTGATGCTGTGGAAGCTGAAGAGCGGAAGCAAGAAGAACCGTGTTGCTGCTATTGAGATGGCCACCGAACTGGTTGCCCGAGGAGCGGTTTTTAACAAGAAGCACCTTAGCGCTGTTGTTAAGCGTACCGTCACCATTGGCGAGTCGGAAATGCTCGACCTGATGCTTAAGAGCGGCCTTAAGGTCGATCGATACAGGGATATCAGCGATATTATCCGAACTTGGAAGAATACCGATGGTTACAAGCAAATCTTTGAGAGGCTACTTGCAACCATCGATCCTAAGCATAGTAACAGCGTTATGCGCGAAATGTTAATCAACATCTGCGGTACCCCTCTGAGGCGCAGTCGTTACAGCACCGGTTCAATGCTACCGAGAGATTCCACCAAGTACTTCTTTGAGAAGATGGATGTCGCTGCTAACCCTGACGGGACAGTCTCTAGTAAGACACCTCTAATGGTTGCTGCTGGTTTCAAGAACGCTGTAGCTGTCAAGATTCTACTGGAACTTGGAGCGGATCATAGCAAGAGTGGCGGGGTGTACAATAACACTAACACGCTGGAGGGAACTCCTCTACTGATCGCTATTCAGTCTTGTATGCCTCGTAACTGTCACTCTGTCAAGACGATCTCTAAGAAGTCTATCAGCTCAACAGTTCTGGCAATTGTCAAGATGTTGGTTGAGGCTGGTGCTGATGTGAACGCTACCTACAAGGGTCAGAACGCTTATCAGCTGGCTTGCAAGATCTGGGGGCCCCGTCCTGAGATTAAGTTCCTCAGTAAGGAGAAGGTCAAGAGTGTTGTTATGACTACATTCCAGGACGGTTCTAGCGTTCGCATTACCATCGAGAATGAATACAAGAAGCTCTGTAGCGTTCAGACTCTGAGTGCAACCAGTGAGGAGGTCTTCACAGACGTTCCCTACTTCCTGACTGACAAGAAGGATCTGGTCCTGCACTACAAGGACCGTCCTGCTCTTGTTATCCCGATGCAGGGCAAGTCTATTTAAAAAATAATTATAATGATTCTTATTTTAAAAGTTTAATATATATGAGCGATCCTTTGGGACAGGTGATAAGCCAGTTGGCTCCTAGTGGGACTTTCAATTGTTCTCAGTTTGCAGATGAGGCAAAGGTAAAGAAGTGTAACCATCTAAACAAGCTAGTTGGAGAATACCGGGCAGATATGGACTCATTACAGCAAGACCCGGTGAGCGGTGTTTTCTCACAGACTATGCAGTTGCAGCAGTATCGCGACGATAACTGGCAACACAACTATAATAACACAGCACGTCGAGACGAGATCGGCAAGATTCAGAAGAACTTGAACACAATTGTGAAGAACATGGCCGGTGAGTATAACGAAACTGCCAGGATTGCCAACAAGCGCACCAAAACTATTAAGGACTACGAACAGTTGGCACAGTTTCAGGAGGACGAAATCCTGCGTTTAGAAGAGCGTGCTGATGCTGCCCAAGACAGCCTAACTCTAAGGAACCGAATGGTGGCGATCAACAACGCCGCAGCGCGACAGAAGGCCAAGATGATCTATCTGCTCAAGGTGTTCTTCGTATTCTGTCTGGTTCTCATCCCGGCATATGTGGCCTTTCTGACAGGTGCAATGGGGTACCAGGGATTCTTTGCAGTGTTTATTCTGATGCTCATGGTCTACTTCGCATTCTTTATCTACGAAATCTACTACGCCGGAGACGGTGGACTTAAGAGAGAGCTAGAGGCTGATGTCAGAAAGTTTAACCGACGCTTCTACAGAATGGGACACGATATGCACCGCGCCTTCAACAAGTACGTTAAAGAAAAGTGCAGCGAATGCGTAGGAGACCCCCGTGACTGGCAGTTCGGTGGGCGTGGCTATGTACCCGTTACTGCTTCAACTTAATACTTCAATTCATCTTTTAGTTATCTTACTATATAGATGAGTACTCTCTCTAGTGTAGATCTTACTCAACCCGTTGGTTTTATTAGTACCGATGATGCACGACAAAAGATGATTTCACGTTCTGCGATGTCTAAAGAACAATGTATTGAGATGGCGCAGCAAAGTGGTGCATGTGGTGAGTCCGATGATTGGTGCTACTACTACAGTTTTAAGGGCGGTGCTCCTAAAGAGGTTAACCTTGGACCTTTCGGAACTATTAGTCAACCACAACCTGGAAGTTGTATGATGGGACCCGATAAAGCACAGAACATTGAGCTTAGTCTGGAAGGCCTCGGGACAGCTAATGCCGATCCAAGTGGTGGATATGCTCTTTACATTACACCATCTGCTTCTGGAACTACTGCCGAACAAAAGTATCTGAATACCACTAAACAACTTATTAAGCGTTCTCAGGCACAGCTTCAAAGTCAGATGCAGGCTGATACCAAGAAGAATGAGAGTAATCGTGTTGCATTAGATGTTCTACAGACTGCTATTGAAACAGGTAAGAGTTTCACTCAGGCAAAGGCTGAGTACCAGCAGAACCTAGCTGAGGAACAGAAGAAGAAGGTTGCAGCACAGGAGACTGCGAAACGTGAACGTGTCCAGAAGAGGCTCGATACGTACAATTCTAAGAAGGATTTGCAGCGCGCTATCCTTGAGGGAAAGGATGCAGTGCTGACTGAGAAGGATACAGAGGTTTTGGAAAAGGAAAAGAAGGCGAATAATATGCAGCATAGGTTAAGGAAGATTGGAAATGAGATTATGAACTTCCAGAAGCAGTACGACCAAAAGGATAAGCTGGTTCAGGTTCTGATGATTGTGTTTTTCTGTTTGACTATCTTTGCGTTTCTGATGTTTACATATTACGGCGTTAAGTTTGCTCGGGGTGCCGCACCGCAGTAAGTGTTCTAGTGTAATCAATTGTTTGTCTTATAAATTTAATCAGATTGTCTCGATCTGCTTGAGAGTTAAAGTTAGGAACATCTAAGAGTTTGATCATCTTATCGATCCGTCTGGTTTTAAAGCAGTGACAGCTTGGACACATCGGTAGGAGATTAAGGTCACTGTTGTTTCCGCCAGCTGAAACTGGAACTAGGTGGTCTACATCAAAGACATTGGCAATGATATGAGTGTTACAGATGCCACAACAGTTATTGGTTTGTTGTAAGAGTGCGAGGCGCTTATCTTTTGAAATTTTGTCTCGAGCAATTCGCACACGTAATGTTGGTTCTTCTTCTATAGCATCTGTACTATTACTAGTTGTAATATTTATATTATCAGAATGTGTTATGACTTCTTCTAATAACTCTGACAGTTTTTTCTTTCTACCACATACTTTAGTCTTGATGTGTCTCCGGAGACTTCTCGGATGTTTTGTTTTGAAAGAACAGTTGTTACATTTTAGAAGTTCAGACTCTTTCTTTATCTTTAAATAATCATTGAGATACTCATGATATTTAGTTAGAATGAGTTCTCTTGGTATATCAAGATATTTGATTTCACAAAGTCTATCCCTTTGTAGATGACCTCTCCACAATGTTTTTCTTGTACTTGAATAACTACATCTAAAGCAGTGATGCACAACCATTTTATTACATTTTATTACTTTCTTTTATAATTCTAAATTTTAGGGTTGGGAAATTTAGAATCACTTTTTTTTTGAAAAATATTTTTAAACATGTGAAATTACAAATTAATTTGCACGCCAGTTTCGTCGGGGGATAATTTCTTCTCCTCCGCTCTCTTCACGGAAATTATCAGCTACCTTATTTCTGAACCGCGTATCTTTGAATTTCCCTTCAAGATAATCTAACTGTTCTGCTCTTGCATTTTTCTTAGTTTCTGGATTAATCTTATTTCTAGCAATATCCTGTAGTGCTTTCTCCATTTGTGTTTCATCATTTCTACTAAATCTATCTTTATTATGTTCCATATAATCATCAAAACCGTCTGCACACCATTGTACAACATGGTTGCTAACGTCGCTAAGCTTCATAGTCTTCCAATCTGGAGGCATGAATACAAGAGCTTCGTTTCTTGAAATGTTTCTAACAAATATATTAAGATTTTCTGGATTTTCATAGACCTTATCAAGAAGTTGAGTAAACCCTCCGTATCTATTCTTAATACAATTGTCCCAGTCATCGTGGGTAATATGGGAAAACACAGGGGTATTATAAGGTGCCAAATTAATATTATTATTCATATTATTAACTATTCCATTATTTATACTTTCATCATTAAACATAACTCCATTATTTGTATTGCTATTATTAGCAGCATTCTGAATAGCAATCTCAAGCAATTTTTTTAACATTTCTACCTCTGATTCTTCCTTTTTACAGATTTTTCCATTAACATGGCGACGTAAGCTTCTCTTATGCTTTGTTTTAAAATTACACGAATCACATTTGTAAAATGTTGACTCTTCTTTAAGCTCAAGATATTCATCAAGATGTTGTGAATAGTTATTTAAAACTTCCTCTCTCTCAATATCTAAATATTTTGTCTCACACGGTTTTTGCCTTTTAAGATGATTCCTCCAGAGTCGTTTGGTAGGTGTATTATATCCACATCTGAAACAATGATGCACAACCATTTATATAATATAGTACATAAGATACTTCTAAATCGTACCAAAGAGTACGATTATGTAGTAAAATATATTCATAATTTCATATCATATGTATTTTAACGTGTCATACATTACCCAGTGAGACACAACATATGTATAATTTGATGGTATGGGACACACCGTTGTCTCACCTAGTTACACAAACCGTTAGAATCATTGATATAATTAAAACATCTATAATGAATATTACATTATCATTCGATATGTAGATAGGTAATACTAAAAGGTTCGATCTTGGAATTCGAACCTTTTTAACGAACGCGTAAAAATCTTATACATACACAGGGGGTCATCGATGTAAATTAGTGCACGTATTAAATTTAATATGTGTGCTTTTTAACGTAGGGGGACAATACGTTGTCCAAATTGTCACAGCCGTTTGAATTTACCGTTAAAACAACCCGTAAATATGTAACTTCTTATGGGTTATACACTATAAATTGTGGTACCTTTTGGTACGATTAAAACGTTCGGTTTTAACAGTACTAAAGATATGTTGAACCCGACCACTACTTACACCGGAAAACTATTAAACTATTATAGTATTATGGTGCGTTAATATTAATTACCTTAACTGTTCCTATTATAACTAATAAAATATATATAATGTCCTTTTAGAGCAGAGAGAGAGAGAGAAGTTAGGCCTCCAAGACTTCAAAACCCAACTTTTCTTTTTCGTTTTAAACACCTCGACCTAAAAAACGTTCTGAAATAGTCACAAGTTAGTTTTGACTATTATCAATGCTCATATTAAAGCATTAACCTCTTATCTAATAACGATGCAGTGCCTTTCAGAAAGCCCTGACGTTAGCTGGTGGGATAGCAAAGGGTGCAGTCTCTTTACCATCAGCAATGGACAGGTTTGTGTCTACTTCTAGAGTCTTAGGTCCTTCCATGTATAGCTGGTCAAGAGGTTGGTGAGGTGTGGTTTTAAAGTTGTCTTCAGTATGTCTGTCCTGCTTCTCACGATACTTACTCTCATAGATCTTGAATGGCCAGGGGCAGAGTTCGAACCACCTGTTGTTACAAGGACAGTTGTTCTGGTCCGGGTCGGGTGTGTAGTTGTTGGTACACTGTTCATAACTCCCGTTGTAACGCGGGCAGTTACAGTATTCGTTCTCAAAACAGGTCTGCTGAAGACCGGTCGGCACCTGTGCCTTCTCAAGACGTTTAAGCTCCTTCTCAGGGACAGGCATCAAGTCCTGATTGATATACCTATGTGCCTCGTAGAACGGGGGATTATACACATTGTTGTAGACAACAACAGTCGTACCAGCAATCACAAAAAGAAACAGAAAGGGCCACAGCAAACCCATTTGCGACAGCAAGCTCATTATACCTAAGTTCATTATAAAATTCAAGGACATCCACCAATGACGGCCTTACAAAACGCTCCTGTACTTGTTCGTCTGTGTATAATGGACGGTCTTTCAAAACGACCCCATTCTCATATCGTCTTGCGTAACTCGCAGAGCCAATAAAATCACAATATGTATCTGGTACAAATGGATTTGTACGCTGCTCCACAAGATACTTTTGTTGGATGACGATGTGATCAGATGGATACTCATCAAATATAAACTCAAATGTCATCTCTTCACCTACAGGTCCACCTCTTGCCATAAGTGTTGGATGGTATTGACCACTTTGATCATAGCAATGTAAGTTTCTAATAATACCGGGTGGATGATCTTGTAACAACTCAAAGACTGGGACTGGGTATTGTGGACGGTCTAACATGGATATGGGTCGTGTTTTCTTCACTCTTGCATATCTACGTGCAATACAGTGTTGTGAACAAACATGTGCAAATATGAAATCACCTTCTTCAGTCGGTGTCAACTCACCTAAATCTAACCCAACATAGGTGATATCCAGGGAACTGGGTTGAGGATACACCCGAATTGACAGAGTTGGAAATGCTAAATAAGACACATTGAGAACCCATTTACCGTCAGGTCGTTGAGTCATATTCTCACCGTACTCAAGAAACTCAACAGTACGCTGAACAATTCTGAACCGCTTGTTTATCTGATGCCAAACTGTTTCTTCCACCAGTCGAGGTGCGAGGGCCAGCTTAAGCCGAATAGCCTCCGGAAGGAATGCTTCGCCCCTTATACATGCGGCTTTTAACGCTTCCATGACAGTTTTCATATGCTCCTCACTCTCGAATCCTTTTAATCTTGCAGTTTGATAGGCAAGCGGATCTTGACCTTCTAAGCAGGCAATCATACCCAGTCTAGATCGCCATTTTGACTTTGCGTAATCATCTCCTAGGACCTTATTGTAAATACTTTGGCACGTAACTGCCAGATTAATCACATCATTACCATCCAGTGGCGAATCAGCTGAATAACAGATTTGATGCCACATTTCAGGTGGTAGGTCTTGCCATTGATTCTGAACCAAAGTCATTTCAAGTAGCAGATATTATAAGTAGCTTAATAACCCTTTTATAAATCACTTTTATCTACAGGTATTCTAGCAGCTTCTTAAAGGTAGGTCGGCGGTTAAAGTCGCACTCGAGTGATAGGTTAATTAGAGTACACGTAGTCATATCACAGTTAGATGCGGAAGAGATATAGTGACGTGGATTCACACTCTTAGAACATTTAGTTAAGAAGAGCAATACATCTGAGAAATCGAACATGCTAGAAATGCCTTTATGTGGTATCTCACCATGTAGCAAGAGGAACGCAGTTACACCAAATGACCATACATCACCTTTGAACCAGTCATAATCACGTTTCATCCATTTTTTCTTATAATATGCTCCGAGTTCAGGTGCCATATAGTACGGTGTTCCCACTACATTTGTCCTTTTACCCTTGTATTCATCCCGTGTTAAAGCCTTATCAAAATCGATGACTACGGGGAGTGTGGTAGCATCGTGTAAGATGATGTTTGCAGGTTTGATATCCCTGTGAGAAACCCCCATATAATGCATTTTATCGAAGATTGTAACGAGTCTTTTAATGATTTTTCCACATAATTTACAATCAATGATTGATCGATTCTTAATATATTTGTCTAGAGTTACTCCTGGAATATAGTCTTCTACGAGACATATCTTAGTATCCCATTCAAAGAGTTTTATAGGTTTAACAATACCAGGTACGTTTCTAAGAATGTTTAATAGCTCAAATTCTTTTTGAGCATATCTGGTATGTGTTTCTTTGGGGTATGTTTTAACAACATACAATTTCCGGTTATTTGAACGCAAACGTGTTTTATAAACCTTGATATCTCTACGACCCTTTTGGGTCAATTCCTGAAGGATCTTGTAATCACCGATCTTCCCCATATATATAGTAGTCAAAAACAATTTAACAGGGAATTCTATTGGTTACTGTGTCTTCAAGACCCCTTTTTAATCAAAGTTGACTACTGTATCCCAGATTTTTCTCCGATTTAGACTCAAATTTTCTTTGTCAGAGGTATACACCATATGTCACCCAAGGGCCTCCAGAAAAGTGATTCATCCGAAACTCAAATTCAAGATGGAGTACAAGTATATTCCGAGCATAGAATGCGAGTAATTAAGCGTGATGGCTGTAGCGAACCGGTCTCTCTCGACAAGGTTCAGCGACGGATTCAGAAGCTTTCTGATGATCTGGACACTATCGATCCGATAGTGATTGCCCAAAAGGTGTGTGCACAGATTTACGACGGAGTACGAACCAGCGAACTGGACGAACTTGCCGCAAATCTATGTACCTCTATGATCACCGAGCACCCTGATTACGGGATTCTCGGTTCCAGGATTATTATCTCCAACAACCAGAAGAATACGTCGCCATCTTTCTCAGAGACGATGGAAATCCTGTATAACAACGTTGGAACTAACGGCGAGCCTAACCCGCTCATCTCCAAGGAGCTTTATGAGATGACTATGAAGCATAAGAATAAACTCAACGACGTTATCGACTACGATCGTGACTTCACTTACGACTACTTCGCTTTTAAAACGTTGGAGCGTGGGTATTTGTTCAAGATTAACGGTAAAATCGTTGAAAGGATTCAGCATATGGTGATGCGCGTCTCTCTTGGTCTTCATATTGGTGACCTGGGAGCTGCACTGAAGTCTTACGAGATCATGTCTGGTAAGTATTTCACACATGCCACTCCTACTCTCTACCATGCTGGTACGGAAAACCCGCAGCTTCTTAGCTGTTTCCTGCTTGCTATGGAAGATTCCATTAGAGGTATCTACAAGACTGCAGCGGATATCGCTCAGATTTCCAAGTGGGCTGGTGGTATCGGTGTACATGTGCACGATATTCGCAGTAAAGGCTCTTTGATTCGCGGTACTAACGGTAGTTCCGATGGAATTATCCCAATGCTCCGCGTTTTGAACGCTACTGCACGTTATGTCAACCAGTCAGGTCGGCGGAAGGGATCGTTTGCGATCTATCTGTCTCCCTGGCACCCTGACACCCCTGATTTCCTGGACCTCCGCAAGAACCACGGGAACGAGGAGGAGCGTTGTCGCGATCTTTTCACGGCCATGTGGATCTCTGATCTGTTTATGGAGCGAGTTGACGCCGACGCTGACTGGTCCCTTCTGGACCCCGACGAGTGCCCCGGTCTCTCTGATGCCTATGGTGATGAGTTTAAGGCTCTTTACGAAGGCTACGAGGCAGCCGGAAAGGCACGTAAGGTCGTTAAGGCCCGTGATCTTTGGCGCAAGATTATCGAGAGCCAGATCGAAACCGGGACCCCTTATATGCTCTATAAAGATTCCATTAACCGGAAGAATAATCAATCTAACGTAGGAACCATTAGATCCTCCAATTTATGCAGTGAAATTGTGGAGTACTCTGATCCGGATGAGTATGCCTGTTGTACTCTTGCTTCGATGGCGCTGCCCCGTTTTGTGGAGACGGCTGCTGACGGTAGCAAGTGGTTCAACTTCGAGAAGCTAGTGGACGTACTGGACATTGTGGTCAACAACCTTAACATCGTGATCGATCTTAACTACTATCCTGTACCTGAAACTGAGCTTTCTAACAAGCGCCATCGACCTCTGGGTATCGGCGTGCAAGGTCTGGCGGATGTCTACATTATGATGGGCTACGCCTTTGACAGCGATGAGGCTTTGCAGCTGAATCGCGAGATCTTTGAGGCCCTCTACTATGGGTCTATGTGTGCCTCTGTGCGCTTGGCCAAACGTGATGGTCCTTACTCTACCTTTGAGGGAAGTCCTCTTAGCCAGGGTAAGTTCCAGTTTGACCTTTGGGCTGAGGACGCTGGCCTTGATGCTTTCCAGCATCCGTCTAACCGATGGGACTGGGATGCCCTCCGCTCTGAGGTGATAGAACACGGTGCTAGGAACAGCCTTTTGGTTGCTCTGATGCCTACCGCTTCTACCTCCCAGATCCTTGGGAACAACGAGTGTATCGAGCCGTACACTAGTAACATCTACGCCCGCCGTACACTGGCAGGTGATTTCGCACTGGTGAACAAGCATCTGGCGCGCGAGCTGCTGGATCTCGGTATCTGGAACCCTGAAGTGAAGAACATGATCATCGCTAACGGTGGTTCCATTCAGAACATTGACGGGATCCCAGATGATGTAAAGGCTCGCTACAAGACTGTTTGGGAGATTAAACAGAAGTTTGTGGTCCAACAGGCCGCTGACCGCTCCCCTTATGTCTGCCAGAGCCAGAGTATGAATCTGTTTTTCGAGGACGTAACATTCCGTAAGTTGAACAGTGCTCATTTCGCTGGATGGCGAGCAGGTCTGAAGACTGGTAGCTACTACATTAGGACGCGTGCGAAGGTACGCCCCCAGCAGTTCACGATCGATCCTTCGACCACCCAAAAGGTCGAGCTCGACGCCGACGCTGAGGCCGCGATGGTTTGTAGCCTTACCAATCGTGCTGCCTGTGAGATGTGTAGCGCCTAAATTTATAATAAAAAGTAATAAGATGATGGATATATCAATAAATGTAAGTACCTACCCCTTCAAAATGGATGACGACACACTCACTCTTATCATCACTGCTAGTTTTTTGGGCACGTGCCTTATCTGCTTCGGTATGTGGTACATATTCCTGCCTAGATCCTGAATCGGAACTGCTGCTATCCCTTAAAGACCGAAGTCTAATATATTAGACCAATAAGGGGTCTTGGTGTGGTAAATTTTATAATTTCAGGACTTTAAGGGACAATTGTTGTTATAAAATTGAATCTAAAAACATCCATAACAGAGGGTACTAAGAAACTAACATGGAACTCTATTGCGAGGGTTATCATGTTACTGGCAAGTGTCCAAGGCGTAACTGCAGGAAGAAACATAATCACTATCTGCATAAAGATTTAAGCACCTTTCCGGTAGAGTTGGCAAGAGCCCACCTTAGTCATGAGCAGGTCGTACGTGATTGCTTCTTCTGTTACTTTTACAGTGCGCGTTTAAGAAGCACGGAACCAACAGGTGTTGTGACAACAAGATGTCCTAGTTTAATCAGTAACAAGACGGTTTGTACTGGTCCTATGTTCTGCAAAAAGTCTCACGAATCTATCTGGAGTCCAGAAGATACTAGGAAACTACATAGAGATAAGAAAAAGGATATTATTAACTTCTCTAAGGCGACAGGGGTACTTATTCCTCAGTTTGATCTTATCTACCCGCTAGATCTGCTCTGGCATCTTAACATCATTCCAAAAGACGATGTTGATCGGATTAGCTATCTACCCGATGAACTATTGCTCAAGATTTTCAAGAATGTAGTTGGCAACCGTTCAATGCGTCACAACACCCTTGTAAATCTAAAACGGGTGTGTAAACGATTTAGGCGCATTGCTAACGACTGGACGCTTTGGAAACGTGTTCCTTTTAATAGTAGCCATTGTAAGTATTACCAACGTTTGAAGCTCGTTAACGATTGTTTCGGATTGAACTACCATGTATTTCAACATAAGTCAGTTATATCTGCATACGGCTCACTGTTCAAGTTCAGGAAGAGGTACTCAGACCTAATCGATCTTTACGACAACGTGAAAGAGGATCTTATCCAGAACAGTCCTTTCCAGGAGGGTGACATTGTCATTCGCAAGGAGGATGTCTTTGCATCTTTGGACGTCGGTTTTGAGGCAATTCAGGGCTATCAGATCTATCAACTATGCGTTGTGAATGGTGTCGACAAGGGAGAGCTTCGTCTATGTTTGGTGCTGGTTCCTCCGCCGCCAAGCTCTAAGGATAAAACGGTAGCTGTCAGATGTCTGGCTACCGACGTGGTAACTGAGACCCAAGCTGTTAGCTTCTTCTATCAGATGAAAGAGGTTCAAGACCAGTGTGGTTGGTACGACACTAAAACCGTTACGCGCCAAATTCCCGTGGAGTAATTATAATGCGTCTAATTTAGAGCTCTATTAGCTTATTAATAGTTATTAAAATGACCGATTGTTTAATCTGTTTTTGTCCGATTGAAGGAACGAAATATGGATGTGGTGATCCACTTTGTACTGCTGGTACGTGCAAAGAATGTACAGGATACCTAATAACATATTCATCAAATGAAGGTATTATTCCGGAGTGTCCTAGTGACACTTGTAGTGCATCTTATATTATTTCTTGTCTTAGAGGGATTTCCGACGATATTTTAAGGTTATACGGAGTTTCATGTTTAAAGCATTTTTTGAAAGATAGTGGAGACAGTGTTAAGAAGAAGCTAGCGAGTAAAAAGATTTTAGCTAAACTACGAGAAGAGCGTTTTAAGTTTATTGAGAAGAGCTTTCCAGCAGCGATAGCTTTAGTATCTTCGATAGCGTTTAACAGTAAGATTAGGAAGTTAGAGAAGGCGCGTCAGAAGAGGGTTAATGAGACAATGACAAACGCGCATCGTCATTGTCTCAATAGTATTTGTAAAGGATTTCTTGATAAAGATTTAACATGCTTAGTCTGTGGATCTGTGTTTTGTACTGAGTGTGAGAAGTTGAAGCGTGACAATCATGAATGCAAGGAGGAAGATGTTGCTAGTGTTAAGATGGTTAACGAGATGATTAAATGTCCTGGTTGTAAGTTACCTGTTTTTAAGAATGTTGGTTGCGATAGTATCACCTGTTCCAACTGCGGAACTCAGTTTCTCTACTCTACAGGACAGAAGGGTGGTCACGGTTCAACTAATGCACGAATCCAGTTTCAGGAAGCTGGAAAAATTTCACTGAGCTCGAATTATCGTACCCTTCTTACTAATGAGCAGTTAGAACTGTTATTAAAGATTGAAGGTCATGAGCCATCGGTGCATACTAAGGATATCCTTTTAGGACCAATACGACATTATTATAAGGAGATTCCAGATGGAGAAGAAGTTCCATCTGATGCAGTCATAGAAACTACTGGTAAAGGTCTTGCTAGGAAGTTTGATAAATATACGCGAAATCGGTATCATAATCGCGATTACCAGAGGTATCTTATTGAAATAGAGGAGTTAATTCAGAAGGGTGAGTTGACTACAGAACATCTATTGAGAACGCTCAACGTTGTAGAGAAGCTTGTATTACGCAATAGTATACGAAAACTTCGGCAACATGATCGCACTACTGCTAATAGGAGAGTGCGTAAGATTTAGAGTATTATTTTAGTAATACGCATATAACAATTATGACAGCATATCAAAGAGGCTATAACACTTTGAATGAATACCAAAAAAAAATTCTTGGAGAATGTATTGAAAAGGGATCAGGAGGACTAAGTTTACCGATGGGTAGTGGTAAAACGCTATTATCTTTAGTGTTGGGATGTAAGTTTATGGAAAGGAACGATGGTAGACCAATTTTAGTGGTGGCAGCGAAGAGTTTAATTGCATCTTGGATGCACGAGATAGCTAAATTCTTCGGTGATGATTTAAAGTATGAGGTTGTACACAGTAGTATGATGAAGGGGAAGCTTGGGCTCTGGAAACCGAAAGAGGATACGATGTTAGTATTAACAAGTCCTGAGGTATTGGCTAAGGCCTATAACGAAGGAAGGATTCGTGAGAGTTTCATTAGGATTCGTTTTATTAATCATTTTACCACTGTAAATCATTATCAAAGATCAACCAAACCGATTCTAAGTCACAAGATAGGTTTAGGATTGTTCTATTCAACAACTTGGTCTTGTTTGATTGTTGACGAAGCGCAGAAGTATACGAATATCGAGACTCAACGTTGTCAAGCACTGGGGAGTCTTTATGCAAATCATCGTTGGGCGTTATCAGGCACTATGTTTGATGAACCAATACCTCGTCGTATCCTGGGATATCATGTTATTATTGATGCAGCAGGAATGCCTCGCGAGCTTCCGGCCACTAAGCGTTTATTATGGGGTCGCAATACAAACTATGGCGGTCTTAATACTACTTTAGTGTTAAGGAAGAGAAATGAAGCGTTCGTACCTCCTAAGGTAAACGAGCATGTAATAGCTCATCAATTAGTACCGGAAGAACAGTTAATCTATACAATGATGAGAAACATTCTAGTAAAGGTGAGAGATCGTGCTCGTCAGGCTAAATTAGCACAAGATCATGAACAACAGCGTCTTTTTTCTAGTTACAAGCTAGTAATGGTTATGTATCTTCGACAGGCTCTCATCTGTCCCTTAATACCTCTTGCTAGTATTGCTATTGATGCTTCTGATCAGGATACCAAGACTCAGTTATCTGCTATTATTACTGAGGAGGTTAACCAGCTTGGTATTAATCAGTGGCTTGACGATGTAACTTCTATACGTTCTAGTCGAATGAATGCTACACTTAATGTAGTCGATCAACATCGGAACGAGCAGGTAGTAGTTTTCAGTTGTTTTAAGTCGTATCTGGATATTTTTGAGTACTTATGTAGTAACAGTAAGAGACCCATACTTAGAATGAAATCAAGTATGAGTATGAAGAAAAGAGGAGAGTTGATTGATAAGTTTAGAGAAACAACTAACGGTGTTCTTTTGTTAACATATCAGCTAGGTGCAGAAGGATTGAATCTGCAGTGTGCTGCAACGGTATTACTAGTAGACTTCTGGTGGAATGCAAGTAAAACTCAGCAGGCTATTGCTCGTATCTTCAGATTTGGTCAGATTGCTGAAGAGATTAATGTATATTTCTTTACTGCAAATACCGGTATTGAAGAGATCTTGTTCAAAAAGCAGAAAGCTAAATTGGACATTTTAGAAGAGTTGAAGACCGGTAGTGCAAGAACCAAGGTTCCTAAGCTGAAGATTGATCAGGTAATTCGATTGATTGAAATGGCTGATAACCAGAGGTTGCTTAATAGGATTAGATATTATTAATGCGTTTACGCAAAGTAGACAGTAGTAAGCCCTCTGTGGCGGTCCTTGCGATTGTCGTAACACTTGCGAATATCCTCAGTAGGCATACCTTCAACATCACATGATTCGGTGGTAATGTAATATCTTTCGTAACCCATCAGACCATTTTGTTTGATGAGTTCCATGACTTCAGTAAGATCGGGTCTAAAGAAGCCGTAATATCCGCCGTAAGTATGGTTACCGCGTAGGAGGGCAAAGCCGTAAGGTCCGTCACCTGACTCATATTGGCTAATAAAGTCCAGATCTTCTTGTCCTTGGAGTTCACGAGGTGTTTCACTCCAAAGGTATGCAACACCCTTCGCGGCACTTCTTTCAATCAATAGTGGTTTCTTGTCCTTAATGCAGAAAGGATGGAGTCGTTCGTAAAGTTCTTCAAATGCCATTTTGGTATCTAATTAAATGCACTGTTTAATAAATCACTTTTAAATACTACGCTCACCGGCTAACGCCGCTTCGTTGTGCCCGTTTTCGTTAGATGTGGGGTAGTAGTATGGGTTTGACGATGTAAAATCCGTTAATTACACAAGAACCGGGAGCCTGTAGGGCTGATATTTATAAGTTATGGCGAGAGCGGCCATGTTGGTTTCGAGGTTGATCTCGTCAAGGAGTCCTGTTAGTGCGTTGGCTAGTCTGCAGAGGAGATTTAGTGCTCTGATCTGGTCAAAACCTGGTATCTCAAAGGTTTCTCTCAAACTATTGACCAAACACCCAATCTTACCTACCTGCAGGCGCTGGTCTACGGTAAGTTCTCGATAGTCTGCATGTTCTGGATCAAAGGATATATATTCACCGTACTCTTTGATCTTATTGTACATTATTTCGAAAAAGTTTTCAGGTAGTGCAGTATGGCCATAAAGGGCCTGCGTGGCCATCTCCCATGTTCTCTTCAAGAACTGATACTCGTCCGCCATCCTCTCCCTTTTCTCCTGAATTTGCCTGACAGACATTCACTTTTACTCTTAAAGGGATAAAATTGATGTATTAACATCTGAACTAACTAATTGACCAAACGTGAGAAATGCCTCTTCATGCTTCGACTTTATACCTTCAAGATTGTTCATGATGGTTGGTACACCGGTTCGTCTACTGGATCCAGTGGCAGAATGTTATAAAACAATATTAAATTACTTCAAGGATCATCTCGGTTAGGCGACGGGCGCCCTCTTCGCTGTCGCGATAGTTGAAATCTGTATCCAAGACGTGCATGGGGCAGTGTTGACCGTTAAGATCCCTTTCACCGGGTTCGTACCAGTCATCGTGCTTTACCAACAGATGTTGCTGATAATCTCTTGAGACTCCACTTTCTTCGCTTCGGTTACGATCGTGCAAACGTTCCATCACAGTATTTAGTTTCGGGCGTAGGAAAATGAATATATCAGGAACAGCCGGCATAGTTTCTGTCCACATTTGCCACAAGTCCATATAATCTTCTAGTTCACTATCGTCCATATCCCCTTGTTCATGAAGAATGTTGGCGAAAAAACAGTCCGAAAAGATAGAGCGTTCCATGAGGATTAGTACATTCTTGCCATCTGCCTCTAGTTCAACGGCTTGTTGATAAACCTGCTGATACTGTCGTACCCGAGAGTGGAATACAAGGCACTGGAACTGGAAGCTTCTGCGCTTCATATCACTATAAAACATAGCTAACCGTCCACTACTCTTCCATAGGTCAACGGGTTCCTTACAGACCAAAACAGTGTAGTCAGTAACTTTAGGCATAGTCTTATGTAGTACCCCAATACAGGTACTCTTACCTGCACCAATAAGGCCGTCGATTACAACTGTTTTAGGCATATTTTGATATGTATCCTAGTAGTTTCTCTTCTAAGTCAAATCATTTTTATAACTGATCATACCGAAGTAGGCGTAGATCGCTTGAATTGCTTCTAGAAGCTCAGGAGAAGTACTCTGTGCTCTCCCACTCTTCACAGTCTGTTTGGGCTTGTAAACCAGTAGGAGACGCGTGCAAACTTTCAATGAATCCTCTATGGTCCAGATCCGACTAGTCTTCTTGTTTAGACCGTCGTTGATAACCTCGCAGAGGGCAAGACATCGATAACCTTGACGATCTTTACAGTAGCTAAGCGCAAAGTTTAGACTCGGACTCAGATAGATTCCGTTGCCATGAGCCTTGCCGTTGCGCTGTAGCTCTGTACCAGATGCGTTGTAGAGTCCGTTCCGCAGAATGCTGTGGTAGTTCATAAAGTTACTCCCATGAAAAGCGTAGACGGTGCCGTGCTGCGCCTTGAGAGCTTGAAAAGCCTCTTCCTTGGTCGGACTGTCCAACAGCATTAGATACTGTTCACTTGTCCCGACGTTAGGAATCGTAAGCTCTTCAGGTACATCGATAATGTGAGCACGGTTAGAACTGATAATCCACTGCAACAGGTCGTTGCCGTAGGGGTGGATAGCTTCGATCTGCTCTCGGAACTCTCTGCCGTCGGTCTTAGTGTAGGCCTCCCGTTCGATAGGGATGCTTTCCACCACAGCTTCCAACAGCTCAAAGTTTGGCTCGTCTGGGTTCAGGAACATCTCAGTGGGATCCTCCTTTGAAACCAGAGCCGGGAACGGCTTCAGAATCTTCTGTCGCCACCGCGTTGACTTCGCTGCAAACACCGTCATCATCGCCAGAAGGTGGGTTAGGTTAGCAGAACCGGTGATACCACCGGCCACACCGTCTCCCATCTTGAGCTGACTGAGCTGAAAGTGGCACAGCTGGTTGCCACAGACGAAAGGCTTCAGAAGCTGTAGGTCTTTTCCTTGCAGGAAGATGGGCGTTTCGTCACAGTGAACACAATACCGGCAGATAGTCGGTAGCCTGTATATCAGGTACTCGCGCATCAGGTTGAAAAGGTTTCCGTCTTTCCGGCTGTAGAACTCCAGACCCAGGTCTAAATCGGCCTTGTAAAGCCGATGCAGAAGAACTGCATCACAGGGGTCCTCGATGTAGGCCAGATAACCGGTAATCTCCTCTTCGTAACGGTCCATGTAGCGTTGATCCCACGGAATCTCTTTCCCAAGCACCCAAAGACACTCGAGAAAACGTTGGAGAATGCACTCAAGCTGATAGAGCTTTCCGTTCTCGTCAAACTGGAAGACCTCAACCTTAGGCAGACGCCATGATCCTCTGTAGTCACTTGTCTTCATGACCATCTTAACGGTGACAGGTGCACTAATCTCGATGCCCCACGCGGTACCCGTAATCTCGGTAATCACGTTAGAGACGTCGATATGTAGATAAACGCGTGACTCATCACCTAAAAGGCGATCTTTCCAACAGAACTGGCCGATATACTGCTCTAGGGCCTCGGTGAGAGGATCCGGACCAGGTTCTTCCAGATCGTCGCTATCCGTAGACAGAACCAGTTCATACTCCGAAGAATACGCACCAGCGTCAGACATCTTGGGTTGTACTGTCTATTACGTTATAATTAGCATTCGTCTTCATTTTTTCGAATGAAACTATGGACCAGTTCGTACACCGGGTACCATAATTCTTTGTCCTTAACTTTTTCCAGCACATATCCCATTGTTGTACTTTAGTTAACTTTATAATTAGGGAACTTTCAGTTCAATTTTCCCATTTGGACACAAGAACCAGGTCTATATCTGAGGTGTCTACAACTTGTCCGTATGTATTCTTCACCTTTACCGAGCTTTGACTCTCGTCAAATTCAGCGGCCAGCTCACGTGCCAGTTCAGCGTCCATATCCTCCTGAATCTCCAGGATGTTGTAGATCTTACTCTGACATGGGTCTAGGAGGCTAAATCGGTACTGACAGAGCTCACGCTCACAGACCCACTCGGCTCCTTCGAACTCCATATCATCACGAAAGAGAGACCTTCTACCGCAGTAAGAGCAGTGGTGGTCGGCTTTCGGGATGATGTACAGGAGGTAGTCGTGCAAGAGGTTAAAGATAGGATCCTCGTACAGTGAGTCAACGTAGAACTGGGCCATCTCCATATCCTCGTGAAAGAGGTAGTACAGAATTGCCTGTGTGTCCTCGTCCTTTGTCAAACAGTTGTAAAAGACCGCATCTTCAGCCTGCACCTGTACTGGCTCGTAAGGAACTTCATTTCGGAGCATCAAAACATAGTGTAGAAACTGCTGTAGCATAGTGGTAAGCCTGTTTTCTGTAGGTACATTCACAGTCGGTGGTTCGTACATATCGACCTCAACGACGTAGTTCATCTTCGGACTAATATCCAGGATCAGATGAATCCGAATAGTCCCGTCCTCCAACAACTCCTGGTCCCAAGCTAGCCCCACATAATCTTCCATCTCGGGAATCAGTGGAACCTGGGTACCTAAAAGGTCTGGTCCAGTACTGTAATTGGTGTAATTTAGACCGTAGGTTTCTCCGTTGGACCGGTATCTCCAGCTGTAATCGTCGTGTGACCAGGCACTTCCTGCACATCCACCGTAGGTGATTATTGCAGTCTCGATGTCTTCACTACTCTCAACGATATAGTAGCTTATCTCCGAGGAGGAGGAATCTGAATCTGAATCTCGTGCAATCTTCCACATTGGAAGGTAGATGTATGACTGTTATAATTAGGCTCAATCCCTTTCACTTTTGCCCGGAGATTTCGTACGCCTTCTTGAAGATCTTCATGCACTGGAGGAACTCGTTGGCACACCGGATCTTGCGGTTTAGACCTCCACCGATGTTGGCGCCTCCGTTCCAATAGTCACCCAGATACCTTCCGACACACTCCTTCTCAAGCTGTCGACACTCCTTCGTGCCAATATCCGAAGTAGATCCGTATACGGGTAGGGTATCCATAAGTTCCTCAGGGGAGGACATTTAAACGGTTGTTAAGTATCTATTATTATAATTAAGCTCAAATCTCGTCACTTTTAGACTAGCGTCTATAACTTATTCAGTTTTCTGAGCAAGAAGTATTCTGAGAGCGACGTGTTCACTGTTAGGAGGTAGCTCATGTTGAGGGTCGTCGTGGCGATCTCCACAGGCGACTACGTAGATAGCACCGGTCGGTTCGATAGAGATAATTGTGTTTTTTCGTTTCCATCGGAATGCGACCGGATAGTCGATACTGTCTTGGAAGAACAGCTTAGGTATCAGAACAGGGTCCAGGTATGCGTGTGGCAACAGTTTTGCCAGAAATTTACAGGCAACGCGCTGCACAATAGGATCAGCCGTTTCAAGCAGATCACGGTTGTGACTTTCCCAGGTGTTCTCCACCTCTACCATAGAGTACAGGTGGTGAATAAGTTTCCCAGGGTTGTAAAAGGTCTTGGTTTTCCCTCTCCCGATTTCCAGATCGATCGCCGGATCTCCGTAATCGCTCAGATAGAGCGAAACAGTCCAACTTGGCCAATGCAGTTCAAAGTGTCCGTCGATAGTGACTGAATCCGGAAGTCCCAGGCTTTTGAGGTGTGGATCCAACTCCTGTAGAAAGATCACAAAAGATTCCTTTAACTTAGATTCGCACGGAGTACCCATCGCCTCCACACACATAGTCTGATAACTGATACTGGTCATTTGAAGAGAACCTTTCGCTCTCTTTGGATCTTACCCGCCTTTAATTTCAGTTTTAAGAGACAATGGTTTGGAGAATGATGCTGGTGACGGTGTAGGGGTCTGCGTCAGAGGCCGGGCGACGATCCTCGAAGTAACCGTGTCCGTCGATATCAACCTGACGAGGGATACGCACGGAGGTGGTTCGGCTAGCGACACCGTAGCTAAAAACCTCTGGGCTGGAGGTTTCGTGGGTACCGGTCAGACGGTGCTCGTTAGTGCCGTACACAGCAAGATGCTCATGATGCCGGGCAGCCATCTTGGGCATAGCGTCGAGAATGGCTCTCAGGCCACTACGGTCTTCCTTCTTACGCATTGCAGCTGTGCTAAAGTTAGTGTGAAGACCACTACCGTTCCAATCTCCAAGCTCTGGCTTAGGGTTAAAGCTAACGATAACTCCGTGTTTTTCTGCAACACGATGTAGAAGGAATCGTGCCATCCAGAGCTGGTCAGCGGCAGAGATCCCTTCGCAGGGTCCGATTTGGAACTCCCACTGACCGGGAGCGACTTCACCGTTGATACCGCTAATCTGGATACCGGCGATCAAACAGGCACTGTAGTGATCCTCAGCAACCTGGCGACCGAAGGCGTTATCAACTCCAACACCACAGTAGTACTCTCCCTGTTCCTTATCTGGTTCTCCGTGAGCAAGAGCTGGCCATCCAAGAGGACGGGAAGTCTTTGGGTCAACCAGGAAATACTCCTGTTCAAGGCCGTACCATGGAACTTGATCGCGGTGCTGCTCGAAGATAGCGTCGGCAACAACACGAGAGTTGGTAGAATGAGGGGTTAGATCACCTTTATAACAGTCACAAAGTACGAGATAGTCAGCGGGTCCTTCCATCGGATGAGAGAAGACTGCCTGTGGACGCAGAATCACCTCAGAGTTGGTGCCTTCGGCCTGACCCGTACTTGAGCCGTCGAAGTTCCATTCCGGATAGAAGGAAAGTGGTGGAACCTCACAGCATTCCTCAGCGTAGAGCGTCCGCATCTTAGAGCGAAGCTGCTGTGCTGCATCAATCCAGACGTATTCTGCAACAACCGGTGTAGTCATTCTCTATTTATAATTTCAGTTGAGTATTGTTCTTCTAGATCAAAACGCACTGAATCTAAGAAGTATCTATTGTGGCACAAGGTGTATCGTGTATTGGCACTTACCGTTTTTACACTTATTCTTTTGACCTTCGCAGTCATCAGCTGTACAACCGGTAGACATGTTTTCACGACAAGAGCAATCCAGCAGATACAATAAGAACACGGCAAGGATCAACGCACACAAAGCGGTTTTCCACATTATAATTTAAACTTTTATTAAAAGTTTAATCAAGAGTCACGCATATGTGAGACAAAATGAGCGTAGTCTAGAGATGCCCTGACGTATTTAATGATCTGTTCACGTTCCTCTTCCGATTTAACGTTAGTAACATCCAAAAAACGCAGGTTGCGATCTACCATTCTGCTTTTAAGACCATGACAAGTTGGGCAGATGGCAAGAAGGTTGAGACTGTGGTTGGTGCCACCGAGGGCGACTGGTACTAAGTGGTCAACGTCAAAGTTTCCACCAAGGATGCGACTGTCACAGATACCGCACCTGTACTTTTGCTCTTTGATAATTTTGGACCGCTTTGGCTTCGGAATTGGAACCCGAATATGTTTAGTAGCTTCCTCCTCCTCAGGAACGCCAAAGCCGTAGTTCACCTCTTTAACGCTTGTATCGATAGTTTTAACGTCACTCATATAGCTCACTATATGAGCTTAATAAAAGTTTTACCAAAAAAGATGACGCATTAAAACTGAACTTACAAAAAAGTTTAGTTGGCTTAGAGTTTTACTCTTCTGTAGAGTATAATGGCTCGTGGTAAGTTTTGTAAATATTGTAAGAAGAGGACTCACGTCATTGACGACTGCCCCACTATTATTTGTAAGAACTGTGGAGAGCGTGGTCATCCGACCTGGCACTGTCCTACCCAGCAGTCTGGTTCTCATGTCCGAAAAACGATGTCTAAGCGTCAGCAACCAAGACCCAAGCCTGTGAAGGCAAAAACCCCTGAATGGCCTGTACCAATAGCTAAAGTATCAACAGATACTGGTAGGGCGCCCAAACCGAGTGCAATAGCCACGTCACCACCGCAGCATTGCTCCCTCTGGGAGCTAATCACACGTCGCACCGAGCTCTGGGCAGATTTATAAACGCTCAGCTAAAACGTACTACAACATTAAGGTTTTTTGGTCAAACTTTTTTCCAAAGCTCAAAATATATTGAGCTGTATGGCAATTCCAAGCTATCCGGAAGAGATGATGTTTGATCTGTTTGGCATTGACGCCCAACATAAAGGTGATGTCCCGTTGATTAGAATGACAACGGCACATTTTCGAAAGTGTAAGGATTACACAAGTCTTATTGCTCATGTTCTTAATATCGCCTCTATCGCAGTTATCCAGTCAAAGGGACAACATCATAGAGACACCAACCTGTTCGATCTTCAGGTTGAGATGATGGGCACCGAGTATAGCAACGTCGACATCGGCTTCTTCCGGAATCTGCTTAAGACTCTTGTCAAGATGTTCCCTAACATGCTAAGGCGCTGCGAAATCCACAACTCACCAGGCTTCTTCCCAGCGCTTTATAAACTACTTTCCCCTCTAATCCCTAAGGAAACACGACAGAAGATCCACATCATTCGCAAGAACACTTTGGCAGCCAGTGAACCTATCCTTCCTACGACTTCTGCTTCGCTGCTAACGTAGCTTAACTAAAGTTCCATACTTGGTTGTTATTGCTGGTACATTTACCGGCACCTAAGACAGGTGTATCTTTTGGCACGGCGTTGCCGGTACCTTTCTGTCCTTCGATAAGACCACCTCCACGTGTAGCGGTGGTGTCCATTCCAGTACTAACTTCAAGACAGGTGTTGTTATCAGCTCTGCTGCTAAGACGACCGTACTGGTCGAAAGTCCAGAGCTGATCGGAAGGGGGGTTATCGCTCTTGCACTGGCTAACAAATACTTGATCCGTAGCACTGTCACGCTTCAAGCATCCACCAAATTGATTGGCGATCTGACCGTCCGTTTGTAAAGTCCAGGTTTGTTGAGAACGATAGTTTGGTTTATTTAGAAATGCATTGACACCACTTCCATAATATCTGTCCAGACGTAGCGCAGGGTGCGCTAAGTTAAGAAGAGTTCCACGTGCCTGGTAAGCTCCACCGGGTGGTCCAGGTTCGCCCTGTGGGCCTTGTGGTCCGGGCTGCACTTGTGGAGCTGGTGCGATCTCCCCAAGCGCTTGTAGGTACTCCTTCTTATTATTAACGTCGTTAGATTTCTCTTCGAAACCTTCTCTTATTTGATAGTTATGAACGCAAGTCAGGAAGACTAGCACAGCAAGAAGTACAAGCAGTAGAATGAACCTACGCATTATACCTCTACGGCCGAAATAATTTTGTTTTCAAGAACATCCTGTCGATAGGCGATACTAGGGGTATCTAGATAAATCTCATCTTCATCGCTAATGGTATCCTTGATAATCTTCTGGTAAAACCCAAACGAATAGTCCATAGAATTTAGAGTCCATCGCTTATCAGACAGCTTATCCTCAGTCTTGTACTGAAGTTCGTCTATGCATATGAAAGGTGAATCGATACCAGTTGGCTTAAACCCACACTTACTGAACTGCTCTCGGAGCAAACTTGCCCATTCAAGGTACTTCATACTCTTGGGAACAGCAACTAGGTAGAATGTCAAGCTTTTTCCCCAGTGCTTCTTTGAAACTGACAGGCTGCAGTTTAGATCGCAGATATGTTGCATCTGAAGATACGGCTCATTTACACCGGTAAACATAGGCCGGCGGGAGGATACCCACTCACCAGTTTTCAGGTCTTGCCAAACGATAATAAACTTATATTCGTCAGACATCTTCTTTCTTGTTAGTACCTACTTCTAACAAGAAAGCCTTAAATCAAATCATTTTTGCGAGGTTATAAAGTTGAACTACTGGTTGCCGGCGACCTTCTTTTTGCGGCGCATATGGCGGATAATACCAGCGGTTGTGTAGATGAGGCCGTCAAGAAGCTCCTCTAGCGCCATCAGCTCCCAATCGTTGGAAGCAACACCGTACTGAGTCGGATCTTCGTCCACCCGCATCCCATGACCATACCTTTGACGTCCAAGAGCCAATCGCTCACTGAGAAGGCGCATGATCTCGTCGTTATCGTCTCCAACGTCAGTGACCTCAGTGGGCTTCTCCTCGATGTCCATCGGACCAATACCGAGACCCTCATTATCATTGTCGGTAGCTGCGGTTGTGGCTTCAGTGGCCGTAGAGGTATTCTTTGTAGGCTTCTCGACACTAGACATTATAGATATAGTACCCAATTATAAAAGTAGCTCTAAACCAATTCACATTTCTAAAGAGACACTGAAATAGTTAAAATAAGAGTTTAAGGTATAAAAGAGATGGACGACCTTAAGACGGGCGACGTTCTACTATTTGACTACGAAGGAAAAGGGTACTTCGGGTGGTGGAGTGCTGCAATTAGGTACTTTACAAAGAGCAATATTTCACATATTGCGATGGTCCTCAAAGACCCTACCTTCATCAACCCGACTCTAAAGGGTACCTATATCTGGGAATCGAGCTACGAGGGAAAGCCGGATCCTCAGGACGGTAAGGTGAAACTTGGGGTCCAGATTACCCCACTCGCTGAGGTACTCGACGGCTATCAGGGTCGCATCTACCTTCGTCGGGCACAATGTGTAGCAGATTCTTTCAATCCGACTAAGTTGGAAGAGTTGCACAAGGTTGTATACGATAAACCGTACGACCTAGTACCCACTGACTGGATCGAAGCTGCAGTTCAAGAGGATCCTGAGCCACAGAAGACAAGCCGATTCTGGTGTAGCGCCTTTGTTGGTTACCTCTACACCCAGTGTGGCCTCCTGGTACCCGAAACTGATTGGAGCATCCTGAGGCCAGCTGATTTTACCCAGTCAGCTCAACATCTGAGCTTCACTGAAGATTCCAACCTGGGTCCCATGGAGCACTTCTACTAAAAGTGAATTTAGAAGGGCATTCTTATAAGCTATATACACTAATGCATGCCAGTTTCTAAAAAGTTTGAAAAGAAACTTAAGAGATCTTTTAAACGTTTTAAAAAGAAGCGTGGTGTTGAAGCTTACAATCGTCTTTGTGATCTTTGTTTAAATATGGATCATGATCTTAATATCGTCACCGAGCCAACCACAACTGTTCAGATGGACATCGATAACGGTGACGAATGTCCGTATGACATTGATCGTCTCAACACAATTGTAGCGAACGTTCCATACAGTCTTGGACTAAAGGAGAAACCTATCGAAATGGAGATTGAAGAGGTTACAAAGAGATGTAAGCGTTTAACGATTAGTAAGAAGAAGATTAGAAAACGTAAGAGGATTTAATATAATGACGGATATAAGTTACCGCGATTTCTTTCTAGAGCAATTTAGTCTTCTTTTGGAAGAATTTCCTAAGGCACAGACGGATTACTTGAAGGCGCTTTATAAGAAAAACTTGTTAGATCTTCTAATGAATCAGTATGACTACATTAAAGCGTATTTTCCGGATCTTAAGGAAATTATAATTAAAACGATGGAAGAACCACAATTTTCAAAGGTATTGGATTGGAAGACAACCAGACTGCTTTATCAACTATATGCAGAGATGGAAGTTTCCGAATGTCAGATCTGCTTCCCACCTGGTAATCTTTGTCCATTTGATTACCAAGGCGAAGAAGACTGAGCTTTGCTTACTATGCGTCCTCATAACATTCAGTTTAATTAAGTGCATGTTATAGCAATGGCACAACACGAACTAGTTCTCAACGATCGCGAGCTCTGTGACCTTGAGCTTCTCCTTAATGGCGGTTTTGCTCCACTGACCGGATATCTCAAGCGAGCTGACTATGAGTCAGTTCTAAGCACTATGCGTCTCAGTACCGGCGAGCTCTGGTCTATGCCTATCACCCTATCAGTAGAGTCTGACTCCAAGATTCAGACTGGTGATAAGGTGACTCTTAAGGATCAGTGCAACAACCCCCTCGCTGTACTAAGCGTAGAAGACCGTTGGACTCCCGATCTTGAGGCTGAGTGTGTTGCAGTTTATGGCTGTGCTGACCGTAACCATGAGTACATTAACATCACCCTGAGTCAGGGCAGTGTTGACTACTTGGGAGGTCCTCTTGAACTTATTCAGCTCCCCCTCCACTACGATTTCAAGGAGCTTCGTCGTACACCCGAGCAGACCCGACAGCTCTTTCAGGAGAACGGATGGAAGCATGTTATCGGTTTCCAGACTCGTAACCCTATGCACCGTTCTCACATGGAACTTACGCTTAACTCGGTTAAGGAGGTTCGTGAGGAGTTGACAGCACAAGGTGTTGAGGGAGATGTTCATGTGATGATCCATCCAGTGGTTGGAGTGACTCAGAGTTGCGACGTTAACTACCACACACGTGTTCGCTGTTATAAGAAGCTTCTAGCTCATTACCCGGAAAATGTGGCGATGCTTTCGTTGCTTCCTCTGTCCATGCGCATGGCTGGACCCCGTGAGGCTCTTTGGCACGCTTTGATTCGTAAGAACTACGGTTGCACTCATTTTGTGGTGGGTCGTGATCATGCTGGTCCCTCTTTCCTGCGTGCTGACGGTGAAAAGTTCTTCGGCCCCTACGATGCGCATAACCTACTTGACAGTGTTGCTGACGAGATCGGCATTAAGATTATCAAGTCTGTATTTATTGTGTACGAGCCAACAACGGCTAAGTACTATCGTATCGACAGCCTTCCAGAAGGAACTGAGCCTCTAAACATCTCTGGAACCGAGCAGCGCCGCCGTTTGCGCACCGGTGAAGAGATTCCTGAGTGGTTCAGCTACCCCGACGTTGTTGCTGAGCTGCGAAAGCGCTACAAACCACTGCATAAGAAGGGGTTCTGTGTTTATTTCACTGGACTAAGTGGTGCAGGTAAGAGCACCGTTGCCCAGTACTTTGCTTCTCGTCTTCGTGAGATCGAGGCTGAGCGCCAGATTACTGTACTAGATGGAGATGTGGTGCGTCAGAACCTGAGCAAGGGTCTCGGTTTTAGTCGTGCTGACCGTTCCACCAACGTCCGCCGTATCGGCTACGTGGCCAGCGAGATCGTTAAGCACGGCGGTATCGTACTTTGTGCCAATATCGCACCCTACGCTGACGACCGCGAGCACAACCGTAACGTTATCTCCGCCCATGGCGGCTACTTTGAGGTTCATGTAGCAACCTCTCTGAACACCTGTGAGCAGCGTGACATTAAAGGGCTTTATGAGAAGGCGCGTGCCGGTATCATCAAGGAGTTTACCGGTATCTCTGATCCATATGAGGCCCCTGAGTCTCCCGAACTGAGTGTTACCTGTGATACCATGGAGTCTATCGACGAAACGCTCTACGCTCTGACCTCTATGCTTCGTGACGCCGGCTACCTAATTTGAAACCCGCTTCAAATCGGTAGTCTAAAAAATGACGCCAGAACACTTCCAAAACTAATTTAGAACACTTACCACCAACATGCAAAAGTTTTTGAGCAGTATGTTCATCTTCTTCCTCTGCACGACTATCCTTTTCGCCTTTATCTACTTCAACTGGCAGACCCAAGGTGTCACAGTCGAACGGAAAGTGTACCCGATGCAGAACACGACCCTCTACTAACTCCCCTGTAACGACGACGGAATGGCACTGACTTTGGACAGTACTGATCGTGTTCACATTCGCCTTGTTTACGGTGAAACTGTGTACATCGACCAAGCTGACACCAATTTGGTGCATATTCATGATAAGGTACCTACAGGGTCCATTTTGACCGTGTACAACCCGACTCAGACAGTCTCAACCGTTACACTGACCGGTTTCATTAACTGCAAAGAACTTCTATTTCTTATCGGTTTCATTGTGTCGGCTGTACTTACTCTTCTGCTATGTAAAATTCAAAGAAATCAAAGATTAGGTGCTCGGTCACACCACACTTTTTAACGATTCCTTCTCTACCGTTTTATCACAAAACGACGTGCTCTAAGCACTTTCACTAAAGGGTAATAGCGAACCCTATATGACGTAGCAGCACATTACGAGCGCCGTTAATGTCACGATCCATCATAAAACCACATTCTAAACAGTTATAAACCGTTTTAGAACCTAGTTTCTCATCGATCTTTCCACATCCTCCACAAGTTTTAGACGTATACGCCTCGTTGCACCGGAAAACGTTCCGGTTATAATGCTCACCCTTAGAGACCAGTTTACAATAGAATGTATAATGCTTTAGACCGATCATGGATCGAACCGTTTTGGCATTAATCTTCCTTGTACCTTTCTGACTCATCTTCTGGGTCTCAAACTTGGGTAGTAGGATGTTCTCAAAGTTATCGCAGAGAAACAGTGCGGTTTGATTATGGAGCTCGGAGACGATATTTTGTGCTTTGGATCTCAGTCTAAAACAGCGCTTCCTCATTCCGGTCTTTTTCCGTTCGTTTAACTCTTTTGACATCTGACTATTAATATTGTCGATCCGTTTACCTATCTTATTCAGTCGGGTTTGAAAACCATCACCTACCTTTCCGTTCACATCTTTAGATGCGTAGTAGGTCTGAAAGGTTCTAACACCTGGATCAAGAGCAACCACATTATGTGGAGCCTTCTTCTTAAAAGGTTTACGTTCAGAAGGTACACATAGGTAGTACCGGTCTGGGTATTCGAACTTAATGGTAAAATCTGATACTAACTGATCCCGATACGGTGCTGTCCTTTGTTTAGGCTCCTTCTTAAGTTTACCCTCCTCAAACTTCTTCATATTCTCCTCGTACTTGTTCTTTGACCTCTCCTTTTTAATCTGAATACTGATTTCAAACTGCTTTGCAAGCCATCTCTTATCCTTTTTACTTCTAATCTCTAAAACGGATGCGACTCCAAGTTTCTTTAAAAATTTTGGACTCAGTTTAGCACCAGGTTTTAAGCCTGTGGCAGGGAAGTACAGAATCTGTGTTAGATCCTTTCTTGTTCTAAAGCCCATCTTATAGTTTTCAATATTACCGTTACGTTTATTAGACTGAGCGGATTTAACAGAACCTATAGCGTTTCCGATAGTTCTATCCTTACAGTCGTAGGGGATGCGGTATTTCCATTCTGGTTCATCCTGTTTAATAAGAGCTTCTTTATAGGCTCCGTGACTCAGTGGCGTCCCACCTTTAATCTTATTAGTTTTATGTTTTTTACAGTACCATTTACCTTCGTGTAGTTCCTTTTTACACTGTTCTCCCTTTTTATTCTGGTAGATGCACCCCTCTCTAGCTAGAGCATTACCGATTCTAACATAACGCCTTCGATCTTTATTGTATAAAGCGATAGAATCGTTATAGTAAACTCTGGATATACCAAATGCCTGTTTAAAGAACCTTCTCTGTTTAGGGGTAGGGTAGAACCTAATCTTCCTGGCATATTTAGTACGTTTTTGGTTATGAGGTCTTGTAGAGAAGAGTATATCTTCTTGGACCTGATTGTTAAAGGTGTTTACACCATGTAGGTTAGAACGATCTACAGCTTTTTGTAGATCGTATGCTTTGAGTTGCATAAATAGAATTATAAAAGAAACTTCTAAGTCAAGAGTATTATTTTTTGATTTCTTTGAATTTTATCTAACTGTTCTTTAGAGCTACATTCATTTTATACTTATCTCTTTCTTGTACTTCATGTGGGGGCTTCCATTTTGCAATTTGACTAAAATGCTGTTCTCCATCCAATTCAATTATAACTTTTTTACTTAGTATTGCAAAATCAAATGGTAAAAATCTTTCAGTTTTTGGATTCTTACACCATTGCACTTTATATTGGGAAACCACATCTGAATAATACTTTTTAAGGAAATTAAATAATTTATCTTCAGTTTTATTCTTACAATATGGGCACCAATTTCGTAACTGTCCAGTAATATTATTTAAAGCAGAATTAAATTCATGTTTATTAGAACATGTGAACCAATATTTCTTATTACTATAAATACGAACTTCACGTGGTAACAGTTTATTCTTAGTACTCCAATATATTTTTAAGGGATGGCTAGCGAAACTATTATTATAACACATATTACATTCTTGATCAGCACATAGTTGTTGGTTACTACAGTAAGGACACCATGCTCCACTTCTAATATTATCAATAATACTATTGAATTCATGACCACATACACAATTAAAATTATATTTTTGTTTACTAAATTTATTTAAGTATATAGGGTTAATATTTTCTTTAAAAAGATATTTAGATTTATCTAAACTTGCAAAACTTCTATAAATATAATTTGTGATGATTGGATGCTATTAATATTATTTAATAATTTACTCTGCCAATTATTTTTGTCTAACCATACATCTATCTGAAGTATTCTAATGATAGAATAACTGTAAGGTTTTCTTTGAAACTTTTTTCCAAAAAAAGTTTATAGGGATGCATTCTGCTAATGTTGTACTTTTAGGTTCTAGCGGAACTGGTAAGTCCACTCTGGTCCATAGATATCTTGGTGGCGAATTCTCTAAACATCACGAACCCACTAAAGGGGCTAAAGCTTTCGTTGAGGCCACTGAAATCAGTGATAGCGACGGTAAGATTTATGATGTTCTTCTCACTCTACTGGATACACCGTGCGGAACGATGGTTGATGACGATTGGATCAACAACCACATAGAGACTGCTGATATAGTTGTGGCGGTTTACTCTATTCTTGATCCACATTCATTCGAAGTTGCCGTTAGAATGGTGGAGCTATCCAAAAAACTAATGATTCCAGTAATGTTAGTTGGTAACAAGCTGGATGTAAGCGGTGCTCGTCTTGTGAGAAAGGAGCAGGTTCTTGAACTGAAAGTTCCGTCGATCGAGATCACTGCCAAGCGTGATTCAGATATTACTCTACTGTTCGAAACTATCGGCAACGAGTTAATTGCGGCGCGATATGCGTCGCAGACCTGGTGGCAGTGGTGGAACGGGGGGAGCTGCATCAGTTGTAGATTCTGCAGACATTGTGGCACGTGCGATTGCTGTCCTTGGCGACTCAGTGCTTCTTAGTACCTCACGTAACATATTACGTACTCCACCTGGTGGTGGTGGTGTGGGTAGAAGGCTTCTAGAGCGCCCAGCGGACGAGCTAGGTCGTACAGGAGTAGCGATATAGGTACGTTCTGTAAGTCTTTCACGAGTGATTGCTGGCGGGGAACCAAGAAACTGATCGATGAATTCATCAACTGGTGAGAAGTAGATAGTAGCTTTGCAGATGGGACACTCGTTGTATCCTCTGCTACGTAGGTTATCTCGACACTGTTCACAAACGTTATGTACAACCTCTTCGCTCTGATGCAAATTAACAGCAGTACGATCAGGTCCGTACTGTTCAAGGCACACACAACAGCGATTATCGATCTCGGCATTGCGATGTTCCTGCTCTCTATTCTTTAACTTCTGCATAAAGGCCTCTTTGCCTTCAGTCAGAAACTCAAGCATCTCCATTCCCTTTTCCTTATAGACGGGAATCAGTACGTCTGCCCAGTTTGCGATAAGGGTGATAATGTTTTCAGCCATCATCGGTGCACAACAGAAGTTAGTTCGTGAGATGATGTAAGTTCGCAGGGGTGGTATGATCAGAGTAAGTTTATCAGAGTTATAAATCCTAACACCAAGACGATAACGATCACAAGATTGGATACAGTTGGTGCACTGTAGCCTCTGTATTTTAAACCTGGGAATGACAGGACCATTCTCACTAACTGTGTACCAGGCAGCAAGGTAGTAGGTCTCTAAGATCATCAGATACAGGGAGGCAAGCCGAGGAAGGCAACAAACAGGCTTGTCCTGAAAGGGCAAAAGTACAACCTGCTCAAGTATCGGATGGTTTCCTAAAGGGCTGTCCGTAACACAAGAGTTCTCTAGTCCGTGTTCCAACATTTTCTGCTCAAGAGCATGGAGTACACGCTGCAGAATATTGTACGTATCGTTACGCTTACCGTCGCCAGTACACTTGCATTTCATCTATATATCTACCCCACAATTTTCCCGTATTCGTCCATAT
>Ga0180437_10000679_pt1 | contig 62629 bp, 80 predicted proteins | sample SS_ome_4_FD_132410 | JGI IMG/M metagenome (GOLD analysis project Ga0180437, IMG submission 132410) | Hypersaline lake sediment archaeal communities from the Salton Sea, California, USA - SS_3_D_1 metaG | ecosystem: Environmental > Aquatic > Non-marine Saline and Alkaline > Hypersaline >...
CCGCGTCTTGTTATCTTCATGGTGTTACCTCAAAATTAACATTGTTAATCGCTTTTTAACATAGATACTCACTAGGGTTCCGCTATCACCTGACTGCTGATTTGATCAATGCCTTGATAAGGCTTTCCTTCACTCGGGCAACGTTCTCGCCCAAACGCTTAGCCATTTTATTGAGGTCCTGTTGCTGGATAAGAGGGACCTCAGAAGCGGTTGAAGCAACCTCAAACCTCTTCAACCATTCCTCGTTTAACTTCGCGGCATTATAGTAATGATCCCAAGGGACAAACTCTGCATAGGCCAATCGCTCACCACTCGGGATCATCCCCTCAGCTAAGGGCTCAGGCACCGTGGGAAGCTCCTCATATCGCCTGAAACTCACCGTCTTAGCCTTTGGAAGCTCAAGGTGTTTGAAATGCCCTATCGGCCTGTTTTGTCGATACATATCATCGACCACCGAGGCCTTCCCATGGACCCGAGGCCAATTAAAGGCCACTTCGCCACGAGCAAGCAACCTCCTTATGGCCTTGATCTGCTCGGACGTTACAAAGGCATTTTTGGGGATCTCCAAATCTCCAATTGGAGAACTCGCCGGAGAACTCACGGCTTTAGCCTTGGGGAGCAGAGAAAGAGCGGGTTTCACTATGGTAGAGGCTCCAACCGCTATGATTGCCTTAACAAATGATCGTCTGTTCATGTCTTTCCTCCGGTACTGTTTCGTAATCCTTCATCACCATACCGTGATCGGCTGAGCCCCTGAGATGAGCGGCAAAGAAGAACCGCCCCTTGATCTTACCGAATAGGCCCTTATCGGTATAGTCCTTGATGTGACCGCATACCGTATGAAGGGGAAGATCTCGATTGCCCCGTCCAATCGTCCCATCCTGCTTGATCTTGACTCCCGTGACCTTCAGGACGTGATATCTCAGAATGGGGAGCTTGTTTCTCTTGGCCCTCTTCTTCAATAGCTTCTTATCAGGATCAACGGGAATTGTCTTGACGTTTTTACAATTCAGGAAAGAAAACAGCATATCCATGGCCGTCATATGAACCGCCATATGCCTGATGGCCCCTGTTTGGCCGCGGTCTTTCTTATCATTCTTATCGGGGTTCCCGTACTGATCCCACTCCTCAGGGGTAAGAGATGAACTATAGCTGACAGATCTCTCTGACTCCCCTTTCTTGTCGAAATCCACATGAGCTATGATCGGAATGTAAGTCCAATCCCATCCATTATGGTTTTGATACGTGAACGGGGTGAAATCAAGTCGCCTATGGGGATGGCTATGATCGTTGAAGTGATGACACAATATCGCTTGCCTCTTGATCCCCGCACTCTTGGAGGTTTTCCAATCCACCCAAATCGAATTGTAAGGGGGGATGCAAACCACGTCATCAGTAAAGAGCGGCTCACCAAGGACTCTATGCTTGAAAATATCATAGAAATCACCGATGAATCCCATATGATACTTGACGGCCTTGCGAATAGCCTCCCGTAGAAATTTCAAGTCTCTCCGGTAGTTATCCGGCATTTGCCCCGGATGCACCGCTTGATTGTCGAGCCACTCCATAACCTGATGAGCGTACATTGATCACCTATGATTGCAAGGGTTTCAATTCGTAATGGCTAATCCGGCATGTGTACCCGATGGGGATGGGTAGCTTGCCAATGCTCCACCCGCTGAAGAAGCCCACCAATGCCGTTGATGTGCCTCTCACTACATCCCACCGACTTGCAAAGGTCCATATAGGCCCTGAGCACGTTCGGAAGGAGATGATCGGTCACGCGGAAGATCACCCACTCACTCTCCGGGACCTCTTCCCCGTTGTCCCGCTTGTAGACCTCCCCGGTATATTTCTCATCCATGGCAGGGGGGAAGATCCTGACCTCATGGCCCGCCATCTCACGGGTTAGCTGAACCATCTCTTCCATGAGGGATCTCATGCCCTCCATGTTCCTGAGAATTGCTTCATTAACGCTTGTAACAGGCATACGATAAGGGTCCTTAGCCATCCCGGCGTTATCTGGCATCTCGGGACGCTTTTCTTCTTTGGCCATCATATCGGGGTCTAGTTGATGCTTCATCTCTGTCCTCCTTGCTCAAAGGCGTAATATTGTTAGGGTTTCACGATCTCCATTAGACTCACTTGTTAGGATTGGGGTCCAAGATAACTATGGCTTCATACATGATGGTAGGGATTCATTGAGTCCAAACTTCATACCGTATTAATGGGCTTCATCAACTGTTGACTCGCAAGCCACTCAGGGTTTCAGGGTGTGCTAGGCTCACTTGAGCTTAATCGGGTTCCAAGGATCATCGATTCATCACGGGGGGATGGGGTCCACCTCCACCAAACTCCGCTGAAGGTCGTAGGGGTTCACGGTTTTTAGGCTCACAGTCGGTCATAAGGATTTCACAATTCTCTCGGCTCACAGGTATAATCAGGGTTTCATACGGCCACGGCTCACATGATTATTATGGGTTCCAACGCGACAAGGCTTCACACAGTCTTTAAGGGTTCCAGCAATATTCAGGCTCACGTGGGAATCAGCCGCATTCAACCTCGTTATCACATAGCCACTTCTCCGGCGGGTTGAGATATTTCGGCTCTTTCCCCTCGATGGTAGCTAAAGCACAAATCAAACCATTAGCCATGCCGTGCATGTACGGATCATAATTCCAATTTCCATCTGAACATTGTATTCTTACTTGCTCTTGCAATGCTCGCATTGACTTCCTCCTTTCACGATAGTTTGTAAGGGTTTCATACTCTTTGCGGTTCACTCTTCGTCGATGGGTTTCATGGGACCTTCAGGCTTTGACCGATATCGGGTTATCAGGATTAAGAGGCCAACAAAGGCAACAATCACCAAGAACGTCAGGAACCCCACCAATGAAGAGGCGATGGCTCCAATCGTATGTTGCCAAGCTAGATCCAACAACGTGCTCATATATACCGTCCTTCAAGCCAAGGTTTGAATCGTTCCATCGATGTCAGGCATCGGTCAGGTACGCTCCAACATGGAGGATCACCCCCTTTCCACCAAAAGTCATCACATCGGGCCTCATCACCCAAGATCCAACCCACCGCATGGTAGACCGGGAACTCACCCTTCATCTTGACGAACGGGACCTGTAAGGTATCGCTCTTGTAGATGAGGAGGTTCCCATTCCGTTTCCACGGGGTTCGGACCTCAATAGCCTCGGCAATATCACCATGGGTAATCATCGGCCCGCCGGGGGTCCAAGGCAAGCCAAGGACCTTTGACGCGGCATACTCACCCATCAACCCATTGATCGAATCGGCCCAAATGATCCGATTATCTCTCCGGGAATGACCACCGTGACTCTTCTTTCGTTTGTAGTGGAATTTTCGGACGATACGACAAGCGGCGAGAGATCCAATCATGTACCCTTCATCAAGGGTCAATTCGGTGCTCCATTGAGCTTCCTCCATTGCGAGGTCCCTCCATTTAAGGGATTAGTAAGGGGACGGGGGATACCATGGGAAAGGACACTTGAGGGGGAACCCTATGAAACCCGGTCAGGTGAAAAAACCACGATTACTCCCCCGTCCTAGTCTCTCATATCCTCTCATCTGCTATCATCTGAAGTCAACGAATTTTTAGTTGTGGATATTACTTCGGATTTCTGGCAATAGCGGCGTTTGCCCACATAACCGCCTCTTCAAGCTTGGTGATCGCAAGACTCTTTTCCCGGCTGTCCGGGCAAGCAAGGTTTAGGTTATCAGAGAAATTACGGGCTATCGTCCTGATCTGCTCATACTTCTCAGGCTGATTCCCGGTCGGTGGATGATACGTGAAACGATGATGAAGGTCTTTTTGATCCATGATGCTCCTCCTCTAAAGGTTAATTTGACTCAATCGGTCGATATTAGTTCCAATTAGCAGGGACGCGAGTATCACCTATGAAAGGCTCGGGAAAGAGCCCTGAACAATCTGATCTGCTTCTTTACCACGTCATCAGGTCCATAGAACGAACGCTCACACTCCCAACAGCTCACAACGAAGAGCTTCCCCTTGTATTCTTGAATGAATGGCCGATGGAGAGCAAACAGGCAATGCGAGTAACACCGAATGACCGCCCATATCGTCTTGATCATGTCGCTACCCCAACCCACTTGGATTTGAATACCTCATCAATCGCTTGCCCCATCCATGCTAAGGCATCAACAAAGTCCTTATTTTTCCCGTAGGGAAAACGCCTCAACTGCATTCGGACATCAGATAACCATGCTGGCTGATCGGGACCTCTCTTCGGCAAACTGACCATCCCTTGCTTGCTCAGGCCTTGGACCGTGCGGGCTCGGGACACCTTATCGGTCACGGGGACTCGGGGATCAAGGTTGATCGTAATGCCCCTTTGCTTCATCATGAGCTTCAGGAAAGGTCCCAAGGTCTTGTTGATATGGCCCTGTTCAGCCGTGAAAAGAATGGGGTTCCACTCTAACTGAACGTCAAGCATCTCATCTGCAATCCTATCCGATGCCCACTTGCCCTTTCTCACGTCCAAGATCGAGATATGCTTCTCCGCAAGGTTGACCCCACCCACAACGATACACGTTTCATTAGCTTGCTGAACGTCCTCTTCGGAGATGGCAAAATCAATGGCCGCATAGGTCGAGAAGAACGATGGCCAACCCTCATACTCGGGGAAATTGACCAGATTGAAGAAAGCATCCTCCTCACTCGGGACGGGATCAAGGAGATATTGGCATGAGAAGATGTATTCACCCACCGAAGGATCACGTCTGATCGCCTCAAGGACCTCATGACTAAACTGTTCCGGCCAAAGGCAATCACCTGACTCGGGATCAATCGCGGGACGCTTATAAATTCGATATTGCCCGGATCTCTCCATATCCCGGTGAAGATCGGCATCATTATAAATTGTCCCACATATCTGAAGGTTGGCTCCTTCTTGCTGAAGGATGGAGGATCTCACCATACCGTAATCATCGCGGGTTTGACGAATCAGGTCCTCGGTATTGGTGTTTTCAGGCGTAACCAAGTCATCGAACTTGATAATGGGGAAATGGCTTCCGGTCGGCATCGAGTTGACACCGAACGCCGTGATCGTAGCTTCCTGACGGCCATCATGGCCGGGGAAGATCAATTCCTCTGAAGTCCATTTAGGGGACTGAGCTTCCGGGTTTTCCCAAACCTTGTCATTGAATAGAAGCCGAAGATGCTTGTTGGAGGTACAATGGAAACGGATAACCCTGATCCGCTTTCTAGCCCGCTTACTGGAATCAGAACCAATCCCAATGACGGGGACGGGATCAATAAAAACTTGCCGGATAGAATCGGCAATGCTGAACAAGATTGTCTTACAATGCCCTCTAGGGAGAAGGTAAAGAGAAAGGTGCTCATTCTTTTGGATCTCATCACAGAATTCCTTGTGAGGCTTCCACTCTAACCACCAGAAATTAAGAAGGAACTTGCTCAGGAAGTAAAGGTCGTTCAGACACAACCACCTTAGGGCTTCCTTGACTGCTTCCCGGCTGAGATTCCCCTCCACCTCTAATTGCCTTAGTAAACTCTTGAAGGGCTTCCCATAATTCTGATCCCGGAGCAACCTCAATAGGGATTGCACCCCCATCAGGTCCACCAACCCCGAGTTGTTTAACATCTGCAAATCGTCGCTTATCCCTGTTCCTGAGCCAGAACTCTGCAAGTCGTCCATTTGGCCTAGCCCTCTTCCTCACTACCTTAGTGGCAATCATCCCATCACGGGCCGGGATCTTATACTTCCCAAAGAACTGAGGCTTAGCCTCAAACAGAGGCTTGCCATCATCCCCAACGGGTATCCTTTCCCAAGTGATTTCGTTGTAATCGTACCCCTCAGCTTCCTTGAGAACTGACCGCACTATCCTCGGATTAGCATTGTCATCAATGCCCTGCCAATACATTGTAAAGAAAGTCTCATGCTCCCTTAACCAAGTGTAAAACGTGGGACGTGAGATACCTATCTGTTTTTGTACGTGTTTTGGGGCATTTAGCCCATAGTTGACAGCACAATTGTAAGCAACCCAATCATGAAGCTCGGGATTATACTTTGTTGGCCTTCCCCCCTCTCCCGGATCAGGCCCATCTCTACCGCTTTTCTTGCCCATCACAACCTCTCCCAAACCCCATGATCATCCCTCATGGCCCCGCAATTGTTACATCGCAGGAGGAAATTCCTCTTGCCCAACCACTTATTGATTGAGATGGTGTCCCTATGGTTGCAGGACTCGGGTGATTTCATGGCCGCTTCAAACCTCATCAACCAATCATCAAGGAATATCCTCTGACGATGGAAGGTATCTTCAAGCTGAGAAGCCGCCCTTTGCATAGCATCAGCCGCTTGTGCTATCCGATGACCAGCACATTGAACGTCCTCAGCCCCCAATAACGTCACGTATTTGTCGCTCATTCCGCACCCCCAAGGTCGATAATGAATCTCAACCCCATTGCCGCGACTTGAATAGCTTCCTTCCTCATCTTAGTTCGCCGCTCATCCTCGGTGTTTACAATGCTGATCTTCTTCTTGATCTCATCCCAAAGCTCATCAAGCTCTTCCTTGATGACAGCATATCCCTCATGAGGAGAGGCCATAGGCCCGAACTTCTTTGTTGCCCGCCCAAGCTCCATCAAAACCTCATCGAATGCCTTGCTGATTATCTCTCTTCGTTCTTGCTCTTCCATAGCTCGGTGATATTCCTCCATTTCATTGGATTGAATCAACGCGGCCATCTGCTCATTCTCATCGGTCCCGAATGGGTATCCCGCGTCATTTGCCATATCATTGTAAACGCTCACTTATACTTCCTCACAGCAACAAGCTCATCCTCATATTTGAGCGTTTGTAGTTCCGAACTCCTCCACTTCCATATTGGGAAAAGGCTATGATGACGACACCAATAATACCCCGAGACTCTCCGGCCCGATCTCTTATAGTGGCAATCACCGTGCGGAGCATTATGGTGACTTGCTCCCGGCTCATAGAATATACAGCCCTTCATGCAAGCCAACCGTTCCCAATCCCGGTCATCATTGTCATATGGCTCAAGTTTCTTTTCTTTATTTGGCATCATTGCACTCCATTCAAGGTATTGACCAAGAATATCACGAAGTTATCATACATCTCTTCTGGAATATCTTCATCCCTAAGCAGGAGAAGAAAACGCTTGCCGTGATAATAGATCTCCCATGCGTTCCCGTTTGCTTTCATCCTCCAATGGTCCACGGGCTCTTTCTCTACCTTGAACCTCCCGCCGCCCTTGACTCCCTTCAAAGCCGTGTACTCGACCAAGTAGACCCGAACGCAAGTCCCAAGGCCGGGGTGCTCAAAGATATCGAGAATGCGATAGTCCTCCAAGGCATTCAACCACCCAACGAATGGGGTAAGGCCTATGAGGCTTTCATATTCTGAGGCCGTATAGATCTCCTTAGCCTCTTTCCAATTGCAGAGAAACACGTTGAACCGCTGAACTTTGGGGTTATCGCTACATTCTCCCGATATCGGTCCCCATATCGCAACGAGGATCAACGCAATGATTGCAATGCATAGTTTACCCTTCATCTTTTTGGCCTCTGAATGGCGGCATCCGTTTCCTTGATATCCTCCATGGGTATAACCGACCCTTCCGGGAACGGCATAACCTTATATTTCCATGTTGGAGCCCCCTTAAACGTGTCATCAATGATGAATTCGATCTCAACCCCTTGGCCGGGGCTTATCTCCTTCCACTCCTTCTCAAGTACATGGGTCAAGGTTTCCCATTGGTATTCATTGTGAAGCTCAGCTTTTTTGAGCCTGTCCTCAAGGGCTTCTATCGCTTTCATGTTCTCAACGTCTTGCCAAACGAGCATAGCAATAGATCCAAAGAGTATCCCAATTGCTACTGTCAAGGTTCTCTTCATTCGATTTCGTATCCTCTGTCCTTTAGGGTTTTTAGTATCATGTCGGACGTGACCTCAAATGCCCACCGTGCAAGATTGCCGCTGATCGCAGATCTGAGGTGGGGGTCCGGTATGGCTTCAACATACTCCTCCAACGTCATCGGAAAGATATCATCAGGCCACGGGTTTTCAGGCCACCAATCCGGTCTTTCAGCTTTCAATTTCTGACTCATGAGAGAACTCACCTTCCTCATCTACAAACCCGCAATTCTCACATTGGTTGCTTCCAACCGATATCGGGTTTTCACAACGCGGGCATTCCCAAAATCTCTCTTTGTCGTTCGATGTGTCCATCAAGGACCTCCCGCCTAAAGACCATGGTTTTCATGGTCAAGGGGTCATCCTCCTCACCCATCCTCAATAATGCAACCTCATCCCACGTTACCCCTAGGTCGGCTAATGTTTCAATGATTACAGGGTCATCAGGACCCTCTATCCAATCAGTAATGATCGCTAAGTAATTGCTGAACATATATGTCATGTTATCCTCGGCATATTAGGGTCAATTTGGCTTTCAAACTCTTTCCTTTTCTTCTTCACTTGAGGCGGTTCAGATATCCTTTTCATCCTGACCGTCCGACCATGCTTCCTGACATCTGTGACTTGATACCATTGCCCTTCAATCATGACTTGCATACCCGGAAAACATCCGGTCACTTTACCTTCCATCTGACCTCCTCGTATCATTTCAAAGGGTTTCACATCCTCGGGACTAAGAATTGGCTATGAAATCATCCTTAAACTCCCTCAGGAACTCCAACGCCGCCCATCCCGGTTGATACCCAATCTCTCGGGTTTCGGGGTTGACTCTGCAATATTTCTCGATTGTCATTCGATGAGCTTGTCGGTAGTGGCCGGGGAGGGTATTCATGCAAAAGGCCTGAAGGACAATCCAAAGCCTTCGATAATCATACGCGGGTGATCTCTTGGATAACTCCGATATCGGGTATCCTTCCAGTATCACCACGGCAAGGTTCCTATGGAACTCATCTATTGTCATGGGGTTAGACGAAAAAAGCCCCGTGAGGAGAGGTGGAATCTCCCCGCCGGGGCCTATGATAAACGGAGTATTGATGTTTGACATGACGTGTACCTCTAAGGGCAAAAGGTCTAGGCATAATCTTCGCTCACACGCTGATGAGCATATTGCGGTTCAGGAATGTTAAGCCTCTTACGAACGAAGTCCTTGACGGGGTACTTCTCCATGAGCTTGCCATTCCTCCAAACCTTTGCCCGGACCCTCGTTTTGACTACTCTGATCGTCTTGTCTTGAATCTGCCTAACACGTTCTCGGGTCAAATGGAAAACCTTCCCGATCTCCTCTAAGGTGTGAGGCTCATCTATCCAATCAAGATAGCAATGAACGTCCAAGCTATTGAGGTGATGGAAGATTATCCGCTCAGGTAGGGAAATCAAATCTCCCGGTTTCCATCTACACCAAATTATATGTTGTGAGCATCTGATTTTAGGGCATTGTTTCCACCTATAAGGACAATCCGACGCAACTCTAATGATTTTCCCGTTCTTCTGATAGTGAAACTTCCTCAATTGTCCTGACCTCCATATCAGATTTCAACCCCTTTGTCAATACGGTTTAATATGTTATATAAGCATATCAGGGTGTTACCACCTCCCCACTTTTACCAATGTCAAAAGGCTCCCAATGCGGCGGCTGAGTGAAATGAATATGCCCACCATGCTCGATAATCCATGGCCCGCTGATCGGTAAACCCTCGATACTCCTCCAAATAAGCCAAAGGTGGAGCATAAAGACCTTCCCCATGTACCGCTTAGCCATCCGATGGATGTGGCCCTTGCTGTAACGGTAAAGGGGATCTCCGGCTTTCGTTTTCCTGAAGGGATGGGTTGAGCCCCCATGATTGCCCTTGCAACCCTTGGTTGGGCATTCATCTTGCTTTTTGTACCATTCCTCAGTCTCTTTCCCGGTTTTCTTGTTGACCTTCTTGACTCTCACTCTCTCATGCTCAACCAATGGAGCCCCGCATTTATAGCAGATTCGGCACTCAGGGTGCTCCTCTTGGTGTCTTGCCTTCCTCTCTTCGTAAAGCTTGCGATAGAAGTTCTTCTCGGGAGCCCTGACGGCCCTGACGATGCTTTCTGTTATCTTATAGACCGTTGACCTCAGAAAGGGGCTCCAATGGATCTTCTGACCTGACATTCGGCGGGGAGCCTCACCAATGAATTCCCCCTTCCGACACATGGGGCAAACGTCCCCGGTCGTAACCTTGAGATCGGGAGGGGCGGGCATATGGCAAGTATCACACCAATGGATGACATCGAGCCCACAATATTTCCAAAGACTCGATGCCTTCTCAAACCGCGATATATCGCCTATCCCGGCAATGAGGGAGCCGCTTAAGGCGGTTGACACACCGTAAACATTCACAAGCCATCTGTTATAGATCGGAACGTCCTTGAGGAGGACCCTCACCTCCCCGTTGACGTGCTTTTCCATGCCCGAAGCCATATCGCTTAGCCACATATGCAGGGCCTTAGCCTTGACTTCGGTCATCCTCTTATCTCTGACAAAGGCCTGAATCCTAAGATCGGCGGCAATCCTTGCCTTTTGGATTGCGTACATGACCTCGGTTTTCAGTTTGGTTTCTAATGTAATAGCGGCAATCTCTTCTTCGCTCAAAGGCTCTTTCCGCTTAGGCATTATTCTCCCTCTATTTTCTTTGGGTCAAAGACCAAATGACAGCCGGGGCATTCAACCGTTTTGGCTTTGGGGATCTTCCCAAGCCGCCTATTCTTTTCATCCCTCAACTGAGTGACGTTCCACCCATTGTCATCGGCCAAGTTCAATAGTTCCTGCCTCATCTCGATATTCTTAATTGGAGCCACTTCTTGGTGATGGCTGAAGCTAAGGGTATGAATTCTTTGAGGTGGTTTGAATTTCCCGGCTACATGCTTACGGGTGGTCGCCTTCCTTGCAAGCTTCGGCCCCACCAATTGAGAAGCTTCCTCACCAAAATAATCATCGATGGCATTTAAGAGGTCCCCATGATGCCAAGCAAGGTTTTCCTCCTCAAAATCAATGAAGGTCATCACATCCTTGGCTTCATCAAACGTGGGTTTCCTCTTAAAGCTGAGGTATCCCTCACCGTAATCAACTAGGTCTGGTTTCATCGTCATCGTCCTTCCATTCGGGCCTGAGTTCCTTTCCTACTTTCCTCATCTCTTTCAGACCCTTGCCGAGATCCTTCCCGATTTGCGGAATCCTTTTGGCCCCAAAAAGGATTATCACGATAATCAGGATGATCGATAACTCAGGGACTCCTATTCCGAACATTATTTTAACCTCCCTTCTTCTTTGAGTTTTATTAGAAATAAAGTCAGGTTTGCAACGATTGATAGATTAAATGCGGCCCTATTAACTTCGTCAAGGCCGTGATCCTCTATAAATCGATGACACCCATAACAGAGAGGAACGCAAAAGCTATCAGGTGGTTTCGTCCCCCATCCCTGATTATTCTCACTATGATGGTGAGCTTGATTCGGCGGGAGATTGTTGCAAATAACGCAACGCCTATGCTGAATGAATTCCCTGTATTCTTCCGATCTCAAAGTGAGTGAATTACCGTCCATGTTCCACCCTTCCATTGAATCATTTTCCAAATAAAGAAAGGAAAACGCTCAGAAGCCGCTTTGAACTTAACAAGGGCATCTTCCCTTATATGCCCGCCCTTAATCTCATGTATCTCAATAGAGTTCCTATAAACGATAAGGAAATCAGGGGTATAGTAACAGGCCTTTCCTAGCCTGAACTTAATCTCCTCAAATCTCCACTTTGAAATAAGACCAGAATGGATATCAGGCATGATGATATGTTGCAGATATCGTGCCTCAGTCTTATTCATTTTCGGTTCTTTGTGTCGAGGTTGGGTTTTCACGGTTAGCTCACAGAGAGGCGGCGGGGTTCTCCTCTTCATGATATTGTCATACTCTTCTTCACTTAGTCTGACCATGGATCTCCCCTAACCGCAATCAATACCACCACCACTCCAACCACTCCCCACCAAAACCAAGGATTGCGTAGGTACTCAAAAATTGTCGTAAGATCGATCTCTGATAGCAAGTTGATCCTCTATGGCTTCAATCAAATCTGGATGAGGTTCCCCGTTCTCTTCTTCCCACTCAAGCAAGCTTTCAAGGTTCTTTCTTGGAACGTTAGAGATATCCTCCCCGGCGTAATCCCTCACCCAATGCGGCATAGTGTACTCGATCATGGATCACCTCAACTCTAGGGCTTCATTATCTATTTGGCTTTTCTAGGATTATGGTCCTTCATGTACTCCATAAGGAACTGATCAACCTCAAGGGTGATTGCATGGATAGCTGAGTTCACATGAACTCCCTGCTCTTTAACCCTCTCCTCAGCGGTCCATATGATCGTATCAGCTAGGTCCTTAATCACGTCTAAACCTCCTTTCCCATCCTATCCGCTTGAAGGTCTTGCAGTCCTTGCATTTCGGGTCCCTCTCCTTCCAATGCCAAACGCAAACCTCCCAATCAACATAGACGATCTCATCCGGGTAATATCCAAGGCATATCTGAGAGAGATGCTTTCCCCTCTTTGGGGGATCTCCGATCAAGTCAGGATCATCGTCAGACCAAGGCCTGAATTCAACCTCATCTTCATGATTTCCTAGGGGTAAAAGCTCATCCATTTTTTTCCACCGTGGTTGGAATTCTGGAACTTAATTCCCTTTATAGGGACGATTGGAAATTTGCAAACCCTTTACTGGTAAGGCTTTCAGAGTTTCCAAGGGGGGGTATTGGAAATTTACGTTGGAAATTCTAAAAACATAACTTAACATACTGATATCCTTACCGATACAATTTCCAAGGGGGGGCTATTGTTCCAATGGAATTTCCAATGGAATCATTTATGGAAATCACCAACCGTAAGCCCTCGTTTCCCCTTCTTTGAGATCATATTATCTTCCAAAGCCTTATTGATATAATTGTAGGCACTCGACTTCTGAGCCCCTGTTTCTTCTATGATCTTATCGATGAGAGGGCCTCTGGATGAAACCTCCCCACCAAGCTGTTCAAGCATCTCTCGGACCTTATCAGGCGGGCATGTGCTTTCCTCGGATATCATCTTATGAGTAAGATAGTCCCCGTCCCGCTCCATTAAGATAGGAGTGGTCCATTTATAAAGCGGGCCTTCCCTCATCTTTTGAACCCGGATCTCAAACCAAGGACGATGCTCTTTATTCGGTCGGTGAGCAAAGGTGAAGATCGTAGTCCCCCAATCGATGATAGATGAGGCCCCCCGAATTCGATGCTTTGAATTTTTCCCTGTTTCCTCCCCATCAGACGGTTTGCCGAAGTGATGGATCAAGACAGAGGTAACACCTACTTTCGCATTGATATCACTCAAGAAATCTAAAACCGACCTCATTTGCACGTTATCGTTTTCCTTGGATGAATGCATGTTGGTGAGGCAATCATAGAAAATAACCTCAGCTTCAGACTCCTTGACTAATTCCAAAAGCTTTTCTTGCCCACCCTTCTGACTGATATTCGGCCTGACCTTCCTATCCATGAATTTGATTTGACCGTTTGGGATATCGTTGATTCCAAGACCCTCAATCATTCTCCGAGCCCGCTTGACCTCGTTAAACTCAGAATTCTCCCATTGGAAGATTGCGACTTTGCGGGGCTTTGCGGTTTTGAAGTTCAGGTAATCCCAACCAACGGCTAAGTGGATTGATAGCTCAAGACGAACCAAGGACTTCCCTACCCCTCCCTCTCCGGCTATCAAGAGGTTTTCACCGAACGGGAGAATGCCATCCTGAAGAACCGGGATATGGTTCTCAGTCTGGATCATTATGTATTCATTGAAGTCTAGGAAATTAGATGGGGGCCTCCATGGGACTGATGACTTTGCAAGGTTTATGAGCCATTCCTTTGCCTTGCTGTCCCCATTATCAAGTATAAAGTCTGATACATCACCCGATTTGCCAATCCCCGGAAGATTGATAATCGACACATGAGAGGCGATCCCATAAAGCATTTCGGCCAATTGCTCAGCGTGTTTGAATCCGGCCTCATCGTTGTCCGGGATGATATAAACCTTTTTCCCGGCCAAATGATCAAGGATGCCGAATTTCTCTTGCTGGCTTGGAATCTTGCCCGCCCCGCCGGGGTTGCATGTCGCGGGGAGCCCCACCCTCCATAATTCGTTGACATCTTTTTCACCTTCAACGAAGAAGATGCCCTTTTTTGAACCGATATCGGGCAAGCGATAGGGAATCAGCGTGACCCCCTTCATATCCTTGACCCAAGACCCTTCTTTCTTCCCCGGCCTACGTTGAAAGAACCCCTTTGGATCTGTCCTGCAAACCTGATACTTTAATTCGCCCCGCTCATCGACGTAATCATATTCATCGGTCACAGTTGCATTGCGGTTAGTTTTGTTCTTTGGTTTTGCATGTTTTGATTGACTGTTCTTAATTTTCTCAGGATGACCCGCCGCCTCAGCCGCCTCAGGAAAGCTCATATTGTCTAGGTCCCTCAGTAATTGGATATCGTCCCCCTCCCATTTGCATTGACGACACCAAGCCCGATTCTCATCAGTAAAGATGCAGAATCGATCAGTCCCGCCGCAAAAAGGGCATGGAGATGACCACTCCTTTGCGGTCTTTTTCTTGGGGGCATAGCCCCTACTTTGCAGTTCCGGGAGAATCATTCTCAGACGTATCGAGCCATGACTTCACGAATTCTGCGAATGGTTGAAAGCCTGATATCCCTAGTCGGGTCATTTAACATTTTGTAGATGGTTGGAAAGCTCATCGGTGGTTTGCATTGCTTAGCAAGCCAATAAGGCTTTTTCTTTCTTCGTCTAAGGAAGTCATTCACCTCCCTTGCAAACTCACGATTACTGAATCCGGCGGGAACGTTTGACATCTCTTTACCCCTTCCTCAAAAAAATTGCAAAGATTGCAAAAAAACTCTTTTGTACTCTTGACAATGTTCCGATGATACTGTATAGTTGAAAAGCCTTCAAAGGCAGGTTCGATTGTGGGTAACATGATAGTCTTGGTTTTTCGTTTTGTCAAACATTTTTTAGTTATCGAAAATACTAAAGAAAGGAGGTGAGCACATGGTAGGAACCCAATTTGATTGGTCCAAGAGAGTCGTGAGCTTAGAGAATCTTCGGCAAATGTGCAAGGAACTCAGCGGCCATTGCCATCGGTTCAGCGTCACAAAGATGACCTCAACTAATCGGGTGTATGTAAGTTATTCAAATCCTGATGAATACGGCAACGAAGATCCCATCATAGCCGCTTTCCCGTGGTATCCAAACGATTTCGATGACAAAAATCCTGCGGTTGTATTGGATATGATCGGCATTGTCAATGATCCTTCCGGGTATGGTTATCAGGCCTTTGACGCCTTGATCGATGGTCCTAAGCTTTGGAGAGATCTTGATGGTGGATGGTATGAGCACAAAGAATAGTTTCAAGGGATGGGTTTGGGCTGAAAGGCGATGGCTCCCGTTCGTCAATGTGGAGCACAATAGCGAGGGGAGCCTTGCCTTTACCTTTGGGGTAAAAAACCCGAAGATCATGGTCTTGCCTGAATCCACCAAAATCAAGTGGAGAACAGCCGATAAGCCCATGCGTTAGGGCCTAACCCTCCCCCGCAACCGGGAGCAAGCCCGGACAGAGGTGCGGCTTTCAAAGCGTTACCGATGGGGATGGAAAAGAAATCTGTGAGGTCGCGTCTTGAGGGGTCGGCAATCTTAAAAAGGAGATGGTAATGAGGCAAAATGAAGTTGTCTTAACATTGGAAGAAATCAGAACCCTCTATGAAAAACATATTGGAGCATTCCCGGCCAACCTCTCATATGCTCAGGGGCTCTCGGCCCTCGTTAGGAAATTTGGTGGGCCTCGGGTCATGGAAATGGCTACCGAGATCAATCCGATCAAAGGGGAAATGGTTGTCATGGTGTCGAAGATCATCAAGGGCAAAGACACCGAAGATTACAGAAAAAACAAAACCAATGCCTTAGAAATGCTCAAAGTCTCCGGGTGGGAGCTTGGTAGCATTGAAAGTGAGGAAATCATCTAATGGCAGTGATGAGAAAATTCAAATTGACCGTGGAGTTCTATCTTCCAACCGACCGATCAGCCCAATGGGTTTTTGATCAGTTGAATGATTATGGTTCCGATAGTGAAATTGAGAATGCAATTCAGGGCTCATTTGATGAAGCCATTGAGGTTGATGGTGGAATTCTGGTTGAGGAGGTCCCGGCATGATCCCATATATCATTTTCTTTGCAGGGGCCGCTTGTTTAGTGGTCGGATGCTTTCTAATCATGATTGATGCAATCAAAAGGATGAGGTGAAATTATGAGATTGACTTACAAGAGCGGGGTCTTTGTCGCTGAAGCTTCTTACGAAGAGAGGCACATTTGCAAAGCGGCGGGCCTTTGGTGGAATAATCCAATCAGCAAAAAGTGGTCAACTCGGGACCCTGAAAAAGCTGCAAAACTCATTCAATACGCCGACGAAACGGCCAAGCCGCACCTTGAGGATGCCGCCCGCAAACGGGAAAAGGCCCTTGAGGAAAGCCGAGCATTGGACGCTGATATCAACGTCCCGGCCCCCGAGGGTGAGGATTACCTCCCTTTTCAGCGTGGGGGAATTTCTTTCCTAAAGAACCACGTCAATTCTTTGGTTGGTGATGAAATGGGCCTTGGCAAAACGATTCAAGCCCTTGGGCTCATTAACATGAACCGATCAATCCAAACCGTTCTAGTTGTTTGCCCCGCAAGCCTCAAAATGAATTGGGCAAGGGAGGCCCGCAAGTGGTTGGTTCGTCCCGCTAATATCTTTATCATCAATTCAGATAAGAAGAAATGGAGAGAGGACCGATATCGGGATGATAACCCCGAGGTCATGGTTCAGATCATCAACTATGACATCCTCAAGAAATATGAGGCTCATATCAAGTCCTTCGTTTGGGATCTGCTCATCGTGGACGAATGCCATTACCTCAAAAACTCCAAGGCTCAGCGTACCCGCCACGTCTTTGGATACAAGGGCAAGAAGTACGCTCAGCAAGGGCCAATCAAGGCGGTTAGGAAGGTCTTCATGACCGGAACGCCGATAGTCAATAGGCCAATCGAGTTGTGGAACATTGCCCGGAATCTCGCCCCGGATACATTCCGATCATGGAAGTATTACACTCAGCGATATTGTGATGCCCATCATGACGGGTGGGGGTGGAACGTCAAGGGGGCCTCTAATCTTGAGGAATTGCATGAGAAATTGAGATCAACTATCATGATTCGCCGCCTCAAGAAAGAGGTCCTCACCGAACTCCCGCCAAAGTTCAGGCAGATCATAGAGGTTCCACCCAATGGGTTTCAAAGGGTCATCGACCGGGAGCAAAAGTTCTTTGCCGAGCATCGAGCCCGCCTTGAGGAATTGGAGTATAAGGTTGAATTGGCCAAGACCTCTGATAACCCCGATGATTACAAAGAGGCGGTTGCCGCCCTTAGCGATGGTTACAGGGTTGCTTTCAATGAAATGTCAACCGTCAGGCGGGAAACGGCTGAGTCTAAAGTCCCCGCCGTGATCGATCATGTAACCGATGCACTTGAGGCGAATGAAAAAATTGTCTTGTTTGCTCATCACCATTCTGTTATAGATGCCATTGCAGATCATTTCGGAGATATCGCGGTCAAGTTTACAGGCAAGACACCCTTTGAGGAACGTGACGAAGCCGTGAAAGCCTTCCAAGAGTCCCCCGATATAAAGCTCTTCATTGGCTCCATAACCGCCGCCGGAGTCGGAATCACCCTGACAGCCGCCTCATTGGTTATCTTTGCCGAACTCGATTGGGTTCCCGGAAACGTGACCCAAGCCGAAGATAGGCTTCATCGTATCGGACAAACCGATAACGTCCTTGTCCAACATTTGGTTTTGGACGGTTCCATCGATTCTGAGATAGCCAAACGCCTCGTAGAGAAGCAAAAGGTCATAGACAGGGCCTTGGACCTGTCCCCGGAAGAGGCCTCTCAGTTTGACGCTGAGGCCCTCAAGACAGCAGAATTCGCGGCAAGCCAGGAACTCAAGGAGTCAGAGTCAAAGAAGAAATCCCGCAAGGGCCTTGAAACAATCGCGGAAAGCCTGTCAGAATCTCAAATCAAAGCCATTCACATAGGCCTGAAGAGACTAGCGACCGTTTGTGATGGAGCAATGGCCCTCGATGGCCACGGCTTCAACAAATTCGATGCCCGCATAGGCAGGGATCTTGCTTCAAATCTATTCCTCTCACCTAAGCAAGCGGCCCTTGGCAAGCTCGTAATCACAAAGTATCGCGGCCAATTAGGTGAAGATCTCATGAGGATGATCAATGGGGAGTGAGGTAGAATATTTCTTCGGAAAGATAGAGGATGGCTCAGAAATGGGCAAAAGAATTCACGTCCTTTGGAAGTGGGGAACCATAACAGAGGGGGTTCTTTGTCGAAAGGACTCACGGTTCCTCACCTTCCATCGGGACGACACAAAAACCGCCTTCAACGTTGATTGCAAGCTTTGCATGAAAAAGCTTCAGTATCATCGTCTTTTGGGCTTAGCCAAAAAAGAGAGGAAACGTGCTGAGAACGCTAATAGATAGCTTGACGGTTTGGCACTATATCCTTGGAGGGGTACAGGTTCTCGCAATGATTGCCCTGTACCTCTCTATAACCTATTCCCATCTTATAACGAGATGGCAGATTAACAAGTTAAGGAGGATGCACGATGGCAGTTGAAGGAAAACGGGGTTGCGGATATCGGAAGAAGGGTGGGATCTATTTGGTTTCTGACCCCCTAGCCGTGGGATGTGACCGAATGCCCATCCCTTTGACGATTTGCACAACTTGCGGGCAAGGCATCAAGCAAAGCCGGGGTTGGACGTGGATTGACCCGGAAAATTTCCTGAAAGGGGACCACGAAATCTTTGCAAAGCGGAATTGGCCAATGAAGGATAGGGTGATTCCTTGCCCTGAAGATCATTGCTATGTTTGCCGCCCCGCAATCATCAGGCATAAGGAATTCAATTCGGCCCTGCTTTGGATAGGCTCCCGGCATTACTCCCCGGCAAGCTTCATGAATGAAGCCGCAAAAATGGGAGTCAGTAAGCGGATCTCTCAGGTCCCTCATGATTTTGAGGTTTCAAAGACGGTCATCTTCATTGCCCACCCTCACGCTATGTGTACCACCGAGGATCTCAACCGCAACGGGAAGGTGAAACGCGGAGTCAACAAGCCGGGGATCATTACTGCTTTCATGGCCAAGAGAATTGAAAAGCTTTACCCGGAGTCCCATCGGTCGATGTATCAAGAAAGGCTCGATGCTCTTCCGGCATGGAGAGAAATGAACCACGGCAAAAAAGATGAGGAGTATTGGAGGCTTGACGTTCTCAGGGATGAGGTCAAAACCCTCCATCGGGATATCACAAAACGCGGGCTTACTCCGATTTACGTCCCGGACGATGACCCGGATCATGATCCCTCAAAGGGGAAGGATGACGATGAATAACGTCAAGTTTTTCAAAGGCAAAGGCCATTTTGGAGTTGATTTTGAATTTTCCGAAATAATTTTTGGCCAATCAACCCTTGTCATAACCGGGAGCCTTCATCCCGCCTCAGGCCTTATCAACAATGCTAGGCTTGACCTCATAGAACCTAGCTACTACGAAGAGGACGGGACCGTTACCAAGCCGAACTCATTCACAATTTTTGGTTGGGATAACATCATCACCTTCCTGAGTCACTTCACCTATGGTTGCATTTCAATAAACGAATTCATTCAAGAAGCCAAAAAGACAACGAACGTTGAACCTATGCTCACAAAAAGGAGGACCATAACACTATGAAGATCATCAATTTGAAGGCTGAAAACATCAAACGCCTCTCAGCCGTGGATATCACTCCCGAGGGGAATGTAGTCGTTGTTGGGGGCAAGAACGCGGCGGGAAAAACTTCTGTCCTTGATTCAATCGCCTATGCCCTCGGCGGGAAGGGAGCAATCCCCAAAAAGCCCGTCAAGAAGGGCAAGGAGAAAGCCAAGGTCATTGCCGATCTCGGGGATATCACGGTCACTCGCACCTTCACTCAATCCGGGGGAACGAACCTCGTTATCTCCAATAAGGACGGGGCTCGATACCCCTCCCCTCAATCAATCCTTGATAGGCTCACCGGGAAGATCAGCTTTGATCCCATGCAATTCCTGAGCATGAAAGCCGATGAGCAAAAGGTTACTCTCCGGCAATTGATTGGAGTCGATTTCACCGAAATCGATGGAGATATTTCCACGGTCTATGATCTCAGAAAGGGGCTCAACGTCAAAATCAAAGCCGATAAGGCCCGCCTTGAGGGTATGCCTTTTCATGAGGATGAGCCGGAACGAATAGACACCGAGGAATTAGTTAAGGAAGTCGGTCGAATCGCGGATAATAACAAAGCGGTTGATAATCTTGAGCACAAAATTGAAAGTGCTGAAAGCCGAATTGAAATGGCTGAGGACTCCATTGAGGGATATCAAAAACAGATATCGGATATTCAAGACGAAATAGCCCGCCTCAAGGCCCGTCAAAAGGTCCTCAGGGCTGAGGTGAAAAACTACGAGGATAGGATTGGGAAGCTTGGTGATAAGCAAGACCCACAACCTGTCATGCGTCAGGTAAAAGAAGCTGAGCGGAATAACCTCAAGGTAGTGGAAAACAACAACTATAGAATTGCCCGAAACCAGATTGCCAACGATGAGCAAGCGGCAACCGAATACACCAATACCCTTGAGCAGTTGAGGCAGAAGAAAGACAAAATGATTTCTGATGCCAAGTTCCCCGTTGAAGGCCTAGGATTCGATGAGGATGGGGTAACGTTTAACGGGCTCCCACTCGATCAGGCAAGCCTTGCTGAGCAAATCAGGGTATCCGTTGCAATGGGCATAGCCCTCAACCCAAAGCTCAAAATCCTGCTCATCAGAGATGCAAGCCTTCTTGATGAGGATAATCTCAAGATCCTAATGGATATGGCTGAGACTGAAGATGCTCAGTTGTGGATTGAGCGGGTTGGTGAGGGTGATGAGGTTTCGGTAATCATTGAGGATGGGGCAGTTAAGGAGTAGCTAATGTGGCAATCACTCCCAATGATAACCTGTTTGCATTGTGGGCATGAACAGCAAATTGATGATTACTATGATCTAGGCGTTGGTGATACCATTAATTGCTCTAAGTGTGAGCGGGATATGTATATTCAAGGAATCGATACAATCATTGAGATCGATCTCCAAACAGAAAATAAGGAAAGCTGAAATGAGGGTCCTAACTTGCAATGATTGTTTTCATTTTCCGAGGTGTAAAGCCCTCGGTATGACATGGGCCGACCGGGAGGAGTGTGACTTCATACCCTCCCGGTTTATTCTCAGGAAAGGGACTCAAGAGGTCCCACAACAAAAGGAGAAGAAACATGCCATTAACCCAATTCATTTGCCCTGATGACGGGAAGATCCTCACCGGGGATTGTCTATCTCACCGGGGTTGTCGTCTTGAAAAAAGGTGTGCTCCCATACCTTACCTTAGATCAATCGCTTTTGACCGTGAATGGAGGGGAATCACCCCTTCCATGGCAGGGAACGGGGCAAGGCTAATCCACCTCAAGAGGGTGGTTGATTATGCCGTCAAGCCCTCTAATCGTGCCTTCTCTGTCCTTGGTGTCGCTACCCATGCAAAGCTTGCTATGTCTGAATTCACCTATGATCTTTTTGCTGAGGAAGAGGTTGGGGATAGCAAGATTAAGGGCATCCTCGATCTCCTTGAGCCCGATGAGTACCCACCTAGCAAGTTTGCCAAGTATGATGACCCTTATGTGCTCATCGATCATAAGACTTGGGGATCTTTCAAGGTTGTCCCGGCGGTCGGTGGATATGAGACTCAGCTTCTTGACCCCGTAACCAATGAGCCCATCCTCTATGTGAAAGGCAAGAAGAAGGGCCAACCCAAGACGACAATGGCCTTTGATATCGAGAAATCAAAGCTCGATTATGGCCTTGTTTTCCAAATCAATATGTATCGGATTCTTGTCCAGAAAACGGGCCGAACGGTTTCCCGAATGAAGGTCTTTTTCATCGTCCGAGATGGGGGCCTCGCCGTTGCAAACAGCCGGGGACTCCGGGAAAACACCTACCTAGTTGATGTTCCCTTTGAGCCCGATGACATCGTTGAAGCCTACTATGAGGACCTCAGGGCTCAGGTTGACCATGCTCACAAGACCGGGGACGTTAATGAATGCTCTCCCGAGGATGCTTGGAACGGTCGGCGTTGTGCTGATTACTGTGAAGTAGCTAACGAATGCTGGCAGATGGGGAGGTCATATCGTGGGTAGGGCTACCGTCATTCAAATCGTTCAACCGAAGGTATTACACAAGAGGCTTTATAACGAGTCCCGGTTTCGGTTTGATCGCATTATCCATGGTAGCATTCACAGATCAGGCCATCCGAGTCTTGAGCCCCATTGGAAGATAGGTGAGATCATGAGCATTCTCAGGGACCCAAAACGTCACCTTGACGATTTTGTTCCTGACTTGCTTCCGAATGATCCTCACCTATATAATTGGGTCAAACATTTCCATGATCGTGACGTTCCCTATGCTTGCCTCAAAAGTTGCAACGGTAGAAAGGTGAGCATATGGAAAGAGGTCAATTACGAGGAGTTGCTCTATGCCTAGAGAAATCGGGAGTGTCGTAACAGAAGCGACTCTCAAGAAAAAAGGGGAGAATCAAAACGGGCCTTGGGAGTTTTGGAAATTCAAAACCGACAAATCAGATAAGTGGTTCTCTGTTTTCCCATCCAAGAAGAAAAGGCCCAAACCATTCAAGGGGATGAAGATAGACCTCCTTGAATATGAGGAGAAGCAGGATGGAGAATATACGAACTATGAGGTTGATGAGATCAAGGTTTCCGACGATTCCCCTTCGCCACCTCCCGATGGTCAACCCTCAGGTTCTAGGGGTCCTACAGGACAGCAACCCACAAACGGCAAAGGAAGGGACGACATTAGAACCTTTTTCGTCGCGGCATCTCAAGAGGCCCTTAAAGCATGGCTCAGCGTTCATCCCGAGGCCCTAGAAAAACTGAGGCTCGATGATTACGCGGCTATGCACGGGTATCTTGTCAACCGTCATTATTTCTATTTCAATAATTACGATAAAGCGGTTGAAAAAATCAAATCCCTTGCCAGTATCATCGGCGGGAGCCCGGAACCGAAAGAAACCCCTGATCCCCTGAAGGACAGGTTTGCATTCATTGCGGAAGGGGAAAGGCTCAAGAAGCTATTGGGGAACGAATTCGATGAGATAATCAAAGGATTTGGTTATAAAGGAATCGAGGACGTTCCAGACCAAGACGCGGGCCGGAAAACCGTCCTCGATGTTCTTTGGGGCTTAGAGAAAGCTAAGAAGAGCAAGGGAACAACGAACGAAGATGATCCCGTAGGGGATTAGTTGTCAGTTCCCGTCCTTGCCTCAGGTTCCTTAGGTTCCGGGGTAGGGGCGGGAAACTGAAGGATCTTTGCACTTTCCTTCATATCCTGAACGGCCCTCGTAAGATACCCGATCAAACCCCCACCAATCGTATTAGCAAGAGTCGCGGTCCCGTCTTTCCCAACATTGGAGAGATCCCAACATGCAAGAACGATGACCCCGATAATGACCATCTCGTTGGTCCAATCGCGGTTAGTGAGTATCCACACGAGCTTCAGGAACTTGTTTTGAATGACCTCAATTCCGTTTGCCATCTTATCCCCCCCCTACATGCGGTCAATCTTTTGATCTAGCCGATCAACAAGAGTCCTCAGCCTAACAACGTCCTTCTGTAAGGATTCGATCTGAGCACAAAGTTTTTCTGTCAAACGTGGAATAGCCTCAAGATCTCTGATTCTATCTTCATGCTTGCCCGTAATACCGAGGACCATTCCCTTACTTGCATACTTGTCCTCAACCTTCGCCTTTATCTTTTCCTTGTCATCGTTGATCTTGTTCGGAAGGATGACGAATGACTGAGCAAAAATAGCGGCCACGGCTAAGACAAGAACACCTGATATGATGTCTCGGTAGCTCGGCATTTTACCCCCCGGCATACCAAATGAGTTGTCTTGCTTCACTGAGGAACGCGGGTGCATCACATAGCTGATTAATGGTAAGATCGCTTTCAACGAAAAGACTGACCATCTCACCCGCAAGGACAATCCTCTTTCCTCCCGCCTTTTCCGCAAGCCATTCAATATCATTAAGGATAGCCGTTCCAAGCATTGCGTATGTTGCGGCGGGGGATTTGAGAAGCCTCTCTATTTCTTTCAGTCCAGAGATGACCTCTTCCTGATGCTCAGGATACGCGGCAACGAACTCGCTAATCCCGCCTTTGATCAGAAGGCTCCCAACCTTGAACTCCCCATAGTGCTTATACCATAGGGAATCTTCGCACCCCTCGGGGATTGGGGGAGCCTTGACGGGCATCGTCCCGCACCCATAGAAAACGAGGATAATGGTCAGGCAAAGGCACAGGATTCCATTCAAAAACCATTTGCTGTTTAACAATCTGTCTAGCATTTTTTGATCCTCCAATCTTAGTTTTTATTTATGGTAACATATTTATTAATCTGAGTCAAGATCACATACCTCACCGGGAGCCTTTCTCCTATCCTGATATCCCTGCCTTCCGAAGTAATCAATAACAGTTCCACGAAGAGAGGCTAACCCCTTACATATGTCATCGACTTTCCTAGACAATGCTTGAACATCGTTCTGGATTAATTGAAGCTTTTGATCATGAATCACATCGTCTTTCTGATGCAACTCATCACTCGATTTGCGGAGTATCTCACAATCTGCTTTGCTCATGGTCGTTTTCTCTGCTTTCCTGACTCCGATCAGATATGCAAACGCCGACAATAGAACTCCGGCAAGCAAATGTAAAAGCCAGTCATTAATGATGACAAATATGCTATCGGGGGTCATGACAACCCTCCCTTCGTGGATTTAAGAGGGTTTAATATGGCTCTTCAGGTGGATTGAATGCTTGGCTCACACCAACCCCATCACCGATCTGAAACCGAAGTTCATCCATGTCACCATTGAACGCGGGGTTTGCCCCGTCCCATCCAACGGTTCTATTTGAATCCCCATCATAGATGTCATCGGTCCAGTTGTTGACGGTATGATCAACGGACCCATTCACGAAGATTCTCATCGTATTGGTCGAGTCCCGTGACCATAGAATATGATTCCATTGACCGTTAGCAATATCGGCCCCGGTCGAAGTATTCATCCCATGGACCGAGTTATATACAGCGGCCTTACCATCATTCATCCCAAACCAGAAATCGGGAGCCGCTTCTTGCGTAGCAAAGATGACTGAAAACCCAACGTTTTGGGTGGTCTTAATGAATAACTCAACGGTAAATTCCATCTTGCGGGGGTCGAGGTCATCACCGTCAACGCATTCCCAAACGAGATAATCCCCCGTACCATCAAGCCGAGCCCCGGACCTTCCGAACTTTTTTGCCCCTGAATTCATGTGAATATCACCTTGAACTCCGGGGGGAGGACCAGCAAAGATGGAATGAGGAGAATCGGTTGACCCGCTACAATCAACGAAATTGGTGGACCCGGACTCTTCAAGCTCCCCATAATCAAAATGGAGCAGAAGAACCGTTGTAGTGGGTTGCTCCGGGGCCGAGCACGTACCGGGGCCATCCGGGTTCGTGCTAGTCCCCTGATCCCAAATGATGATTTCTCCGGCATGGAGAGTCACATCATTCATGATCATGCCGGGGCCTGTTAGTTGATCGGTCGTGAGGGTTTGGTCCTCAATGACAACGTTCCCGGCCCCAAACGCGAAACCACAAAACAGAAGAGAAAGAAAAATTGAAGTCAGAGCAAAAAGCTTTTTCATAGGTTGAACCCTCCTACTTACTCAAGGCAACCGCCCAAACGGTAGCACCCGAGCCGCCATCCTCTAAGGCGAATGAAAAGTTGTTAATTTGGTTATAATCATCGAGAGTCAAATAATCTCCATCATTCAAAACCATACCGCTTGATGTGATGACATTTTCATCAGGATCAAGGGACCAAGCTACATCGTTCCCCTTCACTCCAATGAACATCTTCCACGCCCCATCAGGTATGGTCAGGGTACTAACTCCCGAATTAGCATTGATTACATATTGAGACTCATCCAGAACAAAGGCCCCGCTAAGCTTGAAATTTGCGGGGAATCCTGTCTTGAGCACAAACTTTGCCCTATCAAAGTCTGTTACTCCAACGGATTCAAACCGAAATTGATAATCACATCCCGGTATCGGCTCCCAAGATGTAACATAAGGGGAAGTTGCTCCTAGGTCCTGCTCAAAAAACAGGTATTGCCGCCGAGCCGCGTCAAAGTTCCCGTTGATCGCACCAAGAGCCCAAAGGCTGAAGGTCGTACCTGAATTATCACCCCCTTGGCCTTGAGCATGTTCACTCACAACGGCTGAGGCAAGCTCGACCACCCAAACCTTTCCGGCGTCATCTTCCCATGGAATGGTTTTGGAGCCCGCTTGACGATTCATGCCAGAACCACCAACAATGACATTGGTTACGCCTGTCACAGTTGTTCCGGCATCAACGTTGAATGGTTCTCCTTCCCCTTGGATGATTCCCGTATTCAGAAACATCTCATAGGTTCTCACCTTAGCAAATGCGTCCCCGTTCAAAAGGGTAAACGCAAAAACCACCAAAAGCATCAAGATTCGTTTTCCCATTTTCTCTCTCCTCTTAATCCCAAGTCTTTGAAATTTCTAATGCTCTGCTTCTGACCTTTTTGCTCAGCCGGGATATCCCCGGTTTCAGCCTGTTCTCAACTGACCGTTTGATATCAATGATCAGATGGTATTTCCCATCTCTCCGAGCCGAGGCATTCCATGCCCCTACCTCACTCATAATCTTCTTCATCTCTCGGTGATCATTGCTTCTCAGAGCATTTGTATATCTATCAGCCCATAAGCGTGTTCTATTTTTGAGAGAGGTGTCAAGTTTCTGAACGGCCTGATATTGAGCATATGCCTTCGTTGATGATACTGGTTGAATCCCAAACCCCTTCCCAATGGCTTCACCAAGGCTTATCTTTCTTGGCCCCTCGGCCCCGTAAACATTGATATCCCTCCCGCCCCTTGTTCGGGCTCCAACGGTTCTAAGTTCGATCCCTCTCATTATATTCCGAACCACTAAGGGAGTGAAAGGGCTTTCTCCTAGGCCCCTGAAAGCTTGACCTGATCCCAAGCTTTTAGCCATGTTTATGGTATCGGTAACAGCCGCATAAGGAACCCCAAGAATGTCTTTCCAGTTACTTGGAGCCTCAATGCTCAGGGAGCCCGTAAGATCCCAACCGAGCAAGCCGGGGAGCCCGTAGGTTACAACGTCCTTTGTCCAATCGTAGGGCAACCCCTGCCTAATGTCGGTGAATATATCATCCTCATCCCAATCAAGCAATGAATACAGCATATCGGCAAACAGTTTGAAGAATGGCATTGAGGTAAGACCACCAACGATGAAGAGGTTCCTCATCGAAAGAGCAAAGGCCCTCCTAGTTTCCGGGGTTTGCTGAGAAAGTAGGTGGTGCATCAATGATAGATAATTATGGGTAAATGATCTGAATGTATATGCAGATCTTACATACTTCTGCCAATCTCCACCCCGAGCCCACTCAGGCAGATTCGCGGAACCATAAAGGAAGTGAGAGTCATAGATCCTCTTCTTCGCCCACTCAACGGCTTCAGCCTGACCCATGCCTAATTCATTTTTTGCAATCCTGAAAGCCGCAAGGCCCGTTGAAACTCGATTGAATTTTTCGGCCATCTGCATGAAGATACCGGATTTATCAACCACCTTCCTCCAATATTTACCCCACCCTGATCCGGGCAAGCTCCCCTTGAGTTCCCGAAGCATCATATCCATGACGGCCCCTTCTTCATGGAGTGCCTTCACGGCTTCAAGCTCTTCCTCGGTAAGGGACGCATATTTCGGGGTCTTGCCCTTCCATGCCTCAACAGTAGTCAAGGCCTGACGTGCATCCTTCATGGCCCGAGCAAGCTTCCGATGGGGATTTTTGGTGTACTGCGAAAGGATGGGAGCCGCCACAACTACATTCTGAGTCAAATTGATGAGCCCCGATTTCGGGACAAACCCGAGATATTTGACAAAGAAAACAGACCTGAGCCCGTCTATGATTCGATCTGTTTTTCCTTGATTGGCAAGCACATCCCTCACATACTTGGAGTTAAACTCATACTCTTTAGGCCTTATTTTGGCCGGGATCTTGCTTAGAGTCTCATGGTGTCGCCTTGCCCTCCAAATCTTTGCTTTGAATCCGGCATATCCTGCAAGGTAGTCATGGAGAATTCCAAAGATATCCTCAGTCTCATGACCGGGAACGCCTCTCCTTCTGATTGCGTGTCGAGCCCACCCACGGCTTTTGAGTACCTCGGCAATGGCCTTGGAGAGGGCTTTCTCCATATCGGCCCTGAGGATATTTGAGGCCTTCTTATAGGCTTGTTCCTCGGTGAGTTCCTTCCCTTCCTTTTTGGCAAGCCTCATGAGCCGTTCAGCTTCTCGCTTGACTCTCGACCTTTCAAGCCGCCTTCCGGCTTCCTCGGCTACCTTTTGCATCCCCTCCACCGGGATCTGAAAGAAGACCTCATCAGGAAGTGAGGTCACTTTTCCTAGAGAGATATCGAAATCTTGAGGCCTACCGTCAACGATTCCATCTGCAATAGCATTCTGCAACCATTGTTCGGCCCGAGCCCTGACCTTTTTCCCGGAATTCTTGAAACGGTTGAGGCTATTGTAATGCTCACGGTAAACAACCCTCTTTTCAGGATCTTCCTCCAATTCGTTGATGATCTGAACGTATGAGTCCCCGGTCCTCCTCATCGGAAAGTAATTATCAATCCGACCAATCTGAGCACGGTACTCCGCAATGAGATCAGGATCAAGGCTTTCAACTCTCATCGTCTTATCGATATCGACAAGTTTCCTATCAAGGGTCCTTCTGATTGTGAGAAAAGCCTCAACTACATCAGGCCTGAAACCCTCATGCTTGACAAGGTAATTCCTTACCTCGGAATAATGATTCTCATTAACGGTGAGGTCCTCCCTAGGCTCGGAAGGCACATTGATTGCATTTGTGGGGACGTGTGACCTAGGCATCCTCTTTCCGTTCCATCCCCAAATAAGTTCTTTGAGATCTGCAAGGGCTTGTTTATCTTTTGGGATTTCTTCCTGAACCTGTCCGAGCCCTCCTTCATAGTCATCAAACAACTCCTTTGCCCTTCGCTCATGGGCCTTGATCTCAGTATCAACAAGTTCTTCAGTTGACTTGAATTTCTTACCAACAAAATAAGGGAGCCCGAGAATCTTTCTTAGGACTTTCATATCATTGTCGGTGTATCCCTTCCCAAACCTATCATCAATCGATTGGAAGAGCCCTTTGTACCCGTCCTTGATCGTGGTCATCGGATCAACTTCATTGAGCCCCCTGATGGCCTCATTGGCCTCTCGGGTTGCATCGACGTTGAACCACGTCTGTCCTTTGAACATGACAGACTCTCTCATCTCAGGGGTGATGCTTACGTGGTGGACTTCACCGATATTAGCACCAAGTGAGTCCTCCTTTCTTTTAGCGTAGTTCCTTGCCTGTTCCTCGGTTGGAAACTTTCTTTCTTCGTTGCCCGTCCCCTTGTTCCCCTTGTTCCTGATCGTCACCATCCACTTATCGTCAGGGTAAAATTTAGCCATTGCTGTTTTGTTGATCTTGTCGTATTTGCTTGTTGGCATTACGTTGATTTCTACATTTGACTCGACTATGGACCCTTTCCCATATTTAGCCCCCCATCGCTTTGTATATCTCTTAGCGAATCCGGGAATCCTCTCATCATAGAAAACTTTCAGGCCTTCAGGCTTGCCAACCCCCGGATATCTTGCAATTTGCTGATCCCCGGTAGTCCACGCAATTTTATCGTATCCATTCTCAGCGGCATATCGGAGCATTCTCTTGAAGAAAACCTCATGCCAGTTCTTAAGGAAGGGGGCCTTTGGTATTTCTTCTAGTCTTTGTCCTGCGGCGGCTTCAAAGTCGTCCTCATCAAAGCCCACCTTCTTGGCTCGTTGCAACCAATCCGATTGTATCTCCTCAATGAAGAGAAGCTTCTTGCCGTCCTTGTCAACTCTCTCATCAAACCTCACCCACCCAAGAACATTCTCTTTCGACCAATGGGGATGTTCCCACTTTGCCCCATCCCTGTCATATATGAAGAGAAGCTCACGATATCCTTCCCCGCCGGGAATTGTGTATCCATGGTATTGGGTAATTTCGGGCCTTTCACGATCAGCCCGTTGCTCATAGATATCCTTTATATTGATCTCAATTTCCTTGAATCTCGGATCAGGTGATTCAAAAACCTTGGAACCCTCAACGAAATACTCATATTTTTTTACATAGGCTTTCCCGTCTTTTACCTCGACAACGGGGTTAGCATCAATCGTCCCTATCGAGGTGTTTGCCTGATATCGATTAGGGGTATTCAATATCGGCGGTCGATCAGCGGCCCTCTTGAAAGCCTTGAATTCTTCCCAAGACATATCTGGATCTATAGCCGCCGTGAAATGCAACTCATGATTCGGGTTTGATTCCACCTCTTTCCTAAGCTCATCAACGTCCCTTGCCCAATAATCCAACCACCAAGGCTCATACACCTTAGGATGACCAGCAACGTTCCCATCTTCATCATAATAGATATCTTCGCCCTTCCAAGGGTCTTCCGTAGCGTCAAGAGGGCTAGTCTTGAGAACTTCCTGAAGGTGGACTTGGTTTCTAGCAAGCCCCATAAGCAAGGATTCTGGCTGAACTTTCCCATCCTTCTGAACTTCATCGATGATTGCATCGACATCAAGCCACTCTATTTCAGAGGGCTTTGCTTGTTTCCTCACCCAATTCTTGAGAGACTGAACCTTCCGGGGCATTTTGTCATAATTGTTTCGGACAGCATAAATCAGTTGATGTGAGGCCCAAGGAACCGGATTAGGCTCCCCGGCCAAAGCTATGGTAGTCCCACCGAAATCAGCCGTCCTGCCCCTCACATAATGCGGCCTTGAGTAGGCCCCCACCATTGCCGTTCCAAAGAAATCCTCAGGCCTTGTGAACCCTCTCCCCCTAAGCCCATTCCCAATAAGCTGAAGAGCCCGCTTGATCTTCATGAAAATCCGGCGTATCGGTGAAGGAACCCCTTTGAGTCGGTTTCGGTATCTAAGAACAAACCTTGCAAAAGCCCTAGCCTCCTCCTCTTCGTTCCGGTAGTGTTTGCCAATGGCATCGATGTCAGCCTTCGGCATCAACCACCCCTTGATAATGTGCCATGCCTCATGGATGACAGTCTCCTCAAGCTTTGCCTGATTCTGCATTGCAAGAGAGAGTTGCATTATCGCTTTGTACTCATTAAAGGTTGTGGCCCCGAGGATGTTTGTGACCGGAACCCCCATTTCCCCGTAAGAGGTTAGGGTTTGCTCGATATCGAGGTCCGTTAAATCAACGAATGGCTGTAATTTCACGTTGATCTTATCGATGACTTCCTTGGGTAATCCGGCTGATCTCAGCCATTTCGGGATCAGCTTTGCAACCCTCTTCGCACTAATCATCTGACGCTTGCTGAAAGTATAAGGGGCCTCATCAACGGCTAGATGGGTTGGCTCTTTGCCTTTCTTCTTTTGTTGCTCAGCAAACTCCCTCTCCATTTTCCTCTGTTTGTCGAGCAGTTGTTTTTCAAGGTCCCGCCTCTCCGCGTCTTTTACCCTGAACTCCTCCTCCTTCTCAAAGGGGGCATCAATCCTAGCCGCAATCTTAGGAAGCTCATCATTGAGTTTTTGGGTGTTCTCGTTGAGGGAATCTATCTCGCTTTGGATGGGGGCCTTGATTCTGGATATCAACCGGGAAACGCTCTTACCTAGGTCATCCATTATACTGCTCACACCCTCACCGTCCAACCTCATGAGCCATTTCTTGGTGACAGGACCCCATTGAATGACAATCTTGATATCGTTGCCCACGAAACTTTTGCCATCACCCTGAGTATCCTTGACCTCTCCACCAAGCAAGGCAACCGAAGCTTTCAGGGTCGGATCTTTTTTAAGCTTCTCCTTTGTTGCCTTGCTAGTTTTGTCCCATTTCTCCTTGATCCTCTTGGTGATTTCCGGTCCCTTCTTCTTGAGAGAGAAGGGCTCATCACCTATCTGAACATGGGTGATATTCTTGTGCTTTTCCAATTGCTCATTCAAGGCCTCAACGTTTGCTTCATTCGCCGCTATCTCTTCCGGTATTGTTGCGGCCCTGAATCGAGCCCTGTTCGTCCCGGCCTGATGTGAAGATCGAGCATTTCTGAGAATCCTCACCTCTCTATCGAGTTCAACCTTTTTCTTGGCAAGCTTGTCATCGACAAGGTGACTCACATATTCGTAAGCATTGCTTGCATCCTGACTGATATCCTCCACTTCCCTGAGGTTTGGATTCATTGAGAGGACCTGACCAAGAACATGAGCTTTGCGGGCAACCACCTCCCACATGAAGGCATCCACCGTCCCGGCTGTCCCGATATTGATGATTTCTATCTCATCGATATTATTCCCGTACCTGAGGCCCCTCCCGTTTCTCTGCTCATAGTTTGCATAGTTCCAATCAACGTCAACATGAAGAATCCCGGCAACCCGAGTTTGGACGTTGACACCGATTCCCATCTTGTTGGTGCTACCCATCAGGACCCTGATCTTGCCTTCCTTGACCTGTCCCATGAGCCTTCTTCGTCCCTCTTTGTCAGGAACGTCATGAATGAAGGCTATTTCCTTCTCAGGGATACCCGCCTTGATTAGCTTCTTCTTCATATCCCCGTAAGGTGAAAACTTCGTTCTCTTTTCTAATGCCCCTCCCGGAGTCCCGATATCGAGAAAGACTAGAACAACTCCCTTATCCTCGGTGTATTCCTTCCCGCCCTGATCCCAATCGTGGGCCTTATGTTTCTTGTCGTAAATACGCTTGATCTCTTTCACGGCATAATTCAGCTTTGTGTCAGGCTGATCGGAAAGCTTCGGATCATGAAGCCGTGCATCAATGGCCATGGTCCGACCTTCCTTGATCATCCGAGTCATGGCGTCCTGTTTGCCGTCCCATTGGGCCTGACGGTCATTCTTCAGGGCAAGGGCTCGATGGACAAGCTCCCTCTGAAACTCTTTAACATGATCACTTTGCGGAACAATGATAGTCTGAGGCTTGCCTCCCTTGATTTTCGGTCGAGGAATCCAAATAAACTCATCCTTTTCCTGAGCTTCCTTCTTGCTCTCGGTCACTCTGATTAGGTCAACGTTTTGCTGAAAAATGTTCACTAACTCGGGAATGTTGACAAAGCTCTTAAATCGGGTTGAATTCACATAGCCCGTCCCGGTTGGTGTTAGTTCCGATTCGTTGGAGATCAAGCCAAAGGTGTTAGCCCATGCATCGAAGCCTTGGAGGTGATGGGCGGCAAGCATATCGGGCTGAACGTACCTTGCAATGGTGTAAAGCTCACCCACGCTATTGGTTAGCGGAGTTCCTGAGGCTAGGATGATATTCTTTCCGTACCTGTTTCGGATATACTGAATCTTCCGGTACAGATTCATTGACCATGGAGCCCCCGCTGAGTCGATTCCCTTGACATTCCCATAGCTTGTTTTGATATCGAGGTTTTTGAAGCTGTGAGCCTCATCGACAACAATCATATCAGCCCCAATGTTGTCGAAATAGACTTCATTGGTGGTTGGAGCCCCGGATAGAGATTCAATCCTATCCTCCAACCTTGCAACCGCACCTGATATCTTCCTTATGGTTTCCTCTCCGGCTCCCTGCAAGCTCAATATTCCCAATGACTCATTAAGCTCGGCTTGCTCCTTCCTCAGTTGTTCAATCTGAGCGGTTGGGCTCACCTCAAGGAAACTCAAGGAGTGGTGATTGACAACAATTGCGTCATAATCTCCTGATGAAATCTTCTTCAGGATGGCACTCCTTTCGGGGCCTTCCTTCTTTGGGATCTTGGCAAATAGCACATTTGCGGCAGGATATGCCGTGGCCCAATCCCTTTTGTACTGATCGAACGTGGCATTTTGGACGGCAACAATGGGTTTCTTCGCCCGCCCAAGCCTTCGGGCTTCCATTACTGAACCTATAATTGAGAAGGTTTTCCCAGTCCCAACCTCATGAGCAAAATATACACTCCCTTGCTGTAGGAATCTCCAAACGGCATTCTTTTGGTGATCCATAAAATCAAAGATTGCATTTGGGACTTTGCCCGGAAATACGAGGTGATCCCCCTTGTGAACCCTCTTCACATAGGCATTGACCTTTTCATTGTAGATCCGCGTCAGATTCCTAAGCCTAGCCTGATCCTCCCATACCCATTGAGAGAACCTTTCTTTGATCTGTTCAAGCTTGTAATTTGCGGCATCAGTAGCCTCAACGTCAGGAACCATGATCTTTCTGCCATTCTCATCTGTGTGAGGCATTCCCTTTGAATCGACTGCAACCCTCTTCACATCGGGGAACCCACCATTGAGGGCATACCCTAGGAGATCGAAGAAATTGACATCAGAGGTCCCCCATTCAGAGGTTGCCTCTGTGCTTCTTACCGCTGAATCTTTGTTTCGTTTAGCGGCGGCTTTGCTGGCTCCCGTAAATTTGATCTGCCATTTCCCGAGAACGGGGCTATACTCGGCCTTGACATTATACTCAAAGGTGAGGTCTTTCATGAACTCCCCAATAACCTTAGGGGGAACCCATGCCGCCCCGAGCCTTACGTTGATTTCATGGGATTGCAAATCGGCGGGGATGACCTTCTTCAAGGCCCTGACATTCGGACCATATTGCTTCTTGTTGACCTCGGCCATCTTCTGAGCAACTCTCAACTTATGCTTCACATTGCCGCTCAGATATTCATCAGCCGTTACCCACCCCACCTCTGGATCATCATAGATCTTGCCCTTCAATTCGCTAATCAATTGATCCCGAGGAACCCCGCTCAAACGGGTCATCCACGGGAAGTCAATTCGGCTCTTCCATGCTAACGAGAGATTCAGGGCTTCCGATGAATTCTTAGCCGAGGTTGGAGGGGTAACAGGCTTGAAGAATCCCGGCTCAAAGATTGCGGTTTTACCTAGAGACTTTTGCCGCTCATGATCCCACCGCTCAAGGGTGAGAAGGAGAGGGGCATCAGGATCTTGGATGAATGCCTTGACATTCGGAACCGCATTCACGAAGCCGAACTTTTTGACAAATTCATCATACTGCTTATTGAGGGCTTTCCTCCATTTCTCCGTTTTGGCTTTTGTTTCCCCGGCGGCATAGGACCTGAGCAACCCCCTGATGGTTCCCCTCATTCCGACCATGCCACGAATACGGGGAGAATCCTTCACCTCAACGGGCTTCCCTCCAATGCTTTGATAAAGCTTCTTTCCTTCAATTACAAAGGCCCCATCCTTTACAAAGTCAGGCTCAGGGATAGTCTTGAGAAGATCTATCTCGGTTCCGGGGATCTCCTCAAAATAGATGTTTATCGGAAGATCGGTGGTTGCAAGATCGTTGATTTCCCTTTCAACGTTATCAGCTTTGTCTTGGCTGAGGGCATACTTCGTTATTCTGTACGATATCGGGTCATTGTCGAGTTCAAGTTGACCTAGAACCATTTGGGGATTTTCAACGAAATACTCATTGACGGGAATCCGAGCCCCGGCGTTCACCTTTTCCCATGCCTTCTTCTTTATCTCGACACCTCCCCCGCCTTTCTTGCGAAGGAAGATGACATCCTTGCTCATATCCCCATATAACTGTTTCGGAAGCCTAATAGCCCCAAGGAAGTCAACCTTATCACCGATATTCTTCCGGGCATCGGCATTGTTAGGAGCATCCATCAACTCCGTTTCCGCAATGGCTACAATTAGACCTCCCTCCCGCGTGTGATTGATTGCCTTATTGAGCCAATGAGGATCAGACTCCCACCCAAGAGGATTATGCTCGGGATCAGGCTTGCTCAACCGATTGGCTGTATGGGGCATATCGGTGAAAACTAGATCGAAGTAATTGTTTGCTAAGGGAGTTTCTTCAAATCTGGTATCCGTTATGTACTGATTAGGATAAAGCTTTTTGGCAATTCTCCTTTGGATCTGATCGGGTTCAATTCCGGTCAGGACAGAAGTTTTCCTCATGGACTTAGGCATAGCCCCAAAAATCGAGCCCTTACCCATAGCAAAGTCAAGGATTCGGCCACTCGTAAAGCCGAACCTTTGGAGCGTTTCCCATATGGCATCAATCACAGGCAATGGGGTTGCATGGGAATCGTTCTTGAATTTCCTTGCCGAGTTCATCTCACTCCGGCTGAGCATCCCGGAGATCATGTCATGACGGTTTTGAATGGCTCCATACGAATACCGATCAAGCTCGGCCTTGATAGCTTGCCAACCCGGAAAGGCTTGGAGGATTCTTTGCTCCCCCTCAGTTGCCGGATATCGTCCCTCTTCAACCTCCTTTAGAATCCTAATGGCTGAGATAGCATTGGTGAAGGTTCTAACCTGATCGAGATCGGCATCAATATAATCCCTCGGACCTATTGCATAATCTTCATTTATTCTAGCGGGATCAGCCCCCGGACCATTTCCGGGATCGGCTCGGGTTCCTCCGGCAGAAATATCAGCCCCCGATTCATCAGTTCCTCCGCTATCCGAGGATTCACCCCCTTCGTTGATACCAAGTCCGTCATCCCCCTCTCCCAAGCTTCTTCCACTTGCTTCAGGATCGGTAACAATAGTCCCCTTCTCTTCAAACTGCTTACCATCTTGGGACGATACTTCCCCCAATGCTCCATTGCCATCTGTCCAATTCTCTGAAGTTTGGCCATTTGCTCCCCCTAGATAAAGGGTATCATCGTTCTTGTCGTGATTGATCGGGACAAGGCCCATCTCAACAACGTCATCGGCTATCAGCGGTCCAGAATACCCTATGGCTCCAATGCCGCCCCGTTCTTCATGCTCTTCAATCTGCTCGGCTACTTTATATTTATCGTCATAGGCAACCATTCCAGAGGGTTGCATTCCGGGGGCTCGGGAGGTGTCGAGATAGGCATACCAGTAAAGCCCGTCATTGGAAGGCTTGCCGCCATAAATTGCATTATAGATTTCATCAAGCTTCTCAAGGAACTTTTCAAGCTCGGCCTCAACCTCTCGTTGGGTATTGATGAAGAGGGGAACAAAATCAGGCCCAACGGTCGGAATCCCATTCTTGTCCCATGTAATATTTCGGAATAGATTCTCAAAGAGTGAGTTCAGTCTTTCCCGTTCCTCACCACTCGGGTAAGCATCAACGTCCCAATTGAAGTGATCCTTGATATAGCTACCGCTCACAAACTCAGGATCAACGATGAATAGTGCATCAGAACCAATCTTATCAGCAATCCATGACTCAAAGGCCCGTGCAAACATTTCAACTTCTGTCCGATAATACGGGTCTTTCCCGGCATCAAGCTTCTTTGCATCCCGATAGAATTGAGTTTCTTCCTCTGATATCTGCTTCCAATGTGACCTGAGCCATGCCTTTGCCTTGTCAACCCGATTCTTTCTTGATTGCCTTGTTTCGTGGTGTAACCCCTTGAGAAGCTGATAGGCCTCTTCCCTGATGGCTTCAAAGTTATACTTTGTCCTGAGGGCTATTTTGATATCTTTAAGTGGATCAATATCCCTGAGGCTTTCGTCTTTATTGTTGCTCATGTCAATCTTGGAACCTTTGTCCCAAGAATGAGCCCATTCATGAGAAACAGAACCGTCACCCTTTGTTTTGGTAAGGTGGATGAAGTGATCTGATGGTTGGTAATGGGCGGCTGTCCTTCCACCACGGCCCCAACCTCCAAAGCCAATAGCCAAGGCCGGATCAGTCGCGGGAACCGAAATAGCCCTTGCGGGAGCCCCGCCGATGGCCTTCATTAGTTCGTGAAAGCCGTCATAAAACAGATTTGCAACGTGTTGTTGCTCTCTTCCGCTTACCCAATTTCCCCACTTAATCCCGGTAAACCCAAAGACTTTTTCAAGAGTCTTCGGGTCAACGTCCTTGCCATTCCTGTATTTATTTGGGTCATCCTCGATATCCATGAAGTTAAAACGCCTTCCCGGTCGATGCTCAAAGGCCTGATTTCTATCAGCCCCCTCCTCATCGGCCATCTCGGAATCAGCATGTTTACCGAAAGTCCACTTGAAGGCGTTCCTTGAACTCCGGGTCCATTGATCGGCCCCCGGAAAAGCCTGAGCAAACATTCCAACGATTGACTCACCGAACGGGGTAAACTTGAATCTGCTCGGATACACCTTTCTCATTTTGTCAATCGCGGGATCTTCAACGAATAATTCCCAAAGCTTATCCCGAGCCTCTTGGACAGTCGAAGTCTCTTCGATGGCTTCCTCAAGAAGCTCAAGGGTTGCTATGTATTCAGAGGCCTGATTCTTGACATTGACCTGATATTCTGGATTGGCCTCAAGATGCCTTAGGATGGCCCCCTTGTCGGTTGAATCCTGCCAGTTCTTGTACTCCTTAGCCGCCCAACGGTTGAAACCGTTGATCTTATTTCGGAAGGTCTTGAGGAACCTAAGAGTCCCCGGAGTCGCCCCCTCAGGGAGGTCAAGCTTCAGGATCTTCGATTTGTTGGTGAGTTTATTGATGGCCTTGAGGAAGGCCTCAGGGTCGGCTTTCTCATCGATGTTTGAGTCTAGCTCAACGTTGATGGCTTCAATTCGTTCACTCTTATCCTTAGAAGCACGTTTCCCGTGGATCTCTCTCCCGGTATCGGTCCAACGTCCTTTTCGTTTCTTCTTCTTGGGCTTCTCCCCTTCGGCGGCTTCACCCTTCTCTATTTCGGGCTCTTCGATCTCGGCCCCTTCAGGAAGCTGAACCTCCTCCACGGGGAAGGGGGCTCTCATTGGCATAATCACACCAACAAGCTCATCCCCTGCATACATATTAAATGAGATATCCTTAGCCGGATCTCCCCGGAAGTTCAAAGCCCCAATTCTGCTTTTGAAAAAGGTCCCTATGTTTTCATTGATAGCCCTGAGGTTTCCCATCCCGTCAACATACCAAGCCTGAGGATCAGCGTTTTCCTCTTGGGTAGTTCCAACATAGGTAAGCGGAAGGTTGTTCTCTGTGCTAATGATATCTTCTAGTTTGACCTTCATCTCACCCCTATAAGGCTGAATGCTCTTGACCTTATCTGCTCTTTTCTGAAGCGGGGTGTATGCTTTCTTTTGGTCTTTCTTGATTGCCCAATGCCCATCAGAGAAATATTCATTCCCGGCGGCATCCTCGATTTCGGTCAATATGGTATTGGCCCAAAGAACATCGGCAATCTTGGCCTTTTCGATCATGGGGGTGTTTGAGTAATCGGCCCCGGCATTCTCGGCGGCTTCCTGAACTCTCTTCATTGCATCATTGACGACATCCTCAGGGGCAACCTCCCGAACCTCGGGAGCCTCTTCGGTGACTTCCTCAGGCTCTTCGGTGATTGCTTCCGGCTCCAACCGCTTGACTTCCCTAACGGCATCGTCAATATAGGTATCAGCGGCCCCCTCCCATCTCTTCCAATTGATATCTTTGGGCCGTCTTGCATTATGTTTCTCTATCCACCCACGGGCCGTAGCTTTGGCTTCGGTCGCGGCTTCATCAATCGTCTTTCCTGCCTCAACCGCCTTTTGCATGATGATCATTGCATCAGAGGCCCAACGATATTGAACCCCCTCGGCCCCTACGGGTATCCCTTTCCCCCCTTCATATTTCAACGCTTGTTTATTCCAATCCTCTTGACGCCTTCTGAGTATCTTTAAGGTTGCTTCTTTGTCGGGTTTTGCCTCAGCCGTTGGCTCGGGCTTAGGCTCTTTCGGCGGGGTTTCTCCTTCCGGCTCTTCTTCAACCTCAACCTCCTCTTCAGGCGGGAGGGCTTCCTCTGCTTCGGTCTGCTCGGCTATATACTCATCTTCAAGCTTCCCTATTTCAGCGGCAACCTCATCCTCATCAAGTCCCTTTGTTGTAAACTCTTTCCCGGCTATCTCCTCAACCTGACCCTCATAGGTCCATCGGCGGGTTCCATCTTCATTGATTCCCTGATATTTGACCGCGTATTCATCCTGAATGTAATCAATGCTCCCAATGCCTGAGATCCTCTTATCAGAGAAATCCTCGGTTTCATCCTTTCCAAGCAATCGGTAAGGAATGCCTTTCCTCTCAAGAATCCTGATAAGATTCCCATATTTGTGAGGTCGCCCAACCCCACGTTTCAAAGCTATCCTTTTCCCAAGAAGCTCAGCGGCATCGGCATCGTCTGTGTCATACTCTGGAAGAAATCCGGCCTGTTCCCTTCGGTAAAAGACTTGCCTATCAGGGTCAACGGGGTCAGCCATGACAATGCCGTGAACATCGGCGGGAAGTTTCGGCTCGGTAAATTCAAGCGGCTCGGCTCCCTCACGCTCAGGGCCGGGAACAAAATCGGGCCTTTCATCTTCCGGCATTGCCTTACGAACTGATGTAATGGTTACTTGCCCCGGCGGGAGTGAGAACGTATATCCGCTATCGGTGGTGAACTGCTCTAGGCCCTGATGGGGGCCGTCATATGTAATCCCAAGCTCATCGGCAATGTCATCAAATCGAGTTCTCTCCCTCTCCGGCTTGGGCTCAGCGGCGGCGGCTTTCTCTTGGGCTTTTCTGAAGGCCTCTTTAAGATCAACCTCTTCTTTGGTAAGCTCGGGAACCTCGGCGGCTTCACCGACCTCAACCGTGGGCTCGACGGGTTCAAAGGCTTCCTCCTCGGCGGGTTGAGCCATCTCTATGACTTCCCCGGTCGGTTCTCCTATCCCGGCAACTTGCTGAACTCTCCGAGCAAGGCCCGCTCTTCCGATATCTGTTCTTGGTCCTTCGGTAGGAACTATGGGGTAGGGACCCGCCTCAACGGCCTCTTCACCTATCGGCAAGACCGTTGTGGGGGCCTCGGTAGGCCTACGCGGTTCAGTCGGTACTAGCGGGAAAGGACCAGCTTCAATTGGTGGGATAGTGGAATGAGGGAGCATCCTCTGAGGTTCAGGGAGGGCTCTTTGAGGTTCCGGCAAGGCTCGACGTTGGGCCGGGGTTGCGGGACCCGTTTGCTCGGTCATAGCCGGAATCAAGGCCCCCTTCAAAATAAAGTCTCTAGGACCCCCCGGTTCGGCCACAAGGGCCATTTGGACGGCATCGGCTATGTTTGTACGCTTTTGGTCTTGGGCGGCTTCCTGAGCCCGTTCTTGTGCCTCTTGCTCGGTCTGTACTCTTTGCCTCTCGGCTTCTTTTGCACGTCCCCGCCTCTGAAGAGCGGCGGCTCCCCCGGCGGCTCCACCAAATAGAGCACCCATGGGACCACCGATAAGGGCGGCTTCCTTGAAACGATTATAGAAGGTTGGGAGCCTTTGCTCCATCCCGGAGATAAACTCACCAAAGTCCTGCTCAGGGGGCTTTGCCGCAAACTCGGACGACATATCGGAGATGACTTCCTGAAGGCCCTCAGTTGCACCCTCGGAAACTCCGGCCATCCCAAGATTGAGAAGGAATCTTCCAATATTCTTAGCGGGTTGAGAGGCCGCAAAAATCCGATCTAATCCCCATATATCCAAGGCTGAATTGATGGCCCCGGCAACCCTTCCGGTCCATAGGGCTCTTTGCGGATCTGCTCCCTTGTCGAGTGCAAGTTGTTCAGCCTCTTCTTTGTTGAGCTTATAGAAATAAGCCGTTGCCAATGCTCGACCAGCAAGCGGAACGGTATGCAGAAGAGCGGCCATACCCGTTGGACCAAGGGAGCCCGCGAATTCTCCAACCCATGGTTCCCGCCCTTCGATGACTGATTTGGTGTATTCCTGAACATCGGGGTCCTCATCGGCAATCTGAGAATAGAAATTCCTGACGTTCTCACCCGCTTGCTTTAGGGGAGAAATGACTTCGCCGGGGATCTCCAAAAGGCCTCCCAAACCTCCAAGAGCCTCAAGAGCGGTACTCTTTACGGCTCCCATCAGGTGGGGCCTACCCTTAGGCACATGAGCCCGCCGCAACTGATCGAGATATTCCCGGTCGTTTCGACTCATCAAGGAACTCTCGATTTGCTGAGATGCACTCGGTTGTTGAGCGGGTTGGACTAAGTGCCTAGTGGGGTTGGTGTCATCGATTCCCGGCACAATATCTGACAACTTCGTTGTAAAGTAGGCCATTTAGAAAGTCCTTCGCTTTTGAGGAAAGCCCGCCCCCGGATTCAAAGATTTGAGGTATTTGGCAAGAGCTTCCAAGGTGGGTGTATCGTCCTTGAGTTCCGGTATCGCTTTTTTCAAAGCATTCACCACATCCCCCGTTGGCATATCGATTGACAATCCCCCCTCTAACTCCGAATCTAATTGCTTTGCAATGTTGTCAAGACGCTCTTCCTGATAATCGGTAATCCTTCCCAAGCCCTCCTTTATGGCCCGAATGGCTGAACCTCTGTTAGCAACTAGGTCATCCATCCTTTTTTTCCTGTGCTGTTCGTACTGATCAACCAAGACCTCACCGATTGATCTCCCGGTGATCGGCTGAGTGGCCGGAGTCCTTCTTCTCGGTACATCTTGGGGAGCCCTACCCCTCGGGGCCTCTTCAGCGGCGAAAGCGGATCTCCCGGCGTCCCCTCTATCTGCTCGGGGAATGGTCAAATGTTCAGCCCCCGGAACCCTAGTTTCACCCGTAGGCATCCCTTCCAATGCGGCGGCTATCGCCCTCACTCCACTCCTAAGGCCTTCCTGAATTGATGGCCTCTGCCAATTTGCAATGTCGGTCCTGACGGGTCCATCACTCGGAATGTTCCTAAGTTCCATATCAAGGGCGGCAATCATATCAGCGGCGGCGGGGTCATCACCGAATCGGCTAATGAATTCCTCAGCGGCCTTTCTCCAATCAGAGGTTCCCCTCTTCGGAGAATCCAATAGGATCTGAAAAGCTTCCTCGGCGGCTCCCCCTCGGCCCTGAGGTGCGGCGGGGGTTTCGGCCTCTCTTGCCGTGGGTTGCCCCGCTTGCTCCCTTGCAATGGCTTCAGCAATGATATCAGAATAAGGCACGTTGGTTGCCCTTAGCCCTTCGATCTCACCGCTTTCGGTCCTGTATCCCGGCTCAACATATATCGGGCCTTCACCTTTCCGGGCTCCCTGCATAAATCCTGCCTGACCACCACCAAGAGATTGATTGAATTGAGCCATGGATCTCTGAGTATCGAGCATCCCCCTCTTAAGTGGAATCATTACTTGTTGCTTCAGATAATCAACATACCCTTGCTGGATGGCTTCCTCATTGTCCCCATGCTGTTCCCTAAGCCCTCTCATCACGTTTTCCTGAGTTTGCTCAGGTATCCTCATGTTCAGGACCTTTTGCATTGCTTCTTCATCGTTGGCTTGGATTGCCCTGATCTGATCCCGGTAAAATTTATAATCATCCTGCAAGCCCTTCTTGATGGACTCCTCCTCAACGGTGAGCTTCCTTTTCGTGGGTTTTGCCCACTTCAAGCCAATGGTCCCATCCTTCTTCATGGTAGGAACAAAACCACCCGTTGCCCGTCCCCCGGTGTCCTCATAGCTCTTGAGGATGTCTCGGGAGGTTTTCATCTGCTCGATCTCTTCTTGCTCTTTGTCGAGCTTTTGCTGAACCTCTTGGGCCGCTAATCCGGCCTCAAATTCTGTTGTCCTACCCTCCACATCGGCAAGCATACTGATGGCATCAGCTATCCGGCGGTTGGCCTCATATTGCCGCTGAGCATAGTTTGACTTCGATAATCTCTGCTCAGAAGGGAAGGGGCTTGTTGATGGCACATAGGGAGCCTTGGCCGCTTGTTGAAGAGACTTGATCTTTCCGATCAGAGTTGCGGCCTCGGCCTTATCCTGAGCGTACAAATCCTCAGAGGTGGGCTCCAACCCCTGAGATCCAAAAAGCCGCGTATAAGCTGAAGTTGCCATTTTCGGTACTCCTTAGAGGGTTCTTGTCAGTTGCCTGACTTTATTCATGAGTTCCCCATGACGCTGAGCGGCGGGGCCTATGCCACTCCCAAACCCCTTAGAGTAAGCGGCCTGAGTCGCCATGCTTTCAAGGGCGGCAATATTCCTGATCTTGTCGGCAAGATTCCCCCCGCCAGTTCCACCCGCCGAGAGAGGCTGACCCTCACCTATCTTATAATCAACCGCCTCAGATCCATAGATATTCCCGGCCCCCGGAACGGTTGCCCGTGGCTCATCGGAGAATCCGAAGGCACTCATCCAATCAATACGCTCGGAAGGGGTCCCGGCTCCACTCTGAAAGAGGTTTGCCGCTACATTCGTCTTGAATTCGTTCTGTCTTTGGGTAAGCTCTTTCAAGTCAAGCTGATATTGTCTTTCCCGCTCTTTGATGATCTCATCGAGGTCCCGAGACTTAAGCTCATAGCTCTTTTGAAACTGCCTTCGGCCCTCCTCAAACTGATCTTTCCATCTCCGGGCCGCGAGTTTCCCTGAAGCCTCACCAAGTACAGCCGCGTGAATCTGGTAAGGGTTATATCCCCTACCCCCACCGTACCCTGATTGCATACCTCTCAAGAGATTCTCAGTGTATATGCTCATCTTCATCCTCCCCTTCTAGCCATGCTTGAAGTTCTTCCTCTGTCATTTGGTCAGGGTCATCCGGGAACTCCGGCTTCTTTTTGTCCCCTCAGCCCTTGGCCCTGAACTGCATATATTTTGGGTTTAACACAAGGGTAGGATTTAGATCTGAGTCCACGGAAATCAAGAACGGCTTCATCTTGTCCAATATGTTCCCGAGCTTCCACAATGCCCATTCTGATTCCTTCTTTCTCCTCTCCTCTTGGATATCGGCCATTATTTTGGCATATCTTCGTTTTCTCCAATCATTGCGTTTTTCGACTTTTACAGTAATCTGCCTGTACTCGGGGAGCCTTCCGGTCCTGTCCCTCCTCACAACTTCCCCAATATCAAACGGGGCCGCGTTTGCAAAGCTTGGGAATATCAGCAAAAGTAAGATTATGGGCATTGCCATTCCTGATAAACGAAGTCAACTGAGCAGTTACAGGCACATTGATAATACCCACCCGTTATATGCCAACAATCATCACAACCGCACATATCACAAATCCTGAAAGTAAGGGCCGCACACCCTACGAGGGTCCCGTTTCCGCAAAGGCAATCATAGCAACCCCATGAGGGACACCCACCACCGCAACAACGTCCCGGAGATCCATCATACTGGCAATCATTGAGGGGTGGGCTTCCGCACCCTGATCCGACGCATTGGACAGCCCCGGCCCCAACCGTGATGTAATTATGGTATTGCCTTCGGTATCCGGCATCAAGCCGCATTTGACCCGCCACGATATGAGTTGATTCTCCCGGCATATTACATGCGTCTGACTCAGGATCTCCAAGGGCCGTGCTATAAATCGTGACCCAAGACCCCGAATCTGAGCACATGATCGTATATGTATCGGTTTCACCACAAGCATCCTCGACCCTTAAAGTGGCCCCTCCACATGCCCCTGATGAAGCAACCGTGACCGAGGACCCATCAGAACTAGTCTCAGCCGTGGCGGGGCAAGCCTGACCATCGAGAGTGAAATTTGACCCCGCACAGGTGAGAGTCCACTCATATGGTGGAACCGCGAGGCCTCCACTCTGAACGCTGAAGGTTCCAGACGTGTTTCCACCTGAGCAAATATCACCATAAGCCGCCTCGGTCGTGGCATCTGCAACGATTGTTGGAGTGGCCCCTAGGCATATATCTTCCTCTTCTTCCTCACAGTTGATAATGATCCGAGCATCACAACAACCGCCTTTTAATTGCCAATCAAGGGGACAGGTACAAACCTCGACTTCGATAACGCTATTATCGACCGCCGAGATGGCCGGAACGATGATAAGGTTGTTCCCCTCTAACCTCCAATCCTGAACCTGTCCGACTACATCAATCCCACATATGATTTGTGAAGTCGTGATAACACATTCGGCTTCTCCATCAACGCACTCGATAATCCCCGGAAAACATGAAATCCAACAACCGTGTAAATACCAACCCGGAACGTCAAGGATATCGTCAGGATGCTGAGGCCCATACGGCCCCGTTGGCCATGGATCAAACCCCGGCCACCAAGGCATGTCGGGATAGTCCCAATTTGGGAAACTGATATCGAAATGGGGCCAAGCAATTTCCTCCATCTCGTTAAAGTCGTTATGAGCCCAAGGCTTTTTATCTTTCGATGCTTTCCTAAATGCATCAAGACTCTCCTTGACCCCATGCACAGTATCAGGTCGAATTTCATCTTTCGGGAACCTAGCCTTGATATCCGATTCGTGGGTCTTTCTGATCCTCTCGGTGAAAGTCTCATATTCCTCACCCGAGCCCGGACGAATGATCTTCCCGTCAGACACCCCCGCAATGAGGAAGAAGAGCACAAGGCATATGCTAGTGAGTCGGCCTGACCTCGTAATAATCGACTGTATAACCATAGAGTTCCATCACAGTATCTAGTTCAGCGGTCGAAACTCCGCTTCTGAATCTTATGGAATTAGTCTCCATCAGGTATGTAATATCTCTCCCCATCAAGGTCCTACCTTGAGCAAGCTTGTACCCTGAATTTACTAAGGAAATAGTCCCGCCGGGAGGGGTCACACCCGAATCGGCATCGTCCGGGTAAACCAATATTTCAGCTACTCCCACCGTCTGAGCTTTCGCCTTGATCTTGACCGCACGAAGTTTGAATTTATGATTTAAGGCATCTTCAAGCTTGCCTTCTAATGGGTTAAAATCGGCGGTCTTGATATGGTGGGTGATGACATTATTATTGTCGTTTTTTCCGGTATCGAGCCGATGTACCGTCCCTGAGTAATCACCAATGTATGTCAACCTCTGGTCATCATTGCCGATTAAACTGAGGCCGCAAGCGGCAGGACTATTCCTCACGTACCTGTCATAGAATTCCTCCCCAATCGGACTGTAAATGAGTTCAACGTTGCAAGTCGTCTGAGGCGTATCATCGTTTTCAAAATTAACGGGAGCCCCGATGTGAACCGTCTTGTCAATAAAATTATACCAAACATAGCATTTATAGGCGTACTCGGGTTGGATGTAAGGGGTTGCCCCGGTGTCCCAATAATCCGATATCGGTTGACTGATCTTCGTGACTGTCATCCCATCGGTCAAATATAGACCATCCTGAGCCACGAAAAAGACAGCATGAACAATTCGGGTTTTGGCAAAGGCTTGAATCCCATCCTCGACAACGCAAGCCGCGTGAGGCCCAATAGCCCCAACCTTTGTTGATATGCAAAGCTCATCAAATTCACCCGGAACCTTGCCCTGAAGCACATAGGTTCGATAGGGGTCCTTTGTAAACACGATTCCATACGAGGAATATTCAAGGGCTAGGTGAACTCGACCGGGACCGAAAATCCCGCCCGTGCTTCCGGCTTTGGGGCCGTTTATGATTTGGGGTTCATACTCTTGAGAGTAATCCATCCCGTTCTTATAGTCTTGCCCCGGCCAATACATGGCCCTTCCATTGTAGTGCATCACCCCTTCGTACTTGCTGATATCCCGGACCCCATTCGGATCAACTATCCCACCGATCTCATAAAGGCTGATCGTTTCTGAGGCAAGACTTACAATCGGCTCCCATTTGTACCAATAGAACGGAGTCAACCGCCCCGCGAGTTGCCTTCGATCAGGCCTGATTCCGTTGGTGTCCCATTGCATGACCCCGGTATGCTGAAGCGGGTATCCCTCACCCGTGCTATCGTTGGTCACTCCGGTTATCTCAGACCAATCAGATTCATCCCCGTCCCAATAATAGACCCTCCATCCCGTAGCTGTCCCCACGTTCCCCGAGTCAGAGGTAATTTCCATGAAGAAGCCCATGACAGGCTGAGCAAACCCGAGATAGATGGCCTGAGAATTCGTGATATCGGCATCCATGTATTCGACATCACTTCCATCTGTGACCTCAGGGGTCCAATCGTAAAATCCGGTCGTATGAGATTCTAGGGCTCCAAGAACGATCTCATAGAGTCCTGACCATAAGTGAGTAACCTCTTCGCAGATATCGGCAACCAAGATCCTCTTGACCTGAACATTGTCGGTCACATCGGCGGTTACGCGGAATCGATACCAAAAGAGATGGTTCTTCGTCCCCGGCAAAACATATGGGATCATGTTTGCGGGGTTTGTCCATGCAATGTAGCCGGATTCATAGAGAGTCGTTACGCCTGAGCCATCAGCCGTACCGTCAACGATGTTCGTGCATGAGGTCCACCCTGAAGACGTATAGGCTGAAACACCCGTCTTAGCGGCCATTATGTTGGTGGTTCCGGCGATTAACTGAAGCTCGGCCCCGTCAAGCCTTCTGTGAAACCCTAGATAGGCATATTCCGAGGTTCCTGAATGGTTAGGCATACCGATTGAAGTGGTGTCCAATTCATCGGCAACCAACATGCTTCCATCATTGTAAGCCGTGGTTCCGGTGGTATGCTGAGTCAGGAAGGAGTCAGGGTAGGTTGAGCCCCCCGAGGTAGCCCAAGGGGTTTGGCCTGAGGCGGCACAAGTGATCTCATCGTCAATCTTTCCCCAATGCATTGGCCCCGCATCCGAGGCAAGGTCAAGAAGCTTTGTCCCGAAAGTGGTAACGGTATCAGGGGGAGTGCCTGAGGAAACATAAAAGTCATCATTGCATTGAGCGTAAAACTTCTCAACGCCTGTTTCGGTAACGATTAGCTGAGCAAGGCCCTTAACTTCGGCTGATGCTATTGCGGTGGTATTATAAGGAGTGCATCCTCCCCGAGCCTTCCAACCAACGGGCAAGCCGGGGGCGGGTCGCCGCATATTGACGGCTTCCTTGATATTGCTCCCATCCAAAGCAACAAACGGGCTTGTCCTGTCAAGCTTCCCGGCAAGAGCGAATGAAGTTGCACGATGGCGTTCTTTCGGGGTCTTTGTCTTGTCAGTTATTGCCCATTTCTGCTCATCGTCATCTTGGCCTAATGACACATTGTTATAAGCAAAAGCCAAGAATCCCGCTAGGACTGCAAGAATGGCATATCTGAGGCGTATCATTTTAATCCTCTTCGGTCAGGGACAACCCTCCCGGCAACATATGAATCATCCATGAAGCAATCCGGCTTTTGAACCGTGACATATGGTAGTCACCCCGGACTTCCTTGCTATCCTTATAAAGGGCCTTGGCCTTCACATAATCAAGGATTGCTGTGTCAAAATAGGTGGGCGTTTCGATTGGGCTTGTGATGAGGGTTACGCCCGAAGGAAGATCGGTTCGATAAAGATAGAGAGTCGTTCCTGATTGATCTGCTCCGGGGACGGGCTCAATGATGAGATCATCATTCCAAACAGCAAAGTATTTCGGGTTTCCCGTTTCCTTGCTATGCCCGAGGGATCTCAGATTGATTCTTTTGAGGGTGAAGAGATAATCCCGGTCATCAGTAACCCCGCTATCATAAGTGACAGTCTCAACGGTTAGCCAATTCCCGGTAATATCATAAGTGAAAACGCTATCTTTGATAACGATAAGAGAGGTCCCGGATTCAAGACATTTGGTGGTATAAACGATCTCCCTAACGGCCTCATCAATCCATTGGATCATGTCATCCTGATTCCAATATTGGGCCGTATCCTCATCGAGGTCACGTCTTGCTCGGGTTTCAATTGTCGCGGCTGTTAAAGAGGAGGTGGCTTGGGAGCCGCCGAAGGCAAGATCGAGGCCCCCAAGCATGATAAGGAGGACACAAAACGAAGAGATGAGGGCTTTCATATCATACTCCTAAATCTCAGTCAAGAGTTTTAGGGACGGGACTAAGCTGACCACCCCGAGGATGACCTAGGCTGATCCCCAATTAACTGACGACTGAAGTTCTTAATGAACCTGTCATCCTTGATGACTTGCTCAGCCCAATGGGCCTTATAGAGGACTTCAATCTTACCCATCATTCTATCACCTGACTCACGCTTTGCCTTTTCGGCATTCGTGGCCAAGGTGTGAAGAGCCCGATGCCATATGCAATCATGGACCTCGGGAGGAAGATTCGGGTATTTGCCTGAAGTCCAGCTTGCAATATCCGGGTATGCCTTCTCGATATCGATTGAAACATTATATCGATCATTACATGGAGGATACCACATAATGATGTGCTCAAATCCGGCGTCAAGGCCCGCATTGGAAAACCGCTTATATTGCCAACGCTTTGGCCTACCTCCCGGCCTGAGCCATTTCTGATCCCCCTTGACCTCTCCATCGGTGATCGGATCAGCAGGATATCCATCGAACTGGATATCAAACACCCTCTTGATTTTCCACCTGTCCTCAGCGTCCCCGGTATCAGGCTCTATATCGGAAGCCGTTAAGACCATGCCGCATGAATAAACATGCCCACCGGATGTATAAGCATCATATCCATCAGTGTTTATTGCATTTGTCCCATCCAATTGAAGCAATGAGAACTGATCGTCGTCAACTTTTACCACCCGATATAAGCGGCGGTTTAGACGATCCATCCCGTAGATTCCATCAATCCAAACAATTTCCCCACTTACAAGGCCGTGCTCATCCTCAAGATCCTCATGGACTGATTCAGCGGTAATGACTCCGGGAGCCGCCGCCGTGATAGCGGAAATCTCACAATAAGCCTTCGTAAAAAGCTCATCATAAGATTGGCGGTTCCATCCAAGGGGCTCTTGCTCATCGATTTCGTTGATCTCACGAATCGCAGTCTTGAGGGCAACCTTGATCATGGGCTCAAGAGTTTGGCCCGTTGGATCATCCTGAACAAAGTCCTTGCAATTCTGAATCAAGGCTTTGTTTGATATTGGTGTTTGGCTCATTTATGCCGCCTCTTCTTCCCTCCTTCGGGCTTCCCGAGTGATCCTGTCCCCTTGCTTCTTCATAATGAAGTATTCCTTCTCAGTCGCCTCTCTCATGACCGTGCAAGGGAAAAACTGGACGTATCCGGTGATCTTTCGGGATTGCTCGGGAGTTTGCGTGTAAACGGGATAAGTGGCATTATCATTCACCTCTAGGTAATAGCCGGGGAGGATAACCGGGACGTTCCTTTGGATCTGAAGGCATTGCCCTTCCCATTGAAGGACAACCTCTCTGAAGTCATCCTTGCCCGAGGCGGGAGCAAATAGAACCTCCCAATATCCCCAACATTCAACCTCAATATCCAACGGAGTCTTATCCTTCCCTTTGCCTAGGTGGGTTATTGACCCTTGGAAATTGGTTCCCTTAGAATCTTCGATGATCCTTTCCGATATTTCCTCACCAACCAGCTTGATCAACTGGTTTTGGGATGTTTTGTGGATGATCGAACGGTATTGGTCGTCTTCAACGGGTATGCCCCTGAGGGCATAGACAATCCCCTTCTTCCTTCTCCCGTACTGCTCAAGGGTTTTATTCCAATCGATCTGCTTGAATCTAATAAGGGTTTTATAATTTCGGGACTTCGGATCAACTCGGCTACCCCCGGCAAGGCTAGATTTTATTGGAGTCTCGGTGATCGCCTTGAAATACGGGGTTCCTGTCACCCTTTGCCACGTTTCATTCCATTTCATCCAACATGACGGGAGATCCTGAATCCTGCCACGATTGGTATGCTCAAACTGCCTAAGAACAGCCTCATTTTGAATCGAGGCAAAAGCCTCAATGAATTCCATGACCTCTAAGGGTAAGTTTTCGGTCGTCATAGCTTCTCTCCTCAAAAGGGGAGGGGGAATTTCTCCCCCGTCCCCGGAATCATTCAAAAAGGTTTAGTTGTAAGTTCCGGCCTCAAACATGATGATCTCATCGTTTACGTTGACAGTTGTGTTGGAAACTCGGAAACCGTCCAAGGTGGTCTTGTTCAAGGCAATGGGAGCCATGGAATATTTCCCACCAATGAAACGAACGTTACCGGAAGCCATCGAGGCCGAAAGAGTCACCTCATTGGCCGACACTCCCGCACCCGCCGCTAGGGTGTTAATGGCATGTTCCTCGACTTCCCCGCTGTTTGCCGCACCCTGAGGCCTTTGGATCAGGATCTTCGACCCCGGCCCGATATAAGTTCCGGTCACATCGGAGTTGAAATTCCCGGTCCTATTGGCCGAACTCCCAAGGGTCCAAGTGGTGATATCGGCATCGGCGGCATCACCCACAATCCCGAGTGCCGAATTCGTGAGATAACGGTAATCCTTGTTATCCCAACCGAGATAGACTCCCTCCCCGTATGTAGTCGAGGTTTGGTTTGAAGAGGTCAAAAGATCCCCACCGTAATACGGCAAGATTCCGTTCCCGGCTGTCAATTCGGTAGCAACATAATCCCCGGTCGTCTGGACACCTTCGATCATCGTTCCATCGGAACGAAGCATCATTCGGGACCATTCGATTTGCTCTTGGGCGGTTCCTTCAATGTTGACGATCTTGACCCAATCCGGGACAAATCCGATGCAAAGATAGACATCGGCGGCGGTTCCGTTCCACGTTCCTGCTACTCTACGCATGACCATTCTCCTTTGCTCAACCCATCGGCCAAGCAACTTCGTTAAGTTGATATTCGGGGGGATCAGCTTTTCGGGCCTCACCCCCCGGCCCCGTTGGATAGGCTATTGATTAACTCGGGACGGCTGTAGCGGCCACCTCAAGGCGGGCCATCCACAATTGATTCAAGATTACGGCTGTTTGGTACATTTTCCACGAAACGAATCCCTTTTGCCCAAGCTCATCACCCACGGCAGGCTGATCGGGGTTCCTCACGGCGGGTTTCACGGCGTTCTGACCCTGCAAGGGAACGATGCCATAGGCATTCTTTGCAAGGACAATCAGCGGATAGACATCAGCCGCCGTGTCGGACGTGACAATCTCCCCACCACTCAGATAGGTTTGACCAGCCGTACCCGCCGCTTCCCAAGGCTCAAACAGGGCCGTCAGGCAAAAACGGAACTGATCCATCTTCCCGATTTCGGTGGGAAGGGCCTTGGTCGAATCGGAATACTGCTCGACCGGAACGAACCCTTCAAGTCCTCGGATATCGGAATCACAATCGGTGTGACCCAATACGAAGAAGGCCGCATTCACGGGCTCGGTGGAGATCTTCGCGGAAGCTCGGACCATCTTGGATATCTGACGGGCCTTGTTCCTTCGGAAGGAACGATAAATCCTTCGGAAGTCACCCCGGACACCCGGAGAATTAATAGCTGATCGAGATCCGGCATTGTTGGCATAAAAGACGTTGGTTCCCGCTTTCATTACCGCAATACGGACAACCTCAACCGTTTCAGCCGCTTGCTCCCCGCAGAGGTCAAACGACTCCTTGAATACATCGTCTTCGTGAGTGTCCTTGATGACATCGGTAAGCTCAACGAAATCACCGTACTGCTCAAGTGTCGCGGTGACATCGGTATAGGTGAGCTTCCGACCTTTGGGCGGGATGCCTTCGGCCAAGGGGGCCGTGGCACGGGGGAGAGACTCGTATCTCCGAAACTTGATGCTCTTCGTGTGACGTTTCGGAATCGGGCGGGATTGCCCAAAACGCTCGGTGATCATGTCATGCTGTCCCCGCATGAGCAACCGAGCCGCCGCATAAGCCGCTGTTCTCGGGGAAATGTCCCCGTAGGTATTAATGGTTTCTCCCATGAGAGATCTCCTTCTGGATCATGTTACCGACCAAAAGGGCCTCTCAGGGCCTCGGGCATGGTCAAACGTAACGTTTGATCAATTAGCTTTTTTAACTGCAAAAATGTGAAAGCACTTAGGGCAACGGAATTCCTGACCTGACTCGGAATATTCTCCTTTGCCTATGAGCTTCCCGCACTCTGGACACCTGATTTCAACGTCATAGTTGACATCTATATCAGGCCACTCTCCATCAAATTTAGCGGTTGGTGAATCAGGGTTCATACCCCTTCCTTCTCCACGGCATCAGCGGCGTCCGAAAAAGCGGAAGCATAATCTTCCTCGACCGCCGGGGTTCCTCCACCCTTCTTAGAGGTCCTTCTAGCCGATGAAGTGTGTACGGCATCAAACTCAGCCTTGCTCTTGCGGGCCTGAGCATCAGCCTTTGAGGCCTTCTCTTTCGATCCTTTCTTGGCCGGGGAATTATCAAAATACTCCCGGAACCCTAAGACATGATCCTCAGGGTCATCGGATCTGAAAAGAGCCTGAGTTTCCTCGGGAGCTTCGTTTTGTACCCAATCGATAAATTCCTTACTGTCAATGACCTCTTCCATATTGGTATCCGGCCATTCTTGAGTAAGTCTTAACCGATAGACACGATCAGAAACTTCCTCCATCATTTCAGCGGCATCGTCACCCGTCATCAGGACACCGGAATCAACCAACCGACCAATGATCTGACGGGCCATCAACGTTGTAATGACAGGAACTTCAGGATTGTCCTCATAATACGCCTTAAGGTTGATCACTTCATCCCCAACCTTAAGGGACTCAGGAAGCTTTCCGACATCAAGCATCCCGATATAAGCCCCGGCAACTCGATCATCAATGGCTTCAATCGGGGGTGGTTGGCCTTCATCGGGGGAATAACCCTCATCCTCAAGGTCCTCATCCCCTTCTTCATCGCCTACCCCACCTTTTTCGGACTCGATCAGGATCTTTCCCCGCTTCTGAGCCGGGGTCAGATCTTCGTCACCCTCATCCTTGTCCTTGTCGTCTTCATCTTCCTGACCTTTCTCCTCATCTTCTTCAGATTCGTCTTTGTCCTCCTCAGACTCATCCTCAGCCTCAGCCTCATCGGATTCAGCTTCACCCTCGGCCTCGGATTTGTCCTTATCCCCTTCATCCTCCTCGGATTTCTCTTCGGAAGATCCTTCATCGGGTTTGTCGCCTATGGCCTCATCGAAAGCATCATCAAAGACGGATTCGCCTTCGTCTAAGCTCACATCTTCTGATTCGGTTTCCGTTGCCTCTAGGGCCTGACTCTCATCGACCATCTCAACTCCTCCAATTCACATATGTATTTAGGATTTCAGAACTCTAAGGATTAATGCATATACTCGTTGACCGCAAAGACACTAACCGCACCATTGTAATTAAGTTGCAACCAAACGATATCCCCTTGGGCATCCATTTCCTTGCTCACATTGGTTGTACCGGACGAAGCCCAAAAGATCGGAAGGCCCGCACAGTAGAGAATAGCGTCCGTTGTCCCGGAGTCGATCTTCTGAAGCCCGAAGATCGTATCATGATTAACTGCGGTTGGGGTGGGAATATGAATTGTCACCCCTGCCGTGCCGACATCCATGATGCCATTATCGCCCCCGGCACTTGAACTTGTGGCCGAAGAGATATCGAATTGATAGACGGCCCCGGTTTTTACGGTCGAGGGAACCGTGTATCCCGTGCCAGCAGTCCAAGTAAGGGTTGTGGTCGTATATCGGGGAGCCGTGGTCAGGGTAATCTCGGACCCGGATTCCAAAGTGAGATCCGCGTTATCACCCCTGAACTTCATCTCTCCCCGGTAAATCTGCTCACCTCTCCAAGTGTGAGGCCTTCCGGTGAAAGGGTCAGCCAAGGCCATTCCCGCAAAAACGAAAACCATCAATGCCGTCAACGCTACAATTGCAAATCGTTTGTTCATTTTCTTATTCCTCCCTTTCCCTGATCTTGTTTGGAAGCTCAATCAACTCATCAATCAAAGCTTCCCGTGAGAGTAACCACTTTATATCCTGACGAAAATCCTTGTCATTCACCTGAGGGTTGTTCCTGATCTTGTTTCTGACCGTGGCCTTTTCGTCGTCAAGCCATTTCCTTAATGACCTCCAATACTCGGAACGGGGAAGGGTTGCTATTGTAGCTATGTCTTGGGCATCTAAGGGCATTACTGCAAGAACTTCTTTTGAGCGGAGATGTTTGCAACGTCCCTAGAACTCGGAGAGACAATCCTCTTCGTGACGTTTGCAAGTTGACGCTCATATGAAGCCATAAGCTCCCCACCTTCACGCAAGGTCCTGATTTCAATGCTCAGGTCCCCAATGAAAACGTCAACGCTCATCTCGTAAGCTTGCTCAGGCCCTCCAAGACGGGAAACTCCGGTTTCAACCGTCTGATTCGCAACCCTGATCCTAACGATGCAGGGATCTAAGATTCTGACCCATCCCCACCCGAGAGGATGAGGGGAATCATCGATCCTTCCCATGTAATCACTTGCACCCGCACCAACGATGTGAACAACCTTTCCCTTGTAAACTTCTCCTAGGCTTTTGCTCTCAGGCTTCTTCGGCATCTAAGTTCCCTCCTTGGGGCTCTATGAATTTGATAAATAAGGGGTTTTCCCCTTTTCTCACATGAAGGATGGCCTTGTCAAGATAGAACAAACTGAAGAGGGCATCAGGATCATCAGGATAAAGCCCCCGATCCAAGGACTTGACCCACTCATCATAGGCCTGTTTGATCTTGTGCCTTCCATGAAAAGCCTTCAAAAGCTTCTCAACCTCTTGGTCAATCCGCTCTTTCAGGCCCTCAAGGATGTCTTCAGTTATTTCAATCATTGATTAACCGCCGCCTTCACTCCTTCCTTGATTACGTCCCGTTGAAAGTCCTTCTCAGCGTTAGCGTCTTCAAGGTCTTTCTCGGCCTTCAGGGCAAGGATGGCCTCTTGTTTTGCCTTTTCCTGACGTGTCGCCTCATCCTGAAGCTCTTGCTCTTTCTCCTCAGGCGATTTCAGGAACTCATCAGGATCAGCGTCATAAGACCGATAGATTACCTCAAGGTGCGGCCTAACCTTGGCTTCGATGGCCAATTGCTCGGCTGATAGCACCATTGCAAGGATCTCCTTGATCTTCTGACCTCGGATCACCTTATTCTGAAAGCCCGTGAATCCTTGGGCATGAGGCACATAGTTTCCCTTGGCCTCTTCTAGGGTTTGGTCGAGAACGTTTCCTTCCTCGTCACGGTTGGGATCTCTCATGTTGTAAACATAGATATCCCATACCTCGGGCTCAATGAGCATCTCATCAATGTTCCTCATGCATTGACCCACATATTTCCCGGCATTCTCTTGGAGTTGATTCATCTCAAAAGCCGTGTCCGGGGTATGCTTGGGCAATACGAAACCTTGAAGGATGTTCGGAAGGAGAGAAACGGTGTCACCCCATCGTTCCATTCGTTCAATCCCGGAGATCAGCGTTTCACCGACATCGGGAATGACGATAGGCAAGATGGCGTGACGTACATCGGGACACTCATCGGAGATATCGACTTGCATCCCCGGATGGAGTTTCTCACCCTGCTTTGGGTTTGCAAAGTAACGTTTCTTGACGGCTGTTATTACGTTGGCTGAAAGTTTCTTGTTATCCTCAAAGGCCCTAACCATCCCATTCAAGGAATACTGAACGTCCTCAAGGTTATCAGCAACCCCGGTCCCTGTTGTCGAATCGAGTTCACTCTCAAGGACACATTTCTTATAAGGTCGATACCCGTCAGGGCTTCTCAGGAATCGGACACATTTCCCGTTGATCATCGTTGCAATGATCTCAACCTCATCCCCGGTTTCGTCCGATTCGTTCCATTCCTCTAAGGATATCTGAGATTCACCCCCACCCTTCTTCCCGATATCGTGTTTCTCAAAGTCCTCAACCAATTGAACGGGGGCTCGGCCCCAATACTCCCGAGCATCAATATCCTTGGTCCGGGTCTTGATGTGTCTTAATCCCGGCCTCAAAGAATCCTCATCTGAAAGCTTGTTATCTTTACGCTCTTTGATTACAACGTCAACGCGATCATCGAGATACCCAACCGTTCCCTTCTTGGCATTCAACTCAAAAAGGGAAAGCATCTCTCTTTCGATGACACCCCATCCCTCTTCAAATTTATCGGCCTCAAAATCCCACCATATATCCCAAACTGAGCGATACTCAAAGCCGGGGACCTGTTCCTCATATTCGTAATATTCATGACGTGTGAATTCCTGAGCCTCAGCCTCGGGCAATCCGGGTTCGGCGTAATTGGTAGGGGAAAAACCTCGGCGGGTAACGGGGGCAACGTTGAATTTGCTAAAGGTCATGCCGTAATAGGCAAGGGATAGGAACTTGTTCATATATTCCCGATCAGAGTGGCGATCTGCGAATTGTTCCCTGATCTTATCCCCCATTTTGTTCATGTTCTTGTCACGGGATGAGATCTCAGCCTCACCCAATGGCTCCCTCTCATGAGGGCTCGGCTTAAGGATGAATGGAACCTGACCCCGCTGAAGGGCCGTATCCAAGATAATAGCGTAAAGGGTCCAAACCTTGGCCTTGGTCAATCCGATATACGTGGTCGATTGCCACTCCTCATCACCCTCCTTGGATTTCCAACGAGTCACGCGGGAATCCTGATTGGTGACGGCATTGAGGTTGGCCTTCCACTTCAACTCAAGGAAACGCTTTCGCTCTTCAGCGGCATCCTCTATGCGTTTGGCCAAGAATTGCTCAAGGCCGGATTTGGGATCATCGGCCATGGCTTAACCCTTTTTCTTGGAATTTCCCTTCTTCTTCGACTTCGGTTCCGGCGGGGTTAATGCATCGATCTTGGCATTCAAAGCCGCAATCTCTGACGTTACCAACGCCTTAAGTGCCGGAATCTCTTGGTTGATCACCTTCATCACTCTTGCCTTCTCGGTCATTGACAGGCCCATCAGTCAACCTCCTTGCTTCTGCAAACTTTCGCAATAAATTGGTTAATTCAATCATGGTGTTAGGTTTATTCCCCCAACCCATGTCACCCATGAAAGTAAACAGGGATTCTAATTCAGAAGAGTCTAGGTTTAGTTCTGCCTGAACCTCCCAAACGAACTTTTGAATGATCCCTAGCAAGGTCTGAGCCTCTTCCCGGATCTCTAGGATCTCTGAGTCTGGTAGATATATTCCGTTCATTTTTCTCCTATCTTCGGACTTCCCTTCTTCGGGTGAAGCCTCTACGTTGACGGTTGATTTGTTGACGCCTTGCCCTCTCTTCAGGGCTAAACAGGGCCTCACCGAACTCCTTCAATCCGGCCCCTTGGGTTCGACCATATTTATTCATTCTCTGGATGTACTTAGCCCGCTCACCCATAGCCCGCCCAAAAGAACGCTGATACCGTTTCTTTTCCTTCAGGGCCGATCTCATCTTTCGCCCACGGCGTTTAGAGGCCATCGTCTGGACCTTGGTTTTCCAATAGTCCCTGACATTGCTGACCCCACGATGTAAGGCTGAACGCCTGACAGGCCTGACCGTCCTTCGGTCCATAGCCTGAGCTTCTCTCTCAACTGATTGCATAAGCCTTGATCTTGCCATTAGTCATACCTCCCTCGGGGTACTGAATAATATTTCCCGTCCTTTCCCTTGATGATTCGATATCCGGCCTTCTTCTCACCCTTGACCGTTTTCTTATGGGTCCGGTGTTTCCGGCCTTTCAATATTTGCCCCGTTTTCGGGTTTCTGCTCGACCAATGGCCCCTCTTAGGGAGAACGCGATCTTTGATAGCGGTCTTGTAATCATAGCCTGACCCTTCAGGATCAAAATCGGCCATAGATTGAACTTTTCTTCTGAGGTTTAGCATTTACTTGGATGCTTCTTTGAAAGCCCCGGCAAAGTCAGATTTGTTCGTGAACCCCATCGTCTGGATTTGAATCGAGATGTGCTCGCTCCGTTTATCGGGAACCTCATCACTCACCCGCTTTTCGATAACCTTCCCGGTCGCTACGATCTTGACCATATCCCCGGCGTTCAGGCCTGAAGCATTGAGCTTCTTGATCTCATCCTTGTTCATGCTGATCCTGAGCCCCCATGGATACCGATCACCCTCATAGGCGGTTACGGCCTCAGGCATGTCTTTCTTTTTCTTCTTGGGTATTCTAAGTGAGATCAGCTTCATGGATCATCCTCCTAAAATGATGAACGCCTCCATCCTTCCGAATGAAAGCGTGTAAGCAAGGCCTGTTTGTTCCGGGGTATTTTTCGATGCAAACGGTGGGAGTTATGCCATGGTCACGGCGTAACCTTTGGAGAAAACTTTCCTTTTGCCGCGTCAGAGACAACTCGGGAGATGACTTTTCCAACCTTCTTTCTCCTATCGGCAAACGCTAGGCAGGACAGGCAAACCGTATCATCTAATGATTCAACTTGAGCCTTCCTCCCGCACCTCTCACAGACAATCGTGAGTTCAACTCTTTTTATCCCCCTGATCATTGCCGGGGGTTAAAGCACAATTTCGCTGAAAAGTCAATAGTTTTCTTAACGGCCTTTCCGGCCCCCTCTCTTCTTACCCTTCTTTGATCCGCAAGGCATCTGCCATCACCTCCTTTCATCTGCTCCATTTCGACCAAATACGAGGAGTGGGGTCCCAAATCTCAACCACGTCCTCGGTCGGTGGTCCGGGGTCCCTCCATGGAAAATTAGTGAACCCCATCAAAAGGACCCTCAAAGCATGATATCCCCTGAATTGATCGGGATCACCCCCTTGCAAATGCTGTAACACCTGAGATTGCAATGATACCCTAACCGTTTTCCGGTCAACATGAGCATGGAGAATCCCATCTGCAACCTCATCCTTGTCGTAATGGGCTTTGATCATGGCGGGCTGAACGTTCACTTGGGGGGATCTGATGACAAGCTTGTGATAATAATCGTGGAGGTCAGGGCGGTCATTCCAGAAATACTCGGTTGCCTGATACTTTGAGGCCATCCTATTGAGGAAGTCGGCCAATCCAACGTATTTAGTTGTGTCAGGGTCGAAAACGGGGTCAATGTGGAGAAACTCATATTCTTCAAAGACATAGACGATCTTCGTATTGATCTCTTGAGCCCCTAGGACTCCAAAGCCTAATTGACCTATCCAAGGCCAAGCAATAGCCCCTCTCACATAGAAGTCACATGGGGGACCTTCATCGAAGAAGAATCGATGGAATTTCCTCTCAGGGTAGGCCTTAACCATTGCGGGGGGCTTGATCATGCCTTACCTCAATTCAGCCGGGACCATGGCCTTTTCTTTCTCTGTCAACTCCCTTGGAGGTCCAACGGGTATGAATCGTCCATTCGGACCCATTCGCCCTTCCTGAAATTTCCCATCAGGGAGAGGCCTCATCACTTGGACAGGTCGAAAACTCTCGGGCCTTGGTGTGTCCGGTTGATAGATGGCTTGACCCGCGAGTAGTCCAAGGAAGATTCCCATTCCTGCCCCCGTACAAAAGGACCAAAAATCGACCTTCCTTCCTTTTTGGGGCTTTGCTTTTCGGGTCATGGAATCGTGATTTCAATGAGTGCCTTGAAGATGATCTTCAAAGCATTGACCCCCGCAAGCTTGAATTTCATGGGAACCGTGACTTCATTCGATGGATCTGATTCATCTCCTCCCTGATTCCAAGCCGTCATGACTATGTACCGCGTGACCGCTGATAAGGCCTGAGGATTGTCAATCGGGATCAAGATCTGAGGGACCTCATAGGTCGTCACTCCACTCGGCAAAGGCGTACCGGGGGCCACAGTTGCAAAGTCGATATCCTTAGACTGAGGCCACGGTCCACCCTCATCGGGACCCCAATAGATCCGATATCCACCCCCGGCCATGTTGGAAGGATGCTCGGAATGTTCCCACATCAAGTGAAGATCCGCTTGATAGACCTTGTTTTGAGCATTTGCAAACATCGGCGTAAGGACAAACGCAAGGATAATGACGACACAAACGAAAGCAATCCAATCTCTCAAATTCATTCTCTTCATTTCATACCTCCAAAGTTTTGATTTCACACACTATCTAGGGCTCCAGCAGTCATTAGGCTCACAAAATCTATCTTGGGTTCCTACTTTCAAATGGCTCAATCATCCCAATACGAGATACGCTCACCCTCTCTCAAGGGCTTTCCGGTCAACTTTGACTTCCTCTTCTCGGGGAAGAACGTATCAACCGGGGGCTTCTGGTTCCTGATCGGACTCATCCCCGGTGGAAGATACCTCCACCAAATGATATCACCCGAAGCCGAAAGGTCAATGACTACATGGGGTCGCCATTTCCTCGGGATAAAGGTTTCAATGCTCTTCCGTACCTTCCTCATCGTTTCATCAGGGACTTGGCTCAAGTCATAATACCCCAAATCTCCCGGCTTCTTTCCCGGTTTCGGGGACGGTCGCCACGGCCCATAGACTCCATACATCTCCGGTTTTACGATAATCCCGGACTTCATCCAATCACCATACATCACCTTAGGATCAAATCCAAGGATGACTTGCCCATCCCTAATCCCTTTTGCTTGGGGAAGGTTCCGAAATAGGGCCTCAAGGCCTTTGACGGGGTTCATCTTAGCCGTAGCGGTCGCCGCTAATCCCGGACCACCAACGCCTAACAGCTTCAGGAATCCGCGTCTTGTTATCTTCATGGTGTTACCTCAAAATTAACATTGTTAATCGCTTTTTAACATAGATACTCACTAGGGTTCCGCTATCACCTGACTGCTGATTTGATCAATGCCTTGATAAGGC
>Ga0180437_10000680_pt1 | contig 62618 bp, 51 predicted proteins | sample SS_ome_4_FD_132410 | JGI IMG/M metagenome (GOLD analysis project Ga0180437, IMG submission 132410) | Hypersaline lake sediment archaeal communities from the Salton Sea, California, USA - SS_3_D_1 metaG | ecosystem: Environmental > Aquatic > Non-marine Saline and Alkaline > Hypersaline >...
GAAAGAAGATTTTTTTAAATTCAGTGAAAAAAAGCTGAGTCAGGAACTTGATAATGTTAAATCTTAACGCTATATGACGCCCCAAAATGCAAAAAAATGGGGTTTTCGTTCAGGCACTAATTACATTTGTCTCTTTTAAGGCAGGTTCTTTAAAATGCAATACAGTACCCAGGTCATTTAAAAAATCCACCAATGTGGTTTGACTCTCATTGCTTGTGATGTTTTCTTTATTACATATTTTTTCATATTGTTCATAGCTGATGTAATCCTCTTCCATTTTTTCCAAATGTTTTTTAACATTGAACCAGCTTTTTGCCCAGAGGGTTTTTAAATGTTCGATTATTGTCAACTGCTTGTTCAGTTGACTGGAAAACGTTTTGATTCCTTCTTTGGTTTTACAGGAGATTCGGATAAAGCCTTTAATGGAGGGGTATTTTTCCAGCAAGAATTTTCGATTGACATCGAATCCTGGGTGTTGGTCGATTTTATTGATGGCCACCAATATAGGCGAAGTACCGCCGAAGCTTTCAATATGTTTGAGCCAGTACTCGGCATCTTCTTCCTTTCTACCGTCCAGCACCAGGATATAGAGGCTGCGTTTGGACAGGAAGAATTGGTGGGTGGCATGCATAATTACCTGGCCGCCGAAATCCCAGAAATGAACAAGGATATTTTTCTCTGTTGTTTTAATTTTCCTGTCTCGAATGTCGATACCATCGGTTTTGGATTCTTTTTTATTAAATGTCTCTCCAAATAACTGTTTCATCAATGAGGTTTTACCTGCGCCGCCATCGCCCACCAGGAGTACTTTTACTTCATTCAGGGCTTGTTTTTCTCCTTCCAGGGATTTGAAATAAGCTCTGACTGCCTCTTTTCCTTTTCTGACAATCTCTACAGGAGGTGTTTCAAGAGGATTACCTTCTAATGTCAATTCGGAATGCCCCTCAAATGTAATTTCCATTCTTAAATTAACAATATCAGCAGGCAGTTTCTTGATTTTATTTTTTTTTAAATTCAACAGCGTTAAATTCGATAAATCTTTGAGAACGGATATATCGGTGATTTGATTACCCCTTAAATATAATTTCGTTAAATTCGACAAATCTTTGAGAAAGGATATATCGGTGATTTGATTATTTCTTAAATCTAAGTATCTTAAATTCGATAAATCTTTGAGAAAATAATAATCGCTGATTTGATTATTTCTGATACCTAATTTCGTTAAATTCGATAGATATATGAGAACGGATATATCGCTGATTTGATTCGAACTTAAATCTAATTGCGTTAAATTAGGTAAATCTTTGAGAACGGTTATATCGGTGATTTGATTATATCTTAAATCTAATTGCGTTAAATTCTGTAAGTCTTTTATATTGGTAATGTCAAAAATCTTATTATCCCATAAGTTCAGGACAATTAAATGGGATAATTTTAAGATCGTTTGAGGTATTTCTGATAACTTTTTTCCACCCAAATTCAACCCAATGACTCGATTCTCTTCATCAACAGCATAAGCTTCCGAAACCTTAAAATCTCTTGTTTCTTCAAGCGCTGCTATTCCTAATTTCCCACCAATTTCCTCTTCCAATCGTTTAATAATTTCTAAATCGTTTGCCATGGTTCTTTCCTTACTTCTTTTTTTATTTTTTCATAATTCTATTTTAAAGGAAAATCAAACGTTTCTCAAGAGGAGCATGCGTTATTTTAGAATTTTTTGAAAGTTATTCCAGTGGAGCATTGTTTAATTTTGAATTTTGAATTATGAATGAAGATTTGGGATACAATTGGGAGAATTTTCCTTGAATGTGCGGCACCTTTTTTTCAGAAAAAAGACATAGACTTAAACAGAGAATCACAGGAAAAAAATTGTGAATTAGTATTCAGGCTACTTTTTTGCGATTTTTAGTTGAATCAATTCATTATTCATACTATAATAATAGGCGGAGAATGAATAATATGAAAATAGAGATTAGAAGAAATAGGATGACATAATGACTGAATGCATGATGGCTAATAAGAGCATAAAAATTAAAGAAGGTAGTGAAGTAAAAGGAGGGATAAATCCAAAGCCCTCTACACCAAGGCCATCTGAACCCCCAAAAGCTCAAAGGCCACAGCAAACACCTAAACCAAATAAATAGTCTATATGTGCCAGTTTGTGAATTTATGCATTATATATGATGCAGCTTTGCAGTTCGGATAAACATTCGTCCGTCCCCAAGGATCCCCTCCAAAAATGTCAATGATATGAGTTGAAGTTAGAAGGATTACGGTTTCATGAACCTGAAGATAAAGGAGCAAATGGACAATATCTACCAGGAGCTGTCCCTCGATGAGATCCCCTGGAACCTTGAACGTCCGCCCGGTTTGCTGGTGGAGCTTGTGGAATCCCAATGGGTTTTGCCATGTAATGCCATCGACCTCGGATGTGGTGCAGGCAACTATGCTGTGTGGCTATCCACCAGGGGGTTTCAGATGACCGGGGTGGACGTCTCACCCAAAGCACTTGAACTGGCTAAAAGCCTTGCCGACAAGAATAGCGCTGCGTGCCGTTTCATCGCTGCCGATTTGACAGGAGAGCTTCACGATCTCGATTGCTCCTTTGATTTTGCTTATGACTGGGAGGTTCTTCACCATGTTTTCCCGGGAAACCGTGAACGGTACGTCGACAATGTACACCGCATACTTCGTCCAGGGGCCCGATACCTGTCGGTGTGTTTCAGTGAAAAAGACACCCCGGGTTTCGGGGGGAAGGGCAAGTACCGTAAGACGCGCCTCGGTACAATACTCTACTTCTCATCTGAGCAGGAGTTGCAAAACCTTTTCGAACCGCTTTTTCATATCCAGGAGCTGTGCACAGTGGAAATTGCCGGTAAACACCACCCGCACATGGCTGTCAAAGCCCTGATGTTAAAGAAGTAAAAAAGGAGGAGTCGAAAACATTTTTCTTTGCTGTTACCTCATTCTCCTTCACTTATGTGTTATTTCTTTCTCTACCTTAATATTTTTAATATTTATAGTAAAAAATATTAATTTTATTAATTCTAAACTTAAAAAAATTAATATTTTGGGTGATTTTTTTTAAAAAAATTCATCTGTTTCTTTTAAAAACTGGGCCCATTCAGATGGGTCAGTGGTGGCGTAGCGGAATATTGCATAGCCATCGATCCTGATTTTCCGCTTGCTTTTACTGCTTTTCCTTAGATACTGCTGAAGTAAACCAATGGTGGTTTTTATGTTCTCAACTCCCGGGTGGTGCATCCACCGGTACTTTTTATTGACATGCTCCCCATAAGAAGCAGCACCAATAATGATCTCCTTTTTCTCTTTATTCTCCGTGAGACCATTAAAAAAAACAATATGAGAGACCATATGCTGTAGAAACCTATCTTTGTCATGAATGCCGGTATCATACATCATCAAAACAAATTGGTCAACCGCATCCGCCAGTACAACCAGGTCCTTTTTCCTGGAAGGATTCTTCTGAAAAAACGCTTTTACCATTTTGGGAAAGATGGCGATTGACAGCTTTTTTCCATTGGTGATTAACTCCCCTTTGAGGTCCTGTAGAAAATGGATATATTGAGGTAAATATCTGAAATCAGAGCTGCCAAAGGGGGGCTCAAAATCCAGATGGATGCCAGGAAGATTAAAATTCACCATAAATTTTCTTAAGGTATATAACAGACGCTTATTTTCAAAAATGAGGGGCGATTGAACCACCCGTGTAATCCATGGATAAATCTGGGTGCCAGGACATTCCTTCTGGACCTGATCGATGAAACGCCGGTATTTCTCAAGTGAAACCGCCTTAAACAAAGGGATGTAAAGGTATACATAGGAGATGCGAAAGTGTTTTATCTTTTTTATGATTTCTTCGTTCCTGGAATCGTTATCCAACTTCAACCAGAATGCCCTTTTTTCTATGTCTATGGGTGTTACTTTCCCGGCATTCAAATTATGAGGCTCTAAAAAAAGACCATACAAGACAATCGCCAGGGAAACAGCCAGAGTTAAAAATGATAGTACTTTTTGCAAATCATTTTTTATCATTATCATAATAATATTTTAAAGAAAATCTGAGAGGTTCTCAAGGGAGGAGTACTGTTTTTCTGGAAATTTGGAAGAAAAGGGCAGAATGAAAGTAAAGTGCCTAAAGTTGTGGCGCGCCCATGGCGCGATACCTTTTTAGAGCTAAAAGGTATATGGCGCAAAGCGCCTCCTTAACTTTAGGCACTTTAGCTCACTTTAGGCACTTTAGGCACTTTTCACTCGGGTTTGTCCTGAAAACAGGATATTTTTCTTATAAATATTGACATAGGGATTGCCTTCTTGTTATGTAGAAAATGGATGAAAAAAAATGTAAAGCACACTTGACATTTAGAAAAAATAATATATAATATTAATGTAAAGCACGCTTTACATTTTGCGATTTAAAAAAGGAGGTTTTTTACAATGTTGTTAATAAAAAAAAATATGGATTACAAGACCCGTATCGGTATTGGGATGCTGCATCTTATCTTTGGATGGTGCACCTTTGTTTTAAGCGGAGCTTTTGGATCGGTTTTCAGCGCAGAACTACCAGATTTTCTCAGGGGCTTTCTTGCGGGACTCTCTGTTGCAGCGTGGGGTGTATCCATTTTTTTGAATGTAAGCGGAATCATTCTCTGGAGAAAACAGGAAGAAAATTAATCGTATGAAAAACAGGATTAAAGACCTGAGAAAGGATTTTGGCCTGACACAGGAAGACCTGGCTCAGAGGGTTCAGGTGTCAAGGCAGACCATCATTTCACTTGAAAGGGGAAGGTATGATCCCTCTATTTTCCTGGCTTATAAAATAGCCAGGACATTTGAGAAAAAAATCGAGGAAATTTTTATCTTTGAATAAGGAATAATAGGGAGGAAATACAATGATATTATTAAAGATAAAAGGTTTGAAAGGCCTGATCATCACGAATGGGGTCTTTTTGTTTGTACTTGTTAATATATTCCTGCTCTCTGCCCTACTGGAATTCAATATCGATTATATAAAAGGAGTTATTTCAGGGTTGGTACTGGTATGGATAATCTATAACATCTATGCCATAAAGGAAATCAAGAGACCGGGTTACAAGATGGACGAAAGGATGAAACTGATACTGGGGAAATCTTTTTCCTTTTCTTTTATCGTGTTCTTTTTAATTGCTGCATTCTTTTCGATCATCAGTCACGCCGCAAATATCAAAATTGAAATAACCGTTTCAAACTTAAGCGCCATGGCTGTAAATCTTATGTTTATCATTTTTGTTATTATTTTTCTGACATTAAAAAGGAGATTTTAATTACGCTGTAACCGGAAAAAGTCAAGACTTTTCTCGGATGAAACATGAAAATTTCCTATAAAATAATATAGAAGCAGGGATTTCCTGTTTTTCTATTCCAGGCCCTGCATAACTGACTTTAAATTCATGTCCTTGATACCATGCATTGGTATACTGCACTTTTATCGGATAATAGCCCGCTTCCAAATAGATCGTGTAACTCCCTTCTTCGGCATTGTAGGCAATATGGTTATATGATTTCCAGCATTTATTGGTGACAATCAACTGGTTTCCGATAAAAAGTTTGCTCAGCATACCGGAAAGAAGATAAAAGCGGTATTGCCCTTCTTTTTGAATATGAATGTATCCGTCGAACTGGAAGAAAAATCCATGTTCTTTTTCCCGGAAATTCAAGTTAAAGGTTTGAACAATACCTTCTTTTTTCGGTTCATCTGAAATTGTATCCGGGATACGGTACCATTGTTTTTCAAAGTACTTGTAATGCAATCCGCGTTTCAAGCCGGAGAGATTTTTTTCAGAAGGTTTACCTGGTCCACACTTGAAATTTGCCGTTACGGCATCGCTTTCACTTAAATTTCCGCGAAAGGCTTTCGCTTGTAGCGTAACTGTTTTAGAGATTGTGATTGGTTCCGTATATAAAGTGGATTCTCTTGTCGGCTCTGTTCCATCCAATGAGTAACGGATTTCTGCTTCCCTGCTGAAAAGTTCAACCTGGATAGGTTTTCCTTTGGGGAATATGCCGCTGCCGGGCGTTATTTCCGGTGACAAAATAGGCTCCCAGTCCTGGAAGAGGGCCAAAAGCCCATCATAAAAAAAGGTCTCGGAAACATGAGCCCGTCCTCTATCTTTTTTTACTTTATATCTAAAATCTTTTGGCGCGTAGGTCTCAATTATTTTTACCAATTGGGGAACATTTTGTGTCGTGACTGTAAAATCCTCTTCGTAGTAGGACATATATAGAAATTTCTCCAGCGATTGGCGACTCTGAAATAATGTTTTGGCTTTACTCAAAATCAACGCATCGGCAAAAAGGGCCGGACTTCCGGCCAGGTAGGCGTCAAAAGAGTCGGGTTTTGATACCAGGGAATAGACAACAAACCCTCCAGCGGCTGAACCTCCGGTTAAAATCCTGTAATCGGTTGTTCGGTAATGGTCCTCGATAAAGGGGATCAGTTCATCAGTAATAAATTTTAAAAAGCTATCCGCCCCAGGGGTATTTTGAAAACCTTCCCATGGCTTAATAGACATATCCCTTATACGGTCGACGTTAGGGATAGAAACCATAATCAGCCCTGGAAGTTGATAATGCCTAACAAAATGATACCCGAAATAGCGAAGCAACCCGGTATAGGCCAGAAGTCGGTCGTCACTGCCGTCGGTCATATAGACAACAGGAAACCTTTTTTGTGATTCCTGGTAATCGGCAGGCACGGATATGAGTATTTCCCTATTCTCGTTCAGTACTTTTGAAAAAATCGTTTTCCGCACACCAAATGAAATCTCTTTATCTTGCTGCGCATTTGAAATGGATGCAATAAGCGCCAGTAATAATACGAATTTGATGAATACCATTATTGTTTTCATTTTCAATTATCCTTTTTATTTCGATTCTGTCGGTTTCAATTCTTCTCCAACAGAATCCTTGAGTCAATAATTCTTACATACGCTCAGTAAATATTTCCAAAATTATAAAGCCCTTACGACGTTTTGTCAACTTTCATCATTGAGCCTAACCGTTACAGGTCAAGATGGAATTACCCGGACGATTCACCGTGGTTTCTATTCATATTTTAACGTTTTGACCGGGTTAAGAGTTGCTGTTTTTATTGCCTGGTAACTGACGGTTAGTAAGGTGATTATAAGCGAGATTAAGCCTGAAAAGATAAATATCCATAAGGCAAGGTTTGTCCGATATGCAAAATTTTCCAGCCACCTGTTTAACACCAAATAGGCAATCGGCCAGGCCAATAGATTGGCCAGTACGACCCATTTTGAAAATTGTTTTATCAAGAGAAAAATGATCCCTAAAACAGATGCACCCAGTACTTTACGAATACCCATCTCTTTCGTACGCTGCTCTGAAAAAAAAGAAGTGAGGCCAAATAACCCAAGGCTAAAAATGAGGGACAGTCAAATAAAACATCCACGGCGGGGTTGAAATTTTGATTTATATAGTTTAAACTATAATAGTTATGACTATAAGATTTATTAATAGAAAAGAAGAATTAGAAAGGCTCGAAAATATCAGTAGAGTGAATATCATTTTCGGACGGCGCAGGATCGGTAAAACCGCACTTGTTAAACATTTCCTGGCCGGAAAGGACGCAATATATCTCCTTTCTATCAATAAACCTTTGCCATTTAACCTGCAGCGTTTCTCCCAAGAATTTTCAAAGAGATTTAAAATACCGGGACTTAATTTCTCGAACTTCAAAGAAATGTTTCAATTTATCGAGAGCAGGCAGCAGGAAATAGTAGTTATCGATGAATTCGGGTATTTGATCCAACATGGTATTTTACCTGAGTTCCAGGAGATTATAGATGAATTGTCCACAAAAAAATTGATATTGACTGGTTCTTCCATATCTCTAATGGAAACCGAAGTTATGGATTACAAAAGCCCGATCTATGGCCGGGTAGATACCGTCATGCATCTCCTGCCATTAAGATTTTCCCACCTCCTCGAATGGTTTGCCGGCAAACGGTTTGAAGATATTTTTCGAATATATGCAGCAGTGGGCGGAACCCCCCGGTACCTGGAGTTTTTTAAAGCCAATCGGGCGATAGAAGAGATCAGAAACAACTTTTTTTCCCAATCGTTTTTGTTTTACGATGCGAGAATGATAATCGAAGATGAACTTCGGGAACCAACAAGATATTTCATGATACTTGAGGCCATCGCAAAAGGGAAGAATACCCTTAATGAGATCAAAAATTTTACCGGTATGGAATATAACAAAATCTCCTTCTATATCAATAAGTTGAAACGGTTGAAAATTATATCACAAAAAAAACCTTTGATATTACCTAAAAGGAGTTTTTATTCTATTAATGATAACTACTTTCGGTTCTGGTTCAGGTTTGTTTATCCTTTCGAGGAATACATCGACTCGATGATGAATGAGAATGCAATCTTTGAGTTCGATAGAAACTTTAATACCTATCTGGGATATATATTTGAAGATATTTCCAGGGAAGTTGTTAGAAAGCGATTCGGATTCCCCAGGATTGGCTCCCAATTTGGAACAATACCGGCAAGCCTTAGGAGAGACACGGCAGAAACCAGTTATGAGATCGATATCGCAGCCTTAAATGAAAAGAATGAAATCTTATTCGCCGAGTGTAAATGGAGCGATAGGGTCAACGCAGGAAGGATAGTAAAAAAAATGGCAGAAAAAGCATCTTTTGTCAGATGGAAAAACAATGAGAGAAAAGAGAGCTATGCAGTTTTTGCCAGGTCTTTTTATAAAAAAATTGATGAATGGAACGGAAAAAGGGTCTATTGTTTCGATATTAAAGAGATTGAAAACATTTTTCACCTGGCCCCTTAAAGTCACACTCATCAAAGTCTTGGCTATTTTCCTCCTATAAGAGGAAAAAGTGCTGGGTAAGAAAATATTATTAAGTTTAAATGTTACAGACCAGGATGAAATTCCCCGATCTACTAACCGTGAGCCTATTCATATTTTAAAGTCTTGGCAGGGCTGAGGGTTGCTGTTTTAATTGCCTGGTAACTGACGGTTAATAAGGTGATTATAAGCGAGATTACGCCTGAAAAGATAAATATCCATAAGGCCAGGTTTGTCCGATATGCAAAATTTTCCAGCCACCTGTTTAATACGAAATAGGCAATCGGCCAGGCCAATAGATTGGCCAGTACGACCCATTTTGAGAATTGTTTTATCAAGAGAAAAATGATCCCCATAACAGATGCACCGAGTACTTTGCGAATACCCATTTCTTTCGTACGCTGCTCTGAAAAAAAAGAAGTGAGGCCAAATAACCCAAGGCAGGCAATAATAATAGCCAGTATTGAGAAGATTAAAACGATCTCCCCTGTCTTTTTTTCTGACAGGTAAATCTTCGCAAAATGGTCGTCAAAGAATTCGTATTCAAACGCCTGACCTCCGGCAATTTTATCCCATGTACCCTGTATCTGGCTAATTGTGTCCCTAATGTTGGTTGTTGCCATTCTAATTGATAGGTACCTGGCAGCACTTTTTGGACCTAAAGAGTGGAAGGCCAGAGGTTTGATTTTATGCTGCAATGACTCAAAATGGAAATCCTTAACCACTCCAATCACTCTATATTCATTTCCATCCATGTCAAGAATATTTTGATTCAACGGATTTGAGAGCCCGAGGATTTTTACTGCCGATTCATTAAGAACAATCCCGCGACGATAATCCTGGTAATCTTTGGGGAAAAAATGTCCCTGAACCATTTTTATTTTATAGGTGGCAATAAAATGAGGATCTATTCTATAAATTCTTAACGCTTGATTCTCTTCCTTTGGCCGACCGGCTTGTCTGTAAATATCATCCGAAAAAATCTCTCCCATAAGGGTATCGCTGTTTGAAACGCTGGAGATCGCCGGGTTTTTCAATAGTTCGTGTTTAAAAGCCCCCAATTGACTCTGCAAATCATCCGTTTTATGAATAATCAAAACCTGTTCTCTGTCAAATCCCAGGTTCTTATCCTGGATAAAATGAAGTTGTTTTTGCACGACAATGGTACCTGTAATGAGTATTACTGAAACAGCAAACTGAGATACCACCAGTACACTGCGCAACTTTAATTTTTTGCCAGCTCTTTCATGCTCTCCTTTTAACACCGTTGCAGGACGAAAAGATGCCATAAAAAATGCCGGGTAAATCCCGGACAGGATTCCTGTAAGTAATGCAATACCAACAAAAACCGGTATGGTATATATATTTGTAAAGTAGGGGATGCTCAGGTTTTTCCCGGTAAAGTTGTTAAAAAAAGGTAATAAGCTTTCAATAATTGGGATTGCCAAAATGACTGCAATCGTGCTCATCTGAACACTTTCCAATATAAACTGTCGTATCAGTTGAGTCCGGTTTGCACCAATCGCCTTGCGAACCCCCACTTCCCTGGCACGTCTTGCTGACCGAGCCGTTGCCAAATTCATGAAGTTAATTCCTGCGCTGAGCAGTATCAATATGGCAATGATAGAAAATACATACACATAGGTGATATTACTATTTGGCTCATGCTCGAATTGATAGTTGGAACGCAGATGAATATCTGTCAGCGCTTGGACAAAATAGGAAAAATAACTCCCTTTGGCTGTTAGCTCAGCTATAGACTTGCCAAAAACATTTTTAACCTGTGGACCGACATATTTTTTTATTAATACCTTGAGTTTCCCTTCAAATTCGTCTGGATTGGTGTTTTTATGCAATACAAAATAGGTATTGTATACATTCATTCCCATCCAATTTTGATAATTAATGTTTTTAAGGGTTTTAAATGAAACAAGAAAATCATAATGTACATGGGAATTTTTTGGTACATCTTTAACCACACCCGTAACCAGGAAATCATTTCTTTTATCAGCCTGAAGGACTTTTCCAACTGGGTTTTCCTCGCCAAAATATTTCTTTGCCGTGGATTCTGTTATAACCACTGAATTCGGTTTATCCAGGGCCGTTTTAGGATCCCCATCAATAAATGGTATGGTAAATACATCAAAAATGGTTGGGTCTGCATAGTACCAACGCTCCTCACTGAACACTTTATCTTTGTAACGAATAACCGGGAACCCAAATCGTTTGAGTCTCGTAGAAGCTAAAACCTCCGGAAACTCCTGGACCAGGGCTTGAGACATCGGAGCACATGCTGTAACTGCTTGAAATTTCTGGGTCCCTATTTTTGCCTTTACACCGATTCGGTAAATCTGGTTTGCTTTTTCATGGTACTTATCATAACTGAGCTCATCCAGGACATATAAGGAAATCAGGGAAAAACAAACAATTCCAATGGTAAGACCTGTAATATTAATAAACGAATATCCTTTGTATTTGATAAGGTTTCTTTTTGCTGTTTTTAAATAGTTTTTAATCATAATAACCTCCAGGGTAATGAATGATTTTATAAAGGCAGGGATCAGGTACAATACTTGAAACCAGTACCAGCACCATGCTTTTATCTTTCCCCTTTCCCGTTTTCGTTCCTGGTACTCCTCGGTAAAGTCACCGGATATGGAAAATTCTTCATCATATTCATGTAAAAATAGAATAATGTGTCTGGCCAGGAAAGGGAGTTGTATTTTATCTTTTTTAGATGACATTTTTTTCCTTTACAAAATCAGGAATATTTTTCCAGATGGATTTCTGTAGGTCAAAAGCAGCTTTTAAGGCGCGTTTTCCTTCCTCAGACAGATGGTAGTAGATTTTTGATCGTCCCCCTCTCTCTGCAGTCGGTTCTCCTTTTGATTTTGACACATAGCCTTTTCTAACCAATTGATCCAATGAGTTGTACAATGTACCATACATGAGTTTCCTATTGTTCATATCTACTATTCTTTTTCTAATGGACACCCCATATGCATCCTCTTTTAAGCCCCAGATGGCTGCCATAATAATCTGTTCCAGAACAGTTAGCTCTCTCATTATCACATCCTATTCAATATATTTACGTAAACAACGCATATTTATTATAACGTAAGTTACGTAAAAAAGGTTTCACAATATTTTTTTCTTGGGAAGCATTTTTCGATAGCTCTAAAAAAACAGTGAACGTTGAACATTGAACATTGAACACAAAATCCACCGATTACCTGGTCTTAGGCGGTGGATTTTGAGATTTGAAATAGGTTGAAAAATTAATCCATTTCATATAGAATGTGATCATGACATTAAAAAAAACAAATAACCGAAGGAAAACGGTTTTCATTTTATGTCTTTTGGTTCTTTTGGGTTTTGGGGGGTGCGGCTCATCCGGCCCTAACTTTAAAGATGTCGAGAGCGGGAAAATTCCCGTGGAACCCGGGGAGACTGAGGCCATCAACAAATTATTAACCGATGCCGGGATTCCTCCTAACAAGCTCCCTGTTTTTTTTGAATCGACTGAATACGATAATGCCTATGTGAACCAAAAAATTCTCGTAAAAAATGGACATGTCATTGCTCTTCGGCTGAGCGGGTCAAACCTGGACCACATGGATGCGGCAGCAGCTTTTACAGAATTACGTATCCTGGACCTCTCCCTCAATCAAATCAGTGAAATCCAGGGATTGCAAGAAGCGCAAAACCTGGAAAAGCTCATACTGGTTAATAACAAGATCAAGGAACCGAAAGGACTCGACGGTTGTATTGCTTTGAAAACCCTGGAACTGCCAGCCAATGAACTTACGACTATGCCAGACATTTCAAATATGCCCTACCTGGAACGGCTTGTCCTGGGCAACAACCGAATCCAGTCAATAAAAAATTTCAAGGGAGGGGAGAAATTGAGCCATCTTGACCTTTCGTTAAACAAGCTGATTTCCCTGGCTGGCCTCCCCAATCTGCCAAACCTCACCTATCTTGGACTGGAAGGGAATCAACTCACCACATTGGAAGGGCTTGGAGAACTCCCCCAATTGAGAACAGTGAAGTTAAGCAATAACCGCCTGGAATCGGCAGACCTACTGGCTGCTTTACCAATGTTGGAGTCGGTGGATTTGAAATCCAATAAAATTACAGCGCTGCCCAATTTCCAGAAGAAAATTGCCCGATTAGAAATCGAAGGTAATCCTGTTGCAACAGCACCAACAGGTCCAAAAAAGCCAAGGTCCCGGTTAGTGCTGCCTGCAGATGCTGCCAGGGTTTCATCGCTTCCTGTCATAAACGGCCGTCTCTACGGCGGAGGTGTGTTCCATTCTAAAATGACGAAAAAGTCGGACTTTGCAATGACCACACCTTCATCGTTTCGTTTCGAGCGAAGCGGCAATAGCTTGAGTGGTACGGCCGGATTGAATTTTATCCCCGGCCTTCTCAGTATACGTTCGGTCCGGGTGACCATCTCGGTGGAGAAGGGTAGGGTGCGGATATATTTAAAGCATCCGGGCGATTTTAAGTTTGTTAAAGACAGGTATGGGAAGAAGCGGCTGACAGAAATTCCTACCAGAGATTTTATATATGCTGACGCTTCTCCGGGTCAACCGTGCACCTTGCAGGGGCAGATTTTGCGGCCAAAATATTGCAAATACGAGGTGGTCCTGGAAGCGCTTGACGGTCAGGCTTCAGGCCTTTCTTATGTAATTACCGATACCGGTCAATAGAAAAAGCTGGGGCACTCGAACTACTTAATTGTAATATAAGCTATCTTACTCAAACCGTTGGATTTCAGGGTGTTTTTTTGCTATTTCAACAATCGGTCCTTTTACAATAAAACCAACAGCAAGATGACTCCCTCTTACCACCAGTAAAAAATCACCGTTGCTGATTCCATATTTCTTTAACGTTACCAGGGGAACAATAATTGTACCGCTGTTGTCCTGTTTTACCCAGCAGAAAGTCTTCTGATCAATCTGCAGGGCGTTTCCTTCAGGAACCTGGAATGTGGCCAATTGGGGGTTCTTTTCCAGGACAGCACCTATAGGAAATTTTTTGAATTTTTCTATGGAACTTAATCCAAATCCCCCGGATCGCTTGCTGCCAGGAATAAGAATCAGATTCTCATAATTTTTCAAATCGTATTCCTGAAATGCTTCGGGAGGGATGCGGATTTCGCCTTTGTCTCCTACCCGTGACCACCCGAATATGTATTTTCCACCTTTTACAATTTGAGGCATTTAAATGGTCCTAATCCGTCCTTTTACACCGCACACCTGCGGCTGTTTTTTAGGCTGCACAGACACCCGCGACCGTAATAGTAATGATATAATTAACATTAACTTTACAGCAATGCCCAAACATGATTTCATTTCCTGAAATCCTCCTTTTTACAGTTTATCATTATAAAAGAAATATAACCACTTTTCAAGGCTCTTCAATTAAAAATGAGAGCAAAGGAGATGCCAGGGAACAGGCGATGCCAGTTCCCTACCATTGTGCGAGAAAAAAAAAGGGCAGTCACGAATACCACTAAGATAAAACTAAATTCGAAGCACGAAATCCGAAATTCGAAACAAACTCAAATGACCAAAATCAAAATGACCAAAACAAAAACAGTAACAGCAAAGAGTTTGGCGATTTTGTTTTGAATTTTGAACATTTGAATTTTGGATTTGTTTGGAACCACGCGATTTCGATATTCGTATTTCGGATTTGTTATCCTTATCTTAGTGACATTCAGGACATTCACCTTTTTTTTCTTTTTTAAGGTGATGTAATATCCATAAAAGAAAACATCCACTGCACATTCGATCAACTTATTTCTCCTTCTGTATCTAACGTCTATTATCACCGGCGGCGAAAATCATAGCGACGAGACACGAGGCGCGCTGCTTTTTGATGTCTGCTGGATATGATTGTTATGCTCCTATTCGTTCCCTTCTTCCCGGTATACCATTTATCACCGGCTCCCATTTACCTTCTCTTTACAATTCATAGTTTTTAAAGCAGCAAGGCAAGCCCTTTGCTTCTAGCAACTCCGGCCTACACATAAGCTGAAGATGAAAATGGGGCGCTGTTAAATTACCTGAATGACCAATTTCAGCCAATGGCTGACCTTCGCTAACGACTTCTCCCTCTGAGACTTTTATCGAGTTACAACGAGCATGTGCAATAAACGCAAATGCTTTTTCACCTGGCCTAAATGGGAAATTCCATCCTACCACTCTTGAAAAATGAATACAAGAGTTATTTAAAAAAAAATCAAAGGAAAAACATTCTTACTTCCCGAGAAAGGAAAAGAAATGGTGTTGGTACGTGTGAATGTGGGAGTTTTTGACGTTTTGGCGGACCATTCCACTTTTTCCCACCCTCGAAGCTGTATACTTCGATCTGCACTTTATCATACGATAATCAATGTTGTGATTTTCAATTTGAAAATCCCAATCATCCCTGGGCTATGGCTCATATACTTGTTATTAGAATTACTCCTTGTGTTGGTCATTGTTTGGCACTTCGGCCCACGTCACCTTTCCATTTCCAGAGAAAATGTGTTGTATACAATTGTTTTGCAAGAATAACCTGGCCATTTGACCTGGAAAGAGTAGATCAATCTCCTTTTATCATCCCCGCCCTTTGTTTGATGAGAACAACGTGCATACTTTTACATTTTGACCACCGTCCCTTCGTTTTTGTGGGATACCCCTTAAACGAGAAGCATGAAGTGAAACTCTTTGCCAATTCTTTTATAATTAATGTTATTTAAACCAGACAAAATTATAGTTGTTGTCTCCATCGATAGCCATACCTACAATATCATTCGGGCTCTTTCCTGGAGGTAACGAGTATCTATACAATCTCCTATACCTATCCAGATCATCGCTTGAGCCGGCAGAAACCGTGCCGTCCCTAAACCAGACAAAATTATAGTTATTGTCTCCATCGATAGCCATACCTACAATATCATTCGGGTTCTTTCCTGGAGGTAACGAGTATCTATACAGTCTCCTATACCTATCCAGATCATCGCTTGAACCGGCAGAAACCGTGCCGTCCCTAAACCAGACAAAGTTATAGTTGTTATCCCCATCGATAGCCATACCTACAATATCATTCGGGTTCTTTCCTGGAGGTAACGAGTATCTATACAATCTCCTATACCTATCCAGATCATCGCTTGAACCAGCAGAAACCGTGCCGTCCTTAAACCAGACAAAGTTATAGTTGTTGTCCCCATCGATAGCCATACCTACAACATCATCAGGTGTTTTTCCCGGAGGTAAGGCGTAACTATATTGTCTCCTGTATCTATCCAGGTCCTCACTTGAACCGGCAGAAACCGTGCAAAGCAAAACTTGAAAAGTTGCGGTCATTCGGGTCCCTGGATTCGAAAAATTATAAACATGCACCCCGGAATATGTTTCATCATACTTTTTACTTGATGGCCTTGAGTTGGGATTAAATGTTCTCCCTCTTCGGTAATAATCACCCGCATCGGCGCCATCAATACCTCTCTCAATTTCTTCAAGTCCATCAGCCTCCATGAGTCTCAGCAGCTTATGATTTGAGAAGGAATTATTGTACAAAAAATGGTTATTAGATGAATCGAGCCGTGCATCAACGTGCCAGATAAGCATTCCATCTCCCGGTATTCTGCCAGCATTGTCATTTCCAAGCCTGTGCCTGTTTTGTACCATAAAATATTCACTGAACATATCATCTGTATCGAGATGGGGCCAAATTAAAACCGCATCAGTAGAGGTTCCCGATGCATTAAGGTTTAAGTTGTAACTGCCTCTTGCCACAATCGTTGGAGTAATCCAATCAAGCACAAATTTGCTGAAACAATTATGGTCACCCCTGTTGGCATCCATCATATCCAGGGTGCCGACACCTCCGCCAGGTCCTATGTCTCCATTATAATCGTAGTAGTCTGGTAATCCCAGAGCATGTCCTGTTTCATGAATAACAACGATGGGAGTAAAAGTGCTCCCTACCGGCATTGCCTCCCACTGCCAGGAATATGCACCGAGTTTTACACCATCAAGCACATAAGTACTATCGCTGAAGCTTGTCTTGTATCCCCACCAAAAGTTCGCCCAACCGTTGTCCGGTCCGGCCCATAACACGATGAAATAATCTATAAAACCATCTCCATCGTTATCATATCGTCGGAAATCATGGCCTCGGGTATTAAAATGATTGAGGGCCTCTTTTATGAGATTCTCTCTTCCCTGGCGGGTCTGGGAAACAGCAGATCGGTTATATGATGTCCTGTACCAACCAAGGGTATTCCCCGACCTTAAATCTAAATGATTATAAGAAGAACGGGCATAGTATCGAGATAGACTTTCATAAGGTGACCGTAAATGGTCTCCAGAACCGTATATGTTGTCATGGATAAAATTCCTGGTATTGGTATGTCTATGGTCATTAAAGTCGATGAGAAGGGTGAAGGTTCTTACACTTCCCATTGTAGGCATTCCCCGCCGCCCAGGGGGGGGCGCGGCTATAGGAGCCATTCTATCGATTTCACTCCTGGTCTTTCCCTGTGAACGAAGGATATTCCGTCTTACCTTAATAAGAGCTTTCTTTAACAGATATTTGTCAATTCTATGGTTCCCGATATCTTTTATAAATTCAAGCCTTTTCTGCAATTTCCTGGTTCTTTTGAGCTCTCTAATCTCGCCTCTCCGGGGAGGCTCCATTGCCGATAAGAAGTGAACCATCAGGATGCTTACGGTCACCCATATACCGACCATAAAAATCCCTTGAAAAAAGTGTCTTTTTTTACTAAATTGTCTTTTTAAATACATTGTTTCCTCCTTTTTATCGCTAAAGTATTGTCAAACGTTTTTTTGGTCTAATTCCCGTAACAAATACCTAAGGCGGAACACCATGATAAAACATCGTTATCACCTCCCTAATGTTCTCAATATATTTTCAAAAGTTTTTAAGGAAAACTTTCAAAAACATTTATAACAAGAATTTTTATTCCCAATCTATTAAATAGCACAATATTTTTATTTTTTGTTACATTTTATAAAAGTTTAGAATTTTTTTAGAAATGCTGGATTATTGGGGATTTCGAGATGTAAACTTTTATAAAAAGATATAAACTTATATAGAAGTTTAGAAATATTTGAACTTAACTTCGCTTCGCTCCCTAATCCAGTAGACCGAAAATTAGCGAGTTCCCTTTTATCTACCTTATAACACAAGGAAAATGGTGTCGGTGCGTGTGAACGTGTGAATGTGGGAGTTTTTGACGTTTTGACGGACCGTCCCTCTTTTTCCATTTTTCTCCGCAGCCAAATAAAATAAATTTAAGAAAAGAGTTGACTGAAACGCATAATTGGCGTATATTATAGGTATGGCTACAGGAGGTATCTATCATGCAGAAAGGAAAGCTAAATATTACGTTAGACCAGGATTTGATTGAGTTTGCCAAGAATTACGCAAAATATCAACGAACAACTGTTTCTGAAATTTTTACTCAATTTATCTTGAACCTGAAACGATCGAAAGAAAGCGAACCTACCGACTTAATAATGGCTGATCCGGATTTCCGGGAAAGCCTTTTGGATACCATTTCGAGAATCAGGTCCGGTGAGGTAAAATGGCACTCGTACAACGAGGTATTTGATGGAAGTACTCTTTAGTGATTCTTTCAAAAAATCCGTGCAAAAACACGCATCGATAAAAAAACAAATCCGGAAAAAAGTAGATATGATCATAGAAAGTCCCCTCCTTCTTGGGGAACCGTTGAAAGGTAATTTAAGAGGATATCACAGTTGCTCGGTTCGGAAGAATTTCCTTATCATTTATTTATATTGTAAAATATGTCGGAAAAAAGGTGATGACGAAGTTGTTCTTTGCCGCGATTGCGATGTTTGTGCGGACGAGACCATCAAATTTGTCGATATAGGCCCACATGATCAAGCTTATGCAAAAATAAAATAGGTGACGTTGTTACCATTATAAATAATAAGAAAAAAACGATTTTCCTGCCGATTTATTCATTCTCAAAGAAAAATCTATATAAACTATCAAAATTAAAATCGATGGCCAATGTAACACTTTTATGAGAAATATCATACACTGCTGACCATTCTGTCCATTGCCAACCCAATTCCGAGAGAAGGTTCATTGACTCATCAGAACTAAGAATACCATTTGTATCGTCCAACAAGTTATAGATTCTCATATACCTATTGCACTGCGCGAAAAGAATATCCAAAGACACATTATAAACTGGTGTATTGGTAAGGACCTGCCATAGGTCGGTATTCGGAATGATTTTCATCTCCCCATCGGCCGGTTCCAGGATAATAGAACGCCCTGAAGCGTCCGCGACAATCGCATGGACATCTAACGTGTCCGGATATGAATATGATCCTTCGATGTTATACTGCATTGCAATTTCCGCTGCTTCATCAACTGTTTTCGCATGATCGAGTATCTTTCTTACCAATAGAACACAAGATATGGTCTCCTTATCTGGATCATGTATGTATGGTTGTTGTGTCACGTTTGCCAGGCCAACCACCAATCCATGCTCGTTTATCCCATCCGGGGGGTGAAATACCGCATCCAATAATCGACATTTATTAGCGAAATTAAGCGCATCAAAATCTGTTCCTACCTCAAATCCAAAATCTCTCATTCGTACAGGTGCTATTGATGCATAGCCATTGTTCGGATTGACTCTGGTAAGAAGAGTCAGACATTTCCATCCAGTGGGATTATCGAAATTTCTACCCAATAAATAGTTATCCGGATCTCCGAACATTGAAAAAAGAGAACAATAATAGCTTCCACCCTCTGACCGGGTACTCGTATTACTTCGGTTAATTCTGTCGTTGCTGTAATTACCATAGAATGTGATTGAATATAAAACGCCTTCTATATGCTCAAAACTGCCAATTGTGCGAGTTCTGTGAATCCCGGAAGGATTTTCACCAACCGCCCAAATATAACAAGGCGCTGCAGTATATGAATCGCTCGTGAGCCTCACTTCTATCCCATTATAGCTTGAACCGATTATCCACCGTATAGATGCCCGTCCATCAGTATCAGTACTTACGGTTGAGTCATTTACAATGCTTCCGCCGCCTTCCACGACATTAAAATTCAAATCCAGGTTTGATATTGGATCCAGTGTTGAATCCACAACCTGTACAACAATGGGATCAGGCAACTGTGTGTTCCCCTGACCTGTCTGGTTGTTCCCTGAAACGATACTTATTGCAGCTTCTTCACTTTGAGGTTCCTGGGGAAGGGTATTGCTCGTCTCTATAGAGCAATGAGTTAAAAAACTCAAAAGGATCGCTGATAAAACCACTGGTTTTATCTTCTTTTTATGGGGTATTGCCACAGTTAATTACCTCCTTCTTAATAGAAATAGTAATTGAAAAAGTATTATAGTTAGCACCTCCTATATAAACAAGAACACTTCAACAGATTAAAAGTGTCACTTTAAAATAACTTTTTTTTAAATATTTTAGGTTAAAATGTAAACCTTTTTTGTTTTCTTTACGTCTATATAATATGATATCTTCTAAAAATCAAGACTAATGACTATTTTCTTGCTTAAATAGTCTTAAAAAATAGATGATATTCCAAAGGAGGTAATATGAAGATATTATCCAGCCATGATGAAATTTTGCTGCTGGCAATACTTAAATTGCAGGAGAATGCCTATGGAGTAACCATTCGCCGTGAGGTTTCCAAAGCTACCGGAAAGAACTGGTCCATAGGTGCTATATATGATCCCCTCTACCGCCTGGAACAGAAAGGCCTGGTAGAATCGATTCTTTCCGATCCCACTCAAGAGAGAGGTGGGAGGAGTAAGCGTTTGTTTACGGTTACACAAAAGGGAATGGAGGAGCTGGCTGCCCATAAGGCGGTTCGGGACGGTTTGTGGGAAAGCATCCGCGAATTTAATTATGAGAAACAAAAGAGATAGATTCACGTTTCCCGGAATCCCTAAATGGATATTTAGCCGGCTGCTCACCCACTATACGGAAGTGCCGATGCTTGGGGACCTGGAGGAAGAGTTTTTAATGATTTCACGGGAACAGGGTGCCTGTAGTGCCCGGCGTTGGATATGGATGCAGTTGATCAAGTCCATCCCATTTTTAATAAAAAATTTAATATATTGGAGTATAACGATGCTGAAAAATTATTTAAAAATTGCTTTGAGAAATATTTTAAAACACAAAGGATATTCTTTCATCAATATTACAGGTCTTGCTATCGGTATGACCTGTACAATTTTGATTTTATTGTGGGTACAGGATGAGTTGAGTTTTAACATGTTCCACAAAAATGTGAATGAGATCTATCGAGTTAACAAAGAATATCAATTGGCAACAGGAAAAAGTTACAACCCTTCAACCCCATATCTTCTTGCCTCGGAGGCAAAGGAAAAATTTCCCGAAATTGCAAATGCAACCAGGTTATTCCGATACGGTGGAACAGTTACATATAAAAAAACTAATTTCAATGAAGATAGAATATGTATTACTGATCCTGGATTTTTTCAGATTTTTTCTTTTCCTTTTGTAAAAGGAGACGCAGCCAGGGCTTTATCAGACCCCCATTCTATTATTATTACCGAAGAAATGGCATTAAAATACTTTGGCATGGAAGAGCCGGTTGGAAGAACACTGGTTCTTAACAATAGCAAAAGTTTTACTGTATCCGGTGTAATCAAAAACATCCCTGCAAATTCCGACATAAAATACGATTTTTTTATTCCGTCTGATTCATTTATCCAAGAGAGCAACCGTTTTACCAATTGGAAAAACCATTTCTTTTCTACTTTTCTCTTGCTGCAGAAAGATACAGGGGTTGAGATGATAGAAAAAAAACTATCAGGACTCATCCGGGAGCATCTCCCGGATGAAAAAATCGGCCTCAAGCTGCAGGCACTTGATCGGCTTCATTTATACTCTTTAAACGGTATAGACGAAGGCATAAGAACTGTATATCTTTTCTCGATAATTGCTTTTTTCATTCTAATTATTGCCAGTATAAATTTCATGAACTTATCAACCGCCCGTTCTATGAAGCGGTCCAGGGAGATCGGGTTACGCAAGGTCGTGGGAGCCGGGAGGGGACAAATTATAAAACAATTTTTCGGGGAATCGATCCTGATGGCTGTTCTTGCATCGATCATAACGATTTTCCTGGTCCAGTTGATTTTACCTCCATTTAACAACCTTTCAAACAAGCATCTGTCAATAGATTATTCCAACTTCAAACTGATCCTGCAGCTGCTTGGTATTGCTGTTTTTACAGGCCTGCTGTCGGGAATTTATCCCGCTTTGTTTCTCTCTTCTTTCAAACCGGTCAAGGTTCTGAAAGGAACATTATATACGTGTTCCAAACATTCGCTATCAAGAAAAATATTGGTAATATTACAATTTTCTCTCTCAATCACCCTTTTGATCTGTACGGGCATCATTTATTCTCAACTTGCTTATATCAAAACCATGGACATGGGATACGATAAGGAAAACGTACTCTATTTGCGAATGAATAAGGAAGTGTCAAAGAATTATGAAGCATTTAAGAATAATCTTTTACAAAACCCGAACATTACAAGTATCACAAGGACATCGGAGCTCCCGACAACTATATGGGCCGTAACCAGGGGGGTTAAGTGGGAAGGAAAAGAGAGCAGCGAAGGGGCTGCTTTCGGTTTAGCTGCTGTCGATTATGATTACCTGCAGACTCTTAAGATGGAAATTGCCGCAGGGAGGGGATTTTCCAGGGAATTCTCTACTGAGAACCCCGGTGTGGTTGTAAATGAAGCCGCAGTTCGTGCCATGGGGATGAAATCTCCCATAGGGAAACAGTTATATTTAGGAAACCAAGATTTTAAAATCATCGGGGTTGTAAAAGATTTCATTTTTTTGCCCCTTACCTGGGAAATGGAACCCATGATTTTAAATATAGACCCGAACCGTTATCATTATATTATCCTGAGAATAGAAGAAAACAGTACCCGAATTGCGATCAATCACCTGGAAAAAACATATTTGAAATTCGCTCCCGGGTTTCCCTTTGAGTTCAGTTTCCTGGATGAACAATTTGATAGAATCTATCGTGATGAACATCGTACAGGTCAAATATTCGGCTATTTTACTCTCCTGGGGATATTTATTTCATGTATGGGGCTCTTTGGTCTGGCCTCCTTTCTAGCAGAACAAAGAACCAGGGAAATAGGGATTCGGAAAGTATTAGGGGCTTCGGTACTCGGTGTAGTGGTGCTATTTTTAAAAGAGTTTTCCAAGTGGATCGCGCTTTCGAATCTTATTGCCTGGCCGGCTGCATATATTGCAATGAATAAATGGCTGCAGAATTTTGCGTATCGGACCAATATTCGTATCGAAACCTTTATTTTCTCCGGTTTATTAGCATTGGTCATAGCCTTATCGACTGTTAGTTACCAGTCAATTAAATCTGCAAATGCTAATCCGGTAGAGGCATTGAAGTATGAATGATGAAGGCGACTTCTTTGCGTTCCTTCGCAGCTAAAAAAATAGAGAGCGAATTTTATTAATTCACTGCAAAAGCGTGCAAAAAAACAAGCTTTTGAGATGATGTCACTAACGTAGGAAAAAGATCGGCCGTGCAAGAGGGTTGAGGGGCCACGGTGCCACCCCATTGTCTTTTTTTGCTTTTTTTTGTATAATAGAGACTGTTTTAGGAATTGAAGCACTCGCAAATGGAGACCATAAATGCCGGATAGTTCTCAAAATAAAGAGGAAATAACACTTGATAAAGAACTTAACTTAAAAAACGACTTCTCTACTCCTACCTATGAAGAATGGAAAGCAGTTGCAGAACAACATTTAAAAGGTGTTCCCTTAGAAGAAGTCCTTGTCACACATACCTATGAAGGTATCGTGCTCCAGCCTATTTATTGTCAGAGGGATATTACGGACCTGCCGCACCTGGGTGGGAAACCAGGATTTGGGAATTATGCCAGGGGAACCTCTGCAGAGGGTTACCTGACCCGGTCATGGGAAATCTGCCAGGCGGTTCACTGCGGTCTGCCAGAAGATTTCAATAAAGCGTTGAAGCACGACCTGGAGAGAGGTCAGACTGCTGTGAACCTGACCCCGGACAGGGCAACACGGATGGGACTGGATGTCGATGAGGCTGAGATTGGCGATGTGGGTGCTGATGGTGTTTCTATCGCAAACCTGAACGACCTTTCAACCGCATTTAAAGATATCGACATTGAAAAATTCCCGATCCACATCGATGCAGGTTTCTCCGGACTGAAAATACTAATGCTGCTGGTGGCTCTTTTTAAGAAGCAAGGCAAGCGGATCGATAAAATAAACGGCAGTATCGACACGGACCCTTTGGGTTTTATGGCGATCCATGGGAAATTGCCGATTTCCCTGGAAAAGGCGTATGAACATATGGCTCAGGTGACGGGCTGGGCTGTTAAAAACACGCCGCACATAAAAACCATTGGTATCAGCGGTGTGCCCTATCACAACGCCGGCGCCAGCACGGTGCAGGAACTGGCCTGTGCACTGGCAACTGCTGCCGAATATATCGACCAACTGACAGAACGAAATATGACTGTCGATGACATTTCTGGAAGTATGCGCTTCTCTTTTGGAATTGGTCCGTTTTACTTTATGGAAGTAGCCAAACTCAGGGCAGCCCGTATGCTGTGGGCAAAGATTGTGGAAGCCTTCGAAGGTAATAAAAAGTCTCAAAAAATGACCATTCATGGTGTCACTTCTTTCTATAACCAGACCATGTACGATCCCTACGTGAATATGCTGCGTACCTTTACCGAGGCCTTCTCTGGTGTGGTGGGAGGTGTGGACAGCTTGCAGACCAATCCCTTTGATGAAACCTTTGCTCAGCCGGATGAATTCTCCCGGCGCATGGCCCGTAATACGCAAATCATCCTGGCTGAAGAGGCTCACCTGAATCAATTGATCGACCCGGCAGGGGGATCCTATTATGTGGAAAAATTGACTGTTGAAGTGGCAAAAAAAACCTGGGCACTGTTCCAGGAGATCGAAGCACACGGCGGTATGTTCAAAGCCTTAAAAGACGGATTCCCACAAGCGGAAATCGAAGGGACCCATGAAAAGAGAAAAAAAGACCTGGCAGAACGTAAAACAGTAATGGTAGGAATTAATGCCTTTGCAAATACCAATGAAAAAAAGCGGGAATCAATAATCCCGGCTTATAAAACAATCCACAAAACAAGGATCAAACAATTGAAAGCGTACTGGAGCACTGTCTCTGGAAAGGAACACAGTAAAATCAGTGACAAACTTCTTGTTTTAGCAGGTCGTGCACCCAGGGACCTTATTCATGCAGGAGTTGAGGCTCTGCTGGCAGGGGCCACCATTGGTGAATTTTTATGGGCACCAAGAATTGACACCCCCCCTTCCATTAAACCTTTACGGATTCACCGAGTTTCGGAGAGTTTCGAAGTATTGAGGGATGTGAAGGATGCGTATGAGGCCAAAGCAGGTGCCAGACCTGAACGTTTCCCTGCTTCCATGGGCCTCGTGACCCCACACAAAGGACCGGATTTTAAAAAGATCGATGTTGGTTTCGATTCTGCTGAAATTTCCCCTGAAGAGTGGGAGGAAAAATTAGAGGCTCAAACGGGTCTCCCTTTAAAGAAATTCATCTGGCGTACCATGGAACAGATTGATGTAAAGCCCCTGTACGATAAAGAGGATGTGAAGAGCTGTCAACACCTGGACTTTATGTCCGGGATACCACCATTTTTACGCGGGCCTTATGCAGCCATGTATGTACAGCAGCCCTGGACGGTTCGTCAATACGCGGGGTTTTCAACGGCAGAAGAGAGTAATGCCTTTTACCGGCGAAATTTAGCTGCCGGTCAGAAGGGGCTGTCAGTGGCTTTTGACCTGCCCACCCATAGGGGGTACGACTCCGATCATCCAAGGGTTATCGGGGATGTAGGAAAAGCCGGAGTGGCGATTGATTCTGTAGAAGATATGAAAGCCCTTTTTTCCGGAATTCCCCTGGATAAAATGTCGGTATCCATGACCATGAACGGCGCGGTCTTGCCGGTTTTGGCATTTTATATTGTGGCTGCTGAAGAACAAGGGGTGAGCCAGGAAAAATTGACAGGAACGATCCAAAACGATATCCTGAAAGAATACATGGTAAGAAACACCTATATTTACCCGCCAGAACCCTCTATGAAAATTGTCGCGGATATTTTCGCGTTTACTTCCAAACATATGCCCAGGTTTAACAGCATTAGTATTTCCGGTTATCACATGCAAGAAGCAGGCGCTTCTGCAGACCTGGAAATGGCCTATACCCTGGCCAATGGACTTGAGTATGTTCGAACCGGTATAAAAGCGGGTTTGAAAATCGATGATTTTGCTCCCAGGATTTCATTCTTCTGGGCAGAAGGGATGAATTATTTTATGGAGGTTGCCAAGCTGAGAGCTGCCCGTGTGATCTGGGCCAAATTGATTAAGATGTTCAATCCCAAAAATCCAAAATCAATGGCGCTGAGAACCCATTCCCAGACCTCGGGCTGGAGTTTAACGGAGCAGGATCCTTTCAACAATGTGGTGAGGACCTGTATGGAGGCAATGGCTGCAGTGCTGGGGCACACACAGTCATTACACACGAACTCCCTGGATGAGGCCATTGCACTGCCCACAGACTTCTCTGCCCGTATTGCCAGGAATACCCAGCTGTACTTAATGCATGAGACCTATATTACCAAAGTTACGGATCCCTGGGCTGGTTCTTACTATATGGAATATCTCACCAATGAATTGTTAAAACGGGGTTGGAAGCATATCCTTGAAGTAGAATCGTATGGAGGTATGACCAAAGCGATTGAAGCGGGTATTCCCAGGATGCGTATTGAAGAGGCATCGGCTCGCCGCCAGGCCCGTATCGATTCAGGACAGGAGACAATTGTTGGGGTCAATAAATACCGGCTGGAGCAAGAAGCTCCGATTGAAATCCTTGAAGTTGATAATACAACGGTGCGATTGGCACAAATTAAAAGTATCAAAGAGATAAAAGCCAAACGGAACGAGAAAGAGGTCCAGTCTGCACTGGATGCACTAACCCGATGCATGGAGACGGGTGTAGGGAACCTGTTAGACCTCTCCATTAAATCAGCACGGGCACGGGCAACGTTGGGTGAAATTTCGTTTGCTATTGAAAAAGTATGTGGGAGGTATCAGGCCATGACAAAAACAATTTCAGGCGTTTACAGTTCAGAATACAAAGGCAATAGCAATGAAGATGATACAGTGAAAAAGGTGCGTCAATTAACGGATGAATTTGCAGAGCGGGAAGGTCGACGTCCCAGGATCATGATTGCCAAGATGGGGCAGGACGGTCACGACCGCGGTGCCAAAGTGGTCGCAACTGCATATGCTGATATGGGATTTGATGTGGATGTAGGCCCCCTGTTCCAGACACCGGAAGAGACAGCCAAACAAGCGGTGGAAAATGATGTGCATGTAGTGGGAATGAGTTCTCTGGCAGCGGGACATAAAACACTGCTGCCCCGGTTGATGAAAGAATTGGAGAAACAGGGTCGTGAGGATATTATTGTTATCTGCGGCGGTGTGATTCCTCCCCAGGATTACGACTATTTATACGAACACGGCGCAGCCGCTATCTTCGGACCCGGTACCAAAATCCCTGATACCGCTGTAAAAATTATGGAAGAGATAAATAAAAGATTTTGAGAACCCCTTCTGAATCAATTTAAGCGCGTAACTTTGAATGAAAAAGAAAGATGTACCTATTTATAGCTATAAAGGTATTTCTCTTCAATCTTATCTTGAACCTATTCTATCTCAATAATATTCAGATCCCACATCTCTTCATCTTCATCCTCGATGAGTTGATACAGCTTATTGTTCTTTATGGTAAATAACTGAGAAGTCTCAACGGGATTGGTTTTAATAATCGGCAGCCATACTGTTTTCAAAAATTTCCCTTTGATATCAAATATAAGAAACTCTGTATCCTGGTTCTTCTTTTTATATGTTTGAACATAGATTTTTTTATCAGCAATAATAAATGATCGTATAGAAGGGAACAAGGGAGGAAAATCCAATCGACTTTTAAGCGATTCATAATATTGTTTAGTGGTGGGATTTACTTTATACCAGTTCAGTATCTCTTCTTTGTGTTTATCGGTAAAGTCCATATTTTTATAATCATGTTGGATTGTATACAATTTTTTCCCTTCAACATTGAACACATCGATGACAAAATCTCTTGATCCAACGATAAATGCTTTATTATCAAACGTTTGAATCGCAATGGTTCTATCAAGAAGTTTTCCTTTTCCTCCCCCCTTGCCCACTACATAACTATTGATCTCCTTTTCCTTTTTTAACTGTGAATCATAAATGTTGATGGATTCTAGATTTTTACCGCCTTCCTGTCTGGCACCTGTACCAATAAACTTGTGCCCGTTTTCAATAGGATAGTACTGGCTTGACCAAACAGTAGTCGTATGCCTCAACTCCTTGATGAATTTTCCATCAAATGAAAAAAAAGAAATCTTTCCCACACTACCTATTTGCATTTTATCCGAATGGAAAAGAATCTGTAAACCTGCAATCCCGGGGTACACGATAAATTCCTGCGGCCCTTCGCCTTTTTTACCAAACTTATTTTTAAGCTTATAATCCTTTAAAGAATAGATGGAGATCGTTGTGCCTTCGGTGACATAAAATTGTCCGCTATGAATCGTAATGGAATCCGGGTTCACAACGTCCGAAAGGCGTATCACTTTCCCTGCAAATATAATGCCGGTTACCCATAATAAAAATACAACGAATGCAACCTTTTTCATCGTTTATACTCCTTTTTTTATTTCCCATTACATATGACATCCATTAAAAAGAAAGACTAAATTGAGTATAGAGCCTGGTTTCTGATTCACGGTGGGTGATATCCTTTAAGGTCCCTTTCCTATCAATACCTTCACAAGCAAAGACTATTTTTACAGGGCTATTTGAAAAAGAGTAACCAAGGCTGACTTTATACATCGTCCTGAAATCAGTTACATTACAGTCGTCTTCCACATCGTCTTGAAACCGGTCCAGTCCCTCAATCGAATCATAGGATTGATATTTAAATTTTCCGTTGATCTCAAAATTCCTGTAACGCACACTCCCTTTCGATGCAAGGGTAAATCCAAACGCATAATAATACCCATAGTGTGAAAGTGTAGTCTTCATCTTTGGTTCGTAAAGGTCGTATTCCATCGAATATTCATTTAAAGCCATTGCGTTCACAAGCGCAAAATCAATATAGGCATCGAGCGATAACTTAAATTTAAACCGGCCGGAATAAACTGAAAGGTCAAACACAGGCCCGATTAAATTTATTATGGCAAACTTATCTGTGAATTCAGTTGGCTGTGGAGCTTTTTCTCCGCCGGTAAAATCATAGTGATATTCACCTTTATCATAGTAAGCAATCGCTCTTTTTTTAAATAGATCAAACGCTGAACCCGCTCCCCAAAAAAGGCTGAACCCCCTTAAATTTTTGGATGAGTCTTGCGTTATTTTCTGCTTGAAATGACCGAATAAAACAGCTTTGGTGTAGAAGCTGTACTCTTCCACACGATTTGATTTAAAAGCGAGATTAAGACATACCTCACTGAACAGGACATTTTTGATAAATCGATTATCCGTGCCTAGTACCCCGTATCCGGGAATGGTATTAAAATTTGTTTCAAGCCCGATATAGACTTGATTCGATCCTCTGTTTTCATCACCCTTGAACGAGACCTTTTTATAGCCAAAATATAGATCAATATCAGGTTTTGAAAAATTCGGCTCTATAAACTTCTTTCTCCATTTTCTTCCACCCAATAAATCGTTGACCATTATGACCGGATTAAAAAGGGATCCAACAATTTTATTGAAAGTCCCTCGTTTGTTATGGAAATAATTTCCTATCTGGAAAAGGGGTTCCCCAATTGGGAGACCTCCAAGCCCGCTGAAAAAATTATCATTCACAGATATCACCTCACGCCATTCTGTAAAATATTCCCACCAAAGTGAAAAACCGAGCTCAAATAGGAGGGATTCCAAAATGCTCAGGCGATAGTATCTGGCAAAATTATAATAAACCGCTCCGGAGAGACCATGAGTCCAGTTGGTTTTAAAAGGATTTGAATCAAATTTATTTGCTTTGAATGAAAAAAACCGTTTTTTCTGGTCTTCCCAGGTTAGTTTAAACTGCCAATCCTCAATCCATTTCGAGTAGGTTGCCCAGTATCTGATTGAATCAATAAGTGTAATCCCCATCGTGAAAAGAAATGCACGCCCAAATCTTTTTGATTTTACTTTTTTGGGTCTATTATTAGATTCTTTTTTACAATCTTTTTTTAGCAAGGAGCTGCAAAATCCATCAAAGGGGATTTTTTCTCTCAACTCTCCCGATTCCGAATCATTGACAAAAAAAAGGGGATTCCCTTCTTCTTCATATGCAGCTAAATTCAAATGAAAATTCGTTTGAAAACAATCGAGGGAGAAACCATTGATCGCAAAGTTCTCCACACCGTTGGGGAATTTGATTTTATCATGGCCTGTGCCAGGTAGTAATAATAAAGCAAATACTGAGAAAAATAAAAAAGAAAGTGTTATTTTGTTCAATTCGAATCCTCCTAAATCTAAAAAAATAAATAAGGGAATAAATAAAGGTATTACTACCATAAATGGATAATGATGTCAAATATTCTAATGTTCAAAAATCCACCACCTAATTTTAGGTACTGGTGGTGTGACTGCGGTACGAGTTGCGAGTTGCGAGTTGCAAGGTAAAAAAGCTTTAGAAGTAATTTTAGTCTAGAGTTTTTTAAGTCCTCTCCCTGTAAACCGTAACGAGTTCTCGCCATCTTTAGATGGCGGATTTGGGAAAATAATTTTGCAAGAATGTTTTTTATAAAAAAAATGAAATTAGGGATGCTTTAGCTGATTATTGCTTTGCTTAGACGATTGGAAGTTCTGCTCGTGCGAAATTGATGACCTCTTGGCCACATAAGGGTCTGATAACTCTAAAAAAACATTAAACATTGAGGTTAAGGCTGAGGATAATGAGAAAAAGGCAAGCCCTCTATTAATACTTATCCTCAACCTCAACCAGAGTTTTGTAAATGTTTTTCGCGTGTTTCGCGGGCTTTTATACTATTTTTTCTTACTTTTCCACTCTTTTAACAACTCTTCACCCTCGGTGGCATATTTCTTCTGCCCTTCAGGTAGGTCTTTAATCAAAAGATTGGCTTTTTCCAATATCTTGATAGCCTCCTTCGTATCCATTTTGGTCTTTGCCATTTCTTTGTAGATTTTAGCTTTCAACAGCATATTCCAGTAACCCACTTTGATGGCTGTAGACATGTCGACCCATTCCTTTGCCTTATCAAACATTTTATTTTTAAAGGCATGATCTGCAGCATAATAGGGAGATACCCAATACCGGCCCAGGGCTTTCTCTATATTCTCTAATACCATCTTCTCAGTCTCGACATTGACTGTGAAACCAACGGTTAATTTTTCCCACTCCAGGTTCACTTTGGCAGCATTTTCTGAGAGGTCGGCGAAACAGAAACGCATCCACTCACAATGTGGGGTAGATGTGGGCTTTACCTTTACCCTGAGTACATCCTGGTCCTCTTTGTAACCATACGTACCCCAGATATCCGACTGTTTACTAAAAACAAAGGTCCATTCCTCCTGGCCAGGGATGGTAAAGAGACCATAGGTTCCAGCTGCCACCTTATTCCCTTCCACAGTGACATCATGGCTGAAACTAATGGTGGTGGCATTGTTGGCACCGGTTCGCCACAATTTGTCATACGGTACTAATTCGCCCCAGATGACACGACCCTTTACCCCGGGTCTATGATAGGTAACGGTGACCTCGGTCAATCCAATGGTCTGGGATACGGAAGCCTTTTGACTGATTTTGGGGAATTGTATCTCCTCTGCCATCAGGCTCCCAAAGGTTGTTATACTTAAAAATACCAAAAAAACAAATACTAACGTTAATGTCAGCTTTTTCATTGGTTGCCTCCTTTTTTTTAAATTTTAAATAGTATATACTATTTTTTTGTATAAAAAGTTTTGTTATACACCCTAAAAACTCAACCTTTTTGGTTTTTTTTCGTATAATAATATTTTTATTCATATCCATGGAACAAATCATGAGACAGAATCAAGGATAAATTACGATGAAGTTATTAAAAAACGTTTTATTTCTGAGTGTTTTGTTATGTTTTTTCAACTCACTCTTCCTTTTTTTCCTTTGCGGGCAACAGCCGAAGTTAATGAATGGAGCAGAGTTAAAGATTGCCCTGGAAAAGCTGCAAGTTTTGGGCAGTGCGCTTTACATCGCTGCTCACCCGGATGATGAGAACACGGCTGTATTGGCCTGGCTTTCGCAGGAAAAAAAGGTGCGAACCGGGTATCTCTCGATAACACGGGGAGGGGGAGGGCAAAATCTGATCGGTTCGGAAAAAGGCCCTCTCATGAGCGTACTCCGTACGTACGAACTGCTGGAAGCTCGCCGCATCGATGGTGCCGAACAATTTTTTACGCGGGCCGTGGATTTTGGTTATTCCAAGACAGCAGAAGAATCCATCAACATTTGGGGTAAAGAAAATATCCTGGCAGATATGGTTTTTGTAATTCGTAAATTTAAACCGGATGTGCTGTTGACCCGTTTTTCCACGAAAATAGGCGGGAGTGGTCACGGCCACCATTCAGCCTCTGCTATTTTAGCGGTAGAGGCCTTTCATGCCGCGGGAGACCCGGCAATGTTCCCGGAACAATTGAAATATGTTTCCATATGGAGCCCTAAACGGATTTTCTGGAATGATTGGAGGCCTTATTGGAGGCCAGAGGAGATCACGCCGGAAGAAAAGGAGAAACTCATTCAAGTTGATGTGGGTACTTATAATGCTTTATTGGGGAAATCCTATTATGAGATTGCTTCATCCAGTCGCAGTATGCACAAAAGCCAGGGGTTTGGTGCTTTGCCCCGGCGTGGGCAGTGGCTGGATTATTTTAATCTCCTGGCGGGTGCCCCGGCAAAGAAAGACCCGTTTGATGGCATCGATACCACCTGGAACCGGGTCCCGGGCTCGGATAAGGTACGAAAATTACTGGAGCAAGCTGACCGGTCTTTCCTTTTTCAGCAGCCCCACAAAATCATTCCTCATTTGGTGGAGGCGTTAATTGAACTGGAGGCCTTACCGGAGTCTTATTGGAGGATTCAAAAAGCAAAGGAATTACGTGCTGTTATTCGTTATTGTGCGGGCCTGTGGCTAGAGGCCATTGCTGCGACACACACCGTCACACCGGGACAGGAGTTAAAAGTCACGGCGGCTGTCATTAACCGGTCGGGTTTTCCTTTTACTTTTAAGAAGTTGGTGGTGCCGGGTGAAAATAAGGTGGTTGAGTTAAATCAACCACTCCAGGAAAACAAACCCCTTCTCCATGAATTCTCAATGAAGATAACCGAAAAGGAATATACCCAACCCTATTGGCTGAAGGAACCCCCCCAGAAAGGCATTTATCCTGCTGCCAATCACCGGTTCAAGGGCATGGCCGTGGTTCCGTATCCCTTTAATATGAAGGTCGTACTTGAAGCCAATGGCCAGGAGATATCTTTTGAAACACCATTGGTTTATAAGTGGCGAGACCCGGTAGAGGGTGAGCAAATCCGAAGCCTGGTAGTGACCCCGCCAGTGACAGTCAATTTTACAGAAAACGTATTTTACTTTCCCTCCCAAAAACCACATCCCATTGGAATGATATTACGCAGCGGACCGACTCCTGTATCAGGGAAACTGACACTTCACCTGCCGCCTTCATGGAAAGTGGAACCAGGGCATGTTTCTTTTACCATCGTGGAACCCTTTACTGAAAAAAAGGTTTCCGTGAATGTGACACCGCCTGGTAATGATACTTCCTGCAATTTGACTGCCGCCGTAACAGTGGAGAACAGGACTTACCATCTCAGCCAGGTGACCATTCAATACCCTCATCTCCCGGCACTGACCTTTTTTCTTCCGGCTGAGGCCCGGTTGGTGAGGGTGGATTTGAAACGTATGGGAAAACGCATCGGGTATATCATGGGATCAGGAGATGAGATTCCCAAATACCTGGCCCAGGTGGGATACCAGGTGGACCTCCTTTCGGATGAGGATTTGTACAATCAAAACCTGGCAGTATACGATGCAATCATTACAGGGGTAAGGGCTTACAATACCCGGGATATACTGAAACATATTCAAAAACGGTTGCTGGATTATGTGTCAAATGGCGGTCGACTGGTGGTTCAATACAATGTCTCCCGCAACTTAAAAATCCAACCCATTGGTCCCTATCCGTTTGAATTATCCCGAGAACGGGTGTCAGAGGAAGAGGCAGCTGTCACTCTACTGGAACCGAAACATCCGTTGTTCCACTCCCCAAATAATATCAAATCCACTGATTTTGATGGTTGGGTTCAGGAACGAGGCCTTTATTTTGCCAATCAGTGGGATTCCAAATACACCCCCCTGCTTTCTTCTCACGATGCGGGGGAAGAATCCCAAAAGGGAGGATTGCTGCTCACCCGCTACGGTAGAGGTGTTTTTATTTATACCGGTTACTCCTTTTTCAGGCAGCTGCCCGCAGGAGTACCGGGTGCATTAAAACTTTTTGTTAATATAATCGATTCACGTATATAAATAGAATGGAGAGTGGATACGAATAAAACAAAGGAGAACAAAAAAGATGACATGGATCAGGAAAGCATTGGAAAGAAACGAAGCAGAAGAAGAGCCACCGCCGGTACTAAAATCATGGAAAAACCTTTACCTGGTGGTGCTGGGTAACCTGTTGTTCTGGATTGCCTTATTTACCATTTTTACATGGATGTTTCAATGAGTACCTTTGACTGGACCATATTGATTCTCTCTCTTGTTTTTATTGTGGTGTATGGTGTGTTAAAAGGAAGGGGGAACCGAGATATTAACGGTTACCTCATGGCTGACCGCAATATTCGCTGGTATATCGTGGCTCTCTCCGTGATGGCCACCCAGGCCAGTGCCATCACGTTTATTTCCACACCGGGCCAGGCTTACAGTGACGGCATGCGGTTTGTGCAATTCTATTTCGGCCTCCCCCTTGCCATGATTGTGCTTTGCATCACAGTGATCCCTCTTTATCATAAGCTCAAGGTATATACGGCATACGAGTACCTGGAGAAACGGTTTGATTTAAAAACCCGTGGAATGGCTGCAGGTTTGTTTTTGATTCAGCGAGGATTTGCAGCCGGGTTGACCATATATGCCCCGGCCATTATTTTATCCACTCTTTTGGGCTTGAATATCTATATCACCAATCTTGTGATTGGCGTTCTGGTGATTATATACACCGCTTCTGGCGGAAGCAAAGCGGTCAGTTGGACCCAGACCCAGCAAATGATTATCATCATGACCGCAATGGTAGGCGCCTTTTTCATGATTATACATCTACTACCAAAAGAAGTCTCTTTTACAGATGCCCTTTTTGTTGCAGGGAAAATGGGAAAACTAAATGCCATTGATTTCTCCTTTGATTTGAATAACCGTTACAATTTCTGGTCCGGTATTATCGGTGGTTTTTTCCTGGCCCTCTCCTATTTCGGCACAGATCAATCCCAGGTACAGCGCTACCTAACGGGAAAATCCATTACCCACAGCCGCCTGGGGTTACTGGCCAATGGACTGGTAAAGGTTCCCATGCAGTTTTTTATTCTCCTGTTGGGAGCGATGGTGTTTGTCTTTTACCAATTCTCCACTCCCCCGCTGTTTTTTAATACAGTGGAAATCCAGGGTGTCAGGACCGGGCAATTGGGTCAGCAGTTCCGCATGGTGGAGCAGCAGTACCAGGAAGCCTCTGAGGAAAAAAGTGAATGGGTAAAAAAACTGGTACAGGCACGCCACCAGGGAGATAAAAACGCACTGGCTGCTGTGGAGAAAAAACTGGACCTGGTGGAAAAAAAAGTTTCCGATCTTCGAGAGAATGGAGTGGCGTTAATCAAGAAGCACACGTCCAATGAGGATATTGGTGATACCAATTACATTTTTCTTTCGTTTGTCTTGAAATACATGCCGATAGGACTCTTGGGCCTAATCATAGCCGCCATTGTCGCTGCATCCATGTCTTCCACATCTTCGGAGCTTAATGCACTGGCCTCCACCACAGTAGTGGACATTTACAGGCGAATGGTCAAAAAAAATGGCAGTGACCGGCATTACCTGGTGGTCTCAAAGATGATGACCGTTGGTTGGGGCATATTTGCTATTATGTTTGCGCAGTATGCCAACCGGTTGGGCACGTTGGTAGAAGCCGTGAATATCCTGGGATCGCTTTTTTATGGAACCATCCTGGGTATTTTCCTGGTTTCTTTTTACCTGAAATTTGTCCGAGGGTCTGCCACCTTTTACGCAGCCATTATCGCCGAGGTGGGTGTTATTTTATGTTTCTTTTTTACTGATATATCCTATCTCTGGTACAATGTAGTGGGATGTTTTTTGGTCATCCTTAGTTCCATTCCCATCAACTATTTTTTGCAGCGTAAACAATCATAGCCATTTCACAAATAAACAGGTGTTTTATATCCGTGTATCCGTGTATCCGTGTTTATCCGTGGCCTCAATTGGCGTATCTTTGGTGACAGGCGGGAAGTGTTTGTGTTTGAGAAATCATATCAAATCATTTAACAATTGAGGAATTTTTTTGATCGCGTAAAAGGGAACTGAAATAATTGGAAGAATACTATTCAATGGAATCTGGGAGACCCTTATCCCTACGGGTACGGGATATTTTTCAAGAAAAAGGTGCATGCTGCGCAGGGCCCCGGTTTTTCCTGCTTTGACTTCTAACGGGACGGCATAATTCCAGTATGAAGTCAGGTAATCGACTTCAGCATTACTGCTTCGTGCTTCCCTGCCCCAGTAATAGAGAGATGACTCTTCAAACGGATCATGGTAGGCCAGGAGTTCCTGTCCGACAAATTGCTCTGCCACCGCACCGGTATTCACCTGTATAAAATCTTCCGTCATCAGGGTTTCGCTGTTCAAACCGCAAAGATTTTGCATTAAACCGATATCAAGGAAGACGGCTTTAAAATGACGTTCATCTGCATTGGCTTCAAGTGGAATCCCCTCACCGCCGGTTCGTTTAACCCGGTAAACCACGCCAGCCTTCTCTAAAAGTTCGAGGGCTTCTTTAAGCTCCCTGGATTGAATCGTGTTATCTACATGGGAGTATTTAAACTTTCTTCCTACCATTTTGGGGACTGAATAAAATATCTTCTGGAGATATTTGTGTTTAACTTTACTGGCGTATTTTCCAAAATCATCCCTGTAGGTCTGGATGATTATGGTGTGTATTTGGTGACATTGGGCCAGGCTGCCGCTGGAGGCATACTCGGCTACGGCTCTGGGCATGCCTCCCACAATGGAGTATTTCTTTACCAAGGATAGGAGATGTTGGTGAATGACCGGGTTGGGTGGTTTATCCCGGTTGAGGGTATCGATCATTTCCAATGATTTGTTTTCTCCTACTGCCTGGAGAAATTCCAGGAAAGAGAGGGGCTTCATATATAAATATTGAACCCTGCCCACGGGCATTTTGAAGTTTTTTTCCTCCAGGGCAAATTCCAGTAATGACCCGGCACCGATCACATGAAGCTCCGGCAGTTGTTCATGGAAATATCTCAGCGCGGTTATTGCTTTTGGGCAGTCCTGGATTTCGTCCAGAAAAAGAAGGGTTTTCCCGGGTTTGATGGTTGTTTTGTGGAGCATCGATATAGTCTCGATGATCTGGTTTGGAACCAGGGTATCGAAACAGGCTTTGTACTGGGGATGTTGTTCAAAATTGATTTTCACCAGGTTTTCAAATTCTTTTTCACCGAATTCGGTGACCGTATAGGATTTGCCCACCTGCCTGGCACCGCGGATAAGAAGGGGCCATCGATAGGTAATATCCTTTTTTTTCCATTCCGCTAACAAGTTGTCGATATTTCGTTTTAAATAAGGCATTCTCTGTACCTCCTTGCAGAAAACACAAGGTAATTATATACAAACTTTGCAGAAAATACAAGGTAATTTTATGCAAACCTTGCAGAAAATACAGGGCAATGTTCGGAGGCCAGGTATTTTTCCGACAATTGGGTTACTCCCTGTTCCAGGATCTGGGAAAGATTTTGACGGTTGATTTTAGTCTCTATAGTATATCTCCTACCCTTATAAGTTAAGGTGATATCCATAATTCCCAGCCCGCTCACCACTTCATACCGCAGCTCTTCTTCCCCACCCCTGACAAACGATTACTAATCTCTTTCCAAATAAATGGGGGTTTGATATCCGCGTTTATCCGTGTGTACGTGTTCATCCGCGGCCTCAATTGGTTTTCACTGAAGAATTAAAACATCTGAATGATTAAGGGTTCATTTGTTTTTGGAACCACATCAACGCAATCATGGTCTTGGAATCGACGATTTTACCGGTTTCCAACATCTGTTGAATGTCGGTCCATGAAAATTCCGTTACCTGGATATCTTCATGTTCCGAAACCACGCCGCCGCCCTTTGAGACTTTATCTTTATTCGTTACTTCCGCTGAATACAGGATAATACGCTCAGACGAACCCCCGGGGGAGACGTAAAAAGTACTAATATAATCGATAACCTTCGCATCATAGCCGGTCTCTTCCAATATCTCCCTGCGGATGGCGATTTCCGGTTCTTCATCTTTTCCCAGAACACCGGCTACGATTTCTGTAATCCAACCTGGACCCTTTTCATATGTGGGATACCGAAATTGGTGGGTTAATATAAGTTTTTGACTCTCTTTATTCCATAAAAGAGCCGCAACAGAATCTCCTCTCTCAAAGCTGAGTCTCCGCATCAACGGACTCATCTGCCCGTTAAATCGTTCGTGGCTTAAGAAGACTTCATCGATTTTAAAAAAATCATCAAACACCCGTTTTTTCTCTTTTATTTCAACTTTTTTCATTTTTTAGCTTTGCTTGAATTCCCCTATGAATTTCATCGATGATTGCTCCAAATCTCTCTAGCAGCGGTGGGGTAAACGCTTCGCCAAACACCTGGTCTTCCAGGATCTCTACGGCAAAAATATGAATCGCTTCCGGGATACTATACGCAAGTTTTTTCCCCAGTTCAATGGCTGAGAGAAAGGAGATATCATGGAGATTGCTCAGGTGGAGGGTCTCTTTAAAATCAGAAGGGGTGTATTCATACACTGTGCCCGGGACCCCGTCTTTTGTTTTGATAGCATCGATAAATGTTACCCATTCATACCCTACAATAAACTCGAGGATATCAAGCCCACCTAAAGGGGTGGTGCGATAGTCAACACCGGGTAACGGCATTTTCTCCTGCAGGGCCTCAACCACTCTGGGACCAACCCCATCATCCATCAAGATTTCATTGCCAATACCCAAAACTAATTTTTTCCCAATCATTGTTTTGTCTCAGATACAATATTTAAAATCTAATTATATCACCATCATTCCAATTTTCAATATTCAACGTTCAAGGTTTTTTTAGAGCTATCGAATTCATGGCTAAATATTTTTGTATCAACATATATAATATCTTAGAATAAACTAAAAACTAAAAAAACAAAAAACATGGATCCAATTGTTGTATTCACAATCTCATTCAATTATAATTTTACTTTATGAAAAAAAAATTTCTTTTCATATTCAGATTAGTAACACTAAGTTTTATAATACTTTTTACTTTTGCTTGTAAAAGTAACGATCCAGCAGACAGTCCCCTAACATTACTTGATAGGTTTAATTTATTACCTGGAGTATCGGCAGTAGAAATTGAGCCTTACTATAATTTTCCACAGGCATTTGAAATAGACGTGACTCAAGCTGTAGATCACAATAATCCTGATGGACAAAAGTATACACAACGTATATATTTGAAACATGTCGATGAATCATTGCCAATGGTTATTAATACATCTGGTTACGGTGCTACCGTAAAAAGTGGAAGCGATCTTAACTATTTTTTTACTTCCAATCATATTTCTGTTGTCCATCGCTATTGTGAAAACGCAAAGCCTGATCCATTGAATTGGCAATACTTAACTATTAAGCAAGCCGCAGCAGACCACCACCGTATTATTGAATTATTTAAAACAATATATAAAGGAAAATGGGTGAGTACAGGAAGAAGTAAAGGAGGAGAGGCCGCTCTTTTTCATAAGCGTTTTTATCCTGAAGATGTTCAGGCAACAGTCGCTTTTGTTGCTCCTCTTGTTCTCGGCATACTTGATTCGAGATTTCTTGATTTTTTTGAAACAGCATATGATGAAGATTGTCTTACCATAATTCATCAGTTTCAACGGCGATTACTGGAAAATAGAGATGATTTATTAGTGAGATTTGTCAATTGGTTCCCTGATAATGGTTATACTCTAACAAGTGACACAGTTGCAGAATTTGAACTAGCAGTGCGGTGGTACAAATGGAGTTTTTGGCAGCGCCATATTTATGATTGTACAGAAATTCCCGATACACCTGCTTCTTTTGATGAAATGTTTGCACATTTTGCTGAAGTTATAAACATATATAATTATTCAGATGAAAGACGAGAAAATCTTAAGCCTTCCTTTTATCAAGCGGTTACTGAACTTGGAAGGCCTGCATTTAATACGGATTACCTTAACGATTTATTTATTGGTAAAATTAGTTTATTTGAGGATTGGACTAAATATTTCGAATCCCAGGGTATTCAAATAGATTTTAATCCTGAACCGATATTAGATGTTATTCAATGGTTGCAAACCAAAGGGAATAATATTATTTACATATACGGCAGTGTCGATCCCTGGACAGCGGCAGCTATCGAACTAACCGGACAAACAAATGCGATCAAAATTATTCAGGAGGGTGCCGATCATCAGGTAAAAATTTCTGATTTGGATGATAAAGAACTTGTATTTGATGCTTTGGAAGAATGGCTTGAAGTAGAAATTCTTGAACAGGAAGCTTTAGGAATATCAAAATCTTTGCATTTTAATGATGAATCGTATTTAATTCCGAAATAATGGCGCACTTCTGGTCTGTCCCCTAATGTCCCATTCATCGTTTTATCTCAGATACAAAATTTAGAATTTAAAATCCAATTATATCACTTTCATTCCAATTTTCCTTATCGGTCTGCCCAAGAAAAATTAAAAGAAGGTGGATCGGCTATTGAAATACCAGCGTATTTCATTTAAAATAGACAATGAGATTTTAACGTGCAAATGTTATAGAGAATTTTTTTATCTGTTTCGGATTCCTAGCACTGAATCTATAGCAAGTGCAAATACAAAAAAATCAATCAATGGAGTGAAAAATGTTAAAACCAACACAATGTGTGCATGAAGGCACCATTAAAAGTACTATTCATCAAGGTGTCAATTCTCCGATTTTCACATCCACATCAGCAGGATACCTTGATCCAGCGGTGGATACTCTTGTCTATCCCAGGTATTTCAACACCCCCAATCAAAAAGCGGTGGTTAAAAAACTATGTGCCCTGGAAAATGGTGAGGCTGGGTTAATTTTTAGTTCCGGGATGGCTGCCATAAGTACCACGTTATTTGCCCTCCTGCAAAAGGGGGATCACGCCGTCTTTCAAAATGATTTATATGGCGGAACATACCGGCATGTTGCCTTTAATCTTCAGAAATATGGGATTGAATACACCTTTGTCGATGGGAAGAATTTAGAAGCCGTTGAAGAGGCAATCCAGTCAAACACCCGGGTAATCTATATCGAAACCCCCAGTAATCCGTTATTGAAAATTACTGATATCGCTGCTATTGCGGCGATTGCCAAACGGAAAAACCTGGTGAGTGTCATTGATAATACGTTTGCCACTCCAATTAACCAGAACCCCCTGGATTTGGGCATGGATATCGTTATCCACAGCGGTACAAAATATTTGGGTGGGCACAGCGACATTTGCTGTGGTGCCGTGATTACCTCTTTCGAGATCGCCAAACGCATTGATTCCTGCGCCCACCAATTGGGGGGGAGTCTGAATGCCAGTACCTGTTATTTGTTGGAACGAAGTTTAAAAACCCTGGCTCTTCGGGTGACCCGGCAAAATGAAAATGCGCTGCTCATTTCCCAATATCTCCAGGAATGCCCTCAAGTTGAAACCGTTAATTATCCTGGCCTGGAAAATCACAAAGGTCATGAACTGGCTGCCAGCCAAATGGTCGGTTTTGGTGGCATGCTGTCCTTTGAATTAAAGTTAAATTCAAGGTCAAATGCAGTGTCAGGAAAAGAAAGCTCTCGACGGTTTTTAAAGCATTTAAAACTCATCCGGCCAGCCACCAGCCTGGGTGGGGTGGAAACAATCGTATGTGTACCTGCTGAAACCTCTCATGCGGTGGTTCCGCCCAAAGAGAGGGAGGCCATGGGGATTAAAGATCAACTGCTTCGATTATCTGTAGGAATTGAAGACCCCAATGATTTGATTTCTGATATTGATCAGGCGCTAAAGGCTTTCTAAGATACTCGAAAGAGGGACAGTGCAAGGAAAAAAGGAAGTGTTTTACCCCAGGGGCATACTTGACGACCTTACAGGTTTAAAAGTGAAAATTCAGGGGAATTTGACAATATAAAAGGTATTAAAGTAGAGGATATTGATGTTAGGAGTTGGAAAGGCAAACGCTTAAGCGGTGAACTATTGGTCCATTTAAAAGATAGAACAGCGTTAACGTATCCTGAAATAATCAAACTGGATATTTTCAATGCTTTGCAGTGTAGTTCATTAGCCTCTATCTATCGTAATTCAAAAAAGCGGTTAGATAATAGTCTATAGACCCCCACATGTCCTTTTCCTTTACTATATGCTTTATACTCCTTTAGAGGCGAAGAAAGGAGAATAAAATAAAAGGTTAAAGTCGGTTATTTTTCATCCTGGATTTCCATAAGCCCACTGGCCACTGCCCAAAACGGCATAACACTTCCTCTTTTGTCCCTCTTTTAATTTTTTACATTCTTGAAATTTTTTTTTATTTGAATAAAATATATTTGGATGTTTGTAAATAGTTAGATACCATTGAATTTATGAAGGTATCATATAAGGAGGTACCCGTTTCATGACGAGTACAGTTTCCAGCTCTCTTAGGCAGTTTTTGCGAAGATGTGGACGGCGTTTGCGTATCAGGCGTCTCGTCAGGGACCTTGATCATGAACGCAAGGACGAGATAGCCGCAGTCGCTGCAGTAATACGCTATGTGACTGAGGGGCGCCGGCCCTCCTTCTCTTTTGACCGGAGAGCAGCAGACGCTCTCGCTGCTATGAAAGCCATCGAAGCTCTACCAAGACTCAGAAGACTTTTGAAAAAAAGTCCTCACGGTTATCGCTTCATTGACTACTACTGGGACTCTACACATGGGGGGCCGGAAGAGTATGCAGATTACCAATGGCCAGCAGTTGTCAAGGAGGTCATCGAGGCGCTTAATAAAATCGAAGGGGGCAGAACCTAGCAATGGAAAGGGAATTTTCTTTGCCTGGCACAATACCGCTAAGATGCCAACGATGCACTCCATGATGAAGGATACCATAAAAAGGTAGCCGAGTATGGAGAAAATTTCAGGGAATTGTCCGAAAGAATCTGGGAGGCTGAATACAAGAATACATGAGAATCTACAAAGAAAAGTGGGTGGCTTTTGCCTCTGGCATCTTTTCTTTGACCCTTTCATATAAGCATATTAATTATTAACATGGGATTAAATATATTAAAAACACCTTCATGAAATATTCATTTTATTAAGTTAGATATTAATAAAATTTATTTTTTAAGCTATATATATTAAAAAAATTAAGGGATACGATAAAAAGAGAAACATCAGCAGATCTTTTATCTTTGCTATATGGATTTATAATTTGCCAACTGCATACTGCCAATTGCCTACTTATTTTACAAAAAACACCTTGCGCGCTTGAAAAATAAATGCTATTCTACCAACTTATGAAAATCGAAAACAGGGCATTGACATACAAAAGGATATTTACCTTCTGGTACCCGTTGGCAGCGTCGTGGTTAATGATGGGATTGGAGGGTCCTTTTTTAGCAGCCATAATTGCCAGATTAGCAGCCCCCAAGTACAACCTGGCCGCCTTTGGCGTGGCCTTTTCGTTTGCTTTGATAGTCGAAGCTCCTATTATTATGCTAATGAGTGCCTCCACCGCTTTGTGCAAGAATCGCGACGCCTTTTATAAATTGCTGCGATTTTCCACTGTTTTAAATATTGCGATCACTGCCCTGATGTTAATCCTCGTCATTCCGCCGGTTTTTTACTTTATTGGGGAAAGATTGATTGAACTGCCTCATTATGTGGCGCGGTTGACCTATTGGTCCCTGGTCCTTCTGCTGCCGTGGCCTGCTGCGATTGGAATCCGCCGTTTTTACCAGGGAATCCTGATCCGCTATAATTTAACCCGGCGTGTAACCTACGGTACCATTATCCGCCTCTGCACAATGGCTACTGCGGCATTGATTCTCTACTCATTTAAAGTTACTGGTGCCTATGTAGGAGCCGCAGCATTGTCACTGGGAGTCGTAGGCGAATCCATTGCCATCCGCCTAATGGCCCACAATGCCAGGAAAGACCTGACCCAAACGATCCCCTCAAATGAAGATAAGAAAAAACCGCTGACTTACACATTCATATCGAAATTTTATTATCCTCTGGCACTGACCAGTATACTCACCCTGGGCGTTCATCCGATGGTGACCTTTTTTATGGGAAAAAGCCGATTTCCCCTCGAATCCCTGGCGGTTCTGCCAGTTATCAATGTTCTGCTCTTTATGTTCCGAAGCCTTGGATTGTCTTTCCAGGAAGTGGTGATTGCACTAATGGTCGATAAAAAAAAGAGTTATATTCAACTGCGAAATTTTGCTTTTTTTATGGGAATCGCAGTAACCGGGGGACTTTCCGTTGTTGCCTTTACTCCTATGGCCAACGTATGGTTTCATCATATCTCTGGTTTGAGTCCTGAATTGACATCATTTGCATACCTTCCCACGCAAATCCTGGTTTTACTTCCGGCGTCTGCGGTCTTGATATCTTTCCAGAGGGGCATACTGGTAAATATAGAAAAAACAGGGCCCATTACCTGGGCCACGGCTATTGAAGTGGGAATCATTATTGGCGTGTTGTATATCACCATCACACATCTTGATTTTGTAGGCGTGGTGGCTGCGGCATGGGCTTATACGATCGGAAGAATATGTGCCAACGTCTACCTCTTCCTCCACCAGGTCCGCGCCATTCGATAGAATAGTTAAGGTAGGTGATCACATCCAATGGGAGGCGGGTGGTGGAAACGTGCAACTATTCTTTAAAAGTGGGAAGATGAATGTTCACTGTGGTACCTCTTCCCACTTCAGATTCTACTGCTATATGGCCGTTATGTTTTTTTATGATAGAATAACAGATAGCAAGGCCGAGACCCATTCCCTTCCGTGTCACAGTTTCCTTGGTGGAAAAATAGGGGTCATATATCTTTCCCAGGTGTTCCTGGGGAATACCTCTGCCGTTGTCTGTTATGGATATTTTTATATAGTCGCCTTGTTTTAATGAAAAGTTATTTTTTTTGGAGAGGGTAACATTTTCCGCTTTAAGAGTAATTCGCTTTGGTTCTGCTGCTGCTTCGTCGGCATTTTTCAGCAGGTTATGAATCACCTCTCGCAACTGTCGTTCATCCCCGTAAATGGGCTTTAGTTCCGGTGAAAAAAAAGTATTCTGAAGAAGCGGCTTCATTTCCGGGTGGTATTCTATAACATTATTGAAAATTGTGGATAATTTAATCTTTCTGGGAATAATCCAACCACCGTTGGAAAAGGTGATAAGCTTTTGGGCCACATCTGCGGCTTGAGAAGACGATTCTTCCGCAATTTTCAGCATTTTTACGGCTTTTTCCGGGTTATCTTCAATTTCCTCTATTGCCATTGATATATTACCGATGATAATAGAGAGGAGATTATTGAAATCATGAGCAATACCTCCGGCAAGTATGCCGATTGCTTCCATTTTCTTTGCTGTAAGCAGTTCGTCATACAGCCGGGATCTTTCGGCTTCTGTTTTCCTTAGTTCCTCCAGCGTCCGTTCCAGTTCTTTTGTATTTTTAGTCATTTTTTCCTGGGTTTTGGCTCTAACCCACTCTGTAAAAAACGCAATAATATATACGACTCCGAAGGTAGTAATATATCTTTCTTTAAAATTCGCACTATAGGTGGTGAAAAGCATCGGCGTTCCGGGTAAAAATAAGATCAGCAATACAATGATGAAATATATGGATATGGCAATGGATCCTTTTTTGGTACCTAAAAGAAACATTGTAAACAACGGCATTGTATACGACCAGAGAGGACCGGTATTATTGACACCGCCGGTGGAAGTGGCGTATAGAAGTAAAGCGCTTACTACACTGATACTGATATAACAGCCCGTTGTAAAATTCTTACTACGCCGTAAAAAAAAGTATGTGCTCACCAGTATAACGACGGTTGTAAGATCAAATAGACCGAGCCAGAAATTGCCTTGCAGGTATGCGATGACGCTGTAGGGGGTGAGAATTACGATACCGATGGTAAATGCAATATTTAAAAAGACCACCCGTTGTTGGAGATCAATGTTTTCTTTTGGGATACTCTCGTCAGTGTAGATGCGCCGCAATAAACACGTGATACCTGTACCTCTATCTACCATTTTACTTTATCCGTTTCCTAATTTCCAACCGAAATATTACATGAAAAAAAATTCAATTACAAGGGGGAAAAAAGAGAGAGGTTATCTTTTCGACAGATGAGGACAATCTTCATCATTTATCATTCAGTCTTTTCAAGGCACCATTTCTTTACCATTGCGAAAACAACTTCTCTCTTAATCGGTTTGGAAATATAATCGTCCATTCCGGCTTTAAGGCACTTTTCCCGGTCACCCTTCATACTTTGCGCAGTCATTGCAATAATAGGGATACGAGAGGAATGATGATTGGTATCTTTTCGATGATTTTCTATTCTTCGGATTTTTTTTGTTGCCTCTATCCCATTCATCTTAGGCATTCGAATGTCCATTAAAATCAAGTTGAATTGGCCTGGTTCCGATGCATATAGTTCTACAGCTTCCGCCCCATTTTCAACTATAGTTAATTGGTATCCAGCCTTCGTCAACATAAAATGTGACAGCTTTCGGTTGATGGGATTATCTTCCACCAGGAGGATATGGATGGAATGTTTGGCCTCTGCGGAAATCGTATATTGGGTAAGGATAGTGGATTTTTTATGTGCATCTTTAAGCCCCCCATTGTTAGCCAATAGTCGCTCGATCATCTTTATCAACCTTTTTCTTTGAACCGGTTTAAGGAGAAACCCGTTAAAACCCGATTCTTTAAATTGTTTGGACCGACTCGTTGTGGAGGACGAAAAAGCCAGCAGCGGCAAGTTTGATATCGGGGGACCAAGTTTTCGGATACGTTTCGCCACTTCATATCCGGTTGTCCCTGGCATCCAGATATCTATGATACAGATGTCAAACGGCTCATCCTTAGCATAACTTTCCAAAATAATTGGTACCACTTCATCGGCATTTTCCAGTTGGACAACTCGCATTTTTGATCGTTTCAATAGATGGGTTAGTATTTCCAGGTTGTTCCGGTTATCATCAACGATCAGGGCCTTTTTCCCGGCCAGATGCTCCTGGTTGATTTCTTTCTCAGTCTCTTTTTTCGACGTGCCCATCCAGGCGGTAAAATGAAAGGTGCTTCCTTTACCCAGTGTACTTTGCACCCAGACATCGCCTTTCATAAGCTTTGCGATCTGTCTGCATATGGCTAGGCCCAGTCCGGTGCCTCCATATTCATGGGTAGTGTAGCCTTCTGCTTGCTGGAAAACATCAAAGATGGCTTCCTGTTTATTTTCTGGTATCCCAATGCCTGTATCCCGAACCGTTATGTGAAATTTTATCTTCCCTTTTTTCTTCTCCTCCACATCAAGGGATAGTTCAATCTCGCCTTTCTCGGTAAATTTGACTGCATTTCCCATCAGGTTGACCAACACCTGGCGAAACCGTCCGGCATCTCCCTTTACATAACCAGGTACATTATCACCGATACGACAGAGCATCTCAACCGGTTTATTGCCAAGCCTGGGAAGAACAACTTCAAAAACATCACAGATGGTCACTTCAGGATCAAAATCAATCGGGAGAATGGAGAGCTCCCCTGCCTCAATCTTAGAAATATCAAGAATATCGTTCAATAGAGCGATTAATGTTCCACCACTGCGGCTGATGGTCCTGGCGTAATCCAATTGCTCCTCATTCAAATCTGTATCTATAAGCATATCGGTAAAACCGATAATCCCGTTCATCGGTGTACGAATCTCGTGGCTCATACGGGCCAGGAACTCACTTTTGGACCGATTGGCGGCATTGGCCGCCTCTCGTTCTTTCCTGGCGATTTCAATGGCTTTTTCCAACTCATGCGACTGTTTAAGAATTTCTTCATTGACTTTGCCCAGTTGCCGATTGGATTCCTCAAGCTGCTTGTTGGATTCTTCCAGTTGATGGGTTCGTTCGGCAACAAGATACTCCAATTCCATTTTACGATGGGTTAACTGCTTTACTCGTAAACGGTAAATGCCGAATGCTGAAAACACAGCTCCGATGGCACATATAATGTAGAACCACCAGGTTTGATAAAAATAGGGTTTCAGATAAAAAGAAATGGAAGCACCGGTTTCATTCCAGATTCCATCATTATTGCAGGCCTTCACCCGGAAGGTATAATCTCCTGGCGGAATTTTAGTATAATAGGCGGTTCTCCGTGAACCCACCTCGCGCCATTTCTTATCGAAAAAATCCAGTTTGTATTTAAATCGTACCTTTTCCGGGACCAGGAAACTCAGACCTGTATATTGAATTTCAAACTGCTCAATTCCTGGTGGTAAAACCAGTTTCGTTTCATTTGAAGAGAAGCGTAAAAGATGGGGCTGAATTTTTTTATTATCAACAATGATTTCTTTAATCACCACAGGGGGGGGATGTCGGTTGATCTTGATATTATTGGGATCGATCATAACCACCCCTTTGATAGTGGGAAACCAGAGTTTCCCATCACGGCTTTTCCAACCGGCGGGCTGACTAATTCCATTACATTCCCTGCTTTTCATACCGTCTTTCTCATCATATGACACGCATTGAATGGCCTCCCTTTTCCCTTCAAAAAAATCGGTAAGTTCCTTTTTACCCACCCGGAAGATTCCTTTATTGCAGCTCATCCACAAATTTCCCCTATTATCTTCAAGTATCTGGAATATAGTGTCATCAAAGAGGCCTTCTTTGATAGTAATGCTTGTAAGTTTTCCATCTTTTATGCAGTTCAAACCACCGTATGTTCCGATCCAGAGACTCCCCTCTTGATCTTCATAGAGGGAGGTTACATTACTATTGGACAACCCTTCCCTGGTGTTATATGCAGTTATGGTAAATGTTTCACCCTTCGATTCTCTGCGACTCATGCGATTCAAACCATTGCCTGTTCCGATCCAAAGATTCCCCTTTTTATCTTCATGGATGACTGAAATTAAGTCATTTGATAAGCCTTGTTTTTTTGAGAATGTGGTGAATTTTCCACCCTTTGAATCGTTGCGATTCAAACGGTTCAGGCCTCCGTCGGTTCCGATCCACAGGTTCCCCTCACCATCTTCATGTATGGCGGTAATCCTGTTGTTAGACAGACCCTCTTTGGATGTATATCTAGTGATTTTACCGTTCTTTGGATTCATGTGATTCAGCCCCCCACCATCGGTTCCGATCCACAGGCTCCCCTCACCATCTTCACAGATGGACCATACCATATCATTGGATAAGCCTTCGTTGGTTGTGTATGTGATGAATTTTCTTCCTTTTAGACAGTTCAGTCCCCCGCCGTTTGTTCCAATCCAGATGTTTCCCTCATGATCTTCACAGATAGACCATACCATGTCATTGGATAAGCCTTCTTTGGTTGTATATGCAATGAATTTTCCTTCTTTTAAGCGGTTCAATCCCCCACCCTCTGTTCCGACCCACAGGCTTCCTTCGCGATCTTCACAAATGGACCATACGACGTTATTGGGTAGACCTTGTTTTGTGGTATATGCAGTCACATTAAAAATAGATGTTCCATCGTTCGAGTACAGGCGGTTCAGTCCCCCACCGTATGTTCCGATCCACAGGCTTCCCTCCCGATCTTCGTAGATGGCGTTTATCCTGATATTGGATAGCTCCTTTTCGGTTGTATAAGTCGTAATTTTACCGTTCTCTGGATCCAAGCGGTTTAAACCAATGTGTGTTCCGATCCACAGCCTCCCTTTACGATCTTCGTAGATGGCATTTATCCTGTCATTGGATAGGCCCTCTTCTGTTGTATAAGTCGTGATTTTACCGTTCTTTGGATCCAAGCGGTTTAAACCACTGACTGTTCCAACCCACAGGTTTCCCTCTCGATCTTCACAGATAGCCATTACAATGCTGCCCGATAAACCATGTTTTTCGGGGAATGTGGTGAATTTGCCCTCTTTCATGAGGTTCAACCCTTCTTCTGTTCCGATCCACAAGTTCCCTTCTTGATCTTCACAGATGGACCATACCGCATCATTGGAGAGACCTTGTTTTTTTGTAAAGGTGGTAAATGTGCCATCTTCATATTCCAGGTGATTCATACAGGTTAAACCTCCGCCATGGGTGCCGATCCAGAGATTTCCTTGACGATCTTCATAAAGCGCGTAGATTGAATTATTGATTAATGATTCCACGTTTCTTTTATCGTAAACCTTGAAGCGAACCCCGTCAAAGCGGACCAGCCCCTCCTCCGTGCCCAGCCAGAGAAAACCCTCCCTGGTTTGAATAACGACATATACTGAATTTTGTGGCAGGCCCTGTTGGATTTCCCAAATATCATGGATATACTGGGTTATTTTCTTATTCGGATCCAGGGGAAATACAAATGAGGGGAGTATAAAGATTCCAAATAGAAAAATGAATAAAAACAGATAAAAGGTTTTTGCAGTGATTCGTTTTACTCGGTTAACCATTTTGGGACAATTGCTCATTTTTTATTAGAAAGTATAGCAGAAAATTATTTTTTTTCAACTTAAATTGCAAATTCATTTTTACACAATTTGACAACGGGTGAATGCTTCCTTATAATTCCAATGATGAAGATGATAAAAAATTGTGCAGCATTAACCATTGCCGGTTCCGACCCGGGAGGTGGCGCAGGCATCCAGGCAGATTTAAAAACCTTTTCCGCCCTAGGCGTGTATGGTACCAGCGTGATTACGGCCGTTACCGCTCAAAACTTCAGCAACATCACTGCCATTCAACCCATTGAACCGGAGGTGGTTCAAAAGCAGCTACTGGCAGTACTTGAAGGCTTTCCTATAAAAGCTGTCAAAACCGGAATGCTTTTTTCAGCAGGAATTATTGAGGTGATTGCTGAGGTTCTATTAAATTATCGCTATATACCGGTAATTATTGACCCGGTTTTTGCCGCCTCCTCGGGCAATAAACTAACCCATGATAAAGCTATTGAACAATTAAAGGAAAAAATGTTTCCCTTGGCCGCACTGATTACCCCCAATATATCGGAAGCTGAAATTCTTTCCGGAGAGCATCTGAAGGGCCAGCAGGACATGGAAAAAACAGCACGTAAGCTGTTTAAACGTTTTAATGTTCCTGTTTTGATAAAAGGTGGGCATCTGCCGGATAAAGCAGTGGATGTTTTTTTTGACCGTAAGGGGGTGAAACGATTGGAATCAGACCTCATCCAGGGGGTCAATAATCACGGCTCCGGTTGTACACTGTCGTCTGCCATTGCTGCTGCCATGGCCAGGGGAGAATCCCTGGGAGAGGCAATATCTACTGCCAAAACATACATTACCTGTGCGTTGAGAGATTCCCTCCAGCTTTCACCAGGCCTGCGTGTCATTAACCATTTCCCATAGACTTCAAACTATTAAAGGTCCATGCCAATCGTGCACACACAGAAAAGAAGCACTCACTCTTTAAAATCAAGTTTTTTTGCGTAAAAGTAAAAATTTTTGTGATTTTTTTGTTGACTTTCTTTTTTTTATGTGTTATTAGGAAATTTCATGAAAAATTGTAAGGTAAAGCTTATAGGGTTATATAAAAAATAAAAAATTAGGAGGAAAAGATGAAAAAATGTTTGGTTATACTGTTTATCCTGGTAGGGTTTTCGCTTATTTATTCTGAGGAAGTGAGGCTAAAGCCATATATACTCGCAGGAATTGAGAAAGGTGACGATATAAATGTTGCTGTTGAAAAAGTCGAGAAAATATTAACTGAGAACGAATTCGAAATTGTCGGAAAGTATTCGCCATTGAAGCAGGACAAAAAAAGGGTCGTGATCTGTGCCACTCATGAAATCCTAAAGAAAGCTGTAAAAAAATTCATAGACAAAGAAGAAGGTTTAATTGCTTTAGCTACAGTGACGAGATTTGCTATTTTCAAAGAAGGTGAAAAGATCGAGATATCATATCGGAACCTTCTTTACTGGGGGAATGCATATTTCAGGAAAGATTTTCCGAAAGTCGAAAAAGACTATCTTAGTCTAAGTGCCAAAATAGAAGAAATGTTCAAAGGGCTCAGCTTTGTTAGGAATCGACCGTTTGGTTCAAAAAATGGCTTGACAGTAAAAAAACTAAGGAAATACCACTTTGGGATATTTTTCCCCTATTTTGACGATGTTATTGAACTGGCAGAGGATATAAATTATGATGAAGCGATAAAAAAAATCGAAGACAATTTTTCAAAGAACCTTGGGAAAACTGAAAAGGTTTATTCAATCAGTTACCCAGACAAAAAATTAACTGTATATGGTGGTGCTCTCACTGATAAAAAGTTCGGCGCAGATTATTTCCTCACTTATTTGGACACAAAATCTACAAAACGAGACGCGTATTTACCCTATGAGTTCCTGGTAATGAAGGATAAAATCGTTATGTTTAACGGGAAATTTTTTATGACCCTTGCATACCCGGATGCTGGAATGGGCACCTGGTTTAAAATTATAAAGGGTAATAAATATACAAGGAAGTGTTTTGAAAGTGTTATTGGAGTTGAAGAAGATTAACTTTATAAAAAATCTACCAATGGCAGCCCCTTGAAGCGCTTTACTGGATCAGGAACCCGGCCAGCGTTGCGGTCAGTAGGGTGACTAAACTGCCGCCCAGTACTGCTTTTAAACCCAGTGCAGCAATATCTTTTTTACGGTCAGGGGCCATGGGTGCAATACCTCCCAGCTGGATGGCAATAGAAGAAAAATTGGCGAATCCGCAAAGGGCAAAAGTGGCCATGGTAATTCCTTTAGCGGTCATCGCACCGCTTTTTATTACTTCTGTTAAACCAATATAGGCCACGAATTCGTTGAGTACCACTTTTGTACCGAAAAGTCTACCAAATTCAAAGGCATCCTGTACGGGTACACCAATTCCAATGGCAACATACTTAAGAATCAACCCCAATATCAATTCCATGGAAAGTGGTTTTCCAAATTGCTCTATTAACCAGGCGTTAATACCCATGACGCTTCCGACTTCTCCCAGCAGATAATTAATCAGGTAGATAAAGGCGATGAAAACAATCAACATTGCACCGACATTGAGGGCCAGTTTTAATCCCTGCGAAGCACCGTTAGCAGCAGCTTCGATTACATTGGACGCACCTTTTTCAACCTTTATTTTAACGGTACCTTTGGTTTTGGGGACTTCGGTTTCCGGGTGTAGTATTTTGGAGATCACAATGGATGCTGGAGCCGCCATCACACTGGCAGTAATTAAATGCACAGCGAAATTCAGTTGAGCTGCAGTTACCGGGATACCTTTGGCTTCAGCCATTGAGATTCCCAGCATTTGAACGTAACTGGCCATCACCCCTCCGGCCACTGTGGCCATGCCGCCTACCATGATGGTATAGAGTTCCGATCGTGTCATACTGGCGATATAGGGGCGAACCAGGATGGGTGCTTCGGTTTGCCCGATAAAAATATTGGCTGTATTAGACAGGGATTCGGCGCCGCTGGTACCCAATAACCGGGCCATGACCCACGCCATCCCCTTCACCACCATTTGCAGCACCCCCAGGTAATACAATACAGCGGTGAGGGAAGCAAAAAAGACAATGGTGGGCAGCACATTGAAAGCAAAAAAGAACCCCAGGGAACCTTCGGTGCCAGGGGCAAAGGAGAGAAGGCCAAAAACAAATTCTGAACCTTTTCCGATAAACATCAGCAGTTTGATCACTGCTCCGCCCAGCCATTCGATGATAATTTTCGGCCATTCCAGTATAAAAAACCAGGACCCAAGCTTTTTCCCATGAATAATAAAAATTGCAAATATCATTTGTATACCCAGGCCAATGCCCACCAGCCGCCAATTAACCTTTCTCTTGTTGTTGGAAAACAGAAATGTAATACCAACTATCAACAAAATTCCAATTATGCCTCTGAAAATCGACATGAAATCAATAGTCATTTTTACCTGCCTTTTTTATTGTCCGTTAGGACTTAAATTGTTTCTCAGTGGCTTCATAGGCATTCAGCATCTGGCGAACGTAATTGCGTTTCTCCAGGTAGGTGCCGGGATAAAAACTTCGTTTAAACCCGTAAGCCATGAGGTCTTTCAATTCTTTGATGGAGATATCAAAGGTTTCCACTGCTTTTAAAATTTCATCGGTGACAGTGGTAGAGGAAACCAGACGGTTATCGGTACAGAAGGTAACAGACAAACCGGCTTTTCGCATTTTCACAAAGGAGTGATCTTTCAAATTTTTAATGTCGGGAATGGTTTGCAGGTTGGAAGTCAGACAGACTTCTATGGTAATTCTGCGGTCGCCGATATATTGGGCCAGGTTCTCCACATAGGCCTCTTTGTCTTCGATCTCTTCATTCTGGATCATATTGGTATTAAAAAGGTGGACTCCATGCCCGATACGGTCGGCATTTAATTCTGTAATGGCCTGGAAAATACTTTCCGGTCCAAATGCTTCACCAGCATGAACGGTTTTTTTCAAAAAGTTCTTATGTGCCAGTGCGTAAGCAAGTTTGTGATCCACAGCCGGGTACCCTTTTTCCTTGCCTGCCAGGTCGAATCCCACGATAGGAATATTAAAGTGGTCCCTGGCTTCGACTGAGGCTTTGACCAGTTCCTGGGAGGCTAGGGAGAATATCCATTTGCGCTCGGAATGTTTATGCACATCCAGCAGGGCATCGAAATATTCTGAATAACCATAGTCAAACATGCGCATGGCACATACAATGAGACCATATGAAAATGGCACTTCTTTTCCGGATTGCACATTGATTTGACTGTTGAATTTCTCTTTGGCACTGGCCAGTCCGCGGTTTACTGCTTCCAATATATTCACAATACCCAGGTGTTTATGCTGGTGCAGTTGGGGTGCAAACCGGACCTCAATGTACCGAACCCCTTCTTCTAAATTATCAATGGCTAATTCATAAGCCACTCTCTCTAAGGCCGACTCACTTTGAAGTACCGCCCCGGTGTAAGCAAATCCCTTTAAATACTCCTCAAGATTTTGATATTTATCTTTAAATACCTTTTTTTTTAATCCTTTCTCAGTATACGCGGGTAGTGGAATCTCATTCTCCTGTGCCAGCTCGATCAGGGTGGATAACCGCAGGGAACCATCCAGGTGGAGATGAAGATCGGTCTTAGGAATCTTTTCTATAAACTCTCTTGTAATTTCCATTGGTTTCAACTCCTTCAATCAATTTTCGAACCCCAGGTTTGTGTTCGAAAATCTCTTCACGGGTCAATCCTTTTAACTCGTGAGGGAAAACCAACCACTTATCGGTATTATATAAATAATAGTCAGGAACCCGATCGGTTTCATTATTGGAGGGTTTATAATAAACCACGGCAATTCGAATATCGTGGGGGGTATTTTTACGGGCTCTCTCTTTCAACGTATCCAGCACTGCTTCGACACTCAACCCTGAATCAAAGACATCATCCACAATCAAAAGTGAATCTTCTGAATTGATCTTTTCGATGATATAACCCATACCATGAACCGTTATTTGCTTGCTTCTTTGATTAATCGCTTCGTAAGCAGAAGTTCGAATAGCGATATGGTCGGTTGTGATTCCAAAATAATCCAGAAGCTCCTGCACTGCGATCCCCACCGGTGTACCTCCTCGCCAGATTCCCACGATAAAATTGGGTCTAAATCCACTTTCAAAAATCTTTATACCCAGTCGAAACGAGTCTTCCAGCAGCTCCTGCACCTGGATGTATTTTTTTTCAACCATTCCATTCTCCTTATTCTTTTTTCATTTCTTGGGTAAACCGTTTTACTAACCTTATCATTATTATCATTATCATTTATTCAAATTTGGTTGTCTATTGTCTATTGCTCCCGATATGCTGCTGGATCATATTGACCACCATACTGGCAGAAACTGTACTGTACCCTTCGGGAATAATAATATGTGCATATCTGCGGCTGGGCTGTACAAAAGCGATGTGCATGGGTTTTACGGTCTTAAGGTACTGCCTAATCACTGATTCCATGGTCCGATTTCGTTCTCTCATATCTCGCTTTAAACGCCGGATAAAGCGAATATCATTGTCGGTATTGACAAAAATTCGGACATCCATTAAGTCTCGCAGCTCCTTCTCAACAAAGATTAGTATACCGTCCACAACAATCACCTGTGCCGGTTTTTTTATAACCCCCTCCTTTTTGCGGGTATGGACGGTGAAATCATAAACCGGCATTTCAATCTCTTGCCCTGCGATCAATTCTTTTAAGTGAAAAACCAATAGGTCTGTCTCCAGGGCGTCGGGATGATCGTAGTTAATCTTTTCCCTTTCCTTTATTGGCAGGTTGCTGTTATCGCGATAATACGAATCATGCTGGAGTGTGACAATATCCACATCCTCCAACTCTTTAATGATGGCATTGATGATAGTGGTTTTACCTGAACCACTTCCACCGGCAACTCCGATAACCAATGGTTTTGTTTTCATTATAGTGAATGTATCACCTTTTGAAAAAAGAGTCAAGTCCCTTGTTCCTTGGCGGGAAGGGCCATTTTAACATTTTTCCTGCTATTTTAATTCCAAATTTTTTGAATAACATTTGCGGCAGACAGAAACATAGGTGTCATTGCCTCCAATTTCAATCTGGGGGCCTTCATTCACCGGATGACCATTCTTGTATTTGATCAACATGGTGGCTTTCTTGGCACAATGCCAACATACGGCTTTCACCTCTTCGATCTTATCGGAAAACAACAGCAGTGCTTCACTTCCTTCAAACAACTGGTTGCGGTAATCATTTTTTAGTCCGTAGACAATCACCGGGATGTTTAACCGGTCAACGATCTGTGTCAGGTCAATCACCTGTTTCCGTGATAAAAACTGCCCTTCATCTATTAACACACAATCGGGTTTCTCCTCTTCTGTTATCTTAAAAACATCTGTACCTTTACTTAAGATAATTGCATCCCGCTGAATTCCCATCCGGGAGGTAATTTTTCCCCTGCCATACCGGTCATCGATGGAGGGTGAAAACAGCAGAGCCCGTTTATTCTGTTCTTCGTAATTGTGAGCAATTTTTAAAACTTCGGTTGATTTCCCCGCGTTCATGGTGGAATACCTAAAATACAATTGAGCCATTATTCGTTCACCTCTTTTTCGTGTATTCGGATTTTTTCGATATCTTTGTATACATCCGTACCCTGTTGATTCTGGAGATAGTCAATCAACGCCTGGGCGACAATGGTTTGAAGGGATTTGCCTGGATCATGATGCGAAAACTGATAACTGCTGGCAATATAATTATTCATGCCAACTTTATAGGTCTTGCTTTCATCCAGTAATTTACCCACTGCATCCTTCAATTCAACATCTTTTACCTCATATTTTGCTGTTCGTACCACTGTGTATTCAATACCCGATATCAATAGATCAAGTCCTTTTTGTTTTTCATAACTAAACGTGATAAGGCTTTTAATCTCAGCAGGAGTCATTTCAAATTGAATGATATCATTGCCAAAGGGAAGCAGTTTAAAAACATCTTTCAGGCGCACCTCTCTACCGAGCCAGTCGGAGCGAATGCCGCCCCTATTGTGAATGGCAATATCCAGGTGGAGCATCTTTCTGACTGCATCGGTAATGAGATTTCCCAACTGGACTTTTCCCTCCAGCACCATTGGCAGTGTGCTAATGACTCGCTCCAGAAGGGGGTTATTGTTATATTTTCTGATTTTATCTTTTATTTCAGGGATTTCATTATTTATTGATTCCAGGTCAATTAATTCACCTTTTTTGCGGATGATATTTCCCTTCTTTACTATCACCTCAATGCGGCCCAGGTATCTGGCATAACCCCCGGCCTGGGTTATTAATACCCCATTGATTTCCACAGGTTCCATAATAGTCGTATGGCTGTGACCGCCGATAATAATATCCAGTTCTCCCATCGCTTTTGCCAGTAATTCATCCTGGTCATACCCCAGGTGAGTCAGGGCAATAAAGACATCGCTTTCATTTTTTAAATGTTTGAATTTTTTGGCGGTTTCAATACCCTCAAAAAAGACAAGACCTTTCACTTTATCGGGATGGCAACTGGGGATTTGACTCTCTTCCTGGATTTGAATTAATCCCAGGACGGCTATTTTTATCCCGTTTTCGGTTTCCAGAAGGGTAAAGGATTTGGGTTGAGGAATGATACCACCTTTCACCTTGACATTGGCGCAAAGTACAGGATATCTTGCATTTTTTATAGCGTTTTTCAGGATTTGCTGACCATAGTCGAAATCATGATTTCCCAGTGTCAGTGCATCTGTTTTTAATTGGTCCAATAATTGCAGTATGGGTTCGCCTTTGGGGATGTACTGATCCACCACCGGGTTTCCGCTGAAATTATCGCCCGCATTCATTAAAAAAACATTGGGATTTGTTTCCCTTACCTGTTTGATCAACCATGCGATTTTTGCGAAATTGTCGATCCGTGCATGGACGTCGTTCATATGAAATATGATTATCCTTGTTTCCGCGTCCTGCTTTTCTATGGTATCCTTTGCTTCGGTTTCAATAGAACCGATTTTTGCCGTACAAGATAAAATTAGCCCGATACAGACAAAAATCAGCAATCCGTTGAAAACTATTTTTCTTTTTTTAGTATTCATTTAGAGTCCTTTGGTTCTTTTTTTTGGCCTTGGCATATAACCGTTGGCCGTTGGACACTTCACCGTCCAGGCCCACCGGATTATTATTTTTATCTACAGTAATCGTTTGCCCTGAAAGTGCGGCCCGATATTCCTTCTCTGAATATTTCAGCAGAACATCCCGAACCTTTGCACCTGCAAAAATCTCGATCACTTTCTCATTCATTTGAACGATCACAATAGGTCCTTACATTTTTAAAATGTTAGAATATATTATAAATGCCATTCTCAAAAAAGTCAAAATAAAAGTTATAAAGTCTTGCAAAACAAAGATAAGAGGTAGAGAGGTAAAGGGGTAGAGGGGTAGAGGCGCTGCGCGCCATCTTTTCGACCTATTGCTCTTTACTCCTTTTTTCCTCTTTACCTCTCTACCTCTTTACCCCTTTATCCCTTAACTCAAAGGAATGTCACGGGTGCGATGGAGACATCAATGATTTTCTCACCTTTTTTAATGAAATCAACCACATACCTATCCTTATCAATCGCATTGATTATTTTCCCCCGCCCAAATATAGGGTGATCAAGGTATTTCTCCTCAAGGATTCCTTGTTCGATCCCTCTCTCCGGTATTGTGCGGGGAGTGTTCAAAGTCAGGTAATCGAATAGTTCTTCAACGGAATAAACATTTGAATAGAGGGCCCGCTTGACCTCGGATAAAAACCGTGAAGGTCTCTCAGCTCCAATGGAAATAATTAAATGTTTAATGGCTCGAGTGGCAGCCACATAAAAAAGGCGGCGTTCTTCTTCTATCTCTCCCCTGCCTTTTCTCAAAAAAAGAGGCATATAAGAGGTATTGATTCCGGTGAGAATGACCGTAGGAAATTCCAATCCTTTGGCATTGTGCATGGTTATTAAAAAAACAAGAGGTTTGGTGACCTCTATATTTTTGCTATCCCCAGAATCCAGGCTGATGCGATCCATTAGTTGTCTGAAGGTCTCAATCGGGCTATCCATCTCCCATTTCTTAATAAATTCGATTAATTCTTCAATATTTAACAATCTGCTTTGCTCCCCTCTGGTTTCCAGGGATTCTAGGTAACCTGATTTTTTCAAAAGAACGGTCAATATTTCTGATAATTTGAAATCATCCTGCCTCTGATTCATGGAAGAGATGCTGGCAAATATATCCCTGGATTTGAACTTTTCAGGCATAAATGCTTTAAGGGCTAAAAATAAGGGGAGATTTTTCTCTTTTGCCAGTGCGGTCAGGGAATTTAGAGTTTTGGGACCGATACCCACTGGTAGAAAATCAATAAGCCTTAAAAAAGAGACATTTTCATCCGTATTTACGGCCAATTTTAGCAGGGCCAGGCTGTCTTTAATTTCTTTCCGTTCGAAGAAGCGGAGTCCTTTGATAATTTTAAAAACGATTCCCCGTTTAGCAAATTCTGTTTCAAAGGGGAGGGACTGGGAATTGATACGATACAAAATCGCTGCAGGGAAGATATCCGGGTTTTCTTCTCTTAAACGGATAATAAAATCGGCGACTTTTGCCGCTTCTTCCTCTTTGGACCTGGTATTAAGTACATAGACCGGATTCCCTTCTTTATTTCCTGTCCACATGATTTTTGAGCGCCGGAGGGAATTTTTGGTAATCAGGTTATTGGCAAAATCCAGTATTTGAGGGGTTGAACGGTAGTTTTGCTCCAGTTTCACGATGCGAGTGCCGGGGAAATTTTCCTCAAAATTAAAAAGGAACCGGATACTGGCCCCCCGCCAGGAGTAAACAGCCTGGTCATCATCTCCCACGATGGTAATATTTTTGTGGTCACCAGCGATCAACCGAACCAGTTCGTACTGGTTGGGGTTGGTATCCTGGAACTCATCCACCACCACATACCGGAATTTTTCACTATACTTTAACCGGATATGGTCATTGCTTTGAAGCAATTTAACAGGCAAAGAGACCAGGTCTTCGTAGTCCCATAATTTATTTTCTTTCTGAAAGTTGAAATAAAGAGAAAAAATCGTTACCTCATCTTCACAGAAGCCTTTTTGAAATAGGAATGCTTTATTATTGGGATAATTTAAATCCATTTTGGCGAAATCGATTTTTCGTATTATATTGTCTCTCATATCACTGGTAAAGTAACTAAAATTTTCTTTTATGATGCGGTCCAGGATTTTTTTTTGGTCCTGGTCATCAATCACCTGCCACTTTCCGTCAAATCCTGCTGTAGACCCGGATTCTCGCAGTATACGCAGTCCCAGTGAATGAAAGGTGGAGATATTAAACAACCTGGCATCAATGCCCGTGAGAGTTTGAACCCTGTTTTTCATCTCATTGGCTGCTTTATTGGTAAAGGTAACGCCCAGGATGTTATTGGGTGAATAACCTTTCTCCCGTATTAAGTATGCGATTTTATGGGTAATCACTTTTGTTTTGCCTGAACCGGCAACGGCAATGAGGAGTAAAGGGGAATCAAGATACAGTACAGCTTCTGTTTGATCTGGGTTTAATGTTTCTAAAATTTCATTCTTCATCTTTTCCTCTAATTAAGGGTACAAATTCCACAGGGATCAAATTCGTTTTTTTGAGATTTCCGTTGCTCTCTTTTTCGATCAGGATCAATTCCTGTACTTTAAAAGAGTAACTAACCGGGATAATCATTCTGCCCCCTACTGCCAACTGGTTAATAAGTGGAGGTGGGATATGATCTTCAGGGCATGTAACAATAATTCCATCATAAGGTGCATATTTTTCCCATCCTTTTGTGCCGTCCCCGATTTTGAATTTAATATTTTTATATCCCAGTGAATCCAGTCGTTTTTTGGCATCTTTTCCCAGCTTTTCGATCAGTTCGATGGTGTAAACATTTTTCACCAGTTCCGCCAGGATAGCTGCGTGATACCCCGATCCGGTTCCTATTTCCAGGACCTTTTTATTGTATCCGGGTGCCACTGCATAAGTCATGATGGCAACAATATAAGGCTCGCTGATGGTTTGCCCTTCGCCAATATCCAGGTAGGAATCTTTGTAAGCATCCTTCCTGAGTTCCGGTTTCACAAACGCATGTCGTTTAACTTTCAAGAACGCGTTTAATAGGCGTTTATCTGTTATACCTCTTCCTGCTATCTGCTCATCTGTCATCTTCTTTCGAAGCATGGTGTAATCGGGTTCTTGAGTAAGCAGCATACTTGAGAAAAATATGAACACCAATATCTGTAAAAAATGTTTCAATCTCATTGGATTATTCTATCAAAAATTACTCTCAAAATCCACCACCTGTTTTTATTAGGGTGTGAGACAATTTTATGATAGCCCTCATCTAATCGCCCGATATTCCCAATAATCCTCCCATCGATTGCTGAAAAGACAGCACCTTAATGCAATAATATTATTTGCTCCTTTAACAGTC